>Ga0208639_1000683_pt1 | contig 25196 bp, 20 predicted proteins | sample ETNtaG_33_FD_185772 | JGI IMG/M metagenome (GOLD analysis project Ga0208639, IMG submission 185772) | Marine microbial and viral communities from oxygen minimum zone, Eastern Pacific Ocean - ETNP201310SV76 (SPAdes) (version 2) | ecosystem: Environmental > Aquatic > Marine > Oceanic ...
GGCGATTGAATATAGTGTAGCAATTATCAAGTTAATTTTATTAATCATACCTTATTATTTATTCCTTTTATCAGATAAAATTGTATTGAAAAAAATATTATTAAAGTCATCAAATTGCTCTTTATTTGGAAGATGGCCTGAATTTTTTATTATAAATAAATTAAGATTTGGCATAATTCTATTTATTTTATCCTGCACTTTATTAAGTGGTAATACTTTATCATGATCACCCCATATTGCGTATTGTGATAGATCGCTTGCTCCAATTTTTTGATTAATCATATCTAATGAATAATTATTTTTTGTTGTGGATATAAGTGCACGTGCAAATCCTTTGTATTTAAGTAGTTCTTCATACTTTGTATCCCAACCTTGAAACTTTGAAGGTTCTTTAAAGTCATCTAGCTGACCTTTCGCAATTGTTTTATATCTATTACTTATAAATGAAGCAATTTCAATTTCGGTGACTTCTGAGGTATCTGGTTTTAATTTGGTATTATGGAAACCTGCTGGAGCAACATAAATTAATCTTTTGATTCTATCTGAATTATTTTCAGCAATTTTTGAAATAACCCTTCCTCCATTTGATAAACCAACAAGATTAATTTTTTTGTCTATTTTAAGTTCATCTAAAAGTTCTAATACTTGATTGGCATACAATTCATCATTATATAAAACATCAGGATTATCTGAATAACCTCTTCCAAATAAATCCATTCTTAGTACACTATATCCGCGCTTTACTGATTCATAATAAGTTTCATCCCAAATATATGAAGGGACTGAAAACCCATGTATTAATATAATTATTTCATCATGACTTAAGTTATTATACTCATAATATGTATAGCCTTTACTGAGTAAAGAGAAATATCCAGAATTAATTGATTTTCTAAAAGCCTCATTTTTTTCAATATATTCATATTTCACTGCTGGGCTAGAGCATGAAATAAATACAATTGATATAATAGACCATAGTTTCTTCATTTAGTTTTACCGCTTAAGTATCTAATTAATATTCCTACCCCTACTCCAATCATAATACAAATTTCTTGGTACCCAGTAAAATAGCCTATACATACTCCCAAGAAACCAAAAAATGAAACAGTATAATTATTTTGTAACCACATTGATGGCTACTACTTTATTTGCCTAATACAGGACCTGTCCAATTAATTATACCTCCGCTTAGATTTACAGCATTGTAACCATTATTAATTAGTATTTCAGTCCCAGTACGTGAACGATTTCCGCTTCTACAGTAGACTACAATATTTTGATCTTTATATTTTTTCAATTCATTTACTCGAGATTCCAATTCTTGAACAGGAATTATTAATGAGTTTGGAATTGATATTGTCTTATGCTCATCTAATGTTCTAACATCTAAAAAAATATTGTTTGAGTTTCCATAAAGATCAACTCCCTCTAATGTTGAAATTGCAGGGGTTGATTCTTGAGTGTTATTGGCTGGAGGAAACAATAGAAAGCTTCCAATAATTAATAAAACTAGAAATACAATTATTACAACAACTTTCATAATTATTATTAAATTTTTGGAACCACAGCAATAACTCCAGAAAGCACCAAAATGATTAGCAAGAACAAGAATACCAATGGGGTTATTAGTATAGCTGATAATATTAAACGTTTCATTCTAGCTGTGATTAACTCCTGTGAATAAATAACTAATCTTATATATCTCTCTAATCTATGCAATTTATATGATAAGTATTTCAGTAATCCATAGAAGTTTCATTATATTACTATATTAAAGAAAGTATATTGAATGACTTGGATAGATACCATAGATGAAGAAAATGCTGAGGGATCATTAAAAGAACAATACGATCAATTGATTGAGCCATGGGGTGGCGTTGATAATATTCTTAAAATACATAGTTTAAATCCTGAATCACTCGCTGCACACGTACAATTATATAAAACTTTAATGTATGGTAAATCCCCGTTAAGACGAACTGATCGGGAAATGATTGCTGTAGTAGTATCTGCAATAAATCAATGCCATTATTGAATTGTTCATCATGGGGAAGGTCTTCTCAAACTAACAAAAAATGAATCATTAGTTAATCAATTAAAATCAGATTATAAACTAGCTGATATTTCAATAAAGCAAATGTCCATGCTGAATTATGCTGCCAAACTAACTGAAAGACCAGCTGATATTTTTGCTAAAGATATAGAACAGCTCAGAGATGTAGGATTTAAAGATCGAGCAATATTAGATATAAATCAAATTATAGCATACTTTGCCTATGTAAATAGGATCGCTGATGGTCTAGGAGTTGATTTAGAAGATTTCTGGGATAAAAAGTAAACATATCATTGACTGCTGAATCTAATCAATTAAAGCGCGTTCTGTCCTTAATGGATGCAACCATGATAAATGTTGGCGGTATCATTGGATCAGGAATATTTATGGTCCCTGCTACGGTTGCCTTATATACAACATCTAGCTCTCTCTTTTTTATGGTATGGATTCTAGGTGGAATTATTAGTTTATTCGGCGCTTTGTCAGTTGCTGAACTGGGTGCAGCAATGCCTAGAGCAGGTGGTCAATATGTTTATTTAAACGAAGCATATGGCCCCGTATGGGGGTATTTGTACGGATGGTCAGCAGTAGCAGTTATTAATACAGCATCAATCGCTGCTGTTGGTGTTGCTTTTGCCGAATATTTAAGTTTTTTCACTCCACTAAATAGTTTTGATATAAAAAGTGTCGCTATTGTTTCTATTGTTATATTAACGATAATTAATGTTATAGATGTTAAATCGGGTGCACGCTTTCAAAATTGGTTTACATTCACAAAAATTGCTTCTATCATAATAGTCATTTTACTTGGCTTGTTTCTTGATGGCGGCTCAACACAAAACTTATCTCCATTCTTCAACGATCAATCTTTTTCTTCACTTGTAGGCCCATTAGGACTAGCAATGGTGGCTGTACTTTGGACATTTGATGGCTGGATATTTATTACTTATGTTGCTGGTGAAGTAAAAAACCCCGGTCGAAATATTCCTTTATCTATTATTTATTGTATGATAATTATCGTATCTGTCTACTTAGCTCTTAACTATGTATTAGTTTTTGCACTTGGCTTTGATAAGATGATAGGATCTGAATTAGTTATGTCTGATGCAGCTTCAATATTTTTAGGCAATCAAGGGGGGGCTATAATTACCATCATTATTTTGATTTCTTTAATCGGTGCAAATAATGGTTTTATACTTACAAGTGCCCGTATCAATTACGCTATGGCAAAAAATAAATTATTTTTTAAGCAGGCAGCATCAATTCATCCAAAATATAAGTCTCCCTCAAATGCATTAATTATTCAATGCGTTTGGGCCTGTATACTGACATTTACAGGTACATTTAATCAATTAATAACTTATATTATTTTTGCGTCTTGGATATTCTACGGAATGTCTGCTGGTGCAGTAATTATACTCAGAGTTAAAAAGCCTGAACTTAAAAGACCTTACAAAACACCTTTATATCCATGGATACCTATCATTTTTATATTATTCGCTATTTTTCTCACTATCAACACCATTATGGAAGCTCCTAGGGATGCAGGAATTGGAACACTACTAATCTTAGCAGGATTACCTTTTTATTATTATTGGAATAAAAATGAATAATTATAGCTCAATTATTGATTCAACTGTTAATGATATGCGGGAAGAAATAATATTATTTATTCAAAACCTCGTGCAATCGCCTAGTTTAGCTAATGATGAAAATGACGTACAAGAAATAATATTAAATAAACTCGAGAGTCTTCAATTAAAGGCGGAAATCATTCCTATAAATTTTGATTCCATTAAAGACCATCCTGCCTTTTCTGATGATGGTTTTTCACCTGATTCAAGAATAAATGTAATAGGTAATTGGAACAAAAATATGAAAGGAAAATCACTCATCTTAAATGGACATGTTGATGTAGTCCCAACTGGGTCAAAAACATTATGGGATGATTCACCGTGGTCAGGAAAAATTAAAGATGATCGTATATATGGAAGAGGATCATGCGATATGAAAGCCGGATTGGCTTCAGGTATCTTAGCTGTTCAAGTTTTAAAAACTATAGGGTTTGAGCCTAATGGAAATGTAATGATACAATCAGTTGTTGGTGAAGAGTCTGGAGGTTGCGGAACTCTTACAAATATTGTGAAAGGTTACAAGGGAGATGCTGCTGTTATACTTGAACCAACATCTTTGAAATTATGCCCTATTCAATCTGGTGCATTAACGTTTAGATTAAAAATCCCAGGTCAAGCAACACATGCTGCGATGCGTTGGGATGGAATTAGTGCAATTGAAAAGTTTAATATTATTAATCAATCAATAATTGAATTAGAAAAAGAACGCCACAGTTTATTTAATGTAGAATATTATGAATCACCTGAACGTGTTGCTCCAATTAATATTGGTACAATTAAAGGTGGCGAATGGCATTCTACTGTTCCCGATTCAGTTATTGTTGAAGGCAGATTAGGAGTTTTCCCTGGGGAGCCTGTTTCAGATGCACGGACTGCTTTTAGTAATCATATAATAAAAATTTCGAATTCTGATCCTTGGCTAAAAAAAAATCCACCAATTATTGAATGGTTCGAAGGTCAGTTTGAATCCGGTCAAACTGATATCGATCATTCAATAATAAATCATTTAAAAGAAGCTTATAATAACGTTAATAATTCAAATCCAATTGTAGAGGGTGTGACGTATGGATCGGACTTGCGACTTTTTACGAATCATGCTGATATTCCTGCCTTACTTTTTGGCCCTGGCGATGTCCGACTTGCCCATTCTGCTAATGAATATGTTGAAATTGAAGAAGTATTAACTTGTATAAAGATCATCTCAAATCTAATTATTAACTGGTGTGGAGAATAAATTGAATAACGATTTTGGCTGTCAAAGCATGGTTGGGAAAATAGAGCGAGTTTTAATTAAACATCCAAAAGATGCCTACCATAACCAGTCAAACATAGATTCACAAGCTCAACAATTAAATTATTTAGGCAAACCAGATTACAATAAAGCAATAACAGATTATGATCAATTAATTAATATTTTTGAATTAAATAATATTGAAATTCACTATCTACCGATTGATAAACAAACTTCTCTTGATTCTATTTACACACATGATCCATGCATTATATCAAATGGAGGTGTTATTCTTTCAAATATGGGGAAGAAAGATCGGCAGACTGAACCTAAAAATATTGCATCTTACTTCAAATCAATTGATATACCAATTCTCGGTAGTATTGAATCTCCAGGTACGTTAGAAGGAGGAGATGTTATTTGGATTGATGAGAAAACTGTTGCAGTTGGTGAAGGCTACAGAACAAATGCTGAAGGAATACGGCAGTTAAAATCTATACTAAAAACTTATATAAATACTATTATCACAGTCCCGTTACCTCATTGGACAGGACCGTCTGATTGTCTTCATTTAATGAGCAATATATCACCAATTGATATAGACCTTTATTTGGTTTATTCCAGGTTGATACCCGTATCGTTTAGACAGTATCTTCTAGAAAGAGGAATTCAGTTAGTTGAAGTTCCAGATCAAGAATACGATTCTATGGGATGTAATGTTTTGGCAATTTCACCAAGAAAAGTGATCATGATTAGCGATAATCCAATTACACAAAAAAGACTTGAGGACGAAGGTGTTGAAGTTTATACAATTGATGGCAGGGAAATATCAATTAAGGGTTCAGGCGGTCCTACTTGTTTAACTCGTCCATTCATGAGATTATAAATAATGATTTATGAAAATACATACACCGCAAATACTCAGCTAAAAGTATCTCCTTTTTTTGAACGTACTTCTAAATTAAATGAGTCTCAGGAGTGGCGTAGATGGGCTGGATATCTAGCTGCTACTAGCTATGAATTAACTCATGAAAATGAATATTTTGCTATCCGAACAAAAGCAGGGCTCTTAGATATAACACCATTAAAAAAATATATAGTAGAAGGCCCCGACTCGCAGCAAGTATTAGATCGATTAGTAACACGAAATATTGGCATCTGTAAAGTAGGGCAAGTTATGTACACCCCATGGTGCGATGAGAATGGTAAAGTTATTGATGATGGAACGGTACAGAGGATTTCCGAAAACAAATTTAGGATTACTAGTGCAGAGCCAAATCTGGAATGGATTGAGAGTAATTCAATAGGAATGAATGTAGTGGTTAAAGATGACTCATTTACTACAGCAGCGCTCGCCCTTCAAGGTCCCAATTCTCGTGCAATTCTTAATTCCATTTCATCTAAATCTCTAGATAGTTTAAAATTCTTTTGGATGATGGAAACAACTTTTGAAGATATTCCAGTTTCAATTTCGAGAACAGGATACACAGGTGATCTTGGATATGAGATATGGATGGAGCCAAATGATGCATTAAATGTTTGGGACTTACTTATTGATAAAGGCAAACCTTTTGGTATTACACCAACTGGTCTACACGCATTAGATGTAGCAAGAGTTGAAGCAGGGCTTATTCTTTTAGATGTGGATTATATATCATCGCGACATGCTTTAATTGAATCTCGTAAATCGTCACCATATGAGTTAGGATTAGGTTGGGCAGTTAAAATGAAAAAAGGAAATTTTATTGGGAAACAATCCTTACTTAGAGAGTTGGATCACAAATCTGGTTGGAGTTTTGTTGGTATTGAAATAGAATGGCCTGAATTTGAAAAACATTATAGAAATGTGGGTTTAGCTCCTGGCCTTCCATCTACAGCATGGAGAACAAGTACCCCTTTGTACAATCAGAGTGAGCAAGTAGGCTATGCAACTAGTGGCACATGGTCTCCTATTCTTAAGCGCTATATTGCTCTGGCTCACATTAAATCAAAATATGCTAAAGAAGGTTCAGAATTAAAGTTTGAATTAAAAGTAGAACACTTCAGAAAACTAACTAAAGCAACTGTGGTAAAAACTCCTTTTTTTGACCCAGAGAGGAAACGCTCATGCCCAACATAAAAAAATATGATGCTATCGTAATTGGTGGTGGGCACAACGGATTAACCGCTGCCGCTTACCTAGGTCGAGCGGGGAAAACGGTTCTTGTCCTTGAACGACGGCACGTTTTAGGTGGTGCTGCAGTAACAGAAGAAGTCTTTCCAGGGTTCAAGTTTTCGGTTTGTTCCTATGTAGTTAGCTTAATGAAATCCAATGTTATGCGTGAGTTGATGCTACCAAAATTTGGATTAGAGCTTCTTCCTTTAGAGAGTACCATGACTCCATTAGAAAATGATTATCTTCTTCGTACAGCTGATTCAGATCAAACATACCGTGAGATAGCGCGCCATTCTAAAAAAGATGCAGAAAATTATATGCGATTTGGCCCGGCGATGGGACAAATTGGCATGGCTGTTAGACCCATACTTGAAACAATAGCTCCAAATCCAATTCGACCTTCATTTTCAGATATTATTGCAACAAAAAAAATATTAGACCATGTTAAATCACTGTCATCACAACAATTTGAATATTTAACAAAACTCATGACGATGAGTTCGGCAGATTTTTTAGATGAATGGTTTGAATACGAACCATTGAAAGCAACAATGTCTGCTAGTGGAATAATCGGAACATTTATGGGTCCTCGGTCTCCAGGATCTGCTTACGTGATGCTTCATCATTACATGGGTGATATTGATGGCGCTTTTAGAGCTTGGGGTTTTCAGCGAGGTGGCACAGGTGGTGTGAGCATGGCAATCGCCAGATCAGCAAAACATTTTGGCGTAGAAATAATGACTGAAGCATCTGTCCAAAAAGTTATTGTCAAAAATGGTCGTGCAACAGGTGTAGTGTTAGATAATGGAGATGAATACAATTCAAATATTGTTATATCTGGCCTAGATCCAAAACTTACTTTTTTAAAGATGATAGACGAAATTGATCTTCCATCAGATTTTGTTTCGGCAATTAAAAATTTTAGAATTCGCGGTTCTTCTGGAAAAGTTAATTTAGCTTTAGATACACTTCCAAATTTTTCATGTCTTCCTGGTGATGGTCATCATTTACGTGGTGCGATTTCTATAAGTCCATCATATGATCATTTAGAAAAAGCATATGATGATGCTAAATACGGAAATTTTTCAGAAGCTCCATTTATGGACATTATTCTTCCATCAGTTTTGGATCCTGATATGGCTCCTCCAGGTAAACATGTGATGTCGTGTTTTGTTCAATATGCTCCCTATGATATAAATGGAGGTTGGAATGATCAAAAGAGAGAGGATTTTGGCGATGCAGTAATTAATACAATTTCAAGATATGCACCGAATATCAAAGATATTATTTTACATCGACAGGTACTAACTCCCGCAGATTTAGAATCAACATTTGGCTTAACAGAAGGTAATATTTTTCATGGTGAGCTAACTCTTCAACAGTTATTCTCGTTACGTCCTGCAGTAAAATGGGCAGATTATACAACCCCGATAAAAAATTATTTCCAATGTGGATCCGGGACTCATCCCGGTGGAGGCATTACAGGTTCTCCCGGTGAGATGGCAGCTAAAAAGATTTTAGGAACGCTGTAATGAATAATTACGATGTAATTATAATTGGCGCTGGAATAAATGGGTTAACTACTGCATCTATTTTAGGCAAAAAAGGGAAGCGTGTTCTTGTTTTAGAATCAAGAGATAAAATAGGTGGTATGGCCTCCTCAATTGAATTCTCACCTGGATTTAAATGTAATTTAATTAATGATTATATAAAATGGATAGACCCTCGCTTAGTTAAATTATTAGACCTGGAAGCTTCTGGTCTAGAATTAGTACAACCTGAAATACTCAGAATTGTTATTGGAAAAAATGGTGAACATATTGCATTTCACAAGGATGTAGATAAAACAATCGATTCAATTTCAAAATATTCTATAGAAGATGCTGGGAAATGGAAAGATTTTATATCTTATATTGAAAAGCTTTCACATTTTTTAGAAAAAGTTTATGAATTAACGCCTCCCAAATTACCAAATATTGGATTAAAAGAAATTTTCGGAATGCGCTCTATGTTCACGCCTATTAGGCAACATGGAACCCGGGGAATTGTAGATCTATTACGTGTCGCGCCAATGATGATGCCTGAATTAGTTGATGAATGGTTTGAAAATGAATTATTGCGTAGCTCAATATCAATTGCGGGTATTCACCATCATTCATTTGGGCCTTATGCTGCTGGGACAGGATATAATCTTTTACATCAACATGTTCATGGGGATGGATTATTTCATAATGTTCAATTCACCAAAGGTGGTACAGACACATTTCCTTCAATCTTGAAAAGCTGTGCAGAGAGCTTTAATGTAGACATTAAAACTTCTACAAAAGTTATATCCATTAATACTAATCAAAATGAATGTAATGGAGTAACTCTTGAAAATGGTGAAAAAATTATTGCAGAACAAATTGTTTCTAGTTTAGATCCTAATAATACATTCATGAATCTAGTTGGACCTTCCAAATTGAACCCAAACTTTAAAACACAACTTAATAATATTAGATATAGAGGAAGTACAGCACGAATACATTTTGCATTAAATAAACTTCCTGAAATTAAAGGGATCAGTAATGAACAGATGAAGACAATCTTCTCTATCAGCCCATCAATAAAATATTTAGAGCGCGCTTCAGATTCTGTAAAATATGGGAAAATTCCTGATAATCCGTACGTAGAATTTTTTATTCCTTCATTGCTAAATCCTGATTTTGCACCTAAAGGTGAACATGTCCTTTCAGCAACTGTACAATATGCTCCATATCATTTAAGAAATTCTAAATGGTCCGATACTGTTAAGGATCAATTAAACATAAACGTTATAAATACCTTAGAAAAAGTGATACCAAATATCAGATCAATAATTAAATATACTAAAGTTATTTCTCCATTAGATTTAGAGAATGAATTTGGACTAACAGAAGGAAATTTAAATCATGGTGAAATGACACTTGATCAATTTATGTTTATGCGCCCCACAATAAGTTCGGCACAATATCAAACCCCAATTAATAATCTATACCTATGTGGGGCAGGTGCACATCCAGGTGGAGGTCTACATGGAACCAATGGATTTAATGCAGCAAGAGAGATACTAAAAGGATGAATTTTAAAAAAACAGCAGAAACACTTAAAAAAGGTGCTCATACATTGGAGCGTGAGTACTATACAAATTCAGAAATACTACAAAAAGAATACGATAATATTTTTCTAAATAGTTGGATTTGCGCTGGTAGATCTACAGAACTTTCAAAAAGTGGTGAGTATAAAATTGTAAACCTGGGGACTGAAAGCGCAATTATATTAAGAGATTCTAAAGGTTTATTAAAAGCACATGCAAATGTTTGTCGTCATCGAGGAACACGAATTTGTGAAAAATCTAAAGGAACATTTTCAAAGTCAATACAATGCGGATATCATGGTTGGACTTATGACTTAAATGGTGACTTAATTGGTGCACCACATATGGATTCTATAGATGAATTTAATAATAACGATTATCCTCTTCACACAATTTCAATTGAAGAATGGGAAGGATTCATTTTTATCAACTTCGGTAATAAACCAGTAAATTTTAATGAATATTTTTCTCCGATAATAAAAAAATTCACTAATTGGAATATTTCAGATCTAGTCCCAATTGAAACAAAATCATATAATGTTGCTGGTAATTGGAAACTTGTAATACAAAATTATTGTGAATGTTATCACTGTCCTGTACTTCATCCTGACCTTGCTGCTATCACGCCATATATGGGCGGTCGAAATGACCTCTATTCTGGACCATTTTTAGGTGGCTATATGAACTTCAGTAAAAATAAAAAAAGTGTAACTAAAAGTGGAGAATTATGTTGTCCTCCATTAAGTAATTTAAAAAAAGAAGATATAGATAAAGTTTACTATTATTCAATCGCACCCAATATGTTGATAAGTCTTCACCCTGAATATGTAATGTATCATACTGTTTGGCCTGATGGTGTAAATAAATGCAAAGTTGATTGTTCATGGTTATTTGAAAAAAATATTATCAATTCTGATGATTATAATTTATTGGATGCTGTTAATTTTTGGGATATGACAAACAAACAAGATTGGCATATTTCTGAATTATCACAATTAGGTATTCAATCAAAAAAATATTGTCCAGCTCCTTATTCCGGCCAAGAAAGCCTACTTGCAGCTTTTGATGATTACTACAAAAAATCATTAAAATGAAAAAGCACTAACTAAACCAATAGAAATACTTATAAATCTATTGGTCATGAGTACTATCTCCTTTCTAAATTTATTTTATAAATAATCTCTAATTATTAATTCTAGTAAATAATAAATGCCTGAAGACACAACACAAAATTTTTCTCTGAGACACATTGGACCAAGAAAATCGGAAATAAATGAAATGCTCGAAGAATTAGGACTAAAGAACATTGATGAGCTCATTGAAAAAACTATTCCTGAGTCTATTCATATTAAATCCGAATTGAATATCGGGAATGGTCTTGATGAATTTTCTCTATTAAAAAAGATTAAATCGATAGCATCAAAAAATAAAGTTGCTCGATCATACATAGGTACTGGCTATTATGGGACAATAACACCGCCAGTAATTCAGAGAAATATTTTAGAAAATCCTGGATGGTATACTGCTTATACTCCCTACCAAGCTGAAATTTCACAAGGTCGCCTTGAAGCTTTGCTTAACTACCAGACTATGGTAACTGAGATGACTGGATTAAATATTTCTAATGCATCACTTTTGGATGAGTCAACTGCCGCTGCTGAAGCTATGGTTATGATGTTTCGTTCTACAAAAGATAGAAATCAATTTTTAGTTGCAAGTGACTGCCATCCTCAAACTATAGACGTTCTAAAAACTAGATCAGAACCCATAGGAGTTGAATTAATAATTAAGCCTTTAGATGAGTTTAATTTTACCGATAAAATATTTGGGGTATTAATTCAATATCCTAGTACAGATGGTAAAGTTTTTGACTTTGAGGATCTATGTAAACAAGCACATGATAATGGATCCCTTGTAGCTGTTGCAACAGATTTAATGGCTCTTGCTCTTATTCCTACGCCAGGTGAAATAGGCGCCGATATAGCCGTTGGTAATTCACAAAGGTTTGGGGTACCTATGGGATTTGGTGGTCCACATGCTGCATTCATTTCTGCTAAAGAAAATTTCAAAAGAAAAATGCCTGGACGAATAATTGGTGAATCAATAGATAGCAATGGCAATAGAGCACTACGAATGGCACTTCAGACTCGAGAACAACACATTCGAAGAGATAAAGCCACATCAAATATTTGCACAGCGCAAGTGCTTCTTGCTGTAATAGCTGGTATGTATTCTATATATCATGGCCCAATTGGAATCAAAGCAATTGCAAATCGAATCCATGATAAAACAAAAATCCTTGCTAATAGTTTAAAATCATCTGGATATAAAATTGTATATGAACAATTTTTTGACACTATACGTATATCATTAAGAAATAATTCTGTTAATGAAATCGTAAAGGCAGCTGAATCTAATAATTTAAATTTTAGATATTTTGATAATGGTGATGTTGGTATATCTCTTGATGAAACAACATCACAAGGTGACCTAAATGATATTATTTCTATCTTTAATTCAGAACTCTCACAAAGTGATGACTTTAATTTGTCACTGAATCGCAAGTCTACTTTTCTTAATCATGAAGTTTTTAATAAGTATCATTCTGAAACAGAAATGATGAGATACATGCATAGGCTAGAAACAAAAGATCTTACATTGAATACAAGTATGATATCACTTGGCTCATGCACAATGAAACTTAACGCTGCAGCTGAAATGATGCCCATAACTTGGCCTGAATTTGCTTTTCTGCACCCATTTGCTCCCGCTGATCAAACAAAAGGATATCAAGAATTATCTAATTCATTGTCTGATTGGCTAATTGATATAACAGGACTTAATGGATGCTCCCTACAGCCAAATTCTGGTGCTCAAGGCGAATATGCTGGTCTTCTTGTAATTAGAGCATACCATCTAGATAATGGAGATTCTCAGCGAAATATTATTCTAATACCATCTTCTGCTCATGGTACAAATCCTGCAAGCGCTGTTATGGCAGGAATGAATGTTGAAGTAGTTAAATGTGATGAGAAGGGAAATATTGACCTATCAGATTTGAAAATTAAAGCTGAAACAAATAGTGATCATCTAGCTGGAATTATGATTACGTATCCCTCCACTCATGGAGTTTTTGAAGAATCTATTGGAAAAGTTTGCGAATTAATTCATAATCATGGAGGACAAGTATATTTAGATGGGGCAAACTTAAATGCTATGGTTGGAATTTCTCGATTAGGAGAATTTGGTGCGGATGTTTGCCATATAAACCTTCATAAAACTTTTGCAATTCCACATGGAGGAGGAGGTCCTGGGATGGGTCCTATTTGTGTTGCCAAACACCTAACTCAATATTTACCTGGACATCCTAATATAGAAAGTTCATCAAAAGCGATTCATGCTGTTTCAGGGGCTCCAATTGGAAGCGGAGGTATCCTTCCAATATCCTGGGCATATATAGCCATGTTGGGGAACAATGGACTAAAATTATCAACTCAAGTCGCAATTTTAAATGCGAATTATATGGCGCATAGGCTAAAAGATCATTTTCCAATATTATATAGAGGAACCAATGGCTATTCAGCTCATGAATTTATTTTAGATCTTCGCCCATTAAAAAGAGACCATAACATATCTGATGAAGATGTTGCAAAACGCTTAATTGATTATGGCTATCATGCCCCTACTATGTCCTTTCCTGTTCCAGGCACATTAATGATTGAACCAACTGAAAGTGAATCAAAAAGAGAACTCGACCAATTTTGCGATGCAATGATATTAATTAAAAAAGAAATACAAGATATAATTGATGGAAAACTGGACAAAAATGATAATCCCTTAACCAATGCTCCGCATACTGCTCAAGTTGTATCAAATGATAATTGGGATCACGCCTATTCACGTACTCAAGCCGCGTATCCAGCTAAATGGCTAAAAGAACATAAATATTGGCCATCAGTGGGAAGGGTTGATAATGCATATGGTGATAGAAATCTAGTCTGTACTTGCCCCGTGATTAATGAATATTAAATTATAAAATTTTACCCTCAACATATTTTCCGCAGTTTTTATATAATTTTACTTCTCGTATTTTATTAATTGATTCAGGTTCAATACTTGATCTGACTTCAATATAGTTGTCAGTGTGACCTACAAGATGGTCGTTCTTTATACTTTCAAAAAGAACAGGGCGAGTTTGATCAATAAATTGATCATGGAAATATCTATTTTTTTTATCTGAAAGTATATGAAGCATTTTACTTCTTTTAATGCGTGTTTTTTTAGAAACTAGTTGATCAATATCTATTGCATCGGTATTAGGTCTTTCTGAATAAGTAAATACATGTAAATAAGAAATATCAAGTGAATTAATAAAATTATATGTAGCGATGAAATCCTTATCAGTTTCACCAGGGAAACCTACTATTACATCTACCCCAATACATGCATGAGGTATTTTATTTTTGATAATTGATATTCGATCTTCAAATAAATCAGTTCTATATCTACGGCGCATACTACTTAGTATTTTATCAGATCCAGATTGTAATGGTATATGAAAATGTGGCATAAACTTTTTCGAATTTGATGAAAATTCAATTATTTCATCTGTTAATAAGTTAGGCTCAATCGAAGAAATTCTAAATCGATCAATATCTTTGAGTAAGTCTAATTGTTGAATTAGATCAAAGAGTGTTTCATTAGAATGTTTACCAAAATCACCAATATTTATACCTGTTAATACAATTTCTCTTGAATCTGATCGAGAAATATTTTCTGCTATTGCCAAAGTTTTCTCAATCGTTTCACTTCGACTTTTTCCTCGTGCTAATGGTATAGTGCAAAATGAACATGTATAATCACAACCATCTTGAATTTTTAAATATGATCTTGTTCTTTCATCTATTGAAAAAGATGGAATAAACTTTTTTTCATCATTTATTTTTGAATGTATTACTTTATTTTTGGACTCTGATTGGTGATTCTCTAAATGACTTAATACATTAAATTTTTCATTTGTACCCAAAACAAGATCCACACCATCAATTGCAGCTATTTCATTAGGTTTTAATTGTGCATAACAACCAATTACAGCAACAGTTGAATAAGGATTCGTGCGTTTAGCTTGACGTATTAACTTGCGCGCTTCTTTATCAGCATTTTCAGTAACTGAACAAGTATTTAACACATAGTAATCTGCTAAATCTTTATAATGTACGGTTTCATATCCGCGTTTAATGAAATCTCGTTTGATTGTAGATGATTCAGAAAAATTTAATTTGCATCCAAGTGTATGGAATGCAATGCGCTTTGCTGGTGTACTCATTTAATAATTTAAGTTGGAATAATATTTTATTTATAGAAATTAATTATGGTATGATTGAATTGATTTTACACTAATTTTCTTCCCACCAACTCGAATAGCTCTTAATGCAGCTTCGGCTCCGGATAATGTAGTTATAGCAACAATACCTTTATGAATACATGCTTTACCGATTGCCGCTTCATCATATCTGGATTGAGCGCCCATTGGAGTATTAATAACTAAATTAATTTCTCCATTTTTTATAGCATCAACTACGTTAGGCCTCCCTTCCCCAGCTTTAAATATTGAATCTGCATGAAGTCCATTTCGATTCAGTTCTATCGCTGTTCCAGTTGTGGCTACAATTTTAAACCCGAATTCAATAAAATCTCTTGCTATAGAAATAAGATCTAATTTATCAGCATTATTCACAGAAATAAATACCGTACCTTTGTCAGGGATAATATTCCCCGCACTAATTGATGCTTTTCTAAATGATTCACCCATAGTTGTTGAAATACCCATTACCTCACCAGTTGATTTCATTTCAGGACCAAGGTATGTAGACTCTTCAGGAAATTTATTAAATGGTAGGACTGCCTCTTTAATTGCAATATGCTTGATGTCATACCAATTCTTTAATTTAAAATCTGAAAGCTTTGCACCCGCAGCTATCTGTGAAGCAATACGAGCAAGTGGCACATTAGTCGCTTTACTAACAAAAGGAACGGTTCTACTGGCTCGAGGATTTACTTCAAGTACAAATACTTGTCCATCTTTATAAGCAAATTGCAAGTTAATTAAACCAAAAACTTTTAACTCGAGTGCTAATGCTTTTGTGATTCTGATTATTTCATCCAATGCCTCTTTCGTGATCCTATAAGGGGGAAGTACACAAGCTGAATCGCCAGAATGAATACCCGCCTCTTCAATATGTTGCATAATTGCACCAATATGAACTGATTCTCCATCACATAGTGCATCAACATCAAATTCAAATGCATCCTCTAAAAATTGATCTATTAAGATGGGGTGACCTTTTGTTACATCAGCATTCTTTGATATATAATTAATTAATTGATCTTTAGAATAAACAATCTCCATCGCTCTACCACCTAAAACATAACTGGGCCTTGCTAAAACTGGGAATCCTATTTCATCTGCAACTTTAATTACTTCATCCAATGTTCTTCCAGTTCCATATCTTGGACAAACAACATTGAGTTTATCAAGAATATTTCCAAACTTTTCTCTATCTTCTGCCAAATCTATATTTTGTGGAGAAGTCCCCATAATAGTAACACCTGCATCTTCAAGTGCATTAGCAATTTTTAGCGGCGTTTGTCCTCCAAACTGCACAAGAACACCATCAGGTCTTTCAAATTCTACAATGTTAAGTACGTCTTCAAATGTAACTGGTTCAAAATAAAGACGATCAACAAGGTCAAAATCTGTACTCACAGTTTCAGGATTACAATTTATCATTATAGATTTGAAACCTTGATCATTAAGACCAAACACTGCTTGTACACAACAATAATCAAACTCTATACCTTGCCCAATTCTATTTGGGCCCCCTCCTAATATTATAACTTTCTTTCCTGTAATTGGTTTGATCTCATTTTCTTCATCATATGTAGAATAACAATATGGAGTTTGAGCAACAAATTCTGCGGCGCACGTATCAACAACTTTATATGATGGGAGAATCTTGTTCTTTTTTCTTAAAGCACGAATTTCCATTTCAGTTTTGTTTAATAATCGACCGATTTGATTATCAGAGAAACCATTTTCTTTTAAGTTTTTTAAGGGTGTGTCACCACTTGATTCAACTAGAAGTTTTATTTGAGTTAAAAACCAAGGATCGATTTTTGTAATATTATATATATCTTCAATTGACTGACCTTCATCAAACGCTTGCCATATTTTTAATAATCGAAAACAAGTAGCAAATCTTAATGTGGACATATCAAGTGATCGTGCTCTGTTAAGATCAGGATCTCCTTCTGATGGAGGTTTAGGCTCTAATCCATCTAAACCAACTTCCAATGATCGAAAAGCTTTTTGTAATGATTCTCTAAAAGTCCTTCCAATTGACATAACCTCTCCTACACTTTGCATCTGAACACCAAGGTGGCCACTTGCCGAAGGAAATTTTTCAAAATCAAACCGTGGGACTTTAGTTACTATATAATCTATAGTTGGTTCAAACGCAGCTAATGTTTTACCAGTTATATCATTTTTTAGTTCATCTAATGTATAACCTACAGCAAGTTTTGCAGCAATTTTAGCGATCGGAAATCCCGTAGCTTTTGATGCTAATGCTGATGAACGACTTACGCGAGGATTCATTTCAATAATTATGCAACGGCCTGTTTCTGGATTAACAGCAAACTGAACATTTGACCCGCCAGTTTCAACACCAATTGTTCTCAAACATTGTAAAGACCAATTACGCATTTGCTGAAATTCCTTATCAGATAAAGTCATGGCTGGAGCAACTGTGATTGAGTCACCAGTATGAACCCCCATAGGGTCAATATTTTCTATTGAGCATATAATAATTGCATTATCTGCTTTATCGCGTATAACCTCTAATTCATACTCTTTCCAGCCAAGAAGAGATTCTTCAATAAGAACCTCTGATATAGGGCTAGCTTTTAAACCATTTTCTACAAGCTCCTGAAATTCTTCATAATTATATGCTACAGATCCACCCGTTCCACCTAGAGTAAATGATGGTCGAATAATAATTGGAAATTTTATTATATCTAATAGCTTTTCCGCTTCTTGCCATGAATGAACAAATCCACCTTGAGCTGTATCAATACCAATTTCATCCATCGCTTTTTTAAATCTTTCTCGATCTTCTGCTTTATCGATTGCGTCAACTTGCGCACCAATCAGTTCAATTTTATTTTTTTCTAAAATTCCTTCACGATGTAGATCCATCGCTAAATTCAAAGCTGTTTGACCACCAACCGTAGGTAATATAGCATCAGGCTTTTCCTTATCAATAATAGCCTGAACATATTGAGGTGTTATTGGTTCAATGTATGTTGCGTCAGCCAAATTTGGGTCAGTCATAATTGTTGCGGGGTTTGAATTAATAAGTATAATTCGATATCCCTCTTCTTTAAGAGCTCGTGTTGCCTGTGTACCTGAGTAATCAAATTCACATGCTTGTCCTATTATAATCGGACCAGCACCAATAATTAAGATTGATTCTATATCAGTTCGTTTTGGCATTTATTTTTTCATCATATCTATGAATTCCTGAAATAAATATTGACTATCATGAGGACCAGGACTTGATTCCGGATGATATTGTACAGAAAATGCAGGGATATTATTACACCTAATACCTTCAGAGGTATTATCATTTAAATTAATATGGGTTGATACTAAGTTATCAGGTAATGAATCTAAATCCACAGCAAACCCATGATTTTGGCTTGTAATCTCTATACTCTTTGTTTCATTATTTCTTACTGGATGGTTTATCCCACGGTGACCAAATTTTAGCTTAAACGTTTTTGCTCCAAGAGCTAGAGCTAGGATTTGATGTCCAAGGCAAATTCCGAAAATAGGTTTTTTCCCAAGTAATGATTTCACCATATCAACGCCATATGAAACTGCACTGGGGTCTCCAGGTCCATTACTTAAAAAAATTCCATCTGGATTAAATTTTATAATTTCTTCGGAGGATGTTTTTGCGGGAAAAACTGTTACTTCACATCCGTGTTCATCTAATAACCTGAGTATATTCAGTTTTATACCATAATCAATAGCCGCAACTTTATATGGTTTGGGAGTTTTAGACCATTTATATAATTTTTTTGTTGTTACAATTTTTGCTAAATCTAATCCTTCCATAGATGGAATTTTACTTAGTTTTGATTTGAGCGAAGTAATATCAATATCTACTGATGATATAATTCCATTCATTGCGCCATTATCTCGAATGTGCCTTGTTAAAGCACGTGTATCAATATTTTGAATACCTACTATTTGTTGATCATCTAAATATTTAGCAATATTTAATTCAGATCTCCAGTTAGATGGTACTTGAGTTTCTTCTTTAATGACAAAACCTGCCACCTGGATCTTTGATGATTCAATATCTTCACTATTAATCCCATAATTACCAATGTGTGGTGATGTCATTGTAACAATTTGCTTACAATATGATGGATCAGTTAGTATTTCCTGGTATCCAGACATGCCAGTATTAAAACATACCTCACCAGTGGTTTCGCCAATATGACCAAATGAAGTCCCACAAAATTCACGACCGTCTTCTAATAATAAAATTGCTTTCTGGTGTTCATTCATAAAATCACCAATAAATAATGGAATAAATAAATAAAATAAATTGGGGTCAAATCAATAATCATTTGACCCTTATGCACTAGTAGGTGACCCTACTAGTGTTATAACAAAAACGGCTACCCTTTATCAAAAGGGTAGCCGTGTTAACAATATCCATGCCTGAAATTGTGAATTATTTTTGAAACATGAAATAGTATTTATTATCAATTTTTATTTTTTTCTAGAATTATAGTTCCAATTACCAAATCTTGGATTGCATTACCAATTGAATTAAAAATAGTAATATCTATATCATTTTTTCTTCCTTCAATCTTTCCATCAATCAATTCTCCTAATTCTCCCTCTATATTATCCCAACTATAAATTCCTTCTGTTATAGGAATTAATATATCGCCTGCTTCATGTTTACTTGGTTCTAATTGATCAATATATACTTTCCCCTTTTGAATCAAATTAGAAGGGAGTTCTCTTGATTTTGATTGATGTGCACCTACAGCATTAATGTGAACACCAGGTTTTACATCATCAACGTCAAATAGCGGATTATCGGATGTTGTGGCTGTACATATTATATCAGCATCAACTAAACAATCATTATTCCCTGGTTCCACAAAAGAATCAAATTGTTTACAAAATTCTTCAGCTTGATCAATTGTTCGACCAATTACTTTTATTAATTTTAAATTTCTAACACATTGAATCGCTTCAACCTGGCTTACTGCTTGCGCACCTGTCCCAACTACAACACCAATTTTAGAATCACTTTTTGAAAGTAATTCCGTTGCTAACCCTGAACTGGCTCCAGTCCTTAATGAAGTAACTGATTTCCCATCAATAAGCGCTATAGGAGTACCAATTTTAGCATCCATCATCAATATTAACCCATTTATTAAAGGAAGGTTATTATTTGGATTATCAAAATGAACATTAACTAATTTTATCATTATATATTTTCCACCTTTAATATATGCTGGCATAGATAAGTGGAGTGCATTTTGATCCTTAAGTGGCAAATTAATCCTATTAGGAACAATTGCTATTTGATTAGTCAATGACGTAAAAGCTTTTCTCATCGCTGAAATTGCTTCGGTCATTGAAAGTGCTTCTTTTACATCATCTTCTGAGTAAAACGGTAGGTTCAATATCTATTTTCTATTTTTTGGTTAGTGCCCAAGATCCATCCCAGTCATCGCCAGGTGGATTATCACGATAATGTTCACACCGTGGAATATATATTCTACTAGGGTTGGTTTTTCTACCTGGAAACATATCTTCTAATTTATCAGATTCTTTAAAAGCATCAACAGCTTTTACCCAATCTTGATTACGATAAAGTTTCAAAGCTTCATTATATGCAGGTAGAAGTTTATCATAGCCAGGTGGCATATTTCCATCTTCTGAAATTAATTCAAATACTTGTGCCGGCTCAGTCTTCCCCATAACAATTACATAATCTAGATCACGCCAAATAAATTTATCTTTACAGGCATTATAAGTTTCTTCAGCAACTTGAATATATATACCATATTGTTTGGCAGAAGCTTCAAGGCGGGCTGCCAAATTAACCGTATCGCCCATCATAGTATAATTCATCCGCATGGTTGAACCCATATTACCTGTTACTAAACTTCCAGTATTAATTCCAATTCTGTTTTGCATATTATGAACAATTTCTGGCCATCGGTCGCCTTCTCCTTGCCATTTTCCTCTTAACTCAGCTAAACGGTCCTGCATTTTAACAGCAGTTAAACATGCCCAATATTCATGGTCATCGACAGGCGCAGGTGCACCATAAAAGGCTACGATAGCATCACCTATATATTTATCTAAAGTACCTTTATTATCCAATAATATATCCGTCATTTCAGTTAGGTAATCATTCAGTAGCTCCACAAGATCATTTGCTGTCAATTTTTCAGAAAAGGCAGAAAAACTTTGTATATCAGTAAAAAAAGCAGTGTGATATCCCTCTTCGCCACCAAGTGAAGGCTGTTCTTTAGCTTCATACATCTGATCAATTAATTCAGGAGATATATAAGTACTAAATGTATTTTTTAGAAAACGCTTATCTTTCTCTGCACCAAAATAATTATAAAGAAAAATTCCTCCGAAGGTACCCATCATTGATAACACTGGACGAACAACCTCTAACATAGTCAAATTAGTTATAAATTGAAAATTCGCATAAACCATCCAACCTATAATCCCAAGCAAAGGAATAGGAAGAGCATAAAATGGTTTTTTGGGGAATGAAATCATCATTCCCATTAAAATACAAATTAATAAAATAGAATAAAAAGTTGAGGATTGATCTTTAAGAATAACGAATTCATTTTTTAAAATACTTTGCATCACATTTGCATGTATTTCTACACCAGCGAATGTTTCTTGTACCGGAGTATTTCTTAAATCCATTAAACCAGGCAAGGATGCACCTACAAAAGCCACTTTATTTTCCCAGTAGTCAGGTGGGAGCATTTCTGGGTCAATACAATAGCTGTAAGGTAAATAATAGAAGGTTTGAAACTTGCCATAATAATTGACATACATCCTGCCCTTTTCATCTATAGGAATTTCTCTTACTACGGTATTCGTGGTATCAATTAACCTTAATACTTTTTCCTCAAAATCATAATCAAACCCCCCATCCTTTTTTATTCCTAAAATATCAATTGCCGCGGACATGACTAAACTAGGGTAAACATGATCTGGACCATCAAAATATATTGCTGTGGGAGCTCTACGTATTACACCATCTTCATCTTGGGGAAAATTAGCTGAGCCATTACCAACAGATGAAGAAAGTAGGTCGACGTAAGTATTCCCAATTCGATCTGCGTTAGGTAATCTTTTTTTTGCTTCATCTGATACATTTAAAATAATATGATCAGTATAATTATAACCTTCAGGTTCAGAATCCATTTTTGGGAGAAAATTAAGCGTATCTTCTGCCTCAAAAACTATTGCATTATATGTTTTTCTCGAATTTGATGTGGCAGTCACAAATTTTGTAGGATCATTACTATACAAGAATTGATTAGTTACATTACTGAGTGCTTCATTGTTGGATTGATTATCTGAAGCAAGTGCATTTACAAGATCATATTTAAATGTATTCTCTTCATCAAAGATAATATCAAAAAGAATTGCAGCTGGATTGCCCGAAGAAACCGTATTAATTAATTGCCCGTGGTAAGCATGTGGCCAATTATGGTATCGACCCAAACCTCCTTCTTCTACTGGAGCAACAGATGTATTATCAATATCAATAATGACAACATCATCAATTGACATTTGTTCAACTCCTGCGGTGCGAGACCTCATTCTTGAATCATAGGATATAAACTCATACCCTCCGAAAAGTGAATTAAAAAAAGGTACTTTATAAGAAAGCCATCCAAATAATATAGCAATACCTAATCCAATCAGGATACCGGCACCAACCCGTTTTAAAAAATCTGTTAGTAAATTAAAAGAGGACTCAATACTTAAGTCCTCTATTTGATCTAATATTTTTTTCAAGCTTTAGTTTCCATCTTTTGCATCCTGTTCCTTATTCCACTTAACAAAGTCTAACCCAGCATCCGTATCCTGATCAAATTTAAACATTGAATATTTGCCATCTTTTCTAACATTGATTTGCATTCCTTCAACTAAGCTTACCCAGTCTTCTAATGACACTTCATATGGACCTGCTACTTGTGTAGGTGCTTGAATTTGTGTTACAGGTCCTAATTTAAATTTGGGGGCACCCGCAGCTCCTTGAGGTCCGCCTTGTTTCATTTGCTGTTTTCGTGCATCAATTACATTTTTTGCAGCATTGACATCAACTTTTCCATCATATACTAGAACAGAGCTTTCATCTTGACCGGCTTTGGCTCGATATTTTGTCCCCCGAATAGCTGCAACAGCTGTTGGCGTTCTAACAGCTACATTTTTTTTCTCACCAAATGCTGCTTTAGCAGCAACCCAAACATCCCCTTTTTTTAATGTTGCACCAAAATTCTTTTCCATTGGTTTAACATTTGCCTGGGTAATCTCTAGTTCAGAGTTTTGTCCAATACGTAGCTTGCCACCACCTACTAATGTTATCTCACATCGAGATTTGGCCAATGTTTTAATAATATCATTTTCGTGAACTGACATTTTTGGCATGGCACGTTTAAAATCCCCTTTACCTGCCTTTTGTACTTGCACCCTCCCTAAAGGAAGAGAAATTTTCCCAAATTCTTTCTGAGCAAATAATATAGTTGATAGATATAATGTAATTAGTATAAATCGTTTCATAATATTCAAATTTGATTAATGTTGTGTTATTCTTTCGTAAATAAAGATAAGAACCCCTGCCAGCGATTAGCAATATAATTAACAGCTTTATTTAACCACATTGGCCATCTACTATCATTTGGTTTTTCTTCTAAATCTTCTATGAGAAGACCTGCCGCAGATAGCATATCTTGAGTCGGTTCAAGATTTGCTAATTCCCATGCTGCTATTTCAATTTTGGGCAATATTTCATTTATATCCCCGATGTGGGTTTTTTCAACTGACTTTTCAGTTTCACCTTCAATTACATTTACTAATTGAGCCTGAATTTTGCACGTATCTGCAACTTGATTTAATGAACCTACAATAATATTTTTTATGCCAATGAGTTTACCAATTTCAATGCCGCAATCTTGCGATTTACATTCCCTATTTTGATAGTTCTTCTCCAAAATAACCTCATCAATTTGGTTTTGATCTACCATAATTAATGCCTTAGTATTTTGTAACTCAGATTTTAAGAGCTCCATAAACATTTCATAATCTTCCTGCTGTAAACCTTCTTGTTCAAAACTAAATACTGCAACAGTTGGCTTTGCATTGTACCTGCTAACCTGTGAAAAAAGGCAGGAAATAATAAACAATTGGACTAGGATGGTGTTTCGAATCGCAATACCCTCCTTATATATTAAAGGCGTAAAGGCAGGAAATTATTTCAAGAAGATCATTTTCTTTGTTTTATTCAGTACGATCTTTCCATTCGTATCACGAACCATTGCGTGATAGAGATAAACACCTGTTGAAACCTTATTACCCATTGCATTTCTACCATTCCAAATAAAATTATAGTAACCCGATGGTCGATATTCATTTGCTGCTAGCCGTGTAATTTCTTCACCTAATAAATTATATATGATTAAATCCACATTAGCATCTTCTTCAAGACTAAGTCTAATTGAAGTTTGTGGGTTAAATGGATTTGGATAATTTTGTGATAGGGTAAATGCATCTGGATAAAGTTCAACACCTGCATTATTATCTTCAACAAATTGTTTTGTTCCAATAACTAATCTTAGATCTTGTTTCAAATATGATTCCGTACCTG
>Ga0208639_1000685_pt1 | contig 25086 bp, 20 predicted proteins | sample ETNtaG_33_FD_185772 | JGI IMG/M metagenome (GOLD analysis project Ga0208639, IMG submission 185772) | Marine microbial and viral communities from oxygen minimum zone, Eastern Pacific Ocean - ETNP201310SV76 (SPAdes) (version 2) | ecosystem: Environmental > Aquatic > Marine > Oceanic ...
GCGCATTTCGGACTCAAGTGGAGATTCAGGTTGAGGTGCAGATACCGGCGGCAACTCTTCTTCAGTCATTGGAATCGGTTCAGCAACAGGTTCGGGTTCCGACTCAGGTTCAGGTTCAGCAGCCACTTCTTCAACGGGTGCAGGCTCTTCCTCGTCCATCGTTTGTGATATTTCGCTGACCATCGATGCGGCCAAATCCTCCATTGCAGAATCGGAGACAACATCCAAAATCGGCCCAGGGTGGGTTACGAACGCCTTTCTTGCCATCGAAGAAGGTGATTCCGAAAGAGGAATTTGCTCAGGGAGTGGAATGGCAGGGTGATGGAAGCAAGCCCAGTTTTCATCCTCAAATGAAGCGCCACTAGAGGGGACGATTTGCACTTCACCGCGTACCCATCCTTGTCCGATGAGGGGTTGCATCCATCGTCCGAGATCAGCCATTGCTACATCGACAAATTGGAAGGATGCAAGCGCATGATCGAGACCAATTGCCTCAATATCTTCCCTTTCTGCACGCGGCCGATGGAAGACGGAAACCGCTGATTCTTCTATGGCCACAGTTCGGCCATGATTTCGAAGTGCATGTCTGTCGGCGCGTGCACCGAGCATCATGATACGCGTGCGTGCTCCGTATTGCTCCCAACCGTCGGTCAGGCCATCGAGTGAGCCGGATTCGACAATCTCAACCTCGCCCATATCGTATCGTCAGTCTATCGAGCACTTGAGGATGGCCCTCATTCGCCCAGCAACCCCTCAGCCAGAGCCAACTCGGCCAACAGTACGGTTCCTCCAGCGGCTCCACGGATAGTGTTCTCCGACCAAGCTCGGAAGGAAACCATATCAGATTCTACCTCAAATTCACTAATTCTAACAGCCATGCCGGCTTTGAGATCAGTGGCGGGATCTGCCATTGAAGAGGGGATTAGTTCGTCCACAAAAATGAATGGCGTTGGAGGTGCTGATGGTAATTCCAGCGCTTGTGGGCGTGATTGATAATTCTCCATCCATTCACGAACCTCTTGCTCACTTTTCTCAGTGTGCAAATCAGCGATGACGTTGACGATATGTCCGTATTCCCTTTCCACACGTCGAACAGTCACCTGCACCGGTAGATTGGCGAGTTTCACACCATCTACTTGGGCACGTCCAAGAAGGCTCAAACATTCCTCTTTCATTTTCTCTGCCTCTCCAGGGATGTCGGTCGAATGTTCATTGGTTTCGCGATAACTGGTGAGCAAATCTATGCCACCTCCTGAGAGGGCTTGCTCGGTTGCGATTGAAACACCATCTAGTCCAATAAAATCCCATAGAGGTTTGAGTGGTAAGGCGGCAGGTACAATGGTGCAATTGGTACTGCACGCGACGAATCCGGTACTCGAATCACCACCGCCAAGGTTGAGGAGATGATGTGGATTGAGATCTGCTACAATGAGGGGGACATCATCATCCATTCTGTGCGTGCTGGCATTACTGAATACGAATAGGCCCTTTTCGGCGAGTGGTTTCTCAACAGTGATGGCGACTTCGGATGGGAGTGCACTGAATACGACTTCAAAATCTTCGACATCATTCATGAGTGAATCCATGCTTTGAATCTCCATTGAAGGAAGTTCTGGGCGTTGTTCTGGGAGATGCCACTCCAAATCGTCAAGATTTGTTCCTGCTGTGCGTGGAGAACCGTAGACAGCCACTAGTTCGAACCAAGGGTGATTTGTGAGCCGCTGTTGGAAACGCTGTGCTACGAGTCCACTCGCTCCGAGGATGGCTACCTTGCGCACGCGTACCATACGAACCCAAGCCTCGCTGTTTGCGTCTCCTTCAAAGCCACTTCGGAACCGAACCTCGTGTTAATAAAGGGGAAGTAGGTCGACGTGGATTGATGATTGAAATTGGTTTGGTGTTAGACCTCGTCGTGGTAGTAGTAGTCTCCATTCTAGTATGGAAAGTGATCACTACGAAAAGTGAAGACGGACTTAGTGAAGATAGGATAAATGAATTAGCTCGATTAATGGCAATTGATATTGCACGAGAAGAGCGCACTGAATTGCAGCGAGAAAATAGTGCACACATCCAGACTCTAGATGGTGAATTCGACAGAAAAAAGCAAGAGATGGACAAAGAGGTAAATTCCCTGAAGGATGAAAACATCGCCTTGAAGACACTTGTTGATACAGTTGCGGCAGCCCAACGAACTACTGCCGATGCGGTCAAGGCCACCACCGATGTAAGTCAACGTGTTGCCAATGCGTTGGGGGGAAACGATCCTCACGTGAAGAAAGAGTATGGTGAAGGGAGGGCTGAAAATATTTTGACAATGGCTGGATTTAGGGAGGGGGAACATTTCTTGAAACAACCTCCATTGGTTTCTGGAGAAATTCCCGACTTAGCCTTGCTTTTACCTGGTGGCGGTGCTGTTGCAATTGATTGTAAGGCGATTGTCAAGGCAGGTTTCAACGCCTTCTACGAGATTGATGGCGAAGAAGACGCTGCAAAGAAGAAGAAACTATTACACGATCATGCAGGAAAAATTTGGGATACCGTAAAGGAACTCGCAACTCGCAACTATCCATTGGGTTTGGAACAGCAATTTGGGAAAGGTCCAGATTACACATTGATGTTTATTCCTAGTGAGGAATTTTACTACCGGGCAGAGATTGGTGTCTCTGATAATTTGAGAAAAAGTATGGGGTACAACACACTACGGGAGGCCGCCATCAGAATGGGGGTATTCTTTTGTTCTCCTGATAGTCTGGCTATGCGTTCAATTGAACTCACAGACCAATGGAAGTCAATTTCCGCATTGGATGAGATGAACGATGTTCTTGATATGGTGCAAGATGTTACTGAAGCAATCGTTCGCACTGAGGAATCCAAAGCAGAACATCACAAAGCGCTTGAAAAGGCGGTGAACTCATGGAACACACATGTCAATGAGATTGAAAGTACGCATGCAGGAAGAAGTGAGCCAAGTTTGAGAGTTGCAATTACAAATCTCTTCGAGGTTGTAAGTGCAAAGAGCACATTCTCGACTGCTCATGGCAAAAAGGGCTCGAAAGCCGAGCCAGTACCATTGTCGGAGATTTCTAAATCACTCAAAGAACCATCTAAGACAAAGGTGTTGGATATTCATCTTGGTTCTCGCTTAGATACTGCGGCCGCCGAGGAAGAGGAGTAATCAGACCCGATTCACGGGTCTAGGGAACATTCTGCGAACCAGCAGTTTGCGCAGGATCCGAACTCCGTCACCTACAGATCCCAGTTTGGATTCACCTATTCGAGGGGCGTAGGAGATTGGGACCTCGCTCATGCGTAGGCCTTCAGTAGCACAGGATGTGTACATCTCAGCCTCGATTTCAAACTCCGTTGAGTTCAACGACATCTTCTGAATGGCACCACGACGGAAGGCCCAATATCCTGTACAAACATCACTGATGAAAACTCGATACAAGGCAACTGCAAACCACGTTAGGATATGATTACCGATCCAATTCAATCGGGACATCGCACCGGGTTCAATCTTCCCTCTAAGTCGACTACCAATAACGACATCATAATCACCTCGTTCAAGATGTTGTAGAAGCCGCAACATCTCGTTGGGTGCATAGGTTCCATCTGCATCGAGCATCACCAATACATCATCGTGATGCGCAAGGAAACGGGCAAATCCTTCTCGCATTCCGAATCCTTTGCCTGCAGCGGGACCTTGGACGATGACCTCCAAACCCAATTCCGCCGCCCGCTCTTGAGTGCCATCTGTGCTCCGTCCATCAGCAACAACGATGCGTGGTTCCCATCCAGCTGATCGAAGCGCATCGAGAGGCAGTGAATCAATGACCTTTGGTAAGGCATCAACCTCGTTGTAGGTCGGCAGCAAAATTGTCAGACCCCGATTCATAGATTCCTCACCTCTAGCCAATGCACCCAAAGCCCGTTCGTGTCAAGTATTCTATCACTTCTCCCCGAGATTCCCGCGGGGTCTAACCAACTGTCATCCTCCACGGTTACGGAGAGATGAACTTCAATTTCTCCCATGAAATCACTGTGATGTAACACTGTCAAGGTACTCACGCCTCGTTCGACAACTTCTGCGGTTACACTGCAATTGACTGTACCCACATCACAAACCATGAATTCAACATCAATATCACCTGGCGCGGTAATCTGCAATCCAATTGTCAAATCTGCATCACGATGCTGACGTGGCAAATCAATCGATTCGAAATTCAAACCACCACCAGTGAGGAAGGTGGTATGATCAGGACGAATTCCCAAGTGGGATGTGTCAGCATGAGCCCACGAATCAGGTCTCCATTCACACGATTCCAAACAATCCTCGGCTGAGGGGAAAGTTGTGACACTTGTTTTGATGGATGCTTCTGTGGGTACAGACTCAAATTGCCAGAGCCTACTGCCTTTCTCATCTGCCAATATCGCCCAATGTTCGCTCACTGCGAGTATGTGCCCGATTTGACCACGGGGCGAGGTGACGGCATGTGTAATTCCAAGTTCGACAATTCTGGCCACATCATCGGCCAATATGGCACGCTCAGCATCCCATTGCACCCTTTCCTCAACTGTCAGTAAACCTAGGCTTGGGAAACTGGTCAATCCCAAATCAGTATCAACATCGTATAGGATTCCCCAATGTGCAGTTTCGGAATAGAGAACCGAATCCGTGGGGAGGCTTGCAATGGCAGAACGCAACAGACGATCACCTTCGGTTTGGGCTTCAACCTCTGAGTGTGAACCGATTTCAATCATGACAATATGGGAAAGTAAAATGAAAGCCAAAGACAAGGACATCAATGTTTGAATCGGACGTTTTGATGCGGCTTCAGGAACCACCAATTCAACATAGCTCATCTCACCACCATCTGCAATTTCGTCCTGCGCCTCATCCAATCTTCTTTCACGCATTCTCGGTGTGAGTCGGGGCATCTTTGCAAGAACGATTCCTGCCAACACTGCCAAGGGGATGTGGAACCCGTGCAGTGCCATTGAGTACAACATATAGGAGATGAGAGTCAGAACAGAAATTCCCACAAAGCCATCGAGCAGGTGAATCCATGTGAGCATCCATTGCATGGCGATCCAAAGTCCCAATAACCACACTTCAAATGAGGCTCGAAATCTCCACAATGCCCATCCTGCAAGTCCAATCAACAAGGGTCCATTGAAGACAATCAAAGGCAAACCACCCTGCCAACCATATTCTGCCCAAACTGGGGTATCTAGCATTCTCGGAGCAAAGACCCCCATCACGGTGATGACTGCCCCTCCGACAACAACCGCAGAAATGATTGCGAGTCGACCAGAATGGGTACTTTCACGTTGTGCAGACCATCGGTGCGCACCCAGCCATGCTAGCAATAATGTCCCAAGATAAAGAGAACCTGTGGGGTGAATAACTCCCACAAATGCCACTCCGAATGCGAATAGAATATCCATGCGTTTACTTCTTTCTCGGGGTGGTTTAACCAACACCAACAATCCCAATACAAGTCCCAATTGGCTGGCAACAGTTGGATAGCCACTGTCGAAGGCTTTGGCGAATAATGCGGGTGCAAGGCACAGCGCTAACAATGTCGTCGCCGCTGCACCCCAGCGATCAGCCGCACCCGCTACACCCCAGATGATTGCAAGCAGCGTGAGTTGTCCCAACAGGTGAACACAATCACTGGGGGACATTCCCGTCGCTTGCTCTAGAAAGGCTGCCAATGCTGGGAATCCAGGAGGATATGTCCATCTTCCAACATTTGGTTCGGGCAGCATCAGTGAACCGGTCTCTGCCAAACGATGCGAAAGTGTTGCGAAACCCAGCCAATCAACACCCATTGGCCGATCTAGAATCAGTAGTGGAGTTAAACAAACTACAGCGGATATGCCAAGTGCCCAAGGCAACCAAACCGGCCTTCCAGTCTCGATAAGTGCAGCATGTTTTCTCTCTGCAGCAACGTCTTCTTCGAGTTCTACGGTTCCTGCTTCCAATTCTGCAGCAGCCTCAATTTCTTCTAGTCGTTCCCATGCGGATAAGCGACGAACTCGAACACTTTCTCTCTGCCATCCCAGCGTTGCCGAGAGGACGTTTACAATCAGAATGGCTAGGACTAGGAACCCAACAGAGTGTTCCCCTCGAAGAACGACCAACCAACCAGCCAATCCATAGAGAATCAAAAGGCTCGCAGCCGGAACGAGCATGACCTGCCGAAGATGATCTGCACCCGGGTCCAATATCCGAATCAGGGCAAGGCCGGGAATCAATCCGAGGCCGATGAGAAGTCCACCACCGAAAAGGATACTGAACAAACCGGCCTCCAATATTTCGCCTCCTTAGGAGGCGACGTTCGGGTTCTACACTTGAAGTCGGTGCTTCCGAAGATGTGTTGAAGGGGTGTTTGTTCGACATTGCATGGCCGGCATCGATTTTTCCAAAGAGCATTGGTATCCAACTGTCGATTTGCCAGACGAATATGAGGTCAGAGATTTCACAACAGGAGACGATTCTCCATCAACCTTTGAGTTTGATATTGGCCGATATGACGAAGTTCGACCCGGCATGTACAATACCGAATTATTCACTGAAAATCGATGTGTACATGTGGGCCTAGATATTGGGGGTCCAATTGGAACTCCGGTGAAATCCGTGGCCGATGGCGTGGTTGCGTTTTCAGGATACAATCCTGCGGATGGTGATTATGGGCACACGGTCATAATTCATCATTTCATCCAGGGTCAAAATCTATGGGTGTTGTATGGGCATTTGGATGCAGCATCCACAGAAAACTGTCCCCCTGGGAAGTCCGTTTCAGGAGGAGAAATCATCGCTTGGTTTGGTGCAGAAGATGAGAATGGCGGTTGGCCACCCCACTTGCATTTTCAGTTATCATATCGGAAACCAGAAACCTATGATTTGCCAGGTGTTGTGACTTTGCTTGAACGAGAACAAGCCTTACTTGATTACCCAGATCCACGATTGGTTCTGGGTCCTCTTTACTGAGAAAGATGGTCCTTGAGGCCCACAATTGGTCCAATTGCAGTTGGATCCTTGCCACGAAGTAGTGCAACGGCGCATGACAACCAATCCATCAGAATAACTGCATAGAGCAATGCTTCGAGATGTGAATCGCCCTCGCACAATAAGCCCCATGTTGGTTCGACAGTGATGCTTTCCAAAAACCAGTCAACACGCAAATCGTTTCTCTCATGGGCACCGTCCCACGAGAAGAGAAGTAGGCTTTGATTGTCGGATGCGTTTTCTTCACCCCAAGCGACAATCTCATTGTGATTCATTTCAGGGATGACATGAGGTCGAGCAAAGACACCACCATTCTCATTCAATTGACAAACAGCTCGATACGCAGTCGGTGCTAGAGATTGTGTGGCCAAAACACTCACTTCTCGACCAAGAATCGATTCAGCCATTTCAGCGATGACATCCTCGTCCCCATCATGTGTGAAATCACAGGCATCAACGGTTTCAGTTAGACGTTGCAACATTGCCTCTAAATCGTCGGGAGCACTCATAATTCCCAATCGCCATGTAAGGGCTACCTGGGCACCGAAGATATGGCCAAACGCAGAACGAGGCGGCTGCCCATCAGGCAATTGAATCCAAATTTGGTTTGAATCTTGCAATAGTGTCTGCAAAGTGCCACCTGAAGAGAAGCCAATCACTGCACATCCTAGTCCAATCGCCGCCTCAACTGCATCGAGTGTTTCCTCAGTATTGCCCGAATAAGATGTTGCAAGTACCAACCAATTCTCAGAGACCCACGCAGGTAAATCATAACCGCGGTGGGCCACGAAAGGAAGGCAACCATCAGCATCTGATAGGCATGAAAGGAAATCACCACCAGAGGCAGAACCACCCATTCCAAGACAAATGACTCCAGTGAATGTTGAATCATCAATCGCCGATAAATCCCAAGATTTCGATTCGCTCCACACTTTTTCCAAATCTGCGGGGAAGTTGCGAAGATACCCTAGCATACCGCTGCCATCGAGGCTATTCGCCAACTCACTCAGTGCCATCATCACCCCTCCCTAGCCGCATGCCCTTCATCGGGATTTCGCACTCTCGGCAGTGCCACCCACTCATCTGTAATCCAACCCAATCGTAACCGAGGCTGTGTTCCATCATCATCGTATGGCAACCGAACCGTCTGTATTTTGAAGTCACGAGGATCCATAAATTCAGCCGCAGAAGCATCTCTGTTGAGTAAATCAACCTCAATTTGATCAATAAAGCGTGACATGACAACTGCCTTTTCCAAGTCTCTCCAAGAAGCGCCGGTTTTTTCGCGTTGATCTTGAGCCGATAGAATGGGTCCATCCTTCTGCCAAGCCCCAATCATCCACAGGCGTTTTCTCCATCGAATCACATCACCCAATTCATAGCCAGGTTTTCGATACAAAACCGTTAGGCGCGTCACTTCCATTCCATCCTTCTGTCCGATGACTGAATGTGTCTCTCTGGTTTGACCCCCCCAGCGTTGAATCATGTGCCTCGCCCAAGTTCTCGCGAGGGATTTACTTCCCATGGTCACATCCCAGCCACCGACTACGCTCCCTTCTTTTGTGATGAAGAACATCGGGTCAGGTTCCATTGAAGCGAGAAGTGTATCCAATGAACCTCGCAGTACTTCAATTTCAGAATCCTCTAGTTTCCGACCAGCACTACGGATTTGCAAGGTTGCTTCGTAATAATTTCCATCCTTGCGAGTACAGGTCTTGCAAATCATGTTTGATGTACGCACGATGACTTCGTGCTGTTCTTCGAAATGGAACGCATCAATCTGCCCATCGACTTGCACATGGATTCTTACGTTTCTCTCATCAATCGTTTCTGCATGTGTTGCGATTCCGACCGCCTCAGCTCTTTCATGAATCTGCAGCGAATCGTCTAAACGGCGTTGAAGCAAGTCTTCTTGTTCAAGGAACCCCCACCGCGCACTTTCAAAGTTCATTCCACATTTTGGACACCGATATGCTTGGCTGGTTTCCTCGCACTCCGAGAGTGTATTTCTTTCTCGGAAACAGGTTTCACACAATCGATTACTCGAGTGAGGTGGGCCCGCCCCGCAGGCAACGCAAAACGCTTCACCTCGGGACATTCATACCACACACCGAACTCATGCTCCAAACCATTTGAAGTGATTTGCACCGATTGATCCTGCCAAGAAAATGAGAATAAATGCTGCAGCAAGAATTTCCTTTGCATGTTCAGGTTTCTTCTTTAGCAATGTTAAGCCACCGCCAAGCAAAATCCAAATTCCGAGTTTGAAATGAACCCATCCTTGACTGAATGGGCTATCAGCATACAGATTTGCCAGCATTCCAAAACCCCCAATGAGAATTGCCAATTGGCCAATTCCATGCGACATCATTCCCAATTTGTGGTAGCGATTTTCACTGTTATCTTTCTCATTCATCGCCCACATGCCAAGTCCGCCGTAGGCCATTGTGATTGCGAATGCCCCTGCTAAGTGCAGGAGTTTGTAAGTGTCATAGTCTAGCATTGCCATGGTGCTTCGGCAGAGCCATTGGGATTTGAAGCCGCCGGCTCATTCATCCGAATCCGTAGGATTCGAAATCGTCTCTTCTACAGCCTCAATCCTTGTTTGAACATCTTTGAGGCGATCCAACAATTGCCATGTGAACCAGCCGATTAAACCAATCATGGCAGCATATGCAGCAGCCAAATATGCGACATCACTCATCTCAATCCATCCGTTGTTGTAACTCTGCGAGGCGTTGCTCACATTTCTGCACTTCCCAACTAACCATCGCCTGTCCGATCAGCAGAATGGTCATGCCAATAAATGCGAGAAGCCAGATTTGCAAAATTACAGAATCCACTCCACTTTCTTCCCCACCACCAATAACTGGGCCCGGGTGTCTTTCCTGCCACCATCGGGTGGCCATGTAGGTGATTGGGACGAGGAGGAAACCGAACAATCCAATACCTGAAAACACATCTCTAAATTCTGGTGTATCCGGTTGACTGCGTCTAGAAAGAACGAGGAATAGAGCGATTGCAGAAAGGACACCATACGTATTCAATCGAGCATCAGTCCAATCCCAAGGCACACCCCATTCAGCAGCCCCCCAAATGGGCCCCGATGTGACTACACAGAGTCCGAAAAGGAGGCTCAATTCAGCGGCTACCCCTGCCAAAGTCCACCCCCATTCGGAGCGTTTCCAGAACCAAGCTAAACTACCAACAAAGAGCATTCCAAATGCAAGAAACGAGGTCCATGCAGCAGGTACATGCCAGAAAATAATTCGATAAGAATCACCTTCAAAACCTTGAGCACCAGGTGCAACCACAAATCCGAGAACCATGGCCAAACCGGCAATTGCGAGACCTAGAAGCATTAGCCAAACGCCTCGCATACCCATCAACCGTCCTCCCTCCTCCATCAATTTGACGCTGTGCGCGGGTGGAGTATGGGGAGTCCAAACCAAATGATGAGCGGAATACCTGTTGCCACGATTAGAGGCAACCATGGATCAGAACACACCGATGAATCTGAGCAAGAGGAAATCGCATCATTGGCAATGAGTAGGGGCCAAATAAGAACCAGTGATAGTAACGGGACATATTGACTTCCAGTTCTAGGCATCTTCATCGCCAATTCATGGATGGCGCCACTCGCGAGATAAATGCCAATGAATGGGAACCCAATCAACATCCAAATCGACGAATCATGTTCGATTCCAAAAATAGACGCCGTCAGCAAAGGTGAGACAAAAATCAACAAGATTGACAATAAATCAATTGTGAATATCCGTCCACCCATCGCCATCCACCAATCTCCTGAACGAGTTTCTTTTGCATGGTGTAATGACGAAAGACAAGGGATGGATGCCAAGAATGTTGGAATTAATATGAGTGAACCAATTTCATTCCCGAGCAAAGCGAATAGGACCAAAATCGATGCAATGAGTGGTATGCCACGGGAAAGTAGCGGCCATTTTGTTCTCCTGTCCAACGTGGAAGACCAGCGTGTCAGAGATAATGTTGATTCTGAATTTGTGAATTCAGGCACTTCTGCAGATTTCTGCGCTGGTGTGGTATCGGTTGATTGACCATTGAGTTCCAACAAAGTTGTGGCACATTCGTGTAATCGCACATCGTGGGTGGCAATCAGGAACGCATGTCCACGCGCACGCAATGTTGCAATGTCGGTGAGAAGTGTGACTACGGAATCATCATCCAAACCTTCTGATGGTTCATCGAGTAAACAGATTCGAGGTTGATTGCCATAAGCGGGCATCAATCCTTGCAGAACGGCCAATCGTCGATATAATCCACCTGAAAGTTGACCAATCCGATCATGACTTCGATGTTCCAGATTCCAATGATTGAGTAATTCACTGGCATCTTCCACACCCGATGCCTGAGATGCATATTCCAGACGTTCATCGACCAATTCATCCCCATTGATTCCACCAGATTGAAGGGTGAGTCCGAAGGGGCGTTGAATTGTGACTTTGCCGGATTGAACCGGGATGATTCCAGCGATAGATTCGATTAGAGTTGATTTCCCAGAACCATTGTCACCGGTTAGAATAATGCAATTGCCAGATTCAATTTTCATATTGAAATTTTCAAGTACAGTTCGGGTGCCTCTTCGCACCGTCAACGCCTCGACATGAAGTAGGGCCACACCTCTTCGAATCAAGCACTTGGCTTGAGCCCTGCGGCGAAGAGGTCAAGCATCTGAACCCACTGAGTATACCATGGGGCTGCCGTGGTCAGAGGTCACTACAACTTTCTGGATTTACGCATTCATTTGGCTTGTAGCAGCTCTCGCACCATTGGTCCATGCTTGGATTAAGCAAACTCCGATGGCACTTGGCATTGGGGCCTCACTCATTCTTACATGGTTGGTTCAATCCATTCTAGATTGGCATGTAGGATTTGATCTAATGCGTGCACTCGGAGCACTTCTCCCGGCCTGGGCTCTTGAAACCAGTGAAATGCATCGTTTCATCACATCCGCTTGGTTACACGCAAATACTTTTCACGTATTGGGGAATACCCTTGTGATTATCCTTGTAGGAGTCCCACTTGAACAGCGCCTAGGGAAAGGGAGATTCCTAGCCATTTATGTGATTGGAATATTGGGTGGGAATATTGGTTGGACTTTAGCCAATTGGGGAAGTGAAATATTTTGCTTGGGGGCATCCGGTGCTGCGTTTGGTTTGTTGGGGTGCTACCTCGCTTGTTGGCCGAGGGATGAAATCGAATTCCCCTTAATTCTCATTCGAAGATGGCCCGTTGCATGGATTGCTTTGTTCAAAATCGCTCTAGAAATCATGCAATATCCTACGGCCACCTCAAATGTGGCTCATCTTGCGCACATCACGGGTTTCATCGCTTGTTATGTGCTCGCCAAACCGATTGCAAAAGGAGGCTTGGTTCCAATCGGAACTGTAGATCACGGCCCTTCTTCCAAAGGAGGTTTGGAGGCTCAACATATGGCAACCAAATCTAGGATGAGAGAGTTGTCAACAGATCCATGGGATGGTGAATTGACGGGTCCAGCCCTACGAACCATGCAGAGATTGCGTGAGGAAGGCGATGAACTTGAGACACGTCAAGCTTGGCTTGAACAATTGTCTGAACAGGCTCATTGTCCCGTTTGCAAGGCCGAAATCATGACCTTAGAAATGAATGGGATTACCGTGCTTCGATGTACTGTAGAAAAGACGCATTTAGAGTGGCCTTGACAGGATTCGTTGACAGGACCTACGGTCCTGATTCGGTTGGTGTTATACGTAATCGGTGGGTGGCATCCCTTCGGGATGCATATGTTGTCGAGTGAATCCACCTTCAAGACTCCGATTTTCGCGGTCTTGCTGATGCTCCTCACATCGATGTCACCTCTGGCACTCGAAGGAACCTCTGAAAGTTTTGAAGTTCGTGAAGAACCCACCATTCTTGTTCCTGGCTTGCCATCATTAATCTGCGAAAATGGCGAATCTTGTCCAACCCCTCATCGCGGTGTTGGGCCATGGCTTTCCTATTCACCTGACCGGGACCACAACGGCATGGATGATCGATTGCAGCGAATCTTGGATGGGGAATACGAATCTGTGAGTACGACAGCCATTGAAGGCCCTGATGGACGACTAACGGTCGCCATCCATGTCGATTATTCTCAACATCCTGGGACGGAAGAAATCGATGAACTCAAATCGACTTTATCCGCACATGGCTGGATTGAAGAGGGAGCATGGTTCGACGTGCTTCAGTCCATTCACACCATTTCAGTTGACCATGTGCCACTCCCCGCTCTACTTTCGATTTGGCGCCTTGAGGGGGTCGTCACCGTTGAGCAACAGAATGTGATGATTCCTTTCCTTGACAATTCCGTTCCAGCCATGAAAGTTCGTGAATCTGAAGAATATCAGGACACGATGCAGACCCTTGGCTATCGAGGCGATGACGTTGTCGTCGCAATTCTCGATACGGGAGTTGACAACGAACATCGTTCTCTGAACGATTTCGATGATGTCAATGACGACCCTGATATCGATGCCAATAGTTACGTTGATCAAAAATGGGTTGCTGGTTATGATGCAACGTCTACCTTTTCGAACACGAGTGGTACCGATGATCCCGACGATTCCAATGGTCATGGGACACACGTTGCAGGAACCAGTATTGGAACTGGAAGCAGTGATCGCGTTTACGTTGGTGTTGCACCGGGTGCCTACCTAGTCGATGTCAAGGTTCTAACAGATGCTGGAGGTACAAATGCACAGAACACACTCCGTGGCTTACAGTGGGCCATCAACAATGTCGATACAGACTGGGGTAACAATCAGTCTAGCAATGGCATCGATATCCTGTCCATGTCGTATGGTAGTGTAACCAATCCAAATTCTGATGACCCCGGTGATAACGGGACCTCAGCCGAGTCATCTCTTGTGAATTCAGCCTCAGATGCGGGCCTCATCTGTGTCATTGCGATGGGCAATGATGGGATTAGACGAGTACCCAGTCCAGCGAGTGCCGATTCTTCAATTGCGATTGGAGCCACCGATGACAAAGACACTCATGACCGTGAGAGCGATAGTATCGCCTCTTACTCTAATTGGGGCCCTCGTGAAGACGACGGTGATGATGATGATTGGGATGAAATGAAACCCGACGTCGTCGCCCCTGGTTCTGGAATCAATGCACCCCGCCATCAGGAAGGTTCACTCCAATTGCCCAATCAACCTCGGCCAATGGCTGACAATGATTACCAAGAGATGGATGGAACCAGTATGGCAACGCCCCATGTGAGTGGATTAATTGCCATCATGTTGGGCATTGATGATGATTTAGAACTCGACGACGTTAGAGAATTACTTCGTGAAAACTCCGAGCTCAGAGATGGTGCCTATGATTCGAATTTCGATGAAAATTGGAACGAGAAATATGGATTCGGTATCGTCGATGGTGCACGTCTTTTACAGAATCTCACCGGCACCAGTGGTGGCGGTGGTGGTGGTGGGAGTGGAAATAATTCCACCAATCCCCCCCCACCCTCTGGCGAAGGAGATTGGGTCGAAATCGAAAGCCCCCTCCAAGGTGATTGGCTGATTGAAGGTGAGACATATCGTGTACGTGGGACTGCAGAATCGGACATAGAAGGTGCCAGTATTGAAGAAGTCCTTGTCCATGCTTGGTATTGGTATCAGGAGCCGGGGTCACCTCGTGAAAAACGTGATGCATTTGATTGGACACAAGCTTCTGGAACGGTGAATTGGTCACATAATTTCTATGCACAGGATTGGGTAGATGATGATGAACTTACAATCGAAGTCAAAGCACGAGATAGCACCAATGCTTGGTCCGATACAGAAGTGGTCGAACTGATGCTAGGCAGTCAGAGTATTTCCATTGCCAATCCAAGTGGACAAGAACCCGTAAGCGGGACTACGAGCATTTCGGGTACCTTCCTAACGCCCAATCCAATCTCTGTTGAGTGGCGTATTGGACGAGGAGAATGGAATGAAATTCCCGTATCGAGCAGCCAAGATTACACCACTGTGGATTGGTCTGTCAATTGGGACACTACGCAATTGGAAGATGGCTTCCATCGTATCGCAGTGCAAGGTAGAGATCAATCGGGTGTCACCAGTGATGAATTGCGTCGAACAGTAGAAGTTGACAATTTCCCTCCAGCACCTGACCTCTCAATTTTTGGCTCGATTTCCGTTGAGGAATATGGAGTGCCCGTCGAAGAGTCCTTCGTGAATACTTTCCTTGAGGTGCGGGCAGATATTCGCAATAATGGCGATGCTGATGCCGAAGAGGTCGTGGTGCATCTAAGGGAAGAAGGAACCAAGCGAAGTGAAGCAACCATCCCCCTCATCGAACCAGGCCAAGTTGTTGAGGTCATTCTGTATTGGAATCCAATGGCGAGTGGAGGTCAAGAATTGGAGGTTGTGATCGACCCCGGTCAAGCGATTGCTGAACCTGATCGGTCAGACAATTCAGCCATCATCACATTCCCCGTTCAACCTCGACCAGATGGTGTAGATTTGGCCATACGACCTGGTGCAGTGACCACATCACCCGCCGTCCCTCGGCCCAATGAACCATACACAATTTCTATTCGAATTGACAATCTAGGGGCGAGGGATTCAGAGCAATTTTCAGTTGAATTGAGTATGATGAACGAGTTTGGATATGAATTGTATGATGTATTCAATGCCACAGTGATTATCGGTCAAATGAGTTCCAGTATTAACTTCGCAGGAAATATTTCTGATGCTCGCGGCATATCATATCGCGCAACAATTATCACTTCTACAGACCTTGTATCTGACAACAATGTTGCTGATTTCGTTGTCGTTCAAGATCATGTCACATTATCCGGTGCTCGAACACCAGCGCTCCAATCCACTCACAACATCGAGGCATCGGCAGGCTTGGGTGAGGATTCCCTATTGTTCACTTCTGTGGGATCAAAATTATTCGTACATCGTATGGCGGTTGATCAATCGTTATACACATGTTTAGAATTGGAAACGGAATGGATTGGCGATATCGCAGTCAATAGTTACCAAGGGATTGTCACCGTTGTATGGACACGCGCTTATCTCGACGAAAATTCGTTTATTCGCTCGACGGTATCCTACACGACAATTGACCGCACATGCCAAATGACACCTCGTCAAGATAAGATGCCAGGTCTTCTTTCCGCAGAGGGAACTTATTGGGGATTGGGCCTTGATCAAAGAGATGACAACGTCGTCATTGCTGGATATCATCGAGATATGGTTACCGGTGGCACCTACCAAGATTTGACCTCAATCTTCCTCATTGAAACCGATTCACCGTTATCGGCATCGCCAGAAGATTGGGAAATTCGTCGGAACACCGTTCTTGACATCGATATGTATCCTCGTTCCGCTTCTCCAATCCAAGTTGAAATCGGAAAAGATGATATTCATATTTTGCATCAAAATATACGTGATGATTCAACAGGCGAGGAGCGTCTTGGAATGTTCTATGCACACGGTAATGCCGATGTGCAGAACTGGGCTTTCTCAATCGCTGTTGGAGACGATGCAACCTCTGGACAAATGGTATTGGTTGAGAATAGCGATGGTTCTGAAACTATTTTCACTGCATGGCGAGAAGGGTCTGAAGCAGATGCCGAATTGGTGACCCGAATATCACCACCTTCGTGGCTTCAGGGTGTCGAAGATAGAACACCAGCACGAGGGTTGTCAAACATTGCCCTCATTGAAACAGATCGGGGCATCCAAGTACTCTATGATGCCATTTCTCCAACTGGCCCTAAACTCCACTACGGTCTACTTTCAGATGTCGATGGAAGTGATGACATGTGGCTCTCCGATCGAATCAGTAGCGGTGTACTTCTCACCGCATGGAGAACTGATGATTCTGGTGAACTTCACTTTACGTATGTGACCAGCAATGGTCTTCGTGTTCGGAAGATGGTCGAAGACCCAACTGCTGAAAGTCCAGACCATGGATTGTTGGATGAAATTCGCCTATGGTTGAACCTCGACGAATCCACATTCCAAGCATTGATGAATTCCGTCTTGATTACGTTCTGTTCTCTTTCATTGTTCGTCACTTTCGTCGTTACAAGCAATCGAAGGCGTCGTTCCTCCTCTGATCGAGTTGATTTTGTCAATGAAAATTGGGTGGATCTTGAATCAGACGGTTTCGGTGATGAGATAGAAGTCACCCCAATCGTGTCAATCGATGAAGAAGATTCGCTTGACGCAGACGCAGATGATACCGAATCTCCAGCACCTGAAATTGCAGTTGTCCTTGAAGATGAAACCGAAGAGATCGATCCTAATTCAAATCGAGCCGCTCGCACAACTCGGCGCGAACGTCGTGCTGTTGAAGCCGAAATGAAGCAGGTTATGGAAGAGATGCACAAGGCTCTCGAAGAATCCGGTTTACCACCACTCCCCGCACCTGGTGAATTACCTGCCCCGGGTGAACTGCCACCATTACCCGCTCCAGGTGAATTACCGCCCTTGCCCGCCCCGGGTGAACTGCCACCATTACCCACTCCAGGTGAATTACCGCCCTTGCCTGCCCCGGGTGAACTGCCACCATTACCCGCTCTAGGTGAATTACCCCCACTTCCTGATCTCCCCGCTCCTGAGATTCCAGTCACCTGTGAGGCCTGCGAATCTACATTCAATGCACGTGCAAACAAAGCTCGGCGTGTGAAGTGCCCATTGTGTGGGGAGACTGTGAGATTGTGAGGGATTTTTCATGTGTGGCATCATTGGATATATTGGGGATAAACAGGCTACCCCATTTCTGATCGACGGTCTTCGCCGTCTCGAATATAGGGGGTATGATTCATCTGGAATTGCAGTAAAGAATGGAGATATTTCTGTACACAAGCGAATAGGCAAGGTTGCAGATTTAGAATCAATCATCCCGAAAAAAGTCGAAGGTACTTGTGGTATTGCACACACTCGTTGGGCCACACATGGTGGCGTCACCGATTCAAACGCCCACCCACATTGTTCAGTAGATGGGAAGATTGCCTTGGTGCACAATGGCATCATAGAAAATGCTCGTGCATTGCGAAATCGGCTCGAGAAAGAAGGCACGAAACTTCTTTCCGATACTGATTCAGAAGCTTTAGTCCATTTGATTCATCGTGAGGTTGAGAGTGGTGCCAAACCGTTAACGGCAGTTCGACGAACACTCAAGCGTGCTCGAGGAACATGGGGTATTTGTGTTGTTTTCGAGGGTCACGACATGATTATCTGTGCTCGTAACGGTTCACCATTGGTCATTGGGGTTGGAGAAGGTGAGAATTGGATTGCTAGTGATACTTTGCCACTCCAAACTCTAACTCAACAGGTCATTCGGTTGGATGATGGAGATTTAGCCATCGTGACATCTGATGGTATCCAAACCAGTCGATTTGATGGTCGTTCTACCGATTCAGAGGTGACGGTACTTGATGATGACTGGGGTGAGGCTGAATTGGGAGACTTCCCTCACTTCATGCTCAAGGAAATCCACGAACAACCCGAGTCTCTTCGCCAATGTCTCACCGGACGACTGGCAATCAATGACGGCAACGCACGTTTAGGTGGCCTAGGCCTTTCATCGAAAAAGTTGCAGAAAATCCCTCACGTTCGTTTGCTAGGATGTGGTACTGCATTGCATGCCGCACAAGTTGGTCGCCTTGCGATTGAAGAATTGGCTAGAGTTCCAGCTTTGGCTCACGTCAGTAGCGAATTCCGCCACAACAACCCTGTGATTGAAACTGATGCGATCCATTTTGCAGTGAGTCAATCGGGAGAGACAGCAGATACCCTCGCTGCAGTCAAAGAAATTCAACTGAAAGGAGGTGAAGTACGAGGGGTCATCAATGTCGTCGGGTCAACTATTGCTCGTCAATGTGGCAAGGGTTGTTACATTCATTCAGGACCAGAACAATCAGTTGCTTCAACCAAGGCATTCTCCAACATGGTGGCTGCTCTTTCGATGTTTGCGATTCAAATTGGGCGCGCTCGTTCTCTCTCAAGAGAGAAGGGAAGGCGCTTGACAAAATCACTCCAAAAGATTCCACAATTGGTTGATTCTTATCTTTCCGATCCGGGTCCGATTGAAGAAGTGGTCGATGCCGTCAAGGATGCCAAGAGCGTTCTCTTCCTCGGCCGTGGGATTTCCGCTCCAGTTGCCAGAGAAGGCGCCCTCAAACTGATGGAAATTGCCTATATTCCTTGTTTGGCGTATCCTGCTGGTGAAATGAAGCACGGCCCGATTGCTCTTCTAGAAGAGGGCAGCCCCGTCGTCGTCATCGCACCCAATGATTCTCTGAAGGACAAGACCGTGTCCAGTATTCACGAATGCCGTGCTCGTGGGGCGAAAATCATCCTCATTCATGAAGAAGGAGACTCCATCGCTGAAGAGGGAGACATATCGATACCAGTGCCAGCAACAGAGCCGATGTTTTCGCCGATGTTGACCGTATTACCAATGCAACTCATCGCATACCATACTGCACTCGCTCTAGGGTGCGATGTTGATCGTCCTCGGAACCTTGCGAAGTCGGTCACCGTTGAGTAATTCTCAATGGATTGTGAACTTGCATATTGACGGGTCCCATCGCCATGAATGATAGCCCAATGTGTGGTTTGTGTGCCGCATTTTGACGACGGCAATTTTTCGATTAATTTGGTCGCCACTACGATCCATTGTGAGATGTATGACGCCATCGGATAGATAATCTTCAATTCCAAATTCACCGAATTGGTTCTTCATTTCGCCCATCATTTCACAGATGATGAATGTCGTTAATCCAAGACGGCGGCAGGCTTCAAAGAACTTGAATGTCTCATCACGTGGATTTTCCATCCGGGTGAGTGTAAAGAATGCCCCTAAGGAATCGAAAACTAACACCTCAAAGCCAATACTCTCGCGATAATTGGTCAATTGTTTGATGAGTTGCCCCATCCAATCGACCTGGTTTGCAGTTCCAGCTTCGCTCAATTGTACGCGTAAATCAGCGAGATCGATGATGGCAATGTTGCTCCGTACACGAGGGTCATCGACATTCATGCCCATGTTGGCCATATGGCCCGCAAGAGATTCCTTCGATTGTTCAAGGGTGACATAAATTCCAGATGTGCGGCCTTCGAGAACAGCATTGTACAACATGGCAAATCCTAGACTGGATTTCATTGAACCAGATGTACCTGCGAGTAGACATAGATGCCCCTTTGGGATTCCACCTTGCATTTGTTCATCCAATCCTTGAATGTAGGTTGGGATTCTCTCCGCCGCATTACTCAACTAGGCCACCAGACCGAGCGATTCACTGCAAGAAGATAAACGCCACCCTCATCCGGTTGCCATGGAATTGGTGCATTTGGCCTCCGCTTCGCAGCGCAGAGCATCCATGCTTGAAGCATTAGGATACGAAGTCATCCAGACTCCACTTCGCGCGCGCGAGCGCTCGCACAGGCATGGAATACCCATCTCTGAACAGGTCGCACATACATTGCGTGGTAAGATTGAATCAGCACAGAGAGAATGTTCCGTTCCTCTCGTGATAGTTGCAGATACATTGGTTGAGGACCCCGATGACAATCTCAATCCCATGGGGCAACCTGGGAATCGTCAGGAAGCCCTGAGCATGCTTCTTCGGTTGAGTGGCCGAAATCATCGAGTTTGGAGTGGAACAGCAGTTATTCAGGGTGAAACTGTTCAATCATGGATTTCATCAGCCACGGTTTCGATTGAATCTCTTGCAGATGAAGAATTGGAAGCCTTGATAGTTTCAGATTCTTGGAGAGGCAAGGCAGGAGGGTATGATTTGGCGGGAGCAATGGGTCAATTCGCGCAAATTGTGGACGGCGAAGAAGAAACAGTACTCGGTTTTTCTCCGGAAATATTTCCATATCTCAAGTCGATAATCCCCTGAAAATGTTTGAACTTTCTACATAATATACTATCTACAGGACGACGATGCATGGTTGATTCAGAGTCCTCCGAATTCCCGGCTAATCGGTGGAAAATTCTAGCGGTCATGAGTTTGAGCCTTGTGATTGTCATGTTGAACAACGTGACTCTAAATGTGGCTCTACCAGAGCTTTCTACAGATTTGTCAGCAGACAATTCTGAATTGCAGTGGATCATGGATGCATATGCATTGGTATTCGGTGGTACACTTCTGGTGATGGGTGCTCTCGGAGATCGGTTTGGCCGAAAAGGTGCTTTGCAAATCGGTCTCATCATCGTGGGGGCCGCATCTGCTTGGACGGCATTCTTTGCTGATTCATCATCGGATGTAATTGCAGCACGTGCATTGATGGGTTTGGGAGCAGCTCTAGTGATGCCTTCAACATTGTCTGTTGTACTGGTGGTATTCCCCCCTGAAGAGCGTGGAAAGGCCATTGGCATTTGGGCCGCAATGGCCGGTGTAGGCGCCCCCATTGGATTACTCGTGGGTGGATGGGCGGTCGAAACATACGATTGGGAGATGGTTTTCCTGATCAATGTCCCCATTATTATTCTGGCATTAATTGCAGGCGCTATCATTGTACCACGCTCCAAAGACAAAGAGGGGAGGCCACTGGATATGCTGGGTGCAATTCTTTCAGTTCTCACTTTGGGTTCACTGTTGTTTGGGATTATTGAGGGTCCCAGTCGTGGATGGACCGATACCAGCATCTTGGCTGCCTTTGCGGTGAGTGTGACCTCTGGTCTGATGTTTTTCTTTTCACAAAAGAAGGCAGAGTATCCATTACTGCCGTTAGAATTTTTCAAAAACCATCGGTTTTCAATTGGACTGATTGCCATTGCAATGGCTTTCTTTGTCATGTTTTCATTCATGTTTATGCAAATGTTGCATTTCCAATTGGTCCGGGGCCATTCACCATTTTCTGCCGCGATTCGCTTCTTCCCTTTGCCCATCGGTTTGATGCCAGCGGCAGCAAACAGCGATCGTTTGGTTGCAAAGTTTGGACGGAGCAATGTGATTTCAGTCGGACTTTGTTTGGTGGCGACGGGTTTGTTTTTGTTTACACTGGTGACCGTTGAAACCAGTTACATGCAAATTGCCGTAACCTTCTTCCTGATTGGCCTTGGTATGGGTTTGACAATGGCCCCTTCGACCACAGCAGTAATGGAGGCCATTCCTGAATCCAAAGCCGGTGTTGGAAGCGCGACCAATGACGCCAGCCGTGAAGTTGGAGGCGCACTTGGCATTGCGATTGGCGGCAGTGTGTTGAATGAAGTTTACCAATCAAACATTGTTGTCCCAGATTCACTATCTGCTCAATCTGGAGTGATTTCAGAATCTTTTCCTGCCGCAATCAAAATTGGACAGAGTATGTTAGAGGCGGGAAATCCCGATGGCGCGCTACTCATTCAATCTGCTAGAGAGTCATTCATTGACGGCATGGTCGCGGCTTGCTTGGTTGCCGGTATTGTTGCATTACTAGCAGCCATCATTGTCAAATGGAAATTGCCTCAAGACATGCCAGCCTCAGAAGAAGAGTGAGATAGTTCGAGAACGCGCATCAGTTCGACTTCGTTCTCGATGATTCCATCGCGCTTGAATGCCGTTCCAACAATCCATGCCGAAGCCAATTTGAATTCTGAGTAGGTGTCATGGCGAACTCCTGAACCAACGATGAGTGGGGCGTCAGGCACCGCTTGACGAATCCGCTCAAGATCGGTTGATTTCGCAGGTGCACCTGTTCCACTCCCTGAAATGATTAGAGCATCGGCCAATCCTCGAAACCAAGCATCCTTCGCTTCTTGTTCCAATGTCCAATTTGAATCAAAAGGCGTTGCATGCTTCACACCAACATCGGCAAGAATTGCGATGTTTGAATTCAAATTTTCCTGCAACCGAAGGGTTTCTGCGGCTTTTCCTTCAATCAGACCTTGATCGGTCAGCATGGCTCCAATATGGACATTGATACGGATGAAAGATGCACCGGTGACTGAAGCAATTGACAGTGCCGCATTGGCATCATTCCGGAGTACGTTCACCCCCACTGGGACATTGCTCATTTCCACAATTGCACGAATGATTCTTGTCATCGCAGCAATGGTCACCGCATCCACTGTTTTGTGAAATGGGACATCACCAAAGTTCTCGACCAAAATAGCGTTGACACCGCCTGCGAGTAGTGTAGATGCATCTGCAAGTGCAGATGATTCGACAGCATCCATGTCTCCTGCAAATCCAGGTGAGCCCGGGAGTGCTTTCAGGTGCACCATTCCAATGATGCCCATAGGGATTTTTCTCCTCATCGTCTCACCTACATGTGCTCAGCTTGAAGCCAGCGCCAGCATGAACGCAGCCCCTCTTCCAAATTTTGGAACGGAGCCCAACCCAATGCACTCTGTGTTTCCGAAATATCAGGCACACGTCGTCGTGAATCGCCGGGATGTCCCGATTCTTGGTAATGGATTTCAGATGAGGATCCGGTAATCTCTAGGCATAGTTTGGCCAACTCTTCGATGGTCACCTCTTCGGGATTGCCAAGATTGAATGCAGCCCCTGTCAATCGCGAACCATCTAGACCTTGATCCAATTCACCGGCGATTCGGATTCCTTCAACAGCCTCATCAACCCAAGTAAACGAACGCGTTTGAGTGCCATCACCGTGGATGGTAATGGGTTCACCACGTCGGCATTGCTCAAGGAAAATCCCAGTCACTTGTCCATATGCATTGCCGGGTAATCGTGGCCCATATGCGTTGAAAGGACGTACAATTCGTGCATCTAAACTACTGTCACTCACCGCGTGTTGAACAAGAATTTCTCCCAAGTATTTGCTGGCACCATAGGAATGCCGCCCATGTTCGGAAGCAGAGGAAAACAAACTATCAGATGCATTTGTCAATGGCATTTCTGGTTGCTCTCCAAACGCCTCAGGCGAGGATGTGAACACAAATCGAGAACCACGAGTAATTGCAAAATCCAATGCCACTCGTAGAGTGTCTAAGTTGACCTGTACGACGAAATCTGGTCGTTCATGGAACCAACGTGTACCATTGATTGCAGCCAAGTGGTACACACAATCAACGCCTCCAAGTTTGTCTGCTGCTTTCTCGTAAAGGGCACGATTTGAAGCATCCCCCATGAGCAGATAGTAATCATCCATGCCTTTGCATCCTTCGAGATTTTTTTGCTTCCCACGAAACATGTCATCGATGACAGCAACCGAATGCCCCATCGCGACGAGTTGTTCGGTCAGATGGCTTCCAAGAAAGCCGGCTCCTCCCGTTACGATGCAGCGCATGACTGGGTGAGCGAGTTCTCCCTCAAGGAGATGCTGCCGTGCGCTTCACAACTTGTAGAGTGACGATTCCATTCTCCAATTTCATCTCGACATCATCACCCGTATTGATTTCCATACATGGATCTTCATCAAATCCATGTGCATAGGGTACCTCCAGAAGAGATGCTGCGGGCAATGTCAGTGGACACACATCACGATTGACAATGGCCTTGGGTCCTTTTCCCGTGTAGATGAGCCCCATCAATATGAATGGCGCAACAGTCGAACCACTACCCTTGGGATAGATGAGAATCGTATCCGTAATGGCCACACCGTCGAGAGGGTGTCCTGGCTCTTCGATGACCCCTGAATCTCGATTCACATATCCAAGATAGGTAATGGGCACATCTGTGACCAAGGCTTTGCCTTGAGTTTTCCAACTTTTTTGTGAAGGCAAACTTCGCCCTACGGTTGAAAATTCCCCACCACATTGAACCTTGTTGGTGCTGAGTGGTTTTGCAGCCTTGCCGTCGAGCACTGGTCGTGGCCCAGCGGAAAGAGAAGCATCGAAAGCGTGAGCCACACAGTCCCCAATTCGCATCACACTGGTTGGCATTCGATTCAGGCCACTGGTCAGATAATGTTCTGCCTTGAGTGAATTTGTAAGCAGATGATTGTACCTTGTTCGGTTGTATGGTGTGACTTCTGGGCAGGTATCCTTGAGAATCAATGCTCCGGCTTCTTCCAGAACATCTAGCGTCCCCTCTTGCTCCAACAATTGGTGGTTGTGGCCACTGGTAAACACCCACAGGCGTTGGT
>Ga0208639_1000686_pt1 | contig 25080 bp, 22 predicted proteins | sample ETNtaG_33_FD_185772 | JGI IMG/M metagenome (GOLD analysis project Ga0208639, IMG submission 185772) | Marine microbial and viral communities from oxygen minimum zone, Eastern Pacific Ocean - ETNP201310SV76 (SPAdes) (version 2) | ecosystem: Environmental > Aquatic > Marine > Oceanic ...
CCACAAGATGCGCAGACGCTCTTCTGCTTGTGATATGCGTTGCGTCCACAGCGGCGGCAACGTAGGTGCGTCGTCTTCTGACGCTTACCCATGGATGGAGTGCCCTTAGACATGATATCACCTGACGGCTGGGCCACCGACCCTCCCTTTATGAATTCAACGGAAGGAGTACTTTCACTCCTCTTCTTCAAACAAGACCATTTTTGAGCGCCCTGTAATCGCTGCAAATGTAGTTCCAATGGCAAGTAATGCCGCCAATAGCATAGCGGCACCACTGACTAGCAGGTGGACAATATTGGAGAGAACTTGTGACCTCATTCCGCTATTTGCTTCCAGTAGTAAATCATCGTTTGAAATCAGTGCCCAAGTGATGATTACACCAACTGCGATAGCGAGGAACATTCCAACAAATGGTGCGAGGGGCCTGTGTCGACTATCGGCGTAAAAGAATAAGTTGCCCATCAACAATAATCCCATTACAACATAACTGGTTAGAAGAGCATTACCAAATCTCTTGAAATCCTCATCAACGAATCCTCCACCCATCGATACATCGATTGCCACTAGAACTAGTATTGGTAACATAGCAGCCATTACCAATAGCTTCCAGGAGGCTTTGCCTTCGTTCATCACTCCTCACCTCCGATATGGGATTTAGCGATGGCCACAACATGTTTGACTTCCTCGTCTGTAGGAGCATCAGTTGTAGGTGGAGTTGGTAGATTACTCTCATATGACCAGATCACTATTGCAAATGTTGCAATCGAAGCACCGACTCCAGCCAATGTTCCAAAGATATCAGCGGCAGCTAACCACAAGTGTCCACGGAATTCTTCTGCACTGGTATTAGATCCATCGAAGAACATTGCAGTTAGTGCAATACCAGCCATTACTACCGATAATCCAGCAAGATTCAGAGATTCGCTCAAACGCTCTGAGCCAAATCCAACAAGTGCCAAAGACGCTAGAGCGCACAATGAGGTTGAGAACATTAGGAAGGTTGGCCAGAATACTATCCAATAGGGGTTGACATCTCCTCTCCAAATTGGAGTGAAACTACCCCAGTGCATCATTGCCATCAAAACTATTGCAACTACGGTTGCGATAGAACCTGACCATCGAGCACTTGAATCAAGGCGCCCTACAGGTACATTTCCTCCAAATACCATTCCATAGAGACCATATGCCATTAGGGCTGATGGTCCTAAGATGGAGAGCAATAGATGCCCTCCTGCTGTCGAGTCAGAACTTGGAACAGTCCAAGGAGATACCATCACCAAAATTAGAGCGAATAATGCGAGGACTAAACCTGATTTTCGATTTGAATCTCTGAGATAACCATACAACCCAATAGGTATGAGCATTAGTGGAATCCAGAACCAGAAAGCGGCCGCCCACATCTCATCCATAACAACGCATCCGAACGCTCTGATTTATCAATACCACCGCAATATTGCCCCGCAGTTGTACGATTTCCCCTACGGGGGTAACCCGACACCACTAAATAGAGGCCCCAAGTGGGCCGAATGCTCAAGGTGAGACCATGGTCAAAATGCCACGTCAGGTCAAGCGATACAGTCCCAGTGCTGGTAAGCACACTATGCATACTGTGGAGCGCGTAAAGAAGCGCCGAGCAAGTGAGCTAAAGTGGGGACAGCGCCGTTTCCGTCGTGTTATGGCGGGTTACCGTGGTTTCCCTCGTCCTAAGCCCGATGGCCGTGAAAAGCCGACCAAGAGGGTCAACATCCTATTCCGTTGCACCGAGACTGGCAAAGCGCACTACGCTCCATGCCAGCGTGCTAAGAAATTCGAGCTCGTCGACAACTGAGGTGAATATAATGCCAAGCAATTTCCTAAAGGTATCCTGTCGAGACTGCTCTAACGAGTGTGTCATCTTTTCCCGTGCAACCACAATGATCTCCTGCGGAGTCTGTGGTGCAACCCTGACTAACCCAGCCGGTGGCAAGGCAGCCCTGGTAGGATGCAACGTCATCGAGACCCTTGAGTGAATGGAGGCCTAGACCTCCATGGCAAAAGATCTCATCGAAGGCGGACCTTCTGAAGGCGAGTTAGTCGTCTGTTCTGTTAAAGAAGTCAAACAGAATGGTGCGTACGTAATTCTCGATGAGTACGAGTCCATTGAAGGATTCATTTTCATCGGTGAAATCGCAAGTGGCTGGGTCAAGAATATTCGTGGATTTGTTCGTGAAGGACAGCGCCTAATCTGTAAGGTCATGCGAACCCGTCGTGACGGGCGAACACTCGAACTTTCGCTCAAGAGCGTAAGTGAGGAGCGTAAGCGTGACCGCCTTCAGCAATGGAAGAATGAAGAGCGTGCAAAACAACTCATCAAGGTTCTAGGAGAAAAGGTCGGTTGGTCTGACGAAGAGCGCGTTGATACCCAAGAGGAATTAGCCGCAACATTCGTCACCCTTTACGGCGCATTTGAGGAAGCAGCAACAGCGCCTGAATCGATTACTGAGTCGGGCTTTGAAGGCGACTGGATCAAAGACTTCATCGAGATTGCAATAGAGAATATCATTCCTCCATTTGTCGAAATCCGAGGCAGATTCACACTTACAGTGAATGGCTCTGACGGAATAGAGGCCATCAAGGCAGCCCTCATTGCTGCAGAAGGTCACTCTGACGACGAAGCTGAAATCGAGGTTGCCTGCTACTATGATGGTGCACCTTCTTATCGAATAGAACTCAGAGCACCTGACTTCAAGTCTGGAGAAGATATCTGGGAGAAAGCAACCAAGGCTTGTATCGATACTGTCTTGGCCGCTGGTGGTTCTGCCGAGGCTGTGAGGGAGTGACATGGCTCGCCAGTTGATGCAAGAATGCCGAGACTGTGGAACATACTGTCTATCTCTGAAATGCCCTAAGTGTGGCGGTGTTGCAACCGCTGCTGCTCCAATGAAGTGGTCTCCTGAGGATAAGCGAGCACATCTGCGCCGACAAATCGAAGGTGTAGAAAAGCAAGGCTGGTCTGAGAGCCTTCCAACCCTCTCGTCTTCTGAAGAAGAGTGAACAAGAGCGCTCGCCAACCTCCTAGGAAGGCGAATCATTATACCGCGTCGCGAGACGCTTTGGAATTCATGAGCGTGTTAATCGACTGGATGGTCGAGGCAAAGACCGAGCAAGGTTTGCTATTGGTCGCTATGCCGGGCATTGGAGATGTCGGGAAACTCGCCATAGATGCGGTCAATACCGAATTGGATGCTGAACCTATTGCACGTCTTATTCACCCAGCCTTACCTCCATTGGCCAAACTCGATGAGAATGGGCTCCTCGCTCCTCCTCACATCCTGCTGTCAAGAATCGATATCGATGGCAAGGAAGTTTTCACCCTAACCGGAGATGCTCAACCGATGACTCCTGTGGGTCAGCATGAGATGGCAGCATGTGTTCTCGATCTTTTCAAGGGAGGAGAAGTTCTCGTTCTCGCAGGGTATAGCAGTGCTCCTGAACGCAAGGAAGTATTCACAATATGCAGTTCAGCATCACATCGTATAGAACTTGAAGGCCGTGGAGTTGACGTGCGAAGAGACGAGCCAAAGTCAGGTGTAATCGGCATGGCAGCCCTGATTACCGCCATGGGTCCAGTCAAGGATGTCGCATCCTCCTGTACCATTGCAACAACAGTTGGCAATAGTGCCGACCCAGTAGCTGCACAACTCCTACTCGAGACCGTGAGAAAATGGTGGAGCCTACCTCTGCCGGTTCCAATCGATGCAACAACGAGGCTTGCTGACAAACTCAAAGAATTGCATCCGCACCAAGCCCAAGATCATCTCACTGAACTTAGTGAAAGTGAGAACTCAATTTACATGTGAGGCTTATCCGCCAGAACTGACGACTATCAGTTCAAAGTTCACATCGCCATTCAACACAGTAGTATGTGGAAGAATCTTTTCTTCATGGCTAACAAGAACTGTTGAGGGATGAATTCCAGCCTTATCGAGGGCTTGTCTAATCGTTGAGCCAGCCTCTAGTTCGAGCACCACGTCGTGCCCATGACCCTTCAGTGCGACCTTCATCACCCCATGCGAGTGACATCACTCTTATGACGGTCTTGCAGGTGGGCGGGATACAAGCCGAGATCGCATAGCCTGGTATTGCGGTGGATTCGAAATCCACTGTCCCCTGGACGCGGGAGTTCAAATCCCCCTCTCGGCGCTAACTAGATCCAGACATCGTTGGCGGCAGTGAGCTCACCTTCTGCATCACCAGTATTCACGATTCCGCGTGGTTCAACGAGCAATACTTTGCATTCGTCTTCTGCAAATGGTTTGTGCTCAACGCCTTTTGGAACCACATACATTTCACCTTCGTTCAATTCAACGACTTCATCTTTGAACTCGATTTTCATCGAGCCTTCTATGACAATGAATACTTCATCAGTATCAGAATGGTTATGCCAAACAAACTCGCCTTTGATCTTGACTAACTTGAACTGGTAATCGTTCATCTCAGCGATTATCTTTGGAGTCCAATGCTCAGAAAATTTGGCTAATTTATCCTTCAAATTAATTTTCTCCATTCATCTCTCCTCCAATAATCAATCATTTCTAGATAGTACATGCATTGTACTGCCATTTTCTAAATTGGCTTTTACATCGATGGCCCATGCGTCTAATGAGACATTTAGTACAGCGATTTCATCTCCTTGTTTTAGAGTATTGTACAGGTTGGGCCAGGCATTATCCCATCCTTCAATGGCAATTCTTCCCGTAGCATCGAGTAATACAACGCCCTTGCGTGACCAAGGCTTACCATTACGGCCTATTCCTGATTTGTAAGTGGTATAGGCAACCCTGCCTGCTACATTCCAGCGCGCCTTGAAGTCGAATAGTCCAATATCTCCATCTTCAGCATGGTCTGCATGTATTACTCGAGCATAAGGGTCTACTTTGAGTTGTAATTCACCCTTCCAATTCGTAGAAGGAATGATGCCGACCAGCCTTACTTTGTCACCTTTTTTGATTTCGAGCGGATAGGTGGATTCTCCTTCATTCTCTTCTGCAATTATTCGAACAAATGCAAATCCTCCGTCTTTCTCAATGGTGATATTTGGCGGTTTATCCGGAATCTCAATCGCGCTAAATACCTCACAGAAAATGCTTGCACGTGGCACTAATTCACCAAATGGCGTGAGCTTGTATACCTTTAGCCCACCCAAAGGTTGGTGTTCACCACCTTCAGGTAGATCGTCATTACCAGTCCCATTGGGGCATAATTCCTTCCAGTCACAGGTAGTACAGCGAGTCTCTGATGGGTCTTCAGATTTGACTCCACCTTCATCATAACCGCGCAATGGCCTTGGGATTGGAGGGCAGTCGTCAATACTGACTTCTTCACTCTTGATTTCTTGCCAAAGGTCGTGAAGAGTGGTCTCCATGCTAGCAATTTCCTCTGCAGAAGGAACCTCTATTGTCTTACGAACTCCAACTCCAAGATACCATACTTCGAGGGCGGTGGGGAGTTCTCCGTCATGAGTGAGTGACCAAAGCATAGCATAGATTCGGAGTTGCTCGACATAATTGCCTGAACGGTCTCCTCCGCCACGACTGGCTTTGAAATCCATGATTCGAACTTGTCCACCGTGGCGATACACAACATCGTATTCTCCTTGGAACCAATGGTCGGGATGTACTACATTGAGAGAGAAGGGTTCAGCATCTGGATCGACGAACCATGGTCGTGCTATTTCCCAAGCTTCAACTTGTGAACAAGGACCCTCTTCTGCGAGTGGATGTCGCCCTTCGAATGACGACCTGCCGTCTGGAGCAGGTATCTCGAATCGCTGACCACTTCTCCAAGCCTCTAGTTCATCATCGCTAACATTAGCCATACAGGTTTTGACCTCATCAATGTGCATTTGGCACGCAGTAACGCACATATCACGGTAAGTTTGCATAGAATATTCATGCCAATTTCCACTTCTTCTCTCATTCTTATTCCACTCAGCATGCATCGCATCCCTGATTGCTGGCCAATGTGCATCTACTCTTGCTTCACACCAGATGGATAAATCGGATTCAATCTCGTCGGGAAATAATGGAAGCAAATTATCAGCGCCATTTTCCATTACGCTTGATGGTGCAGCCGTCATCACCAATCCTGGTGATTCACGTAATACCCGGCATACGGCCTCTTCAACAGCTCTTCCAAGAAATAATGGTGGACTCTGAGGGAACTTGAGCCGTTGCTTATTTTGGTACCACCACAAGCGTGGGCAGTCTTCCCAAGTATTGGACTGTGAAGCCGATAAGCGGTTGAATCGACCGACTTCGTCAGTCGCAGGGTTGGCAAGTCTGACCGGCATGACTGCCAAAGCCGTTGTCGCAGGGTCTTCAATCCTTCGGAACTACTGTGATTCTAGTTGACCTTGAATCGATACGTAATTGCACCAATCCTTCTCGCCATCCAAGTTCTGCTGAGGTCATCCTAACCACGCAACCTGGCTCGATTGAGAGAATGGTTCCATTGATTGAGGAACCAAAGGCAACCGCCTCGGCAACACGCTCACCATCCCATAAGTGGAAGGAAACCATAGACCATGGCCTACCATCGATTCTCTTGCCATCTCTCCTTTGGCAAGACAGAACTACGCCTTCGACATTAGCCTTAGTACGCAACATTCCCATTCTAGTTAGTTCAGCATCGCTTTCTGAAACAATCGAAGAGTGGTTATCGAGATAGAGGCGTGGTTGCTTCCTCCAAACGCCGGGGAGGGCGCCGGTGATGATGACTTCTCCATTAGGAGCATCGTGCATTGAAGGGAAGGTGCCTGGCTGGCTTTCTTCAAGTGTGACCATCTTATCTCCTGCTTTGATCATCGCACCCAATACTGGTTCCCCGTAATGATTGGGAAGTGGACCCCATGCACCCTGTAATTTGCCTTTGACATTGACTCTGTTCGGTATCGATGAAAGAAGTTCATGTGGGACGGTAATAGTTGGAGCAGGGTATGGTACCTCGGTAGCAGCACACCAACGGCAACCACCTGCTTCACCATCACATGGCTCTGCAAGCGGCAGAGTATTGTCGCTTGACCAAGCTTGCATTTGATTGAGAACAGACCTGTATTCCTCAGTGGAAAGAGGATTGACATCAACGACCTTGCGTAATCCATTGGTTAGGTACCAACCCTCGAGTCCTTCACAAATCGAATCATGGGTCTCATTCCATAACCATGCATAGAAATTGAGTTGGTCGTCGAGAGAGGTTGCAAATTTGCCCTCACCATCTCCCATCTTGATGTCTATAATACGATTCCTTCCGTCCCATCGTAGCACTAAATCACATTCACCCGCTGCCCATCTATCAGAATGGTACATGCGTTGAGGTTGAGGGTTTCGTGGATCCTTTACCCACGGGCGTGCAATTTCCCAAGCATCGGCCCAGGTGATTCCAGTATTGTTGAATTCATGGGGCTCATCCTTCCACTTCACCTTCTGGTTGACCTTTTCGGGAAGTGCATAATGAGGAGGTGTGTCAAAGCAAGGTGCAGGTATGTCGAATTCATGCAAACCGCCTCCTGCTTGATGACAAGCGGCTACTTCTTCGAGTTGTAATCCAATTCCATTGCAGAGCATTTGCTCTACAAGTGCATTATCGAAATGCTCGTCAAAGTCACCATCGTTCCACATCGATTCGGAGAATACCTTTCTGCCCTGTTCGAGAACTTTAGTCGCCATATCTGGGACTTTGGACAATATCCACTCCGTTAATTCCTCAATACTCTCACAGGGTTGAGCGCGCTCCATTAGGAGTGCACACAGGCCATCTTCAACCTCAATCCCCATTACCTGATGCGGAGAGAGAGGTCCGCGTAATCCTATGCGGTAGTTGAGAAACCACTGCTTTGGACACCGACGAAAGGTAGTGAAAGATGATGCTGAAAGACGCCCGCGGGCTCGTCCAATACTAACAGCCTCGGGTGGTTTCTGAGCAGGCATTGGTCAAACCTCAACTATCAAATGAATAGTAATCGCCCTTGTTTCTCTGCTCACGGTCCTTACGGGACGCAGCCTTGTTGATTCTTGGACGCTTAGAATCGTGATCTCTACGGAAGGTAACATCTACTCCTGCGAGGAAACGATTCATCCCCTCACGTAGAGGGAATGGCCCTTCTGCCATTCCGTGACGACCACCTTCACCCTCGAAGACAAGAAGGGTATCTGATACGATGTCGATGAAGTATACATCGTGGTCGATAACGAATGCACTCTTTTCATTGGATTCCATGGTTCTACGAATTGCCTTTGCAGTCTCCATCCTCGCATTTGCATCAAGATGGGCACTTGGCTCATCGAGTAGATAGAGGTCTGCTTCACGGCCAAGACAGATTGCAATGGCAACGGCTTGTGCTTCTCCTCCAGATAATGTGTTGACCATCTTCGCAAGAAGTTCATCGACTCCTAGGGCTCGAATGACGGTGACATTGAATTCACCACTTCGCCAACTAATGCCTATTTCACTATCGAGCCAAGTCTGGACTGTGCAATCCATATCGACATCGATATGCTGAGGTTTGTAGGATACTGTTGCATCTGCTGTTACCCAGCCGGCATCATATTCATACTCGCCAGCAAGAATTTTGACCATCGTTGATTTTCCGGTCCCATTTGGCCCAACAACTCCAACAACTTCGGTTTGGTGGACCTTTCCTTCTCCAGTTTTCAATTTGAAATCGCCAAGACTTTTCTCCATACCTCCCCATTCAACTACGGTATAGCCGAGTTCTGCAGTACGCTCAGTATGAGATTGGAATTTGATTGGTTTGTCTCGTATTCGGACGTTTTGTTCGACGAGGAAGCCATCTAGGTAAGCATTGATTGCCTGGCGGGTCGACCTTGCTGGAGTGAAAATTCCAAATGCACCCTTCATACCATATACGATATGAACCAAATCTGCAAGTACATCGAGAACTGCCAAATCGTGTTCTATGACAATGACTCTAGCAGTCTCAGATAATTCCTGAATAATTCGCACGATTCGCATTCTCTCGTGGATGTCTAGATATGAAGATGGTTCGTCAAAGAAGTAGACATCAGCATCCTTGAGCAGAGTTGCACAGATCGCAACCCTCTGTAATTCTCCACCACTCAGCTGGTCGAGATTGCGCTCTTGCAGATGAGAAAGTCCTAATTTTTCAACCATCTCATCAAGCATACCACGCTCATCAACAGCGCCTAGAAGAGCCCCTACCTTGCCCTTGAAGGCCTTTGGAAGATGGTCGACATATTGTGGTTTGAGTGCTACTTTGATTCCTGCATTGCAAACATCGCTAAGGAAATCTCGCAGTTCTCCACGGGGAAGGCTCTCAATACAATCCTCCCACCAGACTTCGTCAGCCTCGAAATCTCCGAGATTAGGAATTAATTCACCTGATAAGATATTGAAAGCAGTTGATTTTCCCATGCCGTTAGGGCCAAGAATTCCGACCACTGATTCCTTGGACGGAGTGGGTAAACGAAACATTCTGAAACCATTTAGAGAGTAGCGATGAATCATATCGGTCTCGAGTTCAGAGGGCAATTGCGTGATGATTAATGCATCGTGTGGACACTTGTTCACACAAATTCCGCAACCGATGCAAAGCGACTCGGAAATGTGTGGTTTGCCATTGTGATCATCCATGACAATACACTCCTGTCCATTACGGACAGGGGGACAAAAATTCAGACATTCGTCCATGCACTTCTTTGGTTGACAGTTGTCCTCCTTGAGAACTGCAACGCGCATAGACCATCGCCTCCATAGGAGGCGTCAAGCCAACCCCTCATCAATCAGCCGGTCTTTGCACAGCACCACATTGCCGTCTGCTGTCAAGCAGAACTCGAATCGGTTCAGTCAGTGCAATATGGCGTAATGGGCCTTCTTCCATTTCTGGTTCATGGCTATCAAGCCAATCGAAATCAACACCTCCATCCGTATCCTTGACGGTAAGATATCCCACTTGGAATGAAACGATATTCTGGAAGAAATGAGTTCCTTGGCTTGGCTCGACTTTGATATCGATCATATCACACTCGACAATTGCAGAAGCACCAGATATTTGGCTCCATGAAACTGGTATTCCAAGTGAGGGGTCACTTGATCCCCATCTACCTGGGCCGATTAGTAGGTAAGGCCTCTTTGCGCGATTGAGTTTGAGGTTCAACTTCTCTATCATCGGTACAATATCGAGAGTTTTTAGCCGGTCAAGACGATCTGGATTGATGTAAACCACGTCACATATTTTGTCAATTACTCCATTTCCAAGTGACTGGTTGGAGCGCAGTATCATGGAGTCAGCATCGACAAGGTCGAGGTCTACTTCTACATCTGCTAAATCAGCTACCAGTGGCCTAAGTTGAACAATTGCGAATCTACTGATTCCTTTCTCCGCATCATCGATCATTGCAAATTCAATTTCAACAGGACATGAAAGTGCATCCTCTAGGCGTCTTAGGCTTTCTTTTAGAATCGGAATAAGAGGAATCCTATCACGCTTCAATGGACCATGCATCGTAATGATTCTGGGCCCTTCTCTGGCAAGAGTATCGAGTATTCGGTCATCGCTCGAAACATATGTACTTGCAATGTGCTTTAGTTGCCCATGTTCCTCAGCAATAGATAGCCCACTGCGAACCATCGTAACATTGGGGTCCCTTCCAATAGTGCCCGCGAATTCTTCCATTTTTACAGCCCAAAATTGTCTTTGGGCTGTTTCCAATGTCATTTCAGTACTCGCAAATTGGTGCACGCGCTTAGGGTGAGCAGGTGATACTCGAAGACATCTCTCTCCATCGGCAACTGTACGGCCAAGGCCAAGTGCCATTGCAGCCAAACCATCACTCGGTTCGATATCACCCACTGGATAGTGGTTATGAGATCTAGCAACTCCACTAATTGTCGGATAGAAAAGGTCGCCATGACGTGAGCCTACTAATTCCTGGATAACTACTGCCATTCTTTCTTCCTCAATCGAGTTTGGAGTCGCGGAAACATATGCTTTTGCTTTTCTATAGAATGTAGAAGCATAGACTAATTTTATGGTACGAATAAGTTGTTCAACTCTAACATCCAACTCGGGATGGTCATTTGGTAACATGTAGGTAGAATATACTCCTGCGAAAGGTTGGTGAAGAGCATCCTCAAGCAATGAAGAGGATCTAACCGCAAGAGGCCAATCGGTGAATTCGAGAACCTGCTCAACAATTTTTCTTTGTTCGGGAGTGAATTTACCCTCAATGAACAACTCCGCAATTTCATCATCACTAATGTCATCACTGAGTACCGACTCATACAGATTGTTGGCTTCCATGAATCCTTCAAACACATCGGTTGCAACGATTAGAGTACGTGGAACTATAATTTTGACATCGGGGAAATCATCCCTTAGACCTAAGCCTCGCATTTTTGTGAAAAAGAATGCAAGGCCCCGCCCCTTTCCTCCTAGTGAACCTTTACCCAGGCGTTGGAATCGTGAAACTTTGGCTGCATCGGGGGAAAAATCGAATACTTCGCGTTCTCTTTGAATTTGGAGAAAGGTGTTGATTCTGGAGATAATAAAATCCCTAACCTCTTCGATATCTTCGAACTCATCGGTAGAACGAGGACGCAACTCTTGTGCGAGGTCGAATTCTGTACGTGTCCTGAGCCAATGTGAAAAGTGATTTTGTTCAGCATGAAAGCGAACGCTTTCTGGTGGCACATCTTCGAGTATACGTCGCAGTTCCACTAGATTGGTTGCACGTCCTAGTTGTTTTCCATCGGGCAACCTGAAAATGAAATCACCAAAACTCATGTGTGATTGCATAAAATCTCGAATCCGCGAATGTAGATTTGGCTCGTCTTTTGCTAGGAAAACGCAGTTATTCGCCTCCGCAGCTTCGCGGTTATCCTCTTCTGTGGATTGGAAAAGAATTGGCATGTGAGGATATGAGCGACGTACTGATTCTACCAATTTCAATCCCGCATCTCCTTTCAGTCGGCCTCTATGAGGGAATCTGCCATCGGTGAATAGACCAATCATATTGTCGCCATATGCATTGATGAGCCCTTTTGCTTCCTCGTAAGTTGTTGCAAGTAATACCTTAGCACGAGCTCTTAATCGTAGCATTTTGTCGTGAAGATTGAATCCTTCATACATCAGACGGCTTGTCTGTTCGAAGAGCAATTGGTAGAATCTGGGTAAGTATGACGAATAGAATCGTGCCGAGTCTTCGACCAATAATAGAACTTGAACATCTCCGTTTTCTATATCGTGGTCCAAATTTCGTCGATCCTCGACCATCTTAGATATCGCAAGTAAAATACTGGAATCGCCCGACCACACGAAGATGTGATCGATTGCAAAACCAGTTCGCAGTGTAGCCAATTCCCTTGTATTATATGCAAGTAATACCACTGGAATATGAGGTTGGATTTTCTTGGCTTTCCGACCTAATTCATGGACTCTCATTGTTCCAACACGAGCCATAGTGATGATTAAATCAAAATCTCTCTCTTGGAGTAATTCTAATGCAACCTCAGCATCATCAGCATGAATGACCCTTGGTGCTTGAGTGAGATTGAGGCTACTATATTGTTCAGCCATTAGCACACCAAACATTCCTTCTTCTTCGAGAACGAACTGGTCATATGGGCTACTAACAAGAAGAACATCTCTCACTCTGAAGGGCGTGAGCCTCTCGAAATGGTGTTCGTTGCTGCGCCCCATGTATATTGGACAGAACGGGCCTTACTCAAGAAGGGATTGCTAGCGCAGTCTCAATCAGACTAATCCCTTAATGTGCTCTGCGCCCTTGATTAGGCGAGTTGTGCACGGGGTTGGGAACTTCATCGAAGCCTTGCGGAGTGCATCCTTAGCTTCGAGGTAGTGCTCCGGAGAGAACTTGATTGAGATGACACGCTGTCCACGCTTTACACGTGCAGCAGTACCGACATTCTTTCCAAATGCGCAACGCATTCCTTGTGAAACACGGTCTGCACCAGCACCAGTAGCCTGCTTATTCTCACGCAGAATGTGGTGTGGGTATGTATGGATGCGGAGTGCGTATCCCTGCATGCCTGCAGCACTTCTGATTGTGGCATTTGAAATAACACGTGCAGCCTCAAGTGCAGTATGACGAATCTGACAGGATTCATCAGCGAAGAGATTCAACTCCATCAAGAACTGATCTGTCTCAGCAGCAACACGGTTTCCAACGTGAAACGTGAGAATTCTGTTGTTTGGAACTCCACCGATATACTTGCGTCGAGTAAACGCTTGACCCTTGAGTCTGCGATACATCTTTGCGGGCTTACGTGCCATACGTGATACCTCCGGGCGTCTGAGCGACCAACCGACCCTATTTGACCATACCGATGATGAATACACTTCCCCTTAAGGGGAAAGAATACAGATAAGACCCGTACTCAGCCAATCAATGGCGGGATGGCGTGACTTCCTCGAGGAAGAATCTGAATACCAATGGATGTCCTTTGGAGCCTTCGCAATTTTCATCATTATTGGAGCCATAATGATAGACTGGTCAGGCGAACTGTCCGGTGTTACCTCTGGCTCAAGCCAAGGGGCATCAGGACTTGTTATTGATTCGACTAGTGATGCATTCATCTATGACGACGAAGATGGAAGATGGATTTCCCTACGTGGCGAGGTCAATTCTGCAAACAATGCTAACTGCGTGACAGAACAAGAAGGTATCACCTACTTTTGCAGTGGCCAAGAAGGAGTACTCTTCATGGATGTTGGCAATGGATGGGAGCCATATGGCTTAGTACAGGACCTAACTGTCATAGATTTGGCCACCAATGGATATGCGATGATGATGATTGTTGAAAATGGATCTTCAACTACATTCAGTGCACGCTCGCTTGGTGGAGAAACCATTTCAGAAATATCGAGCCATGATGGTGATATGTCGTTAACCGAAATCATAGCGACAGATGAGGGATGGCTTGCAGCAGGGTCATGGCGTGCTCCAACGAATTGGCAAGGAACAAGTCCCGCATCTTCCTCATTTTACGAGTTAGTAGTTTCAATCACTTGGGATGCATCAACTTCTGCACCGATTTATGACATCGTTCATCTTGGTGGGCCAGGGGTAATTCACACCTTAGCAGCAACCCATGGCGGCATCGTAGCTGCAGGACAAACCGATGCAGTTCTTATTGCTGGAGATGAGATAAAACACCTAGATATAGCAAGTATGTCAGCAGCTGTTGACTCGAATAACGACATGTGGTTTTTTGGAAATAGTGGCTCTGAAACAATTGCGGTATTAACTGATAAGGGAATGGAAATAGAGTCACTGCCTGAACCACTAAAATTCACTCCAATACACGCAGCTGCAAATGGAGCAAATGTCGAAATTCATGGTATCAACGCCCAAGATGAATCCGAATCGATAACAATCGATGTTGATGCAAGACTCGCATTCACTAGTTTGAGAGGGATAATTGATCTCGGATTCATCATGATATCCTTGCTCATTCTTGGAGTGATGGGATGGAATGTTACCGATGCCATCCGCAAGGGCGAAGTTTTCTGATTTCCAATACGTTCCATTCCGTAGGAATGGGGGGTAGGCTAAGGGCATTCTTTACGAACCCCCCGCAATCTGGTCAGAGCCCAGCGTGAGCAAGGAGTGGGTCGTGATGACGAAAAGAGGGATGATGGACCAATACTCGGAGATCAAGGATGCTCATCCTGATTCGGTCCTATTCTTCCGCATGGGAGATTTCTACGAACAGTTCCATGACGACGCAGTGGTCTCTTCTGAAGTCCTAGGACTCGCCCTTACCAGTCGAGATAAGAAAGCGGATAAGCCAATTCCAATGGCGGGTTTCCCTTGGCATGCTCTCGAAGACAACCTGAAAGTGATGCTTCAAGCGGGCCACAAAGTGTGCGTGGCTGAACAAGAAGAGGAACTTCGAGAAGGTGCCAAATTACTCGAAAGAGTGGTAACTCGTATTTACACTCCAGGCTCACTCTATGAAGAGAGCCTGATAGGTACCGATGATGTTGCTACACTTGCTTCAATCACTATTCGCAAAGAAGGAATCGGTCTTGCAACACTCGATGCTTCTACCGGACAAGTATGGGCGGTTGAACACCGTGGGGATGAAGCATGGCCACGAGTGATGGATGATTTACTGCGAAGTGATGCCAATGAATTGGTATTCTCGCCAAAAGATGCCGAGCGAGAGGATTTGAGAATCTTGGTAGCCCAATTGGATGGAGTCACCCTTTCGCAACACTCTTCTAGTGAAAAACGAGGAGAGGCTGCACTAAAATCCGTTCTTGAAGTCAGTGACCTTGGCCATATTGACCTAGGAGATTCCCCCCTTGCAATGGCTGCGGCAGGACTAGCTGCTGACTATCTTGCATCTATGCATCGGATCAGCGAAGTTAATTTGCGTGAAGTTTGCATTTTACGACCTGATGGAAATATGGTTCTCGACCAAACTACTCTGCGCAACCTCGAGTTGATTCATACATTATCGGGAGAAAAGGAAGGTAGTCTACTCGGGGCGATTGATTCCTGCAGAACAGCAATGGGCCGGCGTACACTCAAAACATGGCTATTACGGCCACTCGCAGAGATTGAAGCCATCAGTGCTAGGCACGATGCTGTAGCCACCCTTTCTAGGGGTTCAAGACGTCTTAGCGAAATCCGAGAGATGCTCAAAGGACTAAGAGATATGGAGCGCTTAGCCACACAATTAGCCTACAACCGCTCTGGAGGACGTGATTTAGTAGCAATTTCTCTCGCCCTTGAGAGAATGCCGAGATTGAAGGCATTAGCTACTGAAACTGGAAATCCACTCCTCGAAACACTTGCGAGTACAATCGATAGTCTCGAATTGATGCGGATCGATATTCATGCAACCCTAAACGATGAGATGCCTCTATCTTTGAGGGATGGTGGATTGATTCGCGAAGGGGTTGATGGAACATTGGATGAATTGCGCACTGCTGCTGCAACCGGTCATCAGTGGTTCAAGGACCTTGAGACCAGAGAAAGAGCAAGGTTGGAAATCCCTTCACTCAAAGTTCGTTATAATCGCCAAATAGGTTGGTTCATCGAAGTGACCAAAACCCATGAATCCAAAGTGCCAGAAGAGTGGCGCCGCAAACAACAGATGACAAATGGTAACCGCTATGTAACTGAAGAATTATCAGAATGGGAGGATAAACTTCTCACTGCTGATTCACGTGCTAATAACATGGAATACCAGATGTTCCGTGACCTTAGAGAACGTTGCAAAACTCATGTGCGCTCACTTGCAGAAATTTCTGGTAAAGTTGCAAGCATAGATGTCCTACAATGCTTTGCAGAAGTTGCAAGGAATCGTGGTTGGAATCGTCCAACGATGTATGACGATGACCGACTGATTGCCAAAGGGCTTAGACACCCTGTTCTCGAATTACAACCCGGTTATGTACCAAATGATATCAAGTTGGATAAGAAGAGGAAATTCCTTCTAATCACCGGACCAAATATGGGTGGTAAATCCACTTATCTTCGCTGTGCTGCACTCCTATCTATTCTCGCACAAGCCGGTTCTTATGTCCCAGTAGAATCCGCATCGATTGGTTTAGTTGACCGTGTGTTTACACGAGTTGGCGCAAGCGATGACATCCGTAGAGGTCGCTCTACTTTCATGATGGAAATGATGGAAGTTGCACACATTCTCAAGCGCGCCACTTCGAATTCTCTAATCCTATTGGATGAGATTGGAAGAGGAACTTCCACTTTCGATGGCCTCTCAATCGCATGGTCTGTGACTGAGGATGTGTGTAGGAGAATAGGAGCACGTACACTTTTCGCAACCCATTACCACCAATTAGTCGGTTTACAAGATGATGCCCCTGGCTTAGTAAATGTCCATGTGCAAGTCGCTGAATCCGAAGGTACTCTGAAGTTCCTTCATACCGTTGCCGATGGTCCATGTGATGACTCCTATGGAGTACAAGTTGCTGCATTGGCTGGCCTTCCACGGCATGTAGTTGAGAGGTCAGGGGAATTGCTCGGCTTCCTTGAACAGCAAGCTAGTGGAGCAAAAGCCGGAGAGGGTGCCGCTCCAAAAGGACGTGAAAATGGCCAATCATCGCTCATGGGATTCTTGGCTCAACCAAAAATTAGAATCGAAAAGGACCCAGTTCTCGAATCACTCAGAGATGCACTTAGTAGAATCGACCTTGATTCAATGAGTCCGCGTGATGCTCAGGATGCCCTGTATTCACTCAAGCAAATGGTGGAGGACGATTGATGTCAGAGACTGCGAGGATTCAGCAACTCGATGAACATACAATCGGCCATATCGCTGCTGGTGAAGTTGTTGAACGACCGGCTCAAGTTGTGAAGGAATTGGTTGAGAATTCAATCGATGCTGGTTCGAGGCGCATTACCGTCGAGGTCGAACGCGGTGGATTTGATCTGATTACAATAACGGATAATGGCGGAGGTATCCATTCCGAAGACCTACCGCTAGCTCTTGATAGACATGCAACAAGCAAACTCTCATCACAAGAAGACCTTGCTTCGATAGGCACACTTGGATTTAGAGGAGAAGCGCTTGCTAGTATCGGAATGGTAAGCAAATTAACAATTTCCAGTCGTCCACCAAATTCAGAAGGGCGCTCAATAATTATGGAAGATGGAGCAAAGGGTAAAATCGAAGCCGTTGGAATGGCAGAGGGTACCAGAATTGAGGTAAAACACATCTTTGCAAATCAACCAGCAAGGCTCGCATTCCAAAGACGCCCAGCAACTGAAACTAGCAAGATTGTCGATGTTGTTGTTAGTCACGCCATATCTAATCCATCGGTTGCATTCAGGTTACTGAGTGATGACCGATGCATTCTCGAAGTTCCTGCTGTCGATGAAATGGAAGATCGTCTATACGATATTCTAGGTAGTCAGGCTGGACGAATGATTGGACTAAAACATCCTCCTTCGGATGATGATGCCCCAGGAGAAGAGCGCTGGAACGGGTGGATTAGCACCCCAGATATTACCCGTGGAAAAGGCGATGATATCCATGTATTAATCAACGGCAGACCAGTCGCTTCTCAACCCTTTCTTCAAGCGATTAGAAGGGGATACAGAACAAGGCTAATGCAAGGTAGACATCCAGTTGCAGTCCTTCTATTAGAACTGCCTTCGAATGAAGTAGATGTCAATGTTCACCCTACAAAACGCGAGGTTAGATTACGCCATTCCTGGCGTGTTCTTGAGCGCCTTGAAAGAGCGATTGCTCATACATTGGAATCAACGCCAACCGAGCCAGAATCAAGTGGAGGCATTACCGGTATTACCTCATTAGCGCCAACACCACAAGAGAAGAGAAATGTTGAGCGCCCTGCATGGGCAAATACAGCCCAATTATCATTAGCGGGTGAAAAGGCAACTGAGGTTGAGAAAGTCGAAAAGGCACGACCTATTTCCAGTGCGGCCAGTACTCAGAAAACCATTACTTTGGAAGCACCAACTGCCCCTGCTCTATCCATTGGTGAAAGAGAATTGCATCGTCATGCGGGAGTAGATGCGGAGAGTCCACTTGAAGGAGGAGTTCTTGGTGCGATTATCAACGAATTACCAACGATGGAACCCCTTGCACAATTCGCTGATTCTTACATCCTTGTTCAAGCTGAAGAGGAATTGCTACTAGTGGACCAACACGCCCTGCATGAGCGAGTTAGATATGAGCGGCTGCGCCACGATGAAAGTCAATGGGAAGCACAATCGAGGATCTCTCCAATCACTCTCAATCTCGATGCGAGGCAACGTGCTCGATTAGAGGCTGCAACCGATGTATTCGAGGGGCTTGGGTTCATAATCAAAGAAATGTCTGGAGAATTCCAAATCAATAGTGCACCTGCATTATTATCTGGTGATGACCTAGAACCATTCATCCATGATTTATTGCATGATGTTGCTGAAGATGGAGCGCCATTGGAGACTATCGAACAAAGAAAGGACCACCTTGCATTCCTCAATTCTTGCCGTGGAGCGGTGAAGGCTAATGAAAAACTGACTCTTCCAGAGATGAGACGCTTACTCGACGATATGAGGCGCATTCCAAATCCTTGGGCCTGTGTTCATGGCAGGCCTACTGCAATGCGTATTCCCCTAAATGCTCTCGACTTGCACTTTGGTCGTCACGGCTGAACCATTACGACTGAAACATCGAGACCGCTTTCTTGCAACTGCCTAAGATAGGATGGCCAAGCAACCATATGGAGTCCTGCTCCATCGATTACTCCACCGGTTTTCGCTGCAAGTAATACCGCAGTCATCTGAAGGCGATGGTCTGAATGAGTTTCTACAATTCCCTTCGGGCGCCGAGGAACCTGCTGGCCATCAACTGCCAATCCATCTTCTCTAGCCTCGGCCTTCAAACCGAAGCACTCTAGCAATTCTACAGTTCTAAGAATACGATTACTCTCCTTCAATGAAGCGTGTGCTGCTCCAGTGATTGTTCCTCCTTCTTGCAATGCTAGTATCGCCGCTAGAGGACAAATCAAATCATTTGCATCGGTGAGATCTATCACCGCTCCACCTTCGAATAAGACCTCGTGTCCAATAGAATCCTCCACCTTTGGTCGGTTTGAGACTTCTAGACCCGCTAGCATTGCAAATGCCATCATTGATGCATCGGAAGGAATTTCCACATCAGGGCACTCAACTTTCCATGGCTGACCTGGTTCTATTGCACCTGTTAATTGGCATAAGTCCCAAGTCAAATCGCTATGACGACTCGATACTGGAGCACCTGTTGTCGTCAATTTGAAGCCATTTGTTCTAGGAGCCATTAGCAATAGTGCTGAATGAAATTGTGATGAAGTTGAAACATCGATATTTACCTCTAGTGAAGAGAAAGGGCCTCTCAAAAGCACTGGTGCCTCTTCTGAACCATGACCTTTAGAAACTTCAATACCAAGTGATTCTATCAGATGTAAGGAACTCCTTGCTCGGAGGCTGTCGTCGCCATCAAGCATTATTGGGAAGTCGCAAGTGGCGGCTTGTGCCAATAAGAATCTCAAGGCGGTTCCACTATTAGCACAGTTGAGAACAGAATTTGGCCTTTGCAATATTCCACCTGATAAAACTCCGTCCTCAAATGGGATTCCCATTTGCGATAAGCAGCGAATCATCGATTGAGTATCGGTGCCTATTTCAGACATCTCGATTTTTGTAGGGTTGGAATCCATTGATGCAAGGACAAGCCACCGCATTGCATGACTCTTTGATGGGGGCAATACCATCGTGCCAACAAGAACTGAAGGCTCGATAATCAAGACCTCTTTTTTGTTGATACCGGTGGCCGGGCTCCACCTCTTTAGGGCCTTCATCATTAGGCCCAGAGCGTTGGTTCACATCAAGGGTTGCAAGCGAGATGTTCAAAGGATGTATCACTCTAGCACTCCTCATGGTGAGAGATCGTAGGCATCGGCCGCTACGAGATTTACGAATCTCACTCACAGATAGATGCAATATGCGTTGCACATATTGTATGCCAAGAGAGCATTTCTCTGGAGAGCATGCATTCCTTCCCAAATCCGAAATACTGAGTTACGAGGAATTGGCATTCATAGTTGATGCACTTGTCCCACTAGGATTGGAGAAGATCCGCCTGACCGGTGGAGAGCCATTATTGCGAAGAGATATCTTTGACTTCATTGCAATGCTCCCTAGTGAATTGGATATTGCAATGACAACAAATGGCCTACTGCTCGAAGATAATGCCATTGCACTAGTGGCTGCTGGACTCGATAGAGTTACTGTTTCTCTAGATGCCGTCGATATTGAAACATTCCAGGCTATGAGTGATACCAAGGCAAAGCCAGAGACTGTCCTGAAAGGAATTGAGGCTGCAAGACTAGCTGGATTGAAAGTCAAAGTGAACACCGTTGTTAGAGCAGGTTTCAACGAGCATTCGGTCAAGATGGTAGCCGACCGGTTCATTGGAAGTGATGTAATTGTCAGATTCATCGAATTCATGGACGTAGGTGAAACCAATAATTGGAACCTCGAAGAAGTAATCACTGGAGAACAGATGCGAAATATGTTCGATGAATTAACACCTCTACCACCAAATCATGTTGGAGAAGTTGCCAAACGTTATTTGCGCGCCGAACAAGAAATAGGCTTCATAGAGAGTATTTCCAAGCCCTTCTGTAGCGATTGTAGTCGTGCGAGAATCAGCGCTGATGGGGCTTTACACACATGTCTATTCTCGTCACAAGGTCATGACCTCAAATCTATGCTGAGAATGGATGCTACAAGCGATGATATCGCAGAAGCAGTTCGCACCATCTGGACTAGTAGAGATGATGCTTACTCGGAAATACGCGGAATTGTTGAGAAGGAAAAGGTCGAGATGTCCTTCATCGGCGGTTGATTAATTATCAACAGGAATCCTAACATCGACAAGCGTGGTTTGGTGCTCCAAATCGATAATCTGGAAATAGTGGTTACCATCATCGCAACCAAGCGTTTCACAATTGATGACAAAGTAATCACCAGTAGATACCGCCCAACCTGCATCGCGGTCATGGAATGAAACATTAGCGCCCACTGTGCCATAGACATCTGGATCATTGACATTTCCGGAACCGACTAATTCTACACCTTCCGACCTATCGATTATTTTCCATTCCACTTTGCCAGGGTCTAGTTGTTGGTCTAGGTATGAGAATGTGATTACATCATAGCCATTTGACAGGGACCTAACGCTAACACTAGCGGTCGGTGCTTGCTTCTCCACATCGCCCAATGTAGAACTCATCATCACGAAGACCATACTGGAAAGCAATACGGTGATGGCTAACAGCAGTACGGTTGCGATGACCGGACTTACTGCATCATCGTCGCTCTGCATATACAGCCCTCGCACCGAGTCCACTTGAATCAACCGCTTATTACGGACTTAGAACAGCCATAATGTGCGCTCACAATTCATCGCCCGGCGAATTCCTCCGAATGGGCCAAGGATGCGCATCAAGACCTCGGTTAGCCAATCCCATCGGAAGAATAGGTATGCTAACTTCTTAGCACGTAAGGAATTCTTCAATGAACGGGAAAAACACGACCTCACCCTGTCCTCATATTCACTTAATGGACGACCAGTGTCATGGTTTGCGATAATGGCATCCGCAGCAAACTTTCCTGAAACCATTGCTTGACTAATCCCTCCTCCGTTTGAAGGCATGACCAAACCCGCAGCATCGCCGATGGCCAGGACATTGTCATCGACCATACAATCCACAGGTCCTGACATGGGGATCCAACCTCCTCCCCAAGACAATATTTCGAATCCTAACTCATCGCACATTCGTTGCAAATGGGGTTTGAGGTCTCCTTTGAGACTCCCTGCCCTAACTCCAAGGCCTACATTTGCTACCTTGCCTTTTGGAATAATCCATCCGTATCCATTTGGAGCTACACTACCCATGAATACATCAAATGTATCAGGGATGGGGCCCTGGACTTGAGCATATATGGTAGGAACTTGTTCCCTTGGTCTATAGCGCTTTGAGTCCTTATTCTTCAAGCGCATTACATGGGCGAGCGACCCTGTAGCATCAATGATGTAATCCGCACTGTATCGGCCCTTATCAGTTACCAAAAGTGAACTTCCATCTTTCTTTGATACTATATTCTTCAAGGCTTGTGACATTCTAATCTCAGCCCCAGCGGCTTGGGCGAGGTCAGCTAGATGTCCATCGAATTGTAGACGGTGGCATCCAAAAGCATCGAGATCGAATGAGTAATGCTTTCCCGATGGAAGGAATACTCGCATTTTGTCTAATCTATGGAGCCTTAGGTGGTCGGGGAAGTCGAATAAGTCCTTGAGCCATTCTTCATTCTCCAAACCATCGAATGTAGAGACTACTTCACCCCAATTTGGAATGCATTCACCACACTGGGCAGGATTACCAATAATTTCTCTGCGTTCTAAGACCAAGCAATCAATTCCATTCTCAGCCAAACGCTTTGCAGCCGAACTACCGCCAGGACCTGCTCCCACGATGATGACTTGCCGGTGTTCGACCTCTTTGGCCATTCTCACACCTCAGGAATGTCGGTTGGCGACATTATTCAACAAATATCTAAGCAATTGCTTTGATTTAGAGTCCGGAAATTCATCGAGAATATTTGCAGCGCGCTCAAGATGATTATTGACGAGTATTTCGGTGTATGAGATGCTATCTGCACGATTGAGGAGATAGATTAGTTCATCGAATAGCGAATCATCAAAATCTGAAATGATTTCACCCAAGCGGCGTCTTTCATCTCCATGAAGTAGAGTCAATGCATGAATCAATGGTAAGGTCATCTTTCCTTCATGGACATCGGCTCCACGCGGCTTTCCCATTCTCTTATCTCCGATAATGTCGAGAATATCATCGACCAATTGGAATGCTATTCCAAGTTCCATCCCGAACCTAGCCAGATTAGTTGCTTGTTCATCAGTCGACCCTGCAATCAACGCTGCACCTTCGCACATCGCAGAAAAAGGCCCTGCAGTTTTTCCTTCGACTATCTCAAAATAATCTTCAGGCGAGGTTGACAGGTCAAGAACATGATCGAGTTGGCTGAATTCCGCACTTGCTATTCTCGCACAGCAATTAGTCACAATTTCCACCAACTTCCCTCCATATTGACCTCCAAGTCCAAAGCCTTGAACGAATAACCAATCACCAGCAATGATTCCTTTTGCAGTACCTGCTTGTTGATGGATGGTTGGGCTACCTCTTCGTGTTGCCGCCTCATCATTAATGTCATCATGAACCAAAGTCGCTGTATGGACCATCTCAAATGCGATTGCGAGAGGTAATACTTCATCGAAGTCGACTCCTCCTGTTAATTCGTAAACTAGGAGACCCATCAATGGCCTCAAACGCTTTCCTCCAGCGAGAAGTATCTCTCCGGCTCTTGTTGCGACTTCGCCATGAATAGCCGACTGCTCATCGATTAGAGTTTTTAGTTCAGAGTTGATGGACATACGCATAGCCTCGAGAAGTTCCGATGCTTCACCTTCCTCCATCGAGTCTCCTACAGGGGTGTCCTTCTTAACGGGTGGCGGGAGCCCCTCGTCTGTGGGCCTGTGGTCCGCCGAGGTGAGAGCGATAGACGAGGAGGACCGATTTGAGATTCTCGTTTGCCCAGAGGATGGTTCTGGCGCTCATTCTCAAACTATGAAATTGGTTGAAAACCCTAATACAGGTCTTAACCTCATTGCAAAAGAAGTTCCACATTACGAGACCGCTGTCGAACTTCTCGATGATGGGAAGTGTGACATGATTGCAGTTTCGGGCCACTGGTGGTATGCAAATCACAATCGCAACCTAAGAGCAGACATTGTCCTTGCACGGCGTGAACCAACCAAAGTTCTAGTCTGTGAAGATAAGACGGAGTATATCCCAAAAAAGGGAATAATAGTCGTTGACAGCGAATTGCTTCGACGTCAAATGTTGAGGTCACGACCGGATTTAGAAATCATCTTAGTTTACGATATGGAAGATGCTCCTACTGAGTGTATTGAGAGAGCAACCTGGCTGGAAGATAAGCGCCTCGATGGTGAAATTGATGGATATGTGGTCAAGCGTTCTGTCCATTCCGCTCTACCATTTCGCTCACGGCGCCATACCCTCGGAATACAGCGAGACAATCCTGAACGTTTCCGATTTGTCCCTCAGCCCCTAGAGGGATTTACTCTCTTCCTAACAAGGCCTGATTTCCCAGTAAAAAAATTCAGCCAGGTTATCGATGCAGGGGCTGCACTTTCTCTTAGAATGGAAATGATGATTCTTGACCACGTCGATTCTGAAATGCATGATCGGCTGGGCCTAATGGTTGAACAACGCAAGGTTGCTACTGTCCTCAAAGAAGCTCGTCGAGCAGGAGAAGACCTCTCACTCAAAGGAATTGTCACCGATAAAGGAGTGGTAAGACATGGTAATACTCGAATTGATGTAGTGATGGAAACCCTAAACTCCGAAGGTACTGTTACCGCAAGTGTTGAGAAAGTATTCCCACCAGAGGAAAGCCATAGTGCCATTCTCAA
>Ga0208639_1000698_pt1 | contig 24870 bp, 25 predicted proteins | sample ETNtaG_33_FD_185772 | JGI IMG/M metagenome (GOLD analysis project Ga0208639, IMG submission 185772) | Marine microbial and viral communities from oxygen minimum zone, Eastern Pacific Ocean - ETNP201310SV76 (SPAdes) (version 2) | ecosystem: Environmental > Aquatic > Marine > Oceanic ...
GCCCTCAATAGTTCTTAGGGCATCTTCAAGTGGTTTAGCTAATAATCTTTCCGAGTCTTCAGGTGAAACACCTTCAAAAAAAACACCTACGTAGGCGCCCGGAAAATTAACATCAGGATCAGTTGCCTTAGGTAAGTAATTAAGCGCATAAAATCCTGATAAAGCTACAAGGACTAAAACACTTAAAGAAGTTCTACTCTTCTTGATAGCTTGTAGAATAAAAGACCTCATGCCTCAGGAGAAGATATTTCTTTTACATTAACTGTTTGGCCTTGAAAAACATACTCTTGACCTAGGGTTATAATTCTCTCATTTTCGCTTAGACCTGAAACCCAAAGGCCTTCAGTTGTGTCTTCTAGGATTTGTATTTCTTTAAACTCAACAGCATTATCTTGATTTACAGTCCTAATGCCTAGTTTGCCTTGATCATTAAGTGACAAAATAGCTGGCGAAATTTTATGCGAGAAAACTTTCTTACTTTCTATATAGATCTCAGCAGAAACGCCATCTCTTATAGATCTATCTTCATTGGCAACTTTAATTTCAACTCTGAAGGTTCTTGTATTTTTGTCTGCAGAAGTTGCTATAAACGAAACCTTACCTTGGATTTCATTTCCTGATATTAAGCGAGCCATTGAATTGGCACCAATATCTATTTCGGCAATCTCCTTTTCAGCAATATCTGCTATTAGTAGCATGGGATTCGAGTCAATCAGCGAAGCGCAAACACCGCCCATATTTAGATAATCGCCTATATCGACGTTTAAGGATTCTAAATAGCCAGAAAAAGGAGCAACAATCTTAGGATAGGCCTCTCTTCCTGCAATATATAATTGACATAAAAGGTCACCTTCCTTTACAAAGTCACCTTGCTTAAATGGAGTAGAAACGACCCTTCCTCCTACTTCAGCTCTTACTTGAATAAACTTATCAGCTTCTGTAAATCCGCTAGCTTTTATAGTTTTAGATCTAAGAATAGCTTCACTATTCAAAACAGTTACAGAAGAAAGTGTATCTAATGAGCTCTCACTTTCAGGATTAATTTCTTCCTTAACCAAGCTTCCTGAGGCCAGCCAAATGATAACGAATACGGCTGTTATTGCTGCTGTTTTATAAGTTTGTTTTACTTGCATGTATATATAATTTAGGTGTTATACATAACTATAACACTAAAGTACTAGAAATTAAATTAAATTTGGTGTTTTTCTTTAAGTTTTTGGAAATTTTTTTTGGTCTCTTTGCTGGATTGTTTTTTTGTTAGGGATGTCTTTGTGTTATTAGTAATATCCCAACTAGATTCAATCCTTTTTTCCATAAGGTTTTGATTTTGAGTAGAATAATTTTGATTATATTTTTGCCATTGAAATTTAACATGTTGCAAGAATTTACTATTCCATGAGTTGTGTGATTGACCAGTTTCTTTCCAGTAAAGAATAAATTCTGCAATTGTAGAATCAGCGAACTCTTTTGAAATATCTGTAAGTGCTAATACATCGTAAAAGTCTTCATTAGGAAGCCATTTTGAATCAATTTTAAAAGGCGTGTCGTTATTTTCATTAACGTTCTGGAACCTACTCCACTGTCTTCTTATATGAGATATAAACTTAGAATTCCATATATCGGATTCTTCTTTCTTTTCAGTCCAGTAAAGGATAAATTCAGGTATTTCTTTATTGATGAACTCTTCTTCGATTCCAGATCTTATAAGTATTTCTCTTGCTTCCTCGTCAGGCAACCAATCGGAATACATGGACTTTCTCTTTTTCTTTCGACTAATTAAGATTTCTTCTTGTCGCCATTTTTTTATTACAAACCTTAAAAACTTTATATTCCATGATTTATCTTTATCATTTCTCTCTTGATTGAGCTGTTTAAAGTCGTCCAGTTGAGAATATGCAAACTCTTGTGGAATTCCATACTCATTAAGTTGGTCTAACAGTTCATTCTCAGGTTTCCAGGCATTCTCAATATGAGTATTTTTCCTTTTTTCTTTACCTGTTTCTTTAAAGCTGTAGTAAGTCTCCGTATCAATCTTTTTTGCAGAAATTAGGCCTTTGCTGGTCAAGCTTTGAAGATATTCTGTTAGATCCTGATCTGACCAAAATGAGAAGATAGTAAGTAAATTATTGGTTGTAAAACCTTCAGTATTATTATGAATAAGGTAATCTTCTCTAAAGGTTTCTAATAAGATAGCTTCAGGCAGGCCTATGCTGTTGGCGATGTCTTTAGAAAAGTTAAATCTTGAATCTGGCATAAATTAAACCCGGATGGAGGAGATTAAATTATCCTCTGCAACATCACAAGAAGAATTATATTTCTAGCTAACTATTTCTGCTTTTAACAGATTCAGCAAGCCTGTTAAGACAGAGTTGAGTGTCTTCCCAATTAATACAAGCGTCAGTGATACTTTGACCATATACAAGGTTTTTAAGATCTTTAGCACTTTGATTGCCCTCTTCAATATTGCTCTCAATCATCACCCCTGTAATACGATCTTCTCCAGAAGATATCTGACTAGAAATGTCTTCACAAACCTCTAATTGCTTCTTGTGTTGTTTGTTGCTGTTGCCATGACTCATGTCGACCATTATCGTTTCGGTAAGGCCGTTTTTCTTTAATATTTCTGCAGTAAGATTAATATCTTCCTTAAAGTAATTAGGCTTGCTTCCTCCTCTTAAGATAACGTGACAATCTTTATTACCTGAAGAATAAAAAATAGCTGCCTTTCCCTCTTTGGTTACTGATAAAAATTTATGAGGATGTACAGCAGAGCCTATAGCGTCTGCAGCTACTTGAACCCCTCCATTTGTGGTGTTTTTAAAGCCAATTGGACAAGAAGAACCAGAGGCTAGTTCTCTATGAACTTGGCTTTCAGTAGTTCTTGCACCAATAGCTCCCCACGATATTAAATCAGCAATGTATTGAGGAGTAATAACATCTAAGAACTCAGTTCCTGCAGGCAGGCCTAAGTCATTTATGTCCCTTAGTAGCTGTCTAGACATAGACAGTCCCTTATCTATATTAAAGGAGTTATCTAAATCAGGGTCATTGATCAGACCTTTCCATCCCACTGTTGTTCTTGGCTTCTCAAAATAAACTCTCATAATAATTTGAAGTTCATTCTTGTATTTGAGACTTTCTTCTTTAAGTTTTTTTGCGTAATCCATTGCAGCAGAAGTGTCGTGAATAGAGCAAGGACCCACAACAACGGCTAATTTTTTATCTTCTTTGGATAGAATATTTGAAAAAGTTTTTCTGGCGTCATGTACAGTTTGAGAGGCCTCAGTTGAGATGGGCTGCTCAGACAGGAGTTTACCTGCCGACATAACCTCTTGTTGGTCAGATATTCTTAAATCACTTGTGTTGTACATCTCTAAATATTTAAAAGGATGTGCATTTTACAGATATTGTAGACAGATTAAAGCTACAGGATGTTAATATAGGCATATCAATAATGATTTGTAATACATAAAACTCGTAACAATTAGAAAATATCAATGGGTTCAAGTCGTTTATCTATCGGAATAGTACAAGAGAACCCAGTGGTTGGTGACATTAAGGGTAACCTTAAGATTGCCGCTGACGCAGTTAAGAAGCTTAATTCCAAAGGCAATCTGGATATTATTCTTCTTACAGAGATGTTTATTACCGGATACCCTCCTGAAGATTTAATTTTAAGAGATGATCTATTAAATTCAGCAGATGAAGCGGTAGAAGAATTAACACATTTAGCTCCTGAAACACATATAGTGATTGGTTATCCTAAGAAAATGGGTCAAAACATATTTAACTCTGCAGGAGTTGTTTATAACAATAAAATATTACTGGAATATCACAAACAAGAACTGCCTAATTATGAAGTCTTTGATGAAAAGAGGTATTTTAGCCCTGGCAAAGGTCCGGGTATATTTGAAGTTAATGGACATAAGATAGCTGTTACTATTTGTGAAGATATTTGGCACACAAAGGCAGTGAGACAAGCTTCACGAAGAGGTGCGGAATTGATATTGAATCTAAATGCTTCGCCTTTTCACATTAATAAGCTCAATGAACGAAAAGAAATGATTTCTAATCATTGTAAGAAATTTGAACTACCAATTATCTATGCCAATCAAGTAGGAGGTCAGGATGAACTAGTTTTTGACGGGTCTTCTATGGTTATGAACAGCAATGGAACGCAGGCAGTCCAACTAAAAAACTTTGAAAGTGACTTGAAAATAGTTAATTTTAAGGAGGGTACTAGCAAGAACTTAGAAGCCCAAGAAGTAACCAAGATAGAAGAACCTAATGATGTAGAAGAGGTTTATAAAGCTTTAGTTCTTGGAGTAAAAGACTACATAGAGAAAAATAATTTTCCTGGTGCAATCATTGGATCTTCAGGCGGAATAGATTCAGCATTGACAACAGCAATAGCTGTGGATGCCATAGGGCCAGAGAGAGTTAAAACTTATATGATGCCTTTTAGATACACTTCAGATATCAGCGTGGATGATGCTAAGGAGCTGGCTGATAATTTGCATATAAAACACGAGGTAATACCTATTGAGGATATATTCCATTCCTTTACTTCTGCTTTGGAGAATGAATTCTTAGGAAAAGAAAGTGATACAACAGAGGAGAACCTCCAGTCTAGATGCAGAGGTGTTTTGTTGATGGGAATGTCAAATAAATTTGGAAATTTAGTTCTTACGACTGGGAATAAGAGTGAGACAGCGGTTGGATATTCAACCCTTTATGGCGATACTGCTGGAGGTTTTGCAGTTTTAAAAGATGTTCCTAAAACCTTGGTCTATAAACTGGCCGAGTACAGAAACACGATCAAAAAAACAATACCTCAAAGAATAATAGATAGACCCCCATCAGCTGAACTTGCTCCTGATCAGAAGGATAGTGATAGTCTCCCGGACTACGATGTCTTAGATAAAATAATAGAGCTATACGTCGAGCAAGATAAAAGCAAAGAATACATTGTTGAAAAGGGATTTGACGCTAAGACAGTCAATAAAGTTCTTAGGCTTATAGATATAAGTGAATACAAAAGAAGGCAAGGTCCTTTAGGAGTTAAAATAACTGAGAGAAGCTTTGGTAAAGATAGAAGATATCCAATCACCAATAGATATATTAAATAAACTCCATTTCCTCTAATAATATTAAGCAGTTATAATGCAGAACCAATACCTACGTATTGGAAAAATGGTTGATACTAAAGCCACTAATCCTCTTATAGAAGAGGAAAAGAATATTAATCCTCGTCAAGAGGAGATGTTCTTAGCGACGGTACAAGGCAAAGAAACCACACTTCCTGAAGATCTTTATGTGCCTCCGAATGCACTTGAAGTACTTTTAGATAGCTTCGCAGGCCCCTTGGACTTTCTTCTCTATCTAATAAGAAGACAAAATTTAGACGTATTAGATATAAATGTAGCTAAGATAACAGAACAGTACACAGCATACATAGACCTTATGGATGGTTTGCAAGTTGAGCTTGCAGGAGATTATTTAGTTATGGCAGCTTATTTAGCCGAACTTAAATCTAGAATGCTTTTACCGAGGCCGGAAGAGCAAGTTGAAGAAGAAGACCCTAGGGCAGAACTTATTAAGAGATTGCAAGAATACGAAAGGTTTAAAGAAGCGGCACACAAAATAGATCAGATTCCTAGATTGGATAGAGACTTCTTTGCTGCGCAGGCTAAGCTACCAGAATTTTCTATTGAAACACCCCTTACTGAAGTGCCTTTAGAAGAGCTATCTTTTGCATTGGCTGAAGTGATGAGGAGAGCTGAGCAATCACAAGCGCACTTAATTAACTTAGAAGAATTATCTACCAGAGAGAGGATGAGTCAAATTTTAGAAAGAATGAGGAATGAAACTTTTATTGAATTTACTTCTCTATTTAATTCAAAAGAAGGTAAGATCGGTGTAGTAGTAACTTTTCTAGCAATATTAGAATTACTTAAGGACTCATTAATAGAAATTGTTCAATCAGAGGAATTTGGCCCTATACATATAAAAGGTATTGAAGAGGTACATTAAATGGAATACAAACTTAACGAGATTATAGAAGCTTTACTTTTATCTGCATCGAGACCAGTTAGTGTAGAAGATATAGAAAAAGTTTTTCCTGAGAACCCACCTTCAAGAGAAGAGATTAGAGAGTCACTAAGATCAATCGAAGAAAATTGCATAAATAGAGGGGTTGAGCTTAAGAGGGTTTCTAGTGGGTATAGACTTCAGGTTAGACAATCCTTATCAGAGTATGTAGCCAAGTTGTGGGAAGAAAGGCCTCAGAGACTCTCTAAAGCTACGTTAGAGACATTGTCTTTGATAGCTTATAAACAACCTATAACTAGAGGTGAAATAGAAGAAATTCGTGGAGTCACTATAGGGACTCAACTAATGAGAGGCCTTATGGATAGAGGTTGGATAAAGATAGTAGGTCAAAGAGATGTTCCAGGTAGGCCCTCCCTATACTCCACCACTAAAGAGTTTCTTGATTACTTTGGTCTTCAACATTTAAGAGAGCTTCCTGAATTGCCTTCTCTTCCAGATTTAAAATCCCTGGATATGGAGTTACCAATTGAAGATATCGACCCGAAAGAAGAGGTTGATCAAGCTACTCCATCTTTAAATTAATAATTTGTTGTGAAAATAAGGATTCACAAAATCCTTGCTGAACACGGGCATGGTTCTAGAAGAGGGATAGAAGCGCTTATCCAACAAAAGAAGATTATTGTTAATGGTCAAATAGCCCAATTAGGGCAATTAGTATCGGATAGAGATTCTTTCATAATAGATGGCAAGAAAGTAACTTTAAACACCAAAAATTTATCTGAAACCAGAATACTGATTTATAACAAGAAAGTAGGAGAAATCTCAACTAGAGATGACCCACAAGGAAGACCAACTATATTTGATTCACTGCCTTCCCTAAGATCTGGAAGGTGGGTTTCGGTTGGTAGGTTGGACATTAATACATCTGGTCTAATTTTATTTACTAATAATGGCGGTTTAGCTAACCGTTTAATGCATCCTTCTAATACGGTGGAGCGAGAATATATAGCCAGAATTCATGGATTTGTTTCTAAGAGGGTCATAGAGAATCTGATTGAAGGTATCAAGTTAGAGGATGGATTTGCTAAGTTCACTGATATTCAAGAAGGGAGAAAAGGTAAAACAAATCAATGGTTTGCTATGGTAATTATGGAAGGTAAGACCAGAGAAGTTAGGAGGCTTTGGGAAAGCCAAGGCTTGGAGGTCTCAAGACTAAAGAGAGTTAGATATGGGAATTTATTCTTACCAGCGAGTTTAAGGCAAGGGGCATTTAAAGAGCTATCTAAGAGTGAAGTTAAATCTATTGAGCATTTATAGATTGTCCATTTATTTCTTTACTCTCATCACTCATAAGAAATATGTACAAATTTAAGATCTGTTCTGGAGGAGGGTTTGAATTAGGGTCTTCTGCAGGATAAGCTGCTTCTCTCATTTTCGTTCTAACCGCACCCGGGTTTACACAATTAATTCTTAAGTTACTGGTATTTTCTAATTCGTCAGCAAAAACCTGCATCATGCCTTCGGTCGCAAACTTACTAATTGCATAAGCTCCCCAGTATGCTTTTCCTTTTTTTCCAACTCCAGAAGAAGTAAATATTATTGACCCCATATCTGAATTCTTTAATAAAGGCATCAGGGCTTTAGTTAAAAGAAATGTTGAATCGACATTTATATTGAAAACTTTCTTCCAAAGAGAGTATTTGTATTGGTCAAGGGGAGATTTATCTCCTAAGAATCCTGCGTTATTTAAAAGACCATCTAACTTGCCATACTTTTCCTCAATGGCCTCTTTAACTACTAAAAAATTTTCTTCTACTGGATTTTCGAAATCCATAGAATGAATCAAAGGTTCTTTATGACCTTCTTTGATGATTTCTTCATATACATTCTCCAGCTTTCCAAGATCTCGGCTTAAAAGTATTAAATTAGCTCCCATTTGAGAAAATTTAATTGACAAAGCTCTTCCTATTCCAGAACCGGCACCAGTAATTAGGATAACTTTGTCTTCTAAGGAATTATTGGATGGATTGAAGTCTTCTAACTTATTCATCTAGTGGTTCTTGATTATATTTATCAATTCACAAGGATCATTGATTATAAAATCGGCTTTCCAGCTTGCAACATTGTCTCCAGAAGGGATATAGCCATAGGCTGCTGCAACTGTTCGCATTTCTGCTGCTTTTCCCGCTTGGATATCTATTAAGTGGTCCCCTACATAAAGTGTATTTTCCGGAGATATTTGAGTTTTTTCACAAGCAAATTCTAGTCCTTTAGGGCTAGGTTTTCTTTCCCCGACGTCATCTGGGCAAATTAAAAAGGTAGGCCCAAATAAAGCAATCTTTTCTTTTACAATTGGTTCTGCAAATAGCCTCGGTTTGTTAGTAACTATTCCCCATTTCTTCTTGCTACCATTTAAAGTAACTAAAACTTCTTCGATACCTTTAAATAAACTTGTTTCATCTATACAGCAATTCTTATATATATTTAATAATTCTTGTCTGGAATTTTCAATTTCTTGGTGCCGATCTGATCTTAAGTCCAAAGCGTATTCAGCTAGACTACCCGCTCCTTGGGAAACCCTAGATCTAACTTCATCAAAGTCACTAGGGCCATACCCATGGTTCTCTCTTAGAGTATTTACCGCTTTGAAGAAATCAGGGGCAGTATCTAGGAGCGTTCCATCAAGATCGAATACATACAAGTTAATATCAAGCATACTTAAATCTTTGTTGCGTGCATCATATAATTTACTTGTATATCTTTTCCAAGCCAGTACTGATCTGTTAAGGGGTTGTAACTTAGCCCTATTGTTTCTCGATGCTCTAAATCAGTTCTCCTAATCCAATTATTTAATTCAGAAGGCTTAATAAACTTAGTGTATTCATGCGTTCCTTTCGGTAGCAGATTAAGAATGTACTCTGCACCTATAACTGCAAACAGGTAAGATCTGGGGTTTCTGTTGATAGTAGAAAAAAAAGCATTTCCCTCTGATTTTAATAATTGAGAACAGCTTTCAATTATCTTATTTGGCTCAGGAACATGTTCTAGCATTTCTAAACACGTTATAACATCAAACTCAGCATATTCATTTTCAGCAATAAAGTTTTCGACGGTGTTTTGCATGTAAGTGACATTGCTGTTTATTAATTTGGCATGCGATTTTGCTATACCTATAGTATTTTCAGAAGCATCTATTCCGATGACATCTGCCCCTAGAGAGCTAAGAGCTTCTGTTAATAACCCTCCGCCACACCCTATGTCCAGTACTTTTTTCCCTTCTAAATCAACTCTCTCTTTTATGAAGTTTACCCTCAAAGGGTTAATTTGATGAAGCGGTTTGAAGTCTCCATTTAGGTCCCACCATTTTTCAGAAAGGTCATCAAATTTTTTTACTTCTTCTGGATCTAAATTTTCTATGTTCATTAATCTCATTTTTATTTAAAATTACTTCCTGTTTCGATTTTCCTTAGAAAAATTATAATTATGCAAATATTCTTTCCAAAAGAAGAGGGTCAAGAAATTCGTGCAACCATTTTACCTGATGTGGCTAAGAAGTTTACTGATTTGGGTATTGAGGTAGTAGTTGAGTCTAACTTAGGTTCTGAAGTTTTTGTAAGTGATGAGCTTTATGTAGAGTCTGGAGCAACCATCTCTCCTTCTAGAGAGAGCTCTTTAAGTTCTGCTGACATCGTCTGCCGTATTAATAAACCTGATATAAGTGAAATTGCTAAACTTAAGACTAATTCCATACATATTAGTTTTTTAGATCCTTTTAATGAGAAGGATCTGGTAAATGAATTCTCAAAATCAAATATTACGGCGATAAGCATGGAGCTAGTTCCAAGAATTACGAGAGCACAGAAAATGGACGCTCTTAGTTCTCAGGCTAATTTAGCTGGTTACGCGGCAGTTATAGAGGCCTCTAGGACTTTAAGTAAGTCTTTTCCCATGATGATGACAGCTGCCGGGACAATATCTCCTTCTAGAGTTTTTGTTATAGGCGTTGGTGTGGCAGGTCTTCAAGCTATAGCAACAGCCAAAAGATTAGGTGCTAGGGTTGAAGCCTTTGATACTCGCCCTGTGGTTGAAGAACAAGTTAAGTCCTTAGGAGCAAAATTTGTGAAGATTGATATTGGTGAAACGGAAGAGACGGAACAAGGGTACGCTAAGGAATTAACCGAAGAGCAAATAAAAATGCAACAAGAAGGAATGAAAAAGATATGTTCTCAATCTGATGTAGTAATAACTACTGCGCAAGTATTTGGAAGACCTGCTCCGAGAATAGTTACCCAAGAAATGGTTCATTCGATGAAGCCTGGAAGTGTAATAGTAGATATGGCTGTCTCTACAGGAGGTAATGTTGAAGGCTCGATGGTGGATGAATATGTTTTTGATAATGGTGTGACCATAATAGGCATGTCAAATTTACCTGGAGAAGTAGCTAAAGATGCATCACAAGTTTATGGGGCTAATTTATTTAATATGATTGAAGAATATTGGGACTCAGACAGTAAAGAGCTTAAATTTGAATTATCTGATGAAGTTTTAAAGGGTTGTGTCATCACACACGAAGGTAGCGTAGTTAATGAATTAGTTAAGGGTAATATGTAATTATGGAAAGTCAGATAATTTTATTAATTTTCATTTTAGTTCTTTCTATATTTTTAGGAATTGAGCTTATTACAAAAGTACCGTCTACGCTCCATACTCCTTTAATGTCAGGAGCAAATGCAATTTCAGGAATAACCCTTGTGGGAGCTATATTGTCCTCCGGGTCATCAGAGCTTATAACGATTATCCTTGGTAGTTCTGCAGTATTTTTTGCTTCGATTAACGTTGTTGGTGGTTATTTAGTAACTAACAGAATGCTCGGAATGTTTAAAAAGAAATAACATGGATACCTCTTTAATTGTAAACCTTACTTACATAGCTGCGTCTATTTTCTTCATTGTTGGATTAAAGATGCTAGGTTCACCTGAAACCGCTAGAAGAGGGAATCTACTTTCTTCTTCAGGAATGTTGCTAGCAGTTGTAGTGACGCTCCTAGACCAAAATATAATTGATTATAGGTATATTGCTGGAGCCCTTTTGGCAGGAAGTCTGGTAGGTTATTTTGCTGCTACAAAAGTAAAGATGACTTCAATGCCTGAAATGGTTGCAATATTTAATGGTTTTGGAGGGATAGCTAGTTTACTAGTTGGCTCTTCAGAATATATCCACAGCAGTTTGAACAACCCTGCTTTAATGGGTGCAATTTATTTAACTGTTCTTATTGGAGGGGTTACTTTTACAGGTAGTTTGATTGCTTATGGAAAACTGTCAGAAGTAATCTCGGGAAGGCCTTTTCTATACAAAGGGCAACAGTTCGTTAATGGATTATTACTAATAAGTATTTTATTAGTAGGTGCGAATATGTTGTTTGTCCAAGAATTTATAACTCCTAATCAGACATTAATTCTTTTAATTGTTTTAGCTTTCATTTTAGGGGTACTTTTTGTTATTCCAATAGGGGGAGCTGATATGCCAGTAGTTATAGCTCTCTTGAATAGTTTTTCAGGATTGGCTGCATGTGCAGCAGGCTTTGTTATAACCAATAATGTGTTGATTGTGGCAGGCGCTCTGGTTGGTGCTAGCGGATTAATCCTTACTAACATAATGTGCAAGGCCATGAATAGATCATTATCTAATGTGTTGTTTAGTGGTTTTGGAGCAGTTTCTGATACTTCTTCTGACTCAGAAGAAGATCAAGGAGAGGTGAGTCCTATAAACGCTCAAGATGCTTATTTAATATTAGAAGCAGCTACTTCTGTTTTGATTGTGCCCGGATATGGAATGGCGGTAGCGCAGGCGCAACATGCGGTAAGAGAGCTAGGAGAGCTTTTAGAAGCTAACGGAGCTGAGGTCAAATATGCCATTCATCCAGTAGCAGGAAGAATGCCTGGTCATATGAACGTTCTATTGGCAGAGGCAAATGTATCTTATGACGTCTTGGTCGAACCTGAAGATGTTAATCCAATAATGGACACAGTAGATGTTTGCATGGTCATAGGTGCTAATGACGTTGTCAATCCAGACGCTAAAGATAACGAAGGGAGTCCAATTTATGGAATGCCAATTATAGAGGTTGATAATTCTAAGACTGTATTCGTGTTAAAACGTTCAATGGCTTCTGGTTTTGCTGGAATTCAAAACCCTCTTTTCTTCAAATCTAACTCTAGAATGTTGTTTGGAGATGCAAAAGAAACTGTGTCAACTTTAGTGTCCGAATTTAAAGGCTAAACACCCATTTTTCTTATATTTTTCCGAAGTTTTTTAAGCTGATTTATGGTAAAATTTACCTAAGTTGATACTTCAAAAACTACTACAAATTTTCTCTAAAATCATAGGTAAATGGACATCATTTTTTGTCTAAAACATAGTCTGGGATTAAATTATGGGTGAAATAGCTGCTAAAGAAATAGTTCCTATTAATATTGAAAAGGAACTCAAGCAATCTTATTTAGATTACGCCATGAGTGTCATCGTTGGCAGAGCTCTGCCAGATGCCAGGGATGGCTTAAAACCGGTACATAGAAGGGTGCTTTACGCCATGTACGTACTGAATAATGACTTTAATAGAGCTCATAAAAAATCTGCAAGAATAGTAGGTGATGTTATTGGCAAGTACCATCCCCATGGAGATGGTGCCGCCTATGAGACAATAGTAAGAATGGCTCAATGGTGGGCTTTAAGGTATCCATTGGTTGACGGTCAAGGAAACTTCGGTTCTATGGATGGAGATGGTGCTGCAGCACAAAGATACACAGAAGTTAGAATGGCTAAGATTTCACAAGAGCTGTTAGCTGACCTTGAGAAGGAAACTGTCAACTTTATAGAGAACTATGATGGCACTGAAATGATGCCTGAAGTTCTTCCAACTAGGATACCTAATATGCTTGTCAATGGTTCTGCGGGTATAGCTGTTGGTATGGCAACCAATATGGCCCCCCATAATCTTAATGAGACACTGTCAGCTTGCTTGGCTTTTATTGAGAATCCTGAAATATCTATATCTGATCTAACTCAATTAATGCCTGGACCTGATTTTCCTACTGGAGGAATTATCAACGGTAAAATGGGTATATTAAATGCTTATGAAACGGGTAGAGGTAGAGTCCAAATAAGAGCTAGAACTCATTTTGAAGATGAAGAGAAAGAGAAGGCAAAGATTGTAATAACCGAAATGCCTTATCAAGTTAATAAATCTAAATTAATAGAAAAAATAGCTGAGCTTTCTAGAGATAAAAAGATTGAAGGCATAAGAGATATTAGAGATGAATCAGACAAAGACGGCGTGAGGGTAGTAATTGAACTGAAGTCGGGCCACATACCTGATGTCTTATTAAACAATCTATTTTCTCAAACTCAAATGCAGACCGTCTTCGGTATAAATAATGTTGCTTTGGTGGATGGAGAGCCAAAATTATTAAACCTAAAGTCTATGTTATCGGTTTTCTTTAATCATAGAAAAGAGGTGGTTTCAAAAAGAACCTTTTATGAACTCAAAAAAGCGAAGGAGAGAGGTCATATTCTTGAAGGGCTTACTATAGCCTTAGCAAACATTGATGCCATGATTGCTTTAATCAAGAAATCCAAAGAAGGGTCTGAAGCAAAGAAAAAACTCTTATCGAAAAAATGGAAACCTGGGAAAGTAATTTCCATGTTAAAAAAGGCTGGTCCCGATGCATGCAAGGTTGAAGGTGCTGATAAATCTCTTGGTTTAGTAGGCAAAACTTATCAACTCTCTGACGTACAAGCTCAAGCTATATTGGACATGAGGCTACAGAGATTAACGGGCTTAGAGCAAGACAGGTTAATGGGAGAATACGAAGAGATAATTGAGCATATCACTTATTTATTGGGAATTTTAAACGATTCTGAGAAGTTAGTTGAAGTAGTAAATGATGAATTAAAAGAGATCCAAGATAAGTATAAAGACGAAAGAAGAACTGAGATACAAGAATCTTCTGCGGATCTAAGCGCTGAAGATTTAATAACTCCTGAAGACAGGGTAGTAACTATATCTCATGAAGGCTATGCCAAAACTCAACCTTTAGAAGAATATAGAGCTCAAAGAAGAGGTGGGACAGGAAAAACAGCAGCTTCTGTTAAAGATGAAGATTTTGTAGAACAACTTTTAGTGGCTAATACCCATACAACCTTACTTTGTTTCTCAAATCTTGGTCAAGTTTACTGGTTAAAAGTGTACGAGATACCTTCAGCTGGTAGAGCGGCAAAAGGAAGACCTTTGGTTAATCTTATTCAACTTAGTGAAGGAGAGAGGATAACTAGTATGGTTCCCGTAGAAGACTATGACGGAAAACATTTTATTTTAATGGCTACTAAATCAGGCACTGTGAAGAAAACAGTATTAACAGAATTTTCGAATCAAAGAAAAGGCGGAAAAAGGGCTATAACGCTTAAGGATGGAGATGAATTGGTTGGGACGACAGTTACAGATGGATCTAAGTTTGTGATGTTAGTATCAAATGCCGGAAAGGCTGCTCATTTTTCTGAGACTGAGGTGAGGTCTATGGGTAGAACTGCAAAAGGAGTTAGAGGAATCAAGCTTGATAAAGATCATCATGTTATATCGCTGATTATCCCTGATGAAAATGCTTCAATCTTTACTGTGAGTGAGAACGGCTACGGCAAAAGATCGAAATCTATTGATTTTAGAAAAACAAGACGTGGCGCGAAAGGAGTCATAGCAATGCAGATTTCTGAAAGAAATGGTCAATTGATTGGAGCAGCGCAAGTTACAGATGAGGACGAGTTGATGCTTATTTCTGATAAAGGAATGTTAGTTAGAACAAGAGTGTCTGAAGTGAATGTAATAGGGAGAAATACTCAAGGTGTAACAGTTATAAGACTTAAAGACTCTGAGAAATTAATTAGCATTGCTCCTATCAGCGAAGAATTCATAGGAGAAGAATAAAAGTGAGTAAGGCCTTCAACTTCGGTGCTGGTCCGGCTGCAATTCCTAGCCCTGTTCTGAAGGAAGTGCAGAATGAATTATTAGATTGGAAGGGAATGGGTATTTCTGTAATGGAAGTCAGCCATAGGAGCTCTGATTTTATAGAGATTGCCAAGAAAGCAGAGCAAGACTTTAGAGATCTCCTCTCAATTACAGATGATTATGCTGTACTTTTTTTACATGGTGGAGCAACACTTCAGACGGCCATGATTCCTATGAATTTAGCACCCGAGGGAGGCAGTGCTGACTATGTTAATAGTGGTCATTGGGCTAAAAGATCTATAAATGAAGCGAAAAAATACACTACGGTGAATATTGTGGGATCTTCAGAAGAGGAAAACTTCACTTATTTCCCCCCTCAATCATCTTGGAATTTAACTGAAGACTCTTCTTACATACACATAACTCCTAATGAAACAATTGGTGGTATTAGTCTTAAACAAATAGATTCTTCGCACTTACCCTTAGTTGCAGATTATTCTTCAGGAATACTTTCTGAACCACTTGATGTTAATAAATTCTCTTTGATCTACGGAGGAGCACAAAAAAATATAGGCCCAGCAGGACTAGGCTTCGCGATAATAAAAAAGAGTCTGTTGGGTTCAGCACAAGAACTTACACCTACAATGCTTAATTACACTTCCATACATGAAGGTGAGTCTATGTATAACACCCCACCAACCTTTGCATGGTACGTAGCAGGTAAAGTATTTGAGTGGCTAAAATCTATTGGCGGGGTTGAGGAGATGGGAAAGATCAACAACAATAAAGCTAAAAAAATATATAGCTTTATAGATGAATCAAGCTTTTATGAAAATAAAATGAACAAGTCAGATAGATCGATAATGAATATACCTTTTCTTTTACGAAAAGAAGATCTTAATCAAAAATTTTTACAAGAATCTTCTGAGGCAGGACTGCTGGCCTTAAAAGGACATAGATCAGTAGGCGGGATGCGAGCTAGTATTTATAATGCTATGCCTGAAGAGGGAGTAGATGCCCTCATAGACTTCATGGATTCTTTCGAAAAAAAAGAATCTTAAACTTGTTATGGCGAAAGAAAAAGACCTTAGCTCTATCCGAGAAAAAATAGATTTCTTGGATGAAAAAATATTATCTTTACTAAATGAACGAGCAGATTTAGCAATTAATGCAGGCAAGGCAAAAGAAGATTCAATTAAATATAGGCCCGATAGAGAGGCATCTATACATAATAAGTTAAAAGATCTAAATAAAGGCCCTTTAAATGATGAACAAGTATTTTCAATCTACAATGAAATTATCTCAAGTTGTAGATCAAAAGAGTCAGATTTAAAAATAGCTTACCTTGGCCCTGAAGGAACTTATTCTGAATCAGCTCTTGAAGATAAATTTGGTAAGTCTGTTATAAAAAACCCAGAACCTACTATCAAATCAGTTTTTGAAGATGTACAAAATAAAGTTTGTGACTTTGGCATTGTTCCAATAGAGAACTCTACCGAAGGTTCTATTAATTTAACTTTAGATTGCTTAATAGAATTTGGCTTAACAATATGTGGTGAAATAGAAATGAGTATTCATCATAATTTAATTGGCTATAACAAACCCCTACCCAAAGAAGGGTTTGAGATTCACGCTCATGAGCAAACATTGGCTCAATGCAAGGGTTGGTTAGATTCATATTGTCCTGGTGTAAAGCTAATACCCGTAAGTAGTAACTCTCAAGCTGCTTTAAACGCATCCAAGTCGGAGGGTGTATTGGCAATAGCTGGAGTTAAGGCTGCCGATAAGTATGGGTTAGATATTTTAGATAACAACATAGAAGATCATTCTTCAAACACCACTAGATTTATAACGATTGGTAACATCGAACCTGTATCGACCGGTAATGATAAAACCTCATTAGTTATTACAACCAAAAATGAAGAAGGGGCTTTGTATTCAGTTTTATTGCCTTTTAAAAATCTATCTCTTAACTTAACTCATATAACCTATCGCCCCTCTAAGAAAGATAAATGGCAGTACTCCTTCTTTTTAGATTTAGAAGGTCATAAAAATGATAAGAGCGTAAAAGAACTTTTAACACAACTAAATAAACTAAGTGTGGGAGTACAAGTTTTGGGATCTTACCCGAAAGCTATTAACTAACCTTTATGGATCTTAAAAATTTAGTTAATAAAGGGATTGTAGGTCTAAACCCATATAAACCTGGTAAGCCTGTAGAAGATCTAGAGAGAGAACTAGGAATAAAGAACGCTATTAAATTAGCTAGCAATGAAAATCCTATGGGTCCAAGCCCATTAGCTATAGAGGCAGTTAGAAAAGTATTAAATAGTACGCACAGATACCCTGATGGAAATGCTTTAAGGTTAAAAGAGAAAATAAGTCAAAAGTTTAAGGTTAACCTTAATTGTTTGACCGTGGGAAATGGATCCAATGACATAATTGAATTCATAACAAGAACTTTCCTTTCTGTTGCCGATAGTGCGGTTTTTTCTGAGCATGCTTTTGCTGTATACCCTCTTGCGGTACAAGCAGTAGGAGCAGAGTGTATTGAAGTTCCTGCCAAAGAATTTGGTCATGATCTAGAAGGCATGAAGAATTCTATAAAAGATAATACTAAATTAATTTTTATTGCTAATCCCAATAACCCCACAGGTACTTTCTTAAACCCTGAAGAAATAGATACTTTCCTAAAAGAAATAGATAAAAATATTATTGTCCTTTTAGACCAAGCTTATTTTGATTATTCTTCTTATAAGAATGAAGATGTTAATTTTAATTTAATTAGTAATCATCCTAATTTGATAATAAGCAGAAGTTTTTCTAAAGCTTATGGCTTGGCTGGTTTTCGAATAGGTTATTCAGTATCTTCTGAAGAAATTGCAGATTACTTAAACAGAGTTAGGCAGCCATTTAATGCCAACTCTTTAGCTCTGATGGCTGCTGAGGTTGCTTTATATGATGAAGAACATTTGTTGAAGTCAATGGAAATGAACTTCGTCCAAAAAGCAATTTTAATAGAGGGTTTAGAGGAATTAGGTTATGAATGTATACCAACTGAAGGAAATTTTATTAGTTTTAGTTGCAAGCAAGGCGGAGAAAGTTTGTTTGAAGCTTTATTAAGAGAAGGAATAATTCTTAGAACTTTAGACGTATACGGAATGCCTAATCATATAAGAACAACAGTCGGACTTCCTGAAGAAAATTCTATTCTTTTAGATAAATTATCAAGATTGCCTTAATTCGTATGAATACTTTAATAGAATTTAAGAACATACTAGTTGTTGGAGTTGGTCTGATAGGGGGATCTATCATTCGTTCCTTAAAAGATACTAATTTTTCTGGAAAGGTCTATGGAATAGACAATAATAAAGAGGCAATTACCCTAGCTCATAGTCATGGCTTTATTGAAAATAAAACTGAAAACATTCCTTCAGATCTAGACGGTCTTTTAGTAATCTTTTCGGTTCCTGTACTTTCCATAGAAGATGCAATAAATAAGATAGAAGGGATTATAGAATCTGAAGATGTTTTATATACAGATACACTTAGTGTTAAATCTTCTATTCTTAGTGCTTTAAGAAACCTTGATCAAAATATACTGAATAGGTTTGTGTTATCACATCCAATAGCAGGATCTGAAAAAAGTGGCTTTGAAGCCTCTGCCTCAGATTTATTTAAAAACAGATTAACCATTATTTGTCCTCACGAAGGAAATTCAAAAGCTGACCTTAATAAAATAGAAGGTTTTTGGAACTCCTTAGGATCTTATACTAAAAAATTATCTGCAAATGATCATGATGAATTATTTGCAAAGACAAGCCATATGCCCCACGTGATTTCTTACGCGTTAATGGATTCTTTATTTCAAGATCTTAATGAAAAGACTTTCTTATATTCTGGAGGAAGTCTAGAGGACTATACTAGAATTGCATCAAGCGACCCTCAGATGTGGAAGGATATAATGGTTGCAAATGATAAATCTATTTTAAGCTCAATAGCATCTTTTAAAAATAGCCTTGATAAACTATCAAAACTAATAGAAGACAATAATTCTGATGGGTTAATAGATTTCTTTTCATTTGTAAAACAGGCTAGAGATAAGTCAATATCTATAGAGGATAATTGAAACATTTCAAGATTACACCTGGAGAAGGCCTTAAAGGTGAGATTGATGTGCCTGGTGATAAGTCTATATCTCATAGAGCTATCATTCTTTCTTCTTTGGCCGAAGGAAGGTCTGAAATCTCAGGTCTTTTAGAAGGAGAGGACTGTCTATCTACTATTAGTGTTTTTAATAATATGGGAGTAGATATTTCAACTGAGGATGGCAATTATTTTGTTGAAGGTAATGGGTTAAAGGGACTAGAGAAGCCTATTTCTTCTTTAGATTTTGGAAATTCAGGCACTTCTATAAGATTATGTTCTGGAATATTATCGGCACAAGATTTTGGTTCAACTTTAATAGGAGATGACTCTCTTTCTACAAGACCTATGGATAGGATAGTAGAACCTTTGTCCTTTATGGGCGCAGATATCTCAGGAACAAAAGAGGGAACTCTACCCATAAATATAGAACCAGTAGATTCTCTAATAGGAATTAAATATTCTTTACCTGTTGCAAGCGCCCAAGTTAAGTCATGCATAATGTTTGCAAGTTTATATGCGGAAGGTGTTAGTGAGATAGAAGAAACAGTAACAACAAGAGACCATACCGAGACAATGTTTAAACAATTTGATATCCCAGTAGAAGTTTCTCGACAAAAAAAAGCAAATTTAATAAAAGTTGGTAAGGTTGATGTGGTTAAACCGAGAAATATTAATATTTGTGGAGATTTTTCGTCTGCCTCATTTTTTATCCTTGCTGCTTTAATTTCTCCTAACTCTCATTTAATAATAAGAAATGTAGGAATTAATAAAACCAGAATAGGTTTTTTACATGCCTTAAGGCATATGGGTGCAGATATTGAATTGCAAAATAAGATTGATTCTTTTGAACCTACAGCAGACATATCTGTAAAAAGTTCCAATCTTAAAGGCATAAGTTTAAACACTAATTTAGTAGCAAATATGATTGATGAGATGCCTGCATTCTTTATAGCAGCTTCTATGGCAGAAGGAATCACAAAGGTAAAAGACGCGAAAGAACTTAGAACAAAAGAAAGCGATCGGCTTCAGGTTATGTCAGAGGTTTTAGAGGCTTTTGGTGTTAAATATCATTTAAATGAAGATGGAATAATCATACATGGTTTAGGAAAAGAAGGAGTCTTTAGGGCAGCTGAAATTAATTCTCATGGTGATCACAGAATTGCAATGGCAGGCTCCATTGCCTCTCTTAGGGCAGACGGAGAATCAAGAATTAATGATTGTAATAATGTTAGTACATCTTTCCCTAATTTCCTGGATACTTGTACGAAGGTAGGTATAAAGATAGAAGAGTCATGAGTAATAAAATAATTCCAGTTATAACAATTGACGGTCCAAGTGGAGCTGGTAAGGGAACAATAGCCCAAATGCTTGCTTTGGAGTTAGATTGGAACATTTTGGATAGCGGAGCACTTTATAGAACTTTAGCTTTTTTTATGGCAGAAGAAGCGATTTCACTGGATCAATTCCAAGAAAAGAAAAAATTTATTAAAGAAAGATTCAAAGTTAAATTTGATCCAGGTATCGTAGGAGAGCCTGTAAAAGTAATCTTCCGTGACGAAGATATTACCAACCTAGTAAGAACAGAAGAAATAGCTAAAAAAACCTCGGAATTGGCAGCAGAACCTCTTATTAGAGATTTTATTAAGCCTTGTCAGAGAGAATTTATGATAGAGCCTGGTTTGATTGCTGACGGGAGAGACATGGGCACCGTAATTTTTAGAGACGCAAAACATAAGATATTCTTGACTGCCTCTCCAAAAGAAAGAGCAAAAAGAAGGCAAACACAGTTGAAAAGACAGGGTAGCGAGGTTAACATGCGCGTCCTTTTACAAGAGTTAGAAGAAAGAGATAAAAAGGATACTGAGAGAAAGCATTCCCCTTTAAGGCCTGCGGTAGATTCAGTAATAATAGATACAAGTAGTTTAGACCCAAAAGGAGTTATAAAAGAAATAAAGAAAAATCTTTAATTCTAAATAGAAAAAATGTCAGTTAATTTTGAACAGTTATTAGATGAGAATCTAAGCACAGTAATAATGAAGACCGGAAGTCTGGTAACGGGGATTGTTATAGATATACAAGATAATCATGTTGTAGTGCATGTGGGCTTAAAGTCGGAAGCGGCTGTACCAGTAAGCGAGTTTTATAATGAATCAGGTGAGTTGGATATTGAAGTCGGGGATGAAGTCCAATTGACACTTGAGGCAATAGAAGATGGTCATGGAAATACTCGAGTCTCGAGAGAAAAGGCAATTAAACAAGAAGTTTGGAAGAGAATAGAAGACAGTTTGGCCCAAGAAACTATCCTAAAAGGGTTAATTACTAGTTCAGTAAAAGGTGGAATGACTGTAGACGTTCAAGGCATAAAGGCCTTTCTTCCAGGTTCTTTAGCAGAAGTAATCCCTACTAAAGATTTAGAACATTTAGTAGGCAATTACGAAGAGTTTAAAGTTATAAAGCTTGATAAAGACAAAAACAATGTAGTTCTTTCCAGAAAAGCCGTCCTTCAAGAGGTTAATTCTGAAGAGAGAGAGAAGCTCCTTTCAACATTAGCAGAAGGTCAAGTTGTAAAAGGGGTTGTTAAGAATTTAACCGATTATGGAGCTTTCGTAGACCTTGGCGGCATAGATGGTTTATTGCATATAACAGATATTTCCTGGAGCAGGATTAACCATCCATCTGAAGCCATTAAGATAGGCCAAGAGATGGAAGTTAAAATTATAAAATATGACCAAGAGGAAAAAAAGGTCTCTCTAGGTATAAAACAACTAATCGAAGATCCTTGGGTTGGCATAGAAGCCAAATTCCCTTTAAATACTTCTGTTATGGCTACCGTCACTAACCTCACCGACTATGGATTTTTTGCTGAAATTGAACAAGGCGTTGAAGGGTTAGTGCATGTTTCTGAAATAGACTGGACAAACAAAAATATTCATCCATCTAAAGTGGTTCAGTTAAAAGATAAAGTAGAAGTAATGATTCTAGAGGTAGACGAAGAGAAGAGAAGAATATCCCTTGGACTTAAACAGTTAACTGAAAACCCTTGGCAGGTATTTGCCCACACCCATAAAGAAGGAGATCGAGTTAATGGAGCCATTAAATCAATAACTGATTTTGGAGTGTTTATTGAATTAGAGGGAGGTATAGATGGATTGGTCCATTTATCAGATATATCATGGGATGAAAGTGAGGATGAATTAAGGGCCTTGAATAAAGGTGATGTAATTGATGCTCTTGTTCTTTCGGTTGAGGCTGAAAGAGAAAGAATTTCTCTAGGTATAAAACAGCTAATTTCGGATGCTTTTGGTGATTATGTAGAAGCGCACAGTAAAGGCTCTAGAGTGGTAGGAAAGGTATTAGATTTTGATGATCAGAAAATAAACCTATTGCTTGCCGAAGGCGTTGTAGGTTCATTACAGCAGAAAGATTTCATAAACTCAGCAGCTGATGATTCTTTAGAAGAGGGGCTAGAAATTGAAGTTGTTGTTGCTAATATTAATAGAAAAGATAGAGAGATAATTCTTTCTCTACGTGCTTTAGAAAAACAAGAAGAAAAAAGTGCACTTAAAGATAATGCTCAGAAGAATAAAGAAATAGAAGAAGCAACTAAATCAAATATTGGAGATCTAATCAAAGCAGAAATGGAAGATACTGAATCTGAAGATGAATAAGTCAGATTTAATAGAAACTATTTACAAGAGTAACGAATTACTCCCTAAGAATGATATAGAAGATTCTCTTAATCTTATTATTAATTGTCTCTCCAGTTCCTTATCTAATGGTCATAGAGTAGAAATAAGAGGCTTTGGAAGTTTTTCGGTAAGAAAACGCAAAGAGAGAATTGCCAGAAATCCTAAGACAGGTAAATCTATATCTGTAACGACTAAATTCCACCCTTATTTCAGGGCTTCAAAAAGTCTAAAAGAAGCTATAAATCATTAAATATATGTCAGCATGTGATATTCTTTTGAGAAAGGAAGGTCATGTCTGAGGATATTCAAAAAAATATTAAGAAAACTTTCGAAGAGTCTATTTCTGTAAAGAAAGAAGTTATAGAAAAGAAGGCTTATGAGGCTTTAATTGAAGCTGGCGATGTTATAGCAGATTCGATAGCAAAAGGAGGTAAGTTAATGATATGTGGCAATGGAGGTTCTGCTGCAGACGCACAACACCTAGCTGCTGAATTCTTAGTTCGCTTGACGTCTGAAGTAAATCGAGAAGGTATACCGGCAATCTCTTTAGCTCAAGATACCTCTACCTTAACAGCATGCTTAAATGATTATGGAGCTGACTCCATATTCAAAAGGGTCATGTCCTCTATGGCTCAAGAAGGTGATGTGCTCCTTGCAATAACAACTTCTGGTAACTCTTCTAATATTATTGAAGCTTTAAAATTCGCAAAATTAAAAGGTATATATTCCCTTGGTTTTTTAGGTGGGGATGGTGGTAGTGCACTCGAGTACTGCAGTAACGCATTTATTGTTCCTAGTGAAATAACTGCTAGAATTCAAGAAAGCCATATTACGGCGGGCCATGCAATGCTTCAGTATATAGAAGATAAGCTGTTAAATAGCGGGCGGTTAACTAAGGATATTAAATAATGGGTTGGTCTTCTATTTTTTTATTATTACTTATTGTAATCACCAGTCTATTCAGTTACTTAATCTTAAATCTTAATACCAGTGTTGTCCTTGTTGACTTATTATTTTACGATCTTGAAATTAGCCTAGGAATGATCCTGCTGATTTTCTTTTTGGTAGGCTTTATTGTAACTATTAGTTTAGAGATTATTTATTCCTTAAGAAATAAAGGCGATAAAGGTGAGTAGCCCTATTATTGTTTCCCTAGATGTGGATTATGATAAAGCTATTAGTCTTGCTAATGATTTTGATCCAGAACAATGCCGTTTAAAAGTAGGAAGCCAATTATTTACTTCTTCGGGACCTAAGGTTGTTAAAGATTTATCCTCATTAGGGTTTGATATTTTTTTAGACTTAAAATTCCACGACATTCCAAACACTGTTTTTGAAGCAATAAGAGCTGCTGCTGATTTAGGAGTTTGGATGGTGAATGTGCATGTTTCAGGAGGACCATCAATGCTAGAGTCTGCAAGAAAGGCCTTAAGCTCTTATAACAATCCACCTTTACTTATAGGCGTTACCATGCTGACAAGCTTAAGTAACGAAGATGTAAAAGAGATTGGTATATCTGATATTTCTGAAAAGGTAATGCAATTAGCTCTACTTGCCAAAAAAAACAGACTCGACGGAATTGTTTGTTCTCCAAGGGAAGTAAAAGGCATTAAGGAATTATGCGGCAAAGAGTTTATTGCAGTTACTCCAGGAATTAGAACTAAAGAAATGAATGATGATCAAAGTAGGGTATCTTCACCTAAAGAGGCTATAAATAATGGATCAGATTTCTTGGTTATTGGAAGACCTATAACTGAAAGCTCAAATCCTTTAGAATCTCTTAAGAAAGTACTAGGTGGTATTGAGTAATGAAATTAAATATATTAGATATTGGTGGAGAAGTAGTAAAAGATGATGAAAGATATGTTGTTAAAGATAACTCGTTGCTGCAGAATCTTATTGTAAGCAGTACAGACCTTAAACCAGGAAAATCAACATCAGGCCATAGTCACTCTGGACAAGAAGAGGTTTATAATTTTGTCA
>Ga0208639_1000709_pt1 | contig 24647 bp, 22 predicted proteins | sample ETNtaG_33_FD_185772 | JGI IMG/M metagenome (GOLD analysis project Ga0208639, IMG submission 185772) | Marine microbial and viral communities from oxygen minimum zone, Eastern Pacific Ocean - ETNP201310SV76 (SPAdes) (version 2) | ecosystem: Environmental > Aquatic > Marine > Oceanic ...
TGACAGGAGATAACTCTAGAGAAGTAGTTTCATTTGGAACTGAAGCAGGATTATTTCAAGAAATTGGAATTAGCACTGTTGTATGTGGACCCGGGTCTATCGAACAAGCTCATAAAGTAGATGAATTTATTGAACTTAATGAATTAAAAAAATGCTTAATTTTTTTAAATGGTATAAGATCTAAATCTATTTCAAATTAATAAATTGTTAAGAAATCTAAATTAATTTATAATTATACATGGCTAAAAAAAATTCTAGAGACTTCATAGGTTATGGTGCAAAAGGAAAAAAAATTTCCTGGCCCAATAATGCAAAGTTAGCTCTTCAAATTGTTTTAAATTATGAAGAAGGAGGAGAAAATTCTGTTTTAAATGGAGACAAATATTCAGAAACTTTTTTATCAGAAATTATTGGTGCAAAAGCAATAAAGGGAAGACACATAAGTATGGAAAGCATTTATGAATATGGATCAAAAGCTGGATTTTGGCGATTAGACAGATTATTTAAAGAAAAAAAAATTCCTGTTACTATTTTCGGCGTAGGTTTAGCTCTAGAACAAAATCCAGAAGTTTGTGAAGCAATTAAAAATGGAGATTACGAAGTTGCTGCGCATGGTTATCGATGGATTGATTATCAAAATATAAAAAAATCTATTGAAAAAAAACACATGCAAAAAGCAATTAAAACAATTAAGAAAATTTTTGGTTCAAGGCCCTTAGGTTGGTACACTGGAAGATGTAGTCCAAATACTCGAGATTTAGTTTTTGATAATGGTGGTTTTTTATATGATAGCGATAGTTACAATGATGATTTACCTTACTGGGAATACCGTGGCAAAAAAAAACAACTCATTATTCCATATACTTTAGATAATAATGATATGAGATTTGCTACCAATCAAGGGTTTAATACGGGAGATCATTTTTATAATTATTTAAAAGATAGTTTTGATGTTTTATATGAAGAAGGAAAAACTAACCCAAAAATGATGTCTGTAGGTTTACATTGTAGATTAATTGGAAGACCAGGAAGAATTCAATCATTAAAAAAATTTTTTGATTATATTTCAAAATTTGATGATATCTGGATTTGTAAAAGAGTTGATATAGCAAAACACTGGATAAAAAATTACTCAAATAAATAATTATAATGAAAAAAAATAATATTATTTACTTAAATGGGTTAATTGATTTAGCTCAGTCAAGATTAGGTTCTAAAATAGTTTATAAAACAGATGAATTCTTTGCACCTGCTAAAAGAATTATTAATCCTTGGCCTCCTGTATTTAAAGAAGGAGTATTTGATAAACACGGTAAATGGATGGATGGATGGGAAACTAGAAGAAAAAGAACAAAAGGCTATGATTTTTTAATTTTAAAATTTGGAAAACCTGGTTTGATAAAAAAAGTAGACATTGATACATCTTATTTTTCTGGAAATCATCCTGATCATGTTTCATTACAGGCTTGTATTAGTAAAAAAGAAATACCTAATAAAGAAACTAAATGGATAACAATTGTTAAAAAAAACCGAACTAAAGCAAATAGTCATCACTTTTTTAATGTAAAAAATAAAAATTATTTTACTCACATAAAATTAAATATTTTTCCTGATGGAGGAGTAGCAAGATTAAGAATATACGGCTCAATGAAAATCAAAAATAAAGTTCAGAATAAAATTCAAAACCTAACATCAGTTGTAAATGGAGCAGTACCAATCGCTTGTAATAATGAACATTTTGGAAGAGCAGAAAATATACTTGCTCCAGGGATTGGGAAAAATATGGGTGATGGCTGGGAAACTAGAAGAAGCAGAGGAAAAAATTTTGACTGGATAATAGTAAAATGCTCGTCGCCAGGAAAAATTAATAAAATTCAATTAGATACACATCATTTTAAAGGAAACTATCCAGATAAGTGCTCTGTACAAGCAGCCTATATTCCAAATAAAATTTCAGAAAAAAATATTGTTAACAAATCAAAAAGATGGGCTTACCTTCTTAATAAGATTAAACTTTATGCACATAAAAAACACAACTTTAATAATAAAGTAATGAAAAATAAAAAAGTAAATTATATTAGAATTAATATTTTCCCAGATGGTGGGATTTCTAGAATAAGAGCATTTGGAAAAGCAGAATGACTGAAAAAATAATAAAAGCGATACCAATAACAAAAGAAAATTTTAAAAAATTTGGTGATATGATAACAACTGCAGACATCAAACCGTTAGAAATAAATAATGGCTATGCAAAAAGATATGATGGTATTGCTAATTTAAATACCAAGAAAAATAATGGTGAATCTACTATTAGCATTTTTTCTGCATTAAAAAGATCTTTTCCTATGAAAATTGATATGATGGAAAAACATCCACTTGGAAGCCAAGCTTTTATTCCAATGAAAGAAACAACTTTTTTAGTATTTGTTGCTCCTGAAGGTGAAAAACCAGAATTAAATAAAATCGAATCTTTTATTGTTCCCAAGGGAATTGGGATTAATTATAATCCAGGAATTTGGCATTTTCCACTAATCTCAACAGAGGATATGAATTTTTTAGTTGTTGATAGATTGGGTAGTGGAGATAATTTAGTTCTTCATGATCTAAATAAAGAAAATATCACTTTAGAATTTCAAATATAAAAAAAAGCCCACCAATTGAAATTGATGGGCTTTAATTAAAAATTTAATTATCTTTTTGATGATATTGCTAAGTGAACTACAGCACCAAGAGATGCTCCAATTATCCAAGCATATCCTCCACCACCACCTAAGTTAGCGAAGAAATCACCCAAACCTAAAATTAAGATATTTGGCCATACTGTACCTACAGCAATATAGCCTGATAGAACCCAAGCTAAGATTGCTTTATGGTTAAAGCCATCATTGTAATGATACTTAGCTTTTGGGCTAGCATCAAATAATGCTTTTACATCTAATCTTTCTTTTTTGATAATATAGTAATCTACAATCATTATACCAAATACAGGCGCAAGAATTGCTCCTAAAGTATTAACAAATGGAAATAGTCCCATTTGAGTAATAACAGCAACCCACATACCACCAATAACAAAACCAAAACCAGCAGTTATTAATCCACCAGTTTTAAAATTGATTTTGCTTGGCATTAAATTTGCTAAGTCATAAGCAGGAGGTATAAAGTTTGCAACCATGTTAATTCCTACTGTTGCAGCAAAAAATGCAAATGCAGCAATAATCGTTAATCCCAAGTTGTCTACTTTAGCTACCATATCTGTTGGACTTGCAACGTATTCACCAAAAATTGCGATTGTTCCACCAGTAATCATTAAAGTAATGAAAGAAAACAAGATTACATTTCCTACTAATCCCCATAGGTTACCTTTTCTCATTTCTTTTTCATTTTTAACAAATCTAGCAAAGTCACCAAAATTGATAACCACTGCAGCAAAGTATCCAACCATAATTGAAAACACAGCTAAGAAGGCTCCAAATGATCCTAAACCTTCAAAACCACCAGATCTTTCTCCACCAGAAAATATTTCACCAACTTCTGAAAAAAGTCCTCCACCAGCTTTAGCCCAAATTACTATCATTAAAAGTATCATTACCGCATAAACAGCAGGCCCTGCAAAGTTTAAGAATCTTTTAACAAGATCTACACCTTGCCAAAATAAATAAACTTGGAATCCTGATACAAATATAAATGACACCCACATTACTCCTGTCATTCCTAAGAACATCACAGTACCTTCGTTACCAGTAATACCAGTAATTAAAAGTGCAACAGCAGTTGATGCTGCATAAGTTTGCGCTCCATACCAGAACATAGCAACAAGGCCTCTAGCCATTGCTGGAAAGTTTGCTCCAAATACACCCATGCTAACTCGAGCGAATACTGGATATGGAATTCCATGTTTTACACTTGGTTTACCAGATAGGTTAACTAGCCACATAATAAAAAATCCCGCAAGAATTAGTGCAAGAAATACAGCCCAGCCATTTAACCCTGAAGCTAAAAATAAAGACGCTGCCAAAGTATATCCAAATAAACTTTGTACATCGTTTGCCCATACGTTAAAGATTTCAAACCATCCCCAATTTTTTTTCTTTGATGGAGTTGGTGCCAAATCCGCATTGTAGAGCGATTTTGATTTACTCATAATTTATCTCCTCTATGTGTTACGAGTTCTAAAAAATTTAAAATATCGCAACGTTAATAGTTAAAGCCTAAAGATTTATATAACAAATACAAACAAATATTTTTTTATTAATGATCTCTAAGCATTAAATATCAATATTGAATCAAGGTTTACCTAAAATGAACACTTTTAAGTTTTAAAAAGTTAGTTGTTCCAACCACCTACAGATTTAACTTCTAAAAATTCTTCAAGACCATGTTCGCCTGCCTCTCTACCGATTCCAGAGTGTTTAAAACCACCAAACGGAGCATCAACTGCAATACCAGCGCCATTAACATCTACCATTCCTGATCTTAATTTTCTTGCAACTCTTTTAACTTTTTCTTTATCTTGAGTTTGAATGTAATTTGTTAATCCATAAGGAGTGTCATTAGCAATTTGAATTGCTTCTTCCTCAGTTTCAAATGGCATTACAGACAATACAGGTCCAAAAATTTCAGTTCTAGCAATATCCATATTATTATTTACATCAGCAAACACTGTAGGTTTTACAAAGTAACCTTTTTCTAAACCTTTAGGTTTACCAGGTCCTCCTGCAACAAGTTTTGCACCTTCATCTATTCCTTTTTTAATTAAATTTTGAATTTTATTATACTGAGTTTCAGAAATCACAGGTCCTATATGTTCCCCTTCTTTTTTAGGGTCGCCTACCTCAAAATTTTCTGTATATTTTTTTAATCTTTCAATTGCTTCATTGTACATTGATTTTTCAACAAGCATTCTAGTAGGAGCATTGCATGATTGACCTGAATTTCTAAAACATCTTAGTGCTCCTCTCTCAATTGCCTCAGGATCTGCATCTTTGAATATAATATTAGCACCCTTGCCACCCAACTCTAAACTTACTCTTTTAAAATCTTTAGCAGCATTCTGTGAAATTAAAGCACCTGCTCTAGTTGAACCAGTAAATGAAATCATATTCACATCAGGATGACTAGTTAATGCATCTCCTGTTGTAGCTCCATCTCCATTTACTAAATTAAATACCCCTGCTGGAAACTTTGTTTCATCAATTAGTTCTGCAAGTATCATTGATGATAATGGTGCAAGTTCGGATGGTTTTAAAATCATTGTACAACCAGATGCTAATGCTGGCATCACCTTTAAACAAACTTGGTTCATTGGCCAATTCCATGGTGTTATTAAAGCACAAACTCCTTTAGGTTCATAAATTAACCTTTGCTCAGGAGCATGTTCTCCTAAAGGTTTTTCAAATTCAAAATTTTTTAAATATTTGATAAAAGATTTTAAGTGAGCAGCTCCTGTCCCTGCTTGAAGTTTTGTTGCAAAATCTTTTGGAGCACCCATTTCAGTAGTAATCGCATTTGCAATATCTTCCCATCTTTTTTTATAATTTTCATAAAGCTTTTCTAATAATTTTATTCTTTCATCTTTTGTTGAAAAGGCCCAAGAGCTATATGCTTTTTTTGCAGAGGTTACTGCGTGATCAACATCCTCTTTATTTCCTAAAGATATAACTGCACAATTTTCTTCAGTTGCAGGGTTAATTACTTTAATTTCTTCCTTACCTTTCGGTGTTATCCATTTCCCATCGATATAAAAATTTTTTTTATTTTCCATAACAGACTCCTAGCCTTTCCTTATTTTTTTGCAAATAAATTAGTTAACTCATAAACAATGGTAGCAGCTGCAAGTGAGGTTACTTCCGCATGATCGTAAGCTGGTGAAACTTCAACTACATCAGCAGAAATAAGATTTAGACCTGACAAGCCTCTTATAACATTAACCATCTCCCTTGTGGTCATTCCAGCAATTTCAGGTGTGCCTGTACCAGGTGCAAAAGCTGGGTCTAATACATCTATATCAATTGATAAGTATAAAGGGTTATTTCCAACTCTTTTTTTAATTCTATCTGCAATTTTATCTGTTCCTTGTGTTTGAAATTCATCACAATGAATTATTTTAAAACCAAAACTTTCATCATTTTTAATATCGTCTCTACTATATAATGGGCCTCTTATACCTACATGCATTGATGCATCATCTAAAAATAAATTTTCTTCTCTAGCTCTTCTAAAAGGAGTTCCGTGTGTGTATGGTGCTCCAAAATAAGTATCCCAAGTATCTAAATGTGCATCAAAATGAACCAATGCAACTGGGCCATTATTAATTTTATTAACTGCTTTTAATAACGGAAATGCAATTGTATGGTCCCCACCCAAACTGATAATTCCACCAACTTTATTTAATAACTCTTCTGCACCTACTTCAATCTGTTTAATCGCCTCAACAATATTAAATGGATTACAAGTAATATCTCCCGCATCAGCAACTTGTTGTACTTTAAAGGGCTCAACATCATAGCTAGGATGATAGTTTGTTCTTAAATGTCTTGAAGCTTGTCTAATACTTTGAGGTCCAAATCTTGCACCTGGTCTATAACTTGTGCCAGCATCAAATGGTATTCCAACAATTGCAACATCACAGCTTTCAACATCTCTTAGTTCTGGTAATCTTGCAAATGTGGAAGGACCTGCAAACCTTGGAACTTTAGTACCACTTACAGGCTGAATTGGATTTTTATTTCTTTTTTTTTTCACAGTAAAATTGTATCACATTCTTTTAAATTGGAATATCTTCTATATGTAAATTTATGAGCTTAATTAGATTAATTATATTATCTTTATTTTTTTTTACTCAAGTCCAAGCTAATACAATTTATAATCTTATAAAAATTCCTAATCTAGAAATTTATGAAATAAACACTCCAAATAAACTTAGATACCTGTATGCTAAAGAACCTTTTACGATTGGAGTTAATAATAATATTAATTGCTACAATTCAGAAAAAAATATTTTAGACAAAAAATACCAAATTATTAAGAATAATTTAGATAAATATAGTCAAGAATTTTTGAAAAAAATTAATTTAAAATACATTGTTCTTTGTGAAGATTTGTCTATATCAAAAATTAACACCGCTGGAATACCTGACAACGTGATGAAAACTTTAATTTTGGATATCAAATTTAAAGAAAATTACTTTGAAAGAGTAATTCATCATGAAGTATTTCATATTATCAATGATAGCTATAAAAAATTATTTGATGAAAAAACCTGGTCTACTTTCAATATTGAAGAGTTTAAGTATGCTAAATGTTCTACCTGTACAGATAAATTAGGATTAGACACATTTACAAACACAGAAGGTTTTTTTTCTGAATATTCAAAATCAACAGCCTCTGAAGATATGGCTGAAGTATTCTCTCATTTAATGATTGGAATAAATTTAAAAAACATCGATCCAATTTTAGAAAAAAAAATACAATTTATAAAAATAAATTTATTAAAGATTGATCAAAATTTTATTTTATGATTAAAAAAATTAAAGCCTCGAGATCTGAAAAAGTAATTTTAATTTTTATATTATTTTTGGGTATATTTTCATTCAGTTCTTTCTTTTTAATAAAAGACAAATGTTTATTTGTAAAAAATTATGATCCTCAAAAAATTACTTTTGATAATCCTGAAAATATTGCTGTATTAAATATATCTTGTGGAAATGTAATAATCGAACTTTACCCTGATGTTTCTCCTGTTGCTGTAAAAAGGTTTAAAACTTTAGTTGATTCTAAAGCTTATGATGATGTTGCTTTTCACAGAGTTATTAAAAATACACTCGTTCAAGCTGGTGATTTAGAGTTTGGAAAAAAAAATAATTTAGATTATGGAAAAATTGGCACAGGAAAATCAGGATTAGGAACTATTAATTCAGAAATAAATTCGCCATTTAATTTTGATAGAGGAAGTGTTGGTTTAGCAAGAACACAAAAATATAATACTGAAGATAGTCAATTCTTCATAATATTGAAAGATGAACCATTGTATGAAACTGAATATACTCCAATTGGAAAAGTGATTTATGGAATAGAAGCTTTAGAAAAGATTAAATATTTAGATAAATCTCAATATGTATTAAGACCTGACTTTATAAATTCTCTTAGAATGTTAGTTAACTAATGGTTTTCCTGTTGCCAAAGTATGTTTGATTCTATCTTGGGTTTTTTGTGTTTCAATTAATCTCATAAATGCATCTAATTCTAATTTAAATAAATCATCCTCTGATAAAGTTTTATCTATTGTAGTGTCGCCTCCACTTAAGACATGAGCTAATTCTTTTGCAACCTCAACGCCGTGATCCAAAATAACTTTATCATTATAGAGTTTTTCTATAATTTTATCCATTTCTTCTCTAACTGCTTTTCCAGGAAGTTTAAATTTTAACTCATTCGGTACTTTAAAATCTTTATTATCCGTAAGAATTTTTTTAGAAACTTCTAACAAACTATTTCTGTTCATTATTTTTTTATCTTCTGGTCTTAAATATTTAATTGATTCTGCTTCAACTGGTGAAGTAGCTGTTCTTCCATATCCAATAATATCAAAAACTTTAAGAGGAGCATAATTGGGATCTGATTTAGCTTCATTAGTATCTAGCCATCTCGCTAACATTTCTTTACATCCACCACCTGCTGGTATTAAACCTACAATAGTCTCAACTAATCCCACCACAATATTTGTGTGTGAGGCAACAAAATTACTTTGAACCATTACCTCAAATCCACCACCTAATGTTAGGCCTGATGGAGCAGAAATTACTGGATATTTTGAATATTTTAAGTGCTTACATGTTTCTTGAAAGTATTTAATAAATTTTTCAATTGATTTGAAATCATTCTTGTCTGCAAATTCCATTGTATAAGTAAGATTTACTCCAGCAGAAAATTGCATACTTTCATTAATTATTATTAATGGTTTATCAGTTGCTTTTTTAAGAGCATCCATTGAATCATAATCCAAAACATTAGCTTTGGTAGTAAATTCAACAATATTGTAATCATTAAACCTATAAATTTTTGCAGAGTCATTTCCATCTAAACTTGTGGCTGCCTTCTTTACTTTACCTAATGTCTCAATATTTGTGTACTTTTGTCTCTCACCATAAAAATTTTCATTTTTAGTTTTTGATAAATTTTCTAAAAAGTTGTTTCCTTTAAAATCATCAACTTTATCAAAGAAATTTTGAACTCCAATTTCCTCAAGCATTTCAAATGGACCTTTGGCCCAATTAAAACCAAGTCTCATTGCTTCATCAATATCATTAAATTCTTTTGTAATTTCTGGAACTAAAGAAGACGCATATTTAATTATTTTAGATAGAACTGACCAAGCATACTCTCCATATTTATCTTTTCTATAAATCAATGCCTTTAGATCTACTTTATCCGATTTAACATCAATCTTTTTACTCGGCGAATAATCGCCTGTTTCAAGATTAATAGCTTCCATAACCTTGGTAGCTCCAGTTTTATTCATTCTATAGAAGCCACCTTTACCTTTTCTTCCAGTATAGCCTGTTTCAATTAATTTTTTCACTAGAGGAATTTCTTTTGCAACATCATGAAATTCATCAGACTCTGGCAATTCTTTAATAAAACTTTTTAATACATCGGCCATTAAATCAATACCGATTAAATCGTATAAACCGAATACACCTGTTTTTGGTATACCCATTGGTCTTCCAAAAATTGCATCCGCCTCCTCGACTGAAAATTTCATCTTAAAAGCTTCCGTCATTGCTACTTGCATAGCATAAACACCAACTCTATTTCCTAAAAAACCTGGAGTGTCATTACAAATGATTGCTCCCTTACCTAGTTCAATTTCACAAAATTCTTTTAACTGATTAATTTTATTAAGATCATTATTTTCATTTTTGACTATTTCTAATAAACCCATATATCTAACAGGATTAAAAAAGTGAGTAATACAGAAATCTTTTTTTTCCTCATCAGTTAAATGTTCGGACAAAACTTTAATTGGAATTGATGAAGTGTTGGAAGAAACTATTGCTCCATCTTTTCTTGTTTTAAATATTTTTTCATAAATTTGATGTTTAACATCTATTCTTTCAACAACAGCCTCAACAACCCAATCAGCATCTTTAACTACATCAAAGTTATTAGAAATATTACCTACTTTAATATTATTGATTTTTGACTTATCGATTAATAATGGGGGTCTGGATTTGTAAATTCTTTCTCTAGCTTTTTCACTAATTTCTGTTTTTAAATCAAGTAAGGTGACGGGCACATTTGCGTTACACAAGTGAGCAGCAATACCACTGCCCATAGTTCCTGAACCAATCACCACTACGTTCTTAATCTTCATTAAATGATTTTATTACTATCTATTTATTCCTCTAAGTCTCTCAGATCTTCTTCTCAAGAGTTCAGCAGTTACTAATATTAATGTTGATAAGATAATTAGACAAGTCGCGACTGCAAGAATAGTTGGGCTCAATTGCTCTCTTAATCCTGTCCACATCTGAATTGGGATCGTTGTACTTTCAAGTCCGGCTAAGAATAAAACAACCACAACTTCATCAAATGAGGTTACGAACGCAAATAATCCTCCTGATATCACACCAGGTAAAATTAATGGTAAAGTAATTTTCATAAAAGTATTTACTGGGTCACTTCCTAAACTAGCTGCTGCTCTTGTAACACTATGATCAAATCCTGATAATGTTGCTGTAACTGTAATTACCACAAACGGTGTACCCAAAATAATGTGTGCAAGAATAATTCCTGTATGAGTTGCTGCTAAACCAGCTTTGGCCATAAAGAAAAATATTGCTACACCAGAAATAATTAAAGGAACAATCATTGGTGAGATTAATACGGCCATGATAATACCTTTGTAAGGCATGTGTCTACTGCTCAATCCTAGTGCAGCTACTGTTCCAAGTAAAACTGAACCAATTGTTGCAAAAAAAGCAATAATAAAACTATTCTTGGCAGCTAACCCCCAAGGATTTTTAGTTCCGTAAATCATGTCTTTGTACCATCTTAGTGAGAAAGCATCTGGATCAAGTCTTTTCATTCCATCAGAGAAGCTCAAAAACTCCTCTGCGTTAAAAGATAATGGAAATATTACAAATAATGGTGCAATTAAAAAAAAGAAAACTGCTCCGCAAATAGTTAAATAAAAATAGTGCCAAATTCTGTAATGTAGTTCTGTATGTTTTGGTAAAGCCATTTTAACTATCCTAATTTAATATTATCTATTCCAACTATTTTATTATATAGCCAATAAATCACTAAAACTCCACTTAACAACATTAGACCCATAGCTGATGCAAAGCTCCAATCGAGTGTGCTTTTCATATGGAAAGCAATCTGATTACTTATTAGAGTCCCTGAGGCTCCTCCGACTAAGGCTGGTGTAATATAATAACCAATAGCTAATATGAAAACTAACAAACAACCAGCTCCAATGCCTGGTATTGTTAATGGGAAATAAACTTTCCAAAAAGCTACTATCGGTGTTCCACCTAAAGACTTTCCAGCTCTCATTAAGCTTGGAGAAATAGTTTTCATAACACTATAAAGCGGTAAAACCATAAAAGGTAGTAATATTTGAGTCATTGCAACATAACTTCCTGTTTTATTAAACATCATCTCAGGTCTGTTATCATCAGCCACCAATCCTATCCAAACAAAAAAATCATTTACTACTCCTTGTTGTTGTAACAAGATCATCCAACTAGCAGTTCTTACAAGTAATGATGTCCAAAACGGAAGCAAAACGCAGATCATTAGTAAGTTACTATATTTCATGGGTAGAGTAGCTAACAAATGAGCTATTGGATATGCCATAAAAAAACAAAAAACTGTTACAAAGAATGCAATTTCTAAAGTTCTAAGCCAAAGTATCCTGTGAACTCTTCTATCCTCAGATACACTAACTATTTCTCCATTTTCATTCTTATACATATCCATTCCTTTTAGATATTTTTGACCTGTGTATGCTGGAGCTCTTCTTTTAATTGCTTTCCAATACTCAACATCAGCCCATCTTTTGTGTACAGACATTATTTGTTCTTTATAATTTCCTTCTTCAAAGGATTTGGATTTTCTTCTTAATTTTTTAATAATACTTTTAAATCCATTCTTTGTATAATTTAGCTGAGTTGATAATTTACCTTCACGCTTTTCACTAACTAGTTTTCGAAAGTCTAAATAAAAAGCTTTAAACACTTCTTCGGGTGGTAACTCTTTTCCATCCCATTTCTCCATCGATTTAAATGTTTTAGGAAGCATTTCCGTTACCATTTTGTCATCAACACTTCTCATAAGCATATCACCAATTGGAAATACATAAGTAATGATTAAAAATAATAATAATGGGGCAACAAGTAAAAAGGCTTTTATCTTATTTTTTCTTTCAGCTTTTTTTAGACTTACTTCTAGAGGAATTCCGTCAGTTGTTAAAATTTGTTTTGTTTCTGAGCTCATAAATAAAAAGGGCGGTTTAAAAAACCGCCCTTAAATTATAATATATAATTAAGTTTAATAAAACTTAAAATTATAGACCAGCTTTCATAGCTTCCCATTTTTCACCAAGCTCTGTACCGTTATCAGCCCAAAAAATTGGATCTACTAGGAAGTAGTTTTTAGTGTTCTCTGGTGCAGTTGGCATATTTGGTACCATGTTAGTTTTACCATCTTTATACCAAGGCTCCCCTGCTTCCATAATCGCTATAGAAGATTTTCTCCAAGGAGCGTATGCAATATATTTTGCACTTCCAGCTAACATTTCTGTGTTAGTCATCATTGATAAAGCTTTCAAAGCTTTACCATTAGCATCGTTTGGTCCACCCTTAACTTGAACGAAATATTCATAGTCAAGACCTTGTCCATCCCAAACTTGTTTTAATGGTGCGCCTTCTCCAACTATTGCATTGAAGAATCTACCATTCCAACCTGTAGCCATTACAACTTCACCTGAAACTAATAGTTCTGGCGGTTGAGCACCTGCAGACCAAAATACACATCCACCTTTAGGGTCTGTGCAAAGTGATTTGATTTTATCCATTGCTTTTTGAACACCTTTTTCAGTATTCAATTTTTTATAGATATTTGCTCCACCTTTACCTGGTTTTGTTCCACTAGCAGCTAAAGCCATCTCTAAGTTAGTTAGAGCGCTTTTGTAGATAGCTCTTTTTCCAGGAAATTTTTTAGTGTTAAAGAAATCTTTGATAGTTTTTGGAGTGCCTTTAACATTTTTAGTATTATAAGCGTAGTTCCAAGAATATAAAATATTTCCTACAGCACATTTGCTTGGCATTGCAGTAAAGAAATCTTCACTTGCAGGTGTACCATCTGGTGCTGGTGGAAAGTCTTTGTCAAAATCAAATTCAACAAATAATCCTTCATCGCAACCATTGATAGTATCCATAGCAAATACGTCGATAATATCCCATGTAATTGCTCCAGCTTCTTTTTGTGCTTTAATCTCAGATAATCCACCTGAATAGTCCACCCAGTTAATCTCTATACCAAGTGCTTTTGCAGTAGGATCACCATAACCTAACTTTTGTGACTCTGTGTAAGCTCCACCCCAAGATACTGCTGTTACAGCAAATGCTGAAGTAGTTACAGAGATAGCAAAAGTAATGGCTAGTAATAATTTACCAATTATTTTCATTTTTCCTCCGTTTAAACGTTTTTTTAAAAAGGGGATTACAGCAAGATCAATAAAGAGAGTCAACAGGCCATTTTACTTAATTTAATGATATATTTAATGGTTTTTACTTAGGATCTAAAGCTCTTGCGTCTTCACTGTTCCATCCAATTTTAATATCTTTACCAAGTTTGATATCCATATTAGCTGAACTATTTGGAACTTTTAAAATAAATTGATTGTTACCTAAAAGATTAATTCGAACTCTTGTGTGATCTCCGTGGTAAATAACTTCTTCAATTTTTCCATCATGAATATTGTCCATTTTATCACTAGGATTAATTAAAGCTCTTTCAGGTCTTAAAGAAATTTTTGTTTTTTCTCCTTTTCCTTTTACAGATATAGGGTTTGCTAAAATTTCTGCATTAGCAATTTTCACTTTACATTTTCCACCTGAAATATCTGAAACCTCACCTGCGAAAGTATTATTCTCTCCAATAAACTCAGCAACAAAAGAGTTAACTGGTTTCTCATAAAGTTCATCAGGACTTGAAAGTTGTTGAACTTTACCATCATTGAATACTGCAATACGGTTAGACATAGTTAATGCCTCACTTTGATCATGAGTTACATAAACAACTGTTACTCCAATACTTTCGTGAATATGTTTAATTTCATATTGCATACTCTCTCTTAAATTTTTATCTAAAGCTCCAAGTGGTTCATCCATTAAAACTAACTGTGGATCAAACACTAATGATCTTGCAACCGCTACTCTTTGTTGTTGTCCACCAGATAACTGACCTGGCATCCTGTCAGCAAAACCTTGGAGAGACACCATTGATAAAGCTTTATCAATTTTTTTATCTGCTTCATCTTTTGGAATTTTTCTTACTCTTAATGGGAATGCTAAATTTTCATAGACTGTCATATGTGGAAATAGCGCGTAATTTTGGAATACCATTCCAATACCTCTTTTATGGGGAGGAATACTTGAGATCGCTTTTCCATCTAAATATATTTCACCGTTAGTTGGTGTTTCGAAACCAGCTAACATCATCAAACATGTTGTTTTACCAGAACCAGAGGGTCCCAACATTGTAACAAATTCACCTTCTTCGATATCTAATTGAAGATCTTTTACAACTAGGATTTTACCATCATAGCTCTTATCTACTTTATCAAATTTTACAAAATCTTTTTTTAAGGCCATAAATTTAGATAACTTTAAAACATTTGTTAGAATAAATATCAACCATTAATAACTAGCTTTTAATATGAAGTTCTTTAGAAAAATTACAAAATAACTCAGCACCTTTATCTGTAACTCTTATTGCCTCTGAAGCTTCAACTCCCCAATTTCCAAATTGCATAACAGCAATCATATGAAAAGTAACGTTAGGTTGTAATATTGTCATGTCACCTTTTGAGATATTTAAAGTATGTTCGCCCCAATCAGGTGGATAACCTATGCCAATCGAATATCCAGTTCTTGAAGTTTTTTCTATTCCATATTTATCTAATATTTTCCAAAATGCTTGAGCTACATCGTCTGCTTTATTTCCTGGTTTAACTAAATCAATACCTGCTTGAAGTGCTTCATTTGTTTTCTTCATAGTATCAATTTTCTTTTGATCAGGTTTTCCAAGTAAAACTGTTCGTGCCATTGGACAATGATATTTTTTATTTACTCCTGATAATTCTATTATCGTTGCTTCTCCATCTATAAATTTATCTTCTGACCAAGTTAAATGTGATGATGAGGTCCCTTTTCCTGTTGGTATCATTGGAACTATAGATGAATAATCTCCTCCAAATTCAGGTGTACCTTTTATTAAAGTTGAATAAATCTCTGATATAGCATCGCATTGTCTTGTGCCTGGACTAATTACTTCAAATGCTTTTTTCATTCCTAATTGAGATATTTGAGCTGCTGCTTTCATAAATTTTATTTCTGCATCAGATTTAACAACTCTCACCCAATTAACTAATCTTTCACAATCTAATATTTTTGCGTTAGGTAAACCTTGTTTAATTTTTTCATAACAATAAGCTGTGAAATAATGACTATCCATTTCAAGCCCAATAGAAAGTTTATCCCATTTTCTTTCTTTAATAAGATCCACAAGAGCATCATAAGGATGAAGCGGCCATGTATGAATATATTTCTCATGATACTTAATTATATTTTCATCTTTTAAATAAGTTTTAATGTATGCTCCTCCTGCATCTTGATTTCTAACAAAGCAAATTGGTTCATCAGAATTGACATGTACTATTACGCATTGAGCATAATAAAAAGACCATGCATCATAACCTGTTAAGTAATTCATGTTAGATGGATCTTGTGAAATTAAAAGTTCAATACCCTTCTCTTGCATAGAAGCTTGAACTTTTTTTAATCTTAATTTGTATTCTTCGTTTGTAAAATTCATAACTTAATTATTAAATAACTCACCATAACCTACTATTTTACTTTTATTGTTAATTTGTTTTAATGTATCCCAAATTAAAGTTTGGTTACTTGACAAGACAAACTTCCCTAATTTTTTCTCTAATTCTTTAATTATTGATAATGCAGGTAGAGCTGTACAAGAAACAAATAAGGCATCACTATTAGAAAGATCTTTTTTAATTAGAACTTCAAATAAATAATTTGGATCAACTTTACCAATATCTAAATCTGAGGCTATATCAAAATAAGACAGTTCAGAAATTTCTATATTTTCTTTTTTAAAATAATTAATAACTGATTGATTTATTTCATCAGTATAAGGAGTAAATATTGATAATCTTTTAATCTTAAGAGTTTTTAATGCATTGATTGCGGATGTTATAGGTGTTGTAACCTTAGTATTTGGTTTAGCTAAATTAACTTTTTCAAAAATTGATTTATAACCTGCGGCTATTGTTCCGGAAGTACATCCATAAGCTACACAATCTAATTTTTGATCTGGCAAAATATCTCCTGTAACTTTAGTAATATCATTAGCCATTTTTTTTAAAGTCTCATTAGTTAAAGGATTATAACAATGAATTCTGTTACAATATAAATCTACTTCTTTTCCATTAACTACATTGTTAAAATCTTTTTCGATTCTAAAATCACTAGCTAATGTAATTAATCCTACCCTAGGGTTATGTTTTTTAATAAATTTTGGTTCTATTTTGGTAAGTTTCATTTAATACTTTATTAAATATATATTGATTAAATAGTCTAGTTAAATTAAAGTCCTAATTGAGCGATACATAACTCATCGTATATTACGAAAGTGGGATCAATCGTCTTAGATTTAGTTATTTAAGGAGGTTAGAATGAAATTTGGATATTTTTGCAACACCACTAATTGGAAACATAAACCATATAATCAATTACTAGATGAAGTTAAAGAGATAACAACTTATTGTGATAAAAATAATTGGAATTCTATTTGGTATACAGAACATCATTTTAATCATGAAGGAATGGAATCTTGTACTAACCCAATAATTATGGGTGTTGATGCTGCTGCAAGAACAAAACAAATTAGAATTGGTCAAGCTTGCAATGTTATTACTTTTCACAATCCAATAAGGCTTGCTGAAGATATAGCTTTATTAGATCAGTTATCGAATGGAAGAGTAGAAGTTGGTATTGGAAGAGGGATTTATGGTAGAGAAGCAATTAATATGAATAAAGAAGCTGACCTTAAAGACCAGGCAAAAAATTTTAGATTATTTGATGAAACATTGACAATAATGAAAAAAGCTTGGACTGAAAAATTTTTTAGTCATCAAGGAGAATTTTACACATATCCATCACCAAATTTTGTTTGGCAGCACGATATGAGTCCTCCAAGTAAAGAATTTTTAGATACAAAAACCAATGAAATAAAAAAAATAAGTGTAGTTCCTAAGCCTAAACAAAGCCCACACCCACCAATTTGGCAGGTAGTCGATGGCGCAAGATCAATTGAGTGGGCGGCTCAAAATGGTTTGAACACTATTATGTGGATACCAACAGTAAAAGCTTTAAAGAAAAGATTTGAAATATATAGAGATGCAAAATCAAAAGCTGAAAATAGAGAAGTTCCTCTTGGAGAAGGAATTTCTTTAGTTAGAGATATGTTTGTTGCTGAAACAATGGAAGAAGCTGAAAAGTTAGCTGGTGAACACATTATAAATTATATGAAATGGGTTTGTCATTGGAGAGGGTTAGGCAATCACATGGATCCAGGTGAAGAATTGCCAGAGACAAAACACAAACTAGATCTACTCAGTTATGATTTCTTACATAAGCGTAACTTATTATTTGGAACACCAGAATATGTGGTTGGTAAAATCAAAGAATTACAATCAGAACTTAATCTTCAAAATTTACAGGTTTGGTCTAATTTTCCTGGTATTAACCATGATGCTTGCATGAGAAGTATTAAATTATTTAATGATGAGGTAATTCCCAAAATAAATGTTGATACTTCAAATTTAGAGAAAGCTAGTTAATGGAACTTGAACTAAGAAAATTCACAAAGTTTGTTGATAAAACATTTATTGAAGGTGAAAAAAAAGCTAAAGAACCTGTTTTATTAGTTTCAGTAGCAGCTGTATTTAAAAATCCATGGCATGGAAAAGGTTTTGTTGAAGATCTAAAACCAATTATTTTAGATTTGGCTCCAAAGCTTGGTGATATTTTGGTTCCAGAACTCATAAAAGAAATTGGATCTCCAGAAAAAATTTTAGCGTATGGAAAGGCAGGGACTGTTGGTTTAGATGGTGAAATAGAACATGCTTCAGCTTTTATTCATACTCTAAGATTTGGAAACAAATTTAGAGATGCTGTTGGTGGGACTTCTTACTTAAGCTTTACCAACACAAGAGGTCCCGCTGGATCAAAAATTTCTATCCCAATGATGCACAAAACTGATTCAGGTTTAAGACCTTATTATTTAACTCATGAATTTACTATTCACGATGCACCTTTCGATAATGAAATTGTGATTGCAATTGGTGGAGCTTCTAGTGGTAGAGCTCATGCAAGAACAGGAGACCGTTATCAAGACATGAAAGAAATGGGTTTGGATCCAAAATAATTTAATGTCTGAAAATTTTGATTCAAATCAAAATCATTACTTCTTTAATAAAAAAGATACTATTCCTTTAGTATTTATTCATGGTGTTGGTCTTGATCATCAAATGTGGAATCCACAAATAAATAATTTAAATGAATTTTCCACAATAACTTATGATTTACTAGGTCATGGCAAAACTCCTTGTAAAAAAGAAAAATTAACTCTCAATGATTTTTCTAATCAACTTGTTGAAATTTTAGAACATCTTCAAATTAATAAAATTAATCTTATTGGATTTTCTTTAGGATCATTGATCGCTTTGGATTTTACCTCAAATTACGAAGATAAAATTAATAAGCTTATATTAATTGGTACTACTTATAAAAGATCTAATCAGGAAAGATCTCTTGTTTTAGATAGATATAATCAAGCAAAACTTAATAAACCAATATCTAAACAAGCTTTAAAAAGGTGGTTTAGTGATGATTATTTAGAAAAAAACCCTAAAACTTATGAATTATTCATGAACATTTTAAATAAAAAACCAGAAGATCATAAAAACTTTCTCAAAGCTTATGATTTATTTGCTAATCATAAAGATAATGTACAGGCTATTCAAAAGAATATTGTTAAAACTTTAGTGATGACTGGATCTGATGATCCAGGATCAACTCCAACAATGTCTAAAGAATTGGTTAAAGATCTTGTTAATTCTAGTTATATTGAAATCAAAAATGGAAAACATCTTTGTAGTATAGAATGTGCAGATGATGTTAATATAAATATTAGAAATTTTATTAATAATTAAATGACAAAAATTCAAAACTTTAAAATGTACATCAATGGTGAATGGGTAGATTCTTCATCTGGTAAAAAAATTGAAACATTAAATCCTGAAAACAATGAAGTATGGGCTACAGTTCCTGAAGCTAATGAAAAAGATGTTGATAAAGCTGTTCAATCAGCACAAAAAGCTTTTGAAAATAACTGGTCTAAACTCCATCCAAAAGATAGAGCAAAATACTTAAGATTAATTGCTGATCAACTAAGAGCTAATGCAGAACATCTTGGAAAAATAGAAACTATTGATACTGGAAAACTTTATAGAGAAACAAAAACTCAAGCAAATTACATTGCAGAATATTATGATTACTTCGCGGGTTTAGCTGACAAAGTAGAAGGAACTGTTGTTCCTATAGATAAACCAGATATGCAAGTTACAACAACAAGAATACCAATTGGTGTAGTTGCAGCAATTATACCTTGGAATTCTCAGATGCTTTTAACAGCTGTAAAACTTGCACCTGCACTTGCCATGGGAAATACAGTTGTGATTAAAGCATCGGAGCTTGCTCCTGTAACTCTTTTAGAGTTTGCAAAATTAATTGAAAAAACCGGATTACCTAAAGGTGTGATAAACATTATTACTGGTTTGGGTGAACCATGTGGTAAAGCACTTACAACCCACCATCTTGTAGAAAGGATTGCTTTTACAGGAGGACCAGAGACAGCAAAACATATAGTAAAAAATTCTGCTGAAAATTTATCTCAGGTAAGTTTAGAATTGGGTGGAAAAAGTCCTGTTGTTGTTTTTGATGACGCAGATCAAGAAAATGCTTTGAATGGTATAACTGCTGGAATATTTGGTGCTAGTGGACAAAGTTGTATAGCTGGGTCTAGACTTTATTTACAATCAAAAATTTATGATCAATTCTTAAAAAAATTAATCGACAAAGCGGAAAAAATTAAGTTAGGAGGTCCAATGGAAAAAGATACTCAGATGGGTCCACTAAATAGTTTCAAGCAATTAGAAAATATTGAAAAAAATATAAAAGAAACAATAGAACAAGGTGGAAAAATTAAATGTGGAGGTAAAAGATCATCAGTTTCAAATAAAGGTTATTATTTTCCAGCCACTATCATTGAATGTGAAAATCATAATCTACCAGTTGCAGAAAATGAATTATTTGGACCAATCTTATCAGTTATGAAATTTGATAAAGAAGATGAAGTAATTGAAAAAATGAATGATAATAAATATGGTTTATCTTCTGGAGTATACACTTCTAACTTTGCAAGAGGACTACGAGTTTCAAAAGCTATAAGAGCTGGAATTGTTTTTATAAATACATATCGATTGATATCTCCAATGGCACCTTTTGGTGGAATAAAAGACAGTGGTTACGGCAAAGAGGCTGGCATAGAGTCAATTAAAGAATATACAAGAATAAAAACCACTTGGTATAACTCCTCAGATAAACCTATGTCTGATCCTTTCACGATGGGTTAATGATTTGCCAATTAAACATTTACTAATCTTATTATTTATAATGGCTGCACATGGAAGTGCTTTTCCAGTAGCTAAATTAGCTTTAAATAATTCTGTTCCTCCAATACTAATGGCTTCTTTGAGAATGGCTTTAGTACTATTTATTTTGATTCCTTTTTGGAAATTTAAATTACCAGAGAAAAAATATTTTAAATCTTTAGTATATTTTTCATTATCAATGGGTGTGATGGTTTATGTTTTTATGAATCTTTCACTTTTCTACTCTTCCATAATTTCACCAATAATTCTAGGTTCGCAGTTAGCAATACCTTTTGGGATAATCGCAAGTGCTTTTATTCTCAATGAAAATATAAGTAGAAAAAAATGGTTACTCATTTTTTCCTCTTTTTTAGGAATTTTAATAATATTTTTTGATCCAAAACTAACTGATAACTTTCTTGGTTTATTTTTTGCTAGTTTAATGGCATTATTTTTTGGATTAGCACAAGTTTACTCAAGACAACTAAAAGAACTAAGTGTTAGTTTGATTAATGCTAGCACAGGTCTCTTTGGCTTTGTTATTTTAATTTTAATTTCATCATTTATTGAGGGAAATGTGATTACAAATATCAAATCAATACAGCTCGAATCTTGGATATTAATTTCTTACCAAGCAGTTATAGTTTCACTATGTGCTCATCTTTTAATGTTTTATCTATACAAATTTTATACTGTCGGAAAAATTTTTCCTTTTTATTCACTATTCCCTATTTTTGGAATTATCTTAAGTTTTATTATTTTCAGTGAAGTACCCTCCCTCTTATTTGTTTTTGGAGGGATAATAGTCATCACTTCAGTAATTTTACTTCATAAAACACGTTAATTTGCTTGTTGAAAATCTCAGGAAATTAGATTTAATTTACTCTTTTATAAATTGTTAACAAATAGAGGAAATAATGAAAAAACTATTTATTGCTGCATTTATTTTTGTTTCTACTTTTACAACAAATGTTTTTGCAGAAGTTAAAATGGGGATTATTTTAGGATTTACTGGTCCAATTGAATCTCTAACTCCTGCTATGGCTGCATCTGCAGAGCTTGCTTTCAAGGAAGCTTCAGACTCAGGTTCGCTATTAGGTGGAGAAACTATTTCAGTAGTAAGAGCAGACTCAACTTGTGTTGACTCAGCAGCAGCAACAGCTGCAGCTGAAGGTGTTATTGCACAAGGCGTAGCTGCGATTATGGGTGCTGACTGTTCAGGAGTAACTGGTGCTATTGCATCTAATGTTGCTGTACCAAATGGTGTAGTAATGATTTCACCATCTGCAACATCACCTGGATTAACAACTTTAGATGACAAAGGGTATTTCTTTAGAACTGCTCCGTCAGATGCTAGAGGTGGTCAAATCTTAGCTGATATTACAAAAGATAGAAAAGTAAAAAGTGTTGCTATTACTTATACTAACAATGACTATGGTAAAGGTTTAGCTGATGTTTATAAGGCAGCAGTTGAAGCTCACGGCATTAAAGTAACTACAGTAACTGCACACGAAGATGGTAAAGCAGATTATTCATCTGAAGTTGCTACTCTTGCTTCGGCAGGGGGAGATGCTGTAGCCGTGATTGGTTATCTTGATCAAGGTGGTAAAGGAATAATTCAAGCGTCTTTAGACTCTGGAGCTTTTGATAGATTTATTTTATCAGATGGAATGATTGGTCAATCTTTAATTGATGCATTTGGAAAAGATTTAAAAAAATCTTTTGGTTCAATGCCTGGTTCAACTGGGAAAGGTGCTGGAGTATTCAGTGGTGTAGCTAAAGCTGCAGGTATTGATAGTTCTGGTCCTTACACAGGTGAATCCTATGATGCGGCTGCTTTAATTGTTTTAGCAATGCAAGCAGGTGGATCAGCTGATAGAGCATCAATTGCAAAAAATGTAATGGATGTTGCTAACGGTCCTGGAACAAAGATTTATCCAGGTGAACTTAAAAAAGGTTTAGATTTATTAGCTAAAGGTAAAAAAGTTGACTATGTAGGAGCAACTGGAGTTAATTTTACTAGCGTCGGTGAAGCTGAAGGTTCTTTCTTAGAACAAGAAGTTAAAGGCGGAAAGTTTAAAACTAAAAAACAAAGATAATTAATATCTAATTTAAAACCTCAGCGGTGAGAACTGCTGAGGTTTTTTTTATTTTTTACTTAAAATCTCAGCTCTTAGGGTGGTTAAGATAATTAAAATCATAAGAGGTATACATACAATATTCATCATTTTCCAGTTAGTAAGTGCTATTAAAACTCCAGCTGACAAGCTACCAATTGCATGAACCGAATAAACTATAAAATCATTTAAACCTTGCGCTCTGAATTTTTCTTCTTCTTTATAAGTTAAAACAAGTAAACTTGTTCCTGATATAAACAAAAAATTCCAACCCAAACCTAAAAAAATTAATGCAAACATATAATTAAAAAAGGTTTGATCAAAAAAGCTTGCTGCTATAGTTATGCTATAAAGAAATACACCTGCATACATTATGTTACTATGGCCAAATTTTTTAATTAAATGACCTGTTACTAAAGATGGCAAAAACATTGCTACAACGTGAAACTGTATAACCAGACCTGTTTTACTAAGACTCATTTTTTCCATTACATGCATACTCAATGGGGTTGCCGTCATCAAAAATGTCATTATTGCATATCCAAATGCTGAAGCTACGAGTGCCTGTAAAAATCTAGGTTGTGAAATTAATTCTAAAATACTTCTTCCTGAACTTTTTATATTAGACTCTAATTTTGATATATTTTCATAAAATAAAAATAAAATCGCCGGTATAATAGTTAGAACAGCAAGCGATAAATAAGATCCAACATACAATTGATCGGTAACAATATCTTTTCCATAATTTGCCATGCTTGGCCCTAAAAATGCTGAAACAATTCCACCTAGTAAAATTATTGAAATTGCTCTAGATACTTTATCTTTTTCAACACTTTCAGCTGCAGCAAAACGATATTGGTGCGTGAAAGCCATACCAACTCCAATAAAAAAATTTGCAAAACAAAATAGAATAAAGTTCTGATCCATTATTGAATAAGCTGCTAATATACAAACTAAAAAATTTCCAATTGATGCTGAAATAAATCCAGCTTTTCTTCCTATTAAACTCATTGCTTTTGTTGCAAGGATTGCACCTATCGCTATGCCAACTACTGATATCGACATTGGCAACGTAGAGAGAGATATTAAAGGACTAATTTGAGAACCAATAATTCCGCTTAAAAATACAGTTACTGGAGCTGCGGTAAAACTAAAAATTTGACTTAATGTAAGAATTAAAAGATTTTTATTCATCAAAACATATACTTATCAGCCATATACATGGCCCAAGCTAATGCAGCACCTAATATAATGTATTTCATAATAAAGTTATTTTATTTCTATTTTTTCAGGAAGTATACCTTTTGGTCTGTATCTCATAATCAATAATAAACCTATTCCCATCATCAAAAATCTAAAATATGGTACACTTTCAATTAAATGAGCTTTTAAAAAATGAGTATCAGCTAATCCTGAAGTAGTTAAATTAATTAAGAATAATGCAATTGGTGCTGCTTCAATCCACAAAAACCACACTGCAAAACCTCCTAAAATTGCACCGAAGT
>Ga0208639_1000712_pt1 | contig 24627 bp, 18 predicted proteins | sample ETNtaG_33_FD_185772 | JGI IMG/M metagenome (GOLD analysis project Ga0208639, IMG submission 185772) | Marine microbial and viral communities from oxygen minimum zone, Eastern Pacific Ocean - ETNP201310SV76 (SPAdes) (version 2) | ecosystem: Environmental > Aquatic > Marine > Oceanic ...
CTTTGGACAGTATGAACTAACTCTCCATGGAAAACCAAGTTTTGAGGAAAAATTGGGAGAATTGACATTTGAAATATCAGCTAATTCATTTTTTCAAACCAATTCCATCATGGCTGAAAAATTATACCAGACTGCATTGGATGGAGCTCAGTTAAGTGGCGACGAGACTGTATTTGACCTCTATTGCGGAACGGGATCAATCTCGCTTTTTGTTGCGCAAAAAGCAAAGGAAGTCCATGGTTTTGAAGTCATTGTATCTGCTATTGAAGATGCAACACGTAATGCGGTACAAAATGGGATCGGTAATGCATATTTTCATGTAGCTAATCTGGATAATTTCTTCAAGTTCGGTCAGGGGAAAAAATATCCAAAACCGGATGTAATTTTTATTGATCCTCCAAGGGCGGGCATGCATAAATTTATGACAAATTATTTGCCAAGATTTGAAGCAAAAAAAATTATATATATATCGTGTAACCCCTCAACTCAGGCAAGAGATACGGAAATCCTTCAAAATAAGGGATATAGCTTAAAAAAATTGACAGTGGTGGATATGTTCCCCCACACCCCACATATAGAGTCTGTGGGCGTATTTCAGAGAAATTAAGCTAGTTTCCTATAGGGGGCGTTGTGTCTTTTTCGCTACCATCACCGCCCGCCAAATATTTTCCTAAATCTGCAAATGATTGGCTTAGTGCAAGTGCAAGAATAATTGCAATTCCTGCAAGGATATAGGTTCTATTTCTACCAATAGTATGAACACTGTGTGGGATAGTATCGATCATCTCTTTTTTGATCGCTTGAATATGGAGATTTATATCTTCAGCATAGGATAGCATTTCATAGCGGTATAATTCATTGTTATTGGCCTGATATCTAAGGACTTCTCCCTTTAACATAACACGTTTAGGATCTTCGGAAATATTATTTAAAACCGTGACAAAAATATAGTCGAGATTTGCAGCTTTAGCTAAGTTAGAAAGATCATTACTTAATGAATCTTCTTTATTTAATAAAATTTTATCTAAATGCTTAAGATGTGACTTAGATAGATCTTCTGGTGAATAAAATTCATAAAAGTTTTGATTAACAAGACTCAACATCTTCTGATGAACCAAGTTTTGATAGTTTTCAGATATATTTTCTACCGATTCACCAACATAACCAACATGAACTAATTTTGATGCTTCTTGAGATTTCCCTCCACTCACTTGAGCAATAATAAGGTTTATAGAAAGAAAAATAGAAATTGGTTTATACCAATATCGCATCAATTTTCTGTGGGCGATGGTAATCCACTATCTCCTGAGCCCTCGCCCCACACGCTTGTACCCGCCATAGACATAAATAATAATCCTATAACCAATATGAGACCAAAGAGAACACTGACTTGTTTAAAAGTTGCGGGAGACGCTGTTGCGGGAATTGAGTCTACTAATTGCTTTTTAATCACTGTAGCTTCATCGTTCATGCGTTCGTAGTACTTAAGGACTTCATAACGAAATTTGGATTTGAGTTCAGCGTTATAGCGGTAAAACTCACCTTGAATCATGATGCGGCGGTCATCAGGGGATACATTCTTAAACTTTCCGGCAAAAACATATTTTGCTCCGGTTTTATCCGAGATTTTTTGAAAACTTGAATCAGAAATTTCCATAAATAATTGCTTGAGTTCAGATTGAGCTAAATTTTGAACAGTTTGGGTTGAGATAAATTGATCGGGATTTATGTCTTCAAAAATAGAGCCCATTTTTTTTATTAAATCTTCCTTGACCCAAGGTTCAACATTATCGATTTGAATGCCAGCATAGGCAATTTTTGTAGTTGATTGGCCTGTTTTTATTTGACCAAGTAAAAGGGTGCTGGTAAGAATAATTGCTAAAGGTTTTATAATGATTTTCATATAGTAGAAATTACAGAGTTATTAAGATATGTGTGAAAAAAGAAATGGGCTCTAAAAAGAGCCCATTTCTTACAAACAATTATACCTTAGCCTCCCATGAGACTTTGGTTTTTATTATTGACTGATATTTGGGTTTGCTCTGATCTCTCTGATAGGAATCGGAAAGAAGGAACCTGCTGGTGACTTCTCAACCGCGTCCCACATAACAGATGTAGCACCAAATCGATACATATCCGGAAGGCGACGACCTTGAATAAAAAGGTTTGCATACCGTTCATGTTGGTATGCTGCGCCAGCATCTTCACTAGTATATGCAGCTAAACCGTCTATAGCACGAATTTTATTTAATTCGGTAAGACAACCTGCTTTATCACCTCCAGCTAATTTGCTTTCGGCAACAATTAAATGCATTTCTCGTGCTGAAACAATCGTGATTGGTGCGTAGTCAGTACCACCACCAATACCAGATCCAAAAACTGCTGCTTCAGCTAGTACACGTGTATCTGCTGTACCTGTAACAGGATCAGTTTTGTTTGGATCACCGCCCTTTTCAGGGTGCTGTGGTGAATCTAAGAGGTCCATTTCTAGACGTCCATTGATCTGCCACGACATGTTGTTTGAAACAGTGCCTGAACTAAAGTTCATTTTCCATTTCCAGTCATCAGTTTCCATTAATGCAAGAGCATTTGCAGCTGTGCTCGCACCTGCACTAACATATGGGGCAGAAGTATTAACAGGGTTATTTTTTCCCCATACTGCCTTAGCATGCTCTGCACGAGCCTTTAATGCATGAACTCTAACTTTCCAAGCAGCATTTGCTTTAGCATCAGCTTTACCAAGTAAAGTAAGTGCTTCATCATACATTTGTGACATATTCGCAGCACCAATAGCATTACCTGCTTCGGTTTTATCTGAGTAGACAAAATCATCGAACATATCGGCAACGTATACACGAACCATAGCAGCTGTCACATATGCCATCACAAGATCCTGATCATCTGGAAGATCAGCACCTAATGATTCTAAAAGACTAACAGCTTTATCTGCCATCCAGCGTCCTTCAGAAATAGAGGGCCAAGCACCATCAACGAATTCATTATACACGTTGGTCATGCCGCCTTTATCTAATTGCCGCCAAGCATCACGAGATCCAGTCCACACAACTTCGTCAGTCGCAACAGCATTCGCAATCATGATATTGCCAATCCCGTTTAGGACGGTATTCCATGCGCCGTTAGCTACTGCAGATGCAGCAGATGGGTCTGAGAGGTCTCCCTCAAGCAAACTGTTAGGGTTATCAACTTCTAAACTACAGCCAATCATCGAAAATGAGATGAGAAGGCTGATTAATTTCATTTTATTTTTCATGATCATACCTCCTTTATAATCCAACTTTTAAGCTAAAGTTCCACATACGAGGTATGGGAACACCAAAAGCATCGATTGATTGTTGAAAATCACTGATACCGCCATTAGTACGAGCAAGAGAGTTCAGCTCTGGATCAATACCTGAATAATCAGTACTCATCCACAAGTTTTTACCTGAAACTGCCATTGTAAGAGATCTAACTCCAAATCTAGCAGCAACTTCTTGATCTACTGTGTAAGATAAACTTAATTCACGTAGGCGTACAAATGAACCATCTTCTATGGTATTAAGACCACTATAAGGCGATAACGCTAGGAATTCATTTACCCATCGTGCAGCAGCATCCATGCGAGCTTGACCAGCTTTAGCTGGATCCATTAGCGCTGCTTCAGTTTTAGCTGCTTCTGGAGTATTTCGCCCAATCAAACCATGCGATTTACGAAATGCATCGGTAAGATTTGTTATGTGGTATTCACCAAATCGAGATTCGAATAACGTATTAACACGAATATTCTTTCCCCATTTAATAGTTCCACCAAATGAGGCAGTGTAATCAGGCGTTGGTTTACCTAAATACCAACCAAGTGATCCTGTATCTTTAGCGCGGCCAGCATCAACATCTGCTTGAGTTGGAGTCAACATAACTGGATTCCAACCATCGCGGACACCTGCACCACCAGTCTTGAAAAATTCAAGAAGAGCAGCTTGGCTATCTGCTTTACCATCGGCATTAATATCAATAGGATAATTAGTTGATCGGTCAAGTTTCGCACCAAAATAAGTACCAGGCGCCCAACCTTCCGTTAAGAAATTGCGATAGCGAGGATAAGAACCACCGATTTTTTGCTCCGGCGCTCCACCTAAACTAACTACTTTTTCTTCAAGGTAAGATAGGGATCCAAATAGATCAACACTCATTTGAGAATTACGTAAAACACTTGCATCAACACCGACTTCCCAACCTTTAGCATCTAACTGCCCAATATTGGAAAGCTGTGTGCTTATAAAACCACCTGAAGGTGGAAAAGCTCTTTGGATTAATGCATCATCAACAACGCGATCCCAATATTGGAAATCAAAAGCGATCTTATCATTTAATAAACCTACTTCACCACCGAATTCAATTTCAGTTGATACTTCAGGTTTTAATGTCGGATCACCTACATTTCCAGGACGAAGACCAGGACCAAATTCAGAAGCCCAAGGAGAATAGGTCGTATACTGGTCAAATGCACCAGGTTGTTGACCTGCTTGTCCCCAAGCCATCCGTAGTCTTAATGTAGACACAGGACCCATTTGTCCGAGCTGCGTTGTTGGAATGTAAGAAACATTCACACGAGGATAAGTAACTGTGGTGAAATCTGCACCAAAAGCACTATTTGCATCTTGACGAATACCCATGGTTGCATACAACCAATCTTGGTAACCAAGTCGGGTTTGAGCCAAGAAGCCAGCCTCAACTGTTTCAGAAAAGAATGAGCCAGGGTTGCCTGGCGATCCCAATGCACCTAGGACTTGAAGTCCAGGTCCAGGGAACTGCTGGCCACCGCCACTCATACTCTTATAAATTGTTTGGAACGTTTGGAATCCCACAACACTTTCATGAGAAAGTACACCTGCAGTACCAGCGTAGTCCGCTTTTACATCTGCAGTATAGACTTTTCTATCATTTTTATTCTTATAAAGAGCGCCCGCTGTGGCATAAGCCATTTTACCATCAACATTATAGCCAAATGGTGTTAATGAGGTACTCTTATTTAGTGTGTTGTTCATTCCAAATGTACCTGAAAGATTCAAGCCATCAGTAACTTTATAGCTTGCTTGGAATGACAGCGTGGTATTATCGCCTTCGTTATTTTGAGTACGATAAGTTGTTTCACGAGCTGTCGCAAAGGCCATAGAGCCAGATGCATTATTCTCAGTTGAATGCTCAGGTTTTCCCATTTGAATAAGGGAAGTTGTTCCATAAATATTGTTATTATTTTCGATCGTATTATGGTCTGTATACGCATAATTCATTGATACACGGAGTCTTACTTTATCCGTTGGTAACAAGTTTAGCGTAGCGCTTGCCATAAATTGATCTCGGTAGTCATTGGCACCTGGCTTAGTTGGATCCGCAGCACCAACAGGCTTCCCAAGAAGGGTAGCTGTTTCGTCGTAAGGACCATCACTATTCAAATACCGTAGACTAGCATAATAAGTTGCACCAGGTGCACCACCTCTGACAGAAGCAGAAGCAGTTTTGTTATTTCCCTTATCGTAGATCCAGCTAATAAATGGGACTTCTATTACCTCATAGGGCTTTAGACCACCTTTAGCATAGTCAGGAAATAATTTTGCCATACGATCTGCAGTTGCCTGATCTCTAGCAAAACCAGAGTTTGCTTTAAATCGGTCTTCGGGATAAGAACTTGTCATAGTACTTACTTCTACCGAAAACTCAGGCTTTGAGATTGCACCTTGTTTTGTAAAAATTTGTATAATGCCATTGGCTGCTTGAGTTCCGTAAAGTGATGCCGCAGCAGCACCTTTTAGAATCTCAATGCGCTCAATCGCATCTGGGTTGATTTCATCTAAGCGTGAGGGTGTTCCACCAGGGCCCACTCCACTAGCACTATTATCTACACGAACACCATCGATATAAACGACAGGCTCATTAGATTGTGATAATGTAGAAGATCCACGGATACGGATAGAAGCGCCTTCGCCATTTAGACCACCATTGGGTAGCATGACAACGCCTTTCTCACGGCCTTGAAGAATGTCCGAAAAATTAGTAATCGGAGCATCTTCCAAAGCTTCCATGTTTACAACTCCCACTGAATTTCCAACTTTAGATTTTTCCACAGCAGTACCCGCACCTGTTACGATGACCTCATTAAGGTTCAAAGCAGCAATAGACAGACCGAAATCTGTACTGGCGTTACCGTCGGCTGGAACATCTACATTCATTGATTTACTTCCGTAACCAATGTAGTTGGCATTCAATCGCTGAGCACCTGCAGGTACCCGACTAATGGAATATTCACCATTTACATCCGTGGCTGCACCCAAATTGGTACCGACCACAAGAACGTTGGCTCCCACTAGCGGATCCCCAGTATCGGCGTCAGTGACGCGACCAGATACAGAGCCTTGTTGTGCTACTAGGAATGTCGTCATTCCTATAAGCAATAAAAGTCTTGTACCTAATCTGGGAATGCTAAATGTATTCATTAAGCCTCCTAAGGTTAATTGTTTTCTCGTCAATAAGGGGTATAAATAGTACATATTCTGTCAACTATTAAAGATACCCTCCTCCTAGAGACTAAGCGTATTACTAGCTATAAGTCAATAAAAATAATAATAATTCTTTTTCGCAGATTCAATTACGTGAATCACCTAAGAATAACTAAATTATAGATATGAGTCTGTGGGTGAGAACATTAATTCAAAACCGTTTTTTTCAAGTTTTTGCTGGTCTTTTTATTTCAGTCATTCTTGGTGGAATAATATTGCAATGGATAGAGCCAGGAGAAATATCTGAAGGAAATACGCCTTTTTGGTGGGCGATTGTAACGATGACAACAGTTGGGTACGGTGATTTTTCACCAAAAACACCAGAAGGACGCTTATTCGCGGTATTTGTTATGTTTATTGGAATCTCTCTGGTGTCACTTCTCACAGCTTCAATATCATCAATTTTTGTTGCACAAAAAATTAGGGAGGACAAAGGTTTGGAAAAATTAAGCTTATCTGATCATCTTGTGCTTTGTGGATGGAATCCAAATGCAGAAAGTGTCATTGATTCGATTCAAAACCTCAATCATGATAATAGTATCAGAGATTTAGTTTTGGTAAATGATCTAACTCCTGAAGAGGTAACCTCGATAAAAAATAGACATCATAAGATTAATATACATTTTATTTCAGGTGACTTTACCCATGAGGAGACTTTAGATAAAGCTAGTATTGCTAATGCGAATACGGTCATTATTGTTCCGAATGGGACAAGTACAGAAATGGCCTCTCATGATGAGAAAACTATATTTGCCACGTTAACTATTAAGAGTATAAATAGCGCAATTAGAGTGGTAGCTTACATATTGCACCGTGAAAACTTAACTCACATCAAAAGAGCTGCTGCTGACGAGGTGGTTGTTAGCGATGATTATAGTGCACACTTGTTGGCTTCACACGTTGTTGAGCCTGGCATTCCTCAGACTGTGAATCAATTAATGGAAAGTGACTCAAATGCTCGTATAAAAAGAGTTTCAATCCCAACAAAATATGTTGGTCAGAATTATTCTGAATTATTTGATTATTACAATAAAGAGAATGATGCCATATTGATCGGCATTTGTTCTGAAGATGAAAATTTAGGTATTGGAGCAGTGCTGTCGTCTGATGCGTCTACACTTGATGCATTTATTGAGCGAAAACTCAAAGAAGGTGGCATCACTCTGCAAGAAGAAAGCAGGGTTCATGTCCATATTAACCCTGAAAAAAATTATATGATTAAAGACGGGGAACAAGCAATTATAATTCCTTGAGGTAGTTATGAATAACGAACAATTGAAAAATTATAAAATCTTCGAAGATCTAACTAATGAAAATATTGATTTATTTCGCGATGTTTTAGAGCAAGTGGAAGTGAAAAAGAAAGAATATTTCATTACTGAGGGAGCGGAGGGAGATAGTATATACCTTCTTTTAGAGGGTAATGTTGAAATAAATCAGGTATTGACTCTTGCTGTTAATAAGGGAGAGATAGATAAGCGAGAAAAGGCTCTTATTAAACTTTCAAGTGTCGATTATCCTCAATTTGGAGAAATGTCGATGTTTAGCGAGGGAGATCGAAGGACAGCTAATGTTCAAGCAAAGTCTGATTGCACCTTAGCAAAGATACATAAAGAAGATTTATTTAAAATATGCGATAATAATCCAGATGTTGGATATAAAATTATGCGAAACCTAGGAAGAATTATATCTGGAAATCTCGTTAAGGCAAATCAAAATGTTCTCAAATTAACTACAGCATTTAGTCTAATTTTAGAGCGGTAATTATAAAATCATATTGAAAAAAAACTAATCGATGTCAACGCCACAACTCGATAAAACGTATAATTGGAATAAGCTCGAGGAACGTTGGTATCAACATTGGTTAGACTCTAATTATTTCCAGGGAAAGACTGGCTCTAAAGAAGAGTCGTATTCTATTGTCATTCCTCCTCCAAATGTAACTGGTATCCTAACGATGGGACATGTATTGAATAATACTATTCAAGATGTTCTTATTCGGAAAGCCAGAATGGAGGGAAAAAATGTTTGTTGGATTCCTGGAACTGACCATGCATCTATTGCAACAGAATCTAAGGTCGTTCAAGATTTAGAAGAAAAAGGGATTAAGAAGGATACTCTTTCTCGAGAAGAATTTCTAAAGTATGCTTGGGACTGGAAAGAGAAATATGGCGATATAATCATCAATCAATTGAAAAAGCTGGGTTGTTCGTGTGATTGGGACAAGCAGCGGTTTACCATGGACAAGAATTATTCACGAGCAGTAATCACAGCTTTTGTTAAACTATACGAAGATGGATTAATATATCGAGGACATCGTCTTGTAAATTGGTGTCCTCATTCTAAATCTGCGATAAGCGATGAAGAAGTTATTCACAAGGAAAAGAATGGTAAACTATGGTATTTCCAGTATCCGATAAAAGAAACAGAAGATTATTTAATTGTTGCAACGACAAGGCCAGAAACGATGCTAGGTGATACAGCAGTGGCCGTTCACCCAAAAGACGATAGATACAGTAAACTTGTTGGCAAAACGGTTATTTTGCCTCTTGTAGGGCGTGAAATACCCATTATTGCAGATGATTACGTTGATCCTGAATTCGGAACGGGCTGTATCAAAGTTACGCCTGCCCACGATCCTAATGACTTTTCTATTGGAGAACGTCATGACTTAGAATTCATAAATATAATGAATGAAGATGCTTCAATGAATTCGGAAGTTCCGAATAAATATCAAAATATGACCCGAGAATCAGCTAGAAAAGCCGTTGTTTCAGATATGGAATCTGAGGGAAGAGTCGATAAAGTCGAAGATTATACGCATAATATCGGATATTCCGAACGTGGAAATGTGCCTATAGAATTCTATTTATCTGACCAATGGTACTTAAAAATGGACGAATTAGCAAAACCAGCTTTAGAAGTGGTTAATTCCGGTGAAATCAAATTTTACCCCAATCATTGGGTTAAAACTTATAATCATTGGATAAATAATATAAACGACTGGTGTATTAGCCGACAATTGTGGTGGGGGCATCAAATCCCAGTATGGTATCATAATGATGATTCAAAAAAAATACATGTTTCAGTAGATGGTCCTGAAGACCCTGAAAATTGGATACAAGATGATGATGTTCTAGATACATGGGCTTCCTCATGGTTATGGCCCTTTGCAGTACATGATTGGCCAGATGAAAATGATGATCTCGATTCATTCTATCCAACGAATGAATTGGTTACGGGGCCAGACATTATTTTCTTTTGGGTTGCTCGAATGATAATGGCAGGTCATCATTTCACAGGTAAAAACCCATTTAAAAATGTATACTTTACATCAATTCTCCGAGATGAAACCGGAAAAAAATTCAGTAAATCCTTAGGTAATTCACCTGATCCATTAGAGTTATTTAAAGAATATGGAACAGATGCGGTCCGTTTTGGAGCAATGTTAATGGCTCCTCAAGGATTAGATGTGCTATTCTCGAATTCTCGATTGGAAATTGGAAGAAATTTCATGAATAAACTCTGGAATGCTTCCCGTTTTGTTCAAATGAACATAGATGAAGAGCTGATCTCGACAATAGATTTATCCAAAATTGAACTGGATATTCCTGAACGTTGGATATTAAACCAATTAAATCAGACTGCTATTGAAGTTAATCATCAGTTTGATAGATTTCATTTTAATGAAGCGGCGAAGTTGATATATGAATTCACTTGGAGTGATTTTTGTGATTGGTACATTGAAATAGCAAAAACGCGGTTTTATGGAGAGGATCCAGAAAAAGCAGCTATAGCAGCAGCTGTTTCCATTAAAATTATCAAAGGGATCCTTAGCTTATTACACCCATTTGCTCCGTTTATTACTGAAGAGCTATGGACTTACTTCAAAGATAGTAAAGATAGCGACTTAATCGTATCGCCTTGGATCAAAGGAGATAATTCACAAAAAGATGAAATTGCAGATAGCTCAATTGCGCTTTTAAAGGAAATTGTGACAGCTGTACGTATGATAAGAAGTCAAATGAATGTTCCGCCAGGGAAAAAAGCAGATTTAATTATAAGAAATGTAAATGGAAATAAATCAAATATTGAATCTTTTGATGTTATCATTAAAACTCTTGCTAAAATAAATACAATTTCTATTGGAGAAGACTTAATAAAGCCCGATCAATCTGCTACTGCTGTAGTAAAAAAAATGGAACTATTTGTTCCACTAAAAGGATTAATAAATTTAGATCAGGAAATTAGTCGTTTATCAAAGCGTTTAGATGAGTTAAAAACCCATTTGACAGTAGTAGAAAAGAAATTAGCAAATCAAAGTTTTATCGATAATGCTCCTGAGAAAGTTGTAAAGCATGAAAAACAGAAATTATTAGATATGAACGATGAATTTGATCTTATAAAAACAAATTTGGATATTTTAAAATGAGAAAAACAATTATAACACTAAGTCTTATATATTCATTAATAGGACAATCAAACGATGCCATAATTACAATGTATAAAGATGAGGTTGCTCTTATAAAACAGCCAGTATCCTGGACTCTTGAACGTAATCAAAATACGATTACATGGGATCTTCTTCCTGTTGGGATTATTAAAGACTCTCCTTTCCTTTCCTTGGATAATGCCAGGGTGAAGATGCAACGTCTCAATCAAGATGTTTTTCGCTTTTCAGATCGGCTTTTTGATTTTTTAGGTCAAACGATTGATGTTGAGCTAATTAATGGAAAAGGTATGTCAGGTAAATTGGTTGAAGTAAATGATAAAACGATTACTCTTCAAAGAAGACGGTCTGTTATTTCTTTTAATAGAGATCGAATAGATTATATAAATGCTTCTGGTTTAATGGAAAATATTGTGTATAAACCGTCATTAACCTGGAGTTTCGCAAATGAAGATGGATTAAATCCTATTCAAGGGGATTTGATTTACCTCTCCAAGGGATTTGATTGGGATGCGATTTACCGTCTGATCTTAGATGAATCTGGAAACGAAGCTGATTTTTTAGCAGAGGCTTATATTATCAATAAGAGTAATTTGAATTTTATGAATGTTACTCTCCAATTAGTTGAAGGTAAACTTAAACGGAATGGCTATGTAAATACTCCTTCGATTATGATGAGAGCTAATCCTAAAGAGAATGATGGTTTTGAGGAAGAACAATTAGGCGATTATCACATTTATTACCTGGGTGAAAAAATCAGCCTTTTAGCTAGGGAAAGCATTACTACGCGTCTTTACCCATCAAAAACTATTTCTTTTGAAAAAACTTATTTGTTTGAAAATGATGAAAGAAGACAAAAAGAAGAACCCTTGGCAATTGAGTATAAAATTGCAAATTCAAATGAAAATAATCTAGGTGTGCCTTTGCCTAAAGGTAAAATTCAACTATTTCAAACCAGTAATAATGGTAACATTGAGTTCGTGGGTGAGGATGAGATACGACAAGTTCCAAAAGGGGAAACCGCAACAATTATTTCTGGAAGAGCATTTGACGTAATTGGTAAGCGATCAGTTCTAAATTACAATCGTCAAAAGAAAAGCGAAGAGAGTTCTATAAGTATTAAAGTAACAAATATCTTACCTCTTAAGATCAAAGTTCGTCTTATTGAACATATTTATGGAGATTGGGTAGTACGTGATGCCTCAACAAATTATAGAAAAGAAGATGCCTCAACTATCCATTTCCCGATTACTATTCCTGCAAATGGGTCTCAAACTGTGACTTATACGTATCGCAAGGAATGGAAGTAGCTTATTTTGCCTGAGAAGGCCTTAAGTTTTTCATCTTCGATTCAATCTATTAAAGGTATTGGCCAGGCTCGTGTTGAATCCTTAGCTCAATTAGGCATTAGCACTGTTGGGGATTTATTAAATTATTTTCCTCGAAAACATCTTGATCGCACCACAATTACTTCCACATCTAGTCTCAAAAAAGGAGATCAGGCAACTCTTATTGGGAATATAGAAGTTGCAGGTTTACGACAAAGTAAACGGAGAAAATATTTTCAAGCTATTTTATCTGATGGTAAGGGAATGTTAACACTTACTTGGTTTAATGGCGCAAGTTATATGAATAAATCCATTAAAGTAGGGGATCGACTTGCTGTGAGTGGCAATATTGATTTCTTTAATGGTTTTCAGATTGTTCATCCTGAGTTTGATAAACTTCAAGACAATGAAGATCCGATCAATTCAGGCTCAGTGATACCTCTATATTCAATTACAGCCGAATTGAAGAAGTCAGGACTAGATAGCCAGGGTATTCGTCGCGTTATTAAATCCAGTTTGCTTTTATTAAATGACATCCCGGATCATTTCTCTAATAAGTTTCGAAATGATTATGGAATAATTCACCTTGATCAGGCAATTAGGAATATACATTTTGCTGATTCTCAAGAAAGTCTTAAAGAAGCAGTTTATCGTCTCAAATTTGATGAGCATTTTTTTCTACAAATGCTCATGGCATTAAGAAAATCAGCGATTAAACAGACTAAAACAAAAGCACTAAGTAAAATAGGTCCATATTTAAAAATTATTACGAATAGCTTAGAGTTTGACCTTACTAAGGCGCAAAAAATGGTACTAAAAGATATTAAGGGCGATATGGCTAAAACTATTTCTATGAATCGTCTTTTACAAGGAGATGTCGGATCTGGGAAAACCATCGTAGCTATTTTGGCTTCTGTTATTGCAAAGGCCAATGGAGCTCAAGTCGCCATTATGGCGCCTACAGAAATTTTAGCTAATCAACATTATGTTTCTTTTAAAAAACATTTAGATAAAGTTCAAATGACTTGTGCGGTTCTTGTGGGCGGAACTACTAAGAGCGAAAAACAATCTATTCTTGATGGATTATCAGAAGGTAGAATTGATATTGTCATTGGGACACATGCGCTTATTCAAAAACATGTAGCTTTTAAATCATTAGGCTTAGTTATTGTTGATGAACAGCATCGATTTGGTGTTATGCAGAGAGGAGACTTGGTATCAAAAGGTTTGAACCCTCACTTCTTAGCAATGACGGCAACTCCTATACCAAGAACTTTGGCTATTACATATCATGGCGATATGGACACCTCCATTATTGATGAAATGCCAAAAGATCGTATTCCTATCACCACAAAAGTTGTAGATGAACAGAGATTAAAAAAAGTCTATTCATTTATGAAAGAGGAAGTAGACGAAGGTAGACAATGTATGGTAATTTATCCATTAGTAGAGGAAACTGAAAAATCTGACCTTGCTGCGGCTGTTGAAATGCATTCATATTTATCGCAAAAAATTTTCAATGATTTAGAAGTAGGACTTATTCATGGAAGAATGAAAAAAGATGAAAAAGATTCGATAATGACTGCCTATGAGCGCAATGAGATCCAAATCTTGGTTTCTACAACTGTGATAGAAGTAGGAATAGATATACCAAATGCTACAGTTATGGTTATTGAGCATGCAGATCGTTTTGGTTTAACTCAATTGCACCAATTGAGAGGCCGTGTTGGACGGGGAAAGCAAAAAAGTTATTGCATACTTGTACGCAGAAATTTCACTGATAATTCTAATAAACGTCTCCGTATAATGGAATCAACAAATGATGGATTTATGATATCAGATGAAGATTTAAAACTTAGAGGGCCCGGTGAATTTTTTGGTATACGCCAAAGTGGGTTTTTAAAATATAAGATTGCAGATATGGTTACTGATGGACCTATTTTAAGATCCGCCCGAGAGGCTGCTTTTAACTTAGTTAAAAATGATCCAAACTTGGAAAGCTCGAAGCACTCTTTAATCCGAACCCAGTTTATTAAGGATTATCAAGATAAATTGCATGAAACAAATATTTCTTAAATATTTTAGATCATTCGAATTTTTCATAAATCATCTGTATTTTCATCGGCTGATTTTGAAACATTTTTGTTTACAACGAATTAAAGTTATTTAAAGAGGAGAATTATGGCTGAAGAACAAATGAAAAAAGAAGATCAATTATTTATCCATTTAGTCAACACATTTGTCCAAAGCGCGTGGATATCTTTAGGGAAAGTAAAGAGCCCTGTTTCTGATAAATTAGAACGTAATCTAGAACAAGCTACTTATTATATTGATCTATTAGATATGCTTCAGAAGAAAATGAAAAGTAATCTGAGTGAATGGGAGGAGCAATATATTATTCATAGCCTAAGTGAATTAAAAATGAATTTCATTGAAGAAAACAAAAAGATTGATGAAGGCGAAGATAGCTCACAAGATGAGGCAAAAGATGAGTCATCTGATAAAAAGGACGAAGTAAAGCCAAAAAAGCGGAGCTCTAAAGCAACTAAGTCAAAATCTAAATCAACTAAGAAAAAAACAAAGTAAATCCAAAGTTGATTCATACTGATTATATTCGATTAAATCGCATTTTTGCTGCGGTTGCACTTACGCTATCGTTTTTAGTTTATTTATTTACTATGGCTGATACAGTTCCTTACTGGGATTCTGGGGAATTTATTGCAACATCATATATTTTAGGTGTTCCTCACCCCCCAGGAAGCCCATTATACTTAATAATTGGTCGGGTATTCTCAATGTTGCCTTTTAACCCGGATATCGCATTTCGGGTCAATTTAATCTCTCCTGTAGTTAGTGCTCTTGCTATAATGTATCTTTATTTGTCAACTGTAAAACTTATTTCAAATTATCGAGGAATGATTCGAAATCAAATGGATGCAGTAATTGTTTTTGGAGGCTCATTCATTGGGGCGCTAACCTTTGCATTTACGGATTCTCATTGGTTTAATGCTGTAGAAGCAGAGGTATATGGATTTTCAACATTTTTTACAGCTATAGTTGTATGGCTCATACTTCATTGGGTGGAACGCGCAGATGAAAAAGGCAATGAGCGATATATTCTTATTATTGCATATATGATTGGTCTTGCCACTGGTGTTCATCTGTTAAATTTATTAGCACTCCCTTTTGTTGCTTTAATTATTTATTTCAAAAAATTTGATTTTTCATATAAAGGATTTCTTATAACTACTGCCATTACTGGTGCGGTCTATCTAATCATTAATGTAGGAATTATTAATGGAATGCCAAAATTGGTAAACGCTATTGGTTTAAATCTAGTTATTATTTTATGTCTACTAATTTTTGGCGGTATGATATGGACAGTAATCCTTAAGAAATTTCAGATTACTTTAGGACTTCTGTCTATTGTATTAGTTTTAATTGGTTACTCAAGTTATGCAACCATATTTATACGCTCTGGGCAACAGCCTGCAATTAATGAAAATGATCCATCTACTGTGGCTAGAGCTATTGCTTACATGGAACGTGAGCAATACGGGCAAATGTTTCAATTCCCACGACGTTATGACGGATTACCTCCTAAACATGAAGCTGTAGGACGTCCAGCCAGTGGGAGAAATTATTCAACATCTCAAGAACGAAATTATAAAACTTACCGAATGGACAAACAATGGAGTTACTTTTGGAGTTACCAAGTAAAAAAAATGTATTGGCGATACTTTTTATGGCAGTTTGCGGGACGTGGGTCTAGTACTGATTCATACGTTACTGCATATGGTGCTAATCCTAATCAAGATGGAGTAGATTGGTTTCAATTTGGTTTGCCATTTGCTTTTTTATTTGGTTTGTGGGGAATGTTTTATCATTTCCAACAACACAAAGAAGATGCATTTTCTGTGTTTAGTTTATTTCTTATGACGGGATTAGCTATAATTATTTTTGTAAATCAAGATAATCCTCAGCCGAGAGAAAGAGATTATTCTTATGTAGGTAGTTTTTTTGCATTTTCAATTTGGATAAGTATTGCTGTCGCTGCTATGGGAGATTACATAAGAAAGTTTTTTAAAGATAAGCCTATTGGTAAGCAAGCAGTGATTGGATCTTTTGTAGTCTTGTTGATTGCAATGCCTGGAATGATGCTTAAGGCGAATTATCATGAACATGACCGATCTGATAACCGTCTTGCTTGGGACTACAGTTATAATATTTTGCAATCTTGTGAGCCTAACGCCATTCTATTTACCAATGGTGACAATGATACATTCCCGTTATGGTACTTGCAAGAGGTAGAAGGGATACGTAAAGATGTAACCGTAGCTAACCTTAGTCTTCTGAATACCGAATGGTATATTCGCCAACTAAGAGACTCTAGAAGAGGGCAAGTTGATCAGAAGGGTCGGGAATTAGATCGCTTCATCAATATGACTGACAATCAGATTATTGAAGTTGCTTCTGCTTTAACGCCTTGGGAACCAAGGAATGTTAGAGTTGCCGCTCCAAAATCTATAAAGAATGATAAAGGTTTTATTGAGTGGAAAGTAAATCCAACATATGCTGGTGCAGCATTAATGGTAAAGGATATGATGATTCTTAAGATCATATTAGATGCTAAGTGGAACTTCCCAATTTATTTTGCTGTAACAGTACCAGCTTCTAATCGACTTGGTTTAGAGGAATTCATTGAAATGGAAGGTTTGGTGTATCGTTTAAGACCATATACTATAGATACTCGAAATCCAATTAATGAAACGCGCATGTGGACCAATCTTATGACAGGGTTTGGTTCTGAAATTTGGGAGCAGGATATTGAAGCTAAGGAGTGGAAAAAATTAGAGGGTGAAATTTGGTCTAAAAAATATCAGCCAGGATATCTTTTTAGAAATCTTGGGCGTGAAGATGTATTCTATTTTCCATCTACTAATATTAGGCTTCTTCAAAATTTAAGAAGCGCTTATATGCAATTAGCCGCCTTTCATTATATGGCATTTAAAGATCATGAAAATACCAATAAAGAAAAGTCAGAAAATCATCGTATTAAAGCTTTAGAAGTCTTGACAAAAATGCAAGATAATATTCCTGAAAAGACAATTCGCTTTGATGCAAAAGACTTACATTATCAAGTAGCCCGTTTGCTTGGTGAACTCGGCAATAAAGATGAGCTTCGTAGAATTATGGATGTGCTTATTGCTAGAGAGGACCTAACAATTCGAGATAAAGTAGATTATGGCCAAGTTTATGTTACTCAACTAGATCTATTGGAAACTGGGAAAACTATTTTTGAAGATCTTTATTCTGATTTTAAATCGGTAGAAAATGGAGATCGATTAACTTCGCAGAGAGAAATGGAGCAATGGCAAAGTTATTTTACCCAGATTGTTTCTTCACTTGTTTTTACTTATAGAAAGCTTGATATGTTAACTGAAGCCGAAGCAATACTTTCAGATTGGCTCAGTAAAAATCCTGATGATCCAGTCGCAAAAAAATTGCTTGAAGATTTGAAAAAGGAACAAGGATAATTATTTCAATAAAAAGGGCTTTGCCCTCTCTTTTTATTTTTTGGAGTTATTGTGTCTAATCCAAAAGTCTCAATTATTATTCCACATTGGAACGGCATAGAAATATTATCTGAGTGCCTAGACTCTCTTACTCAAACTGAATATTCTGATAAAGAAATTATTGTTGTAGACAATGCATCTACAGATGGTAGTCCAGATTGGGTGAATATTAATTACCCGTCAGTAAAATTAATCGAAAATGATCAAAACTATGGATACGCTGGAGGTTGTAATCGAGGCGCTAATGTGGCAACAGGCGATTATTTAATATTTCTTAATAATGATACTATTCAGGATCCTAAATGGATTGAACCTTTAGTAGATTTTTTAGACCTTAACCCTGATGTAGCAGCTGTGCAGCCAAAGATATTGAATTTTTTTGATCAAACAAAATTTGATTATGCAGGTGGGGCAGGTGGATGGTTAGATATTCTTGGATATCCATTTGCTAGAGGTAGAGTCTTCCTTGAACAAGAGCAAGATATGGGTCAGTATGATAAGATGCGTCCGATTTTTTGGGCAAGCGGTACAGCTCTTATGGTACGAAAATCTGATTTTGAATCAGCGAATGGATTTGACGAAACATTTTTTGCGCATCAAGAGGAAATTGATCTTTGTTGGAAATTTAGACTTATGGATAAAGAAACTTGGGCTGTCCCCAGTGGAATTGTCTATCATAAGAATGCTTTGACACTTCCAATGTTTTCTAGACGAAAACAATATCTTAATCATCGCAATTCACTATTAATGGTTCTATGTAACTATTCTCTTCCACTTACATTATATATTATGCCAATCCGTATAGCATTGGAGTTTGTTGCATTAGTTTATTCATTATTTTGCTTGGATATGAATCACTTTGCGGGGATTCTACAGTCATTGTTTTGGGTTTTTACTCATCCCCATGTCATATGGAGGCGCCGTCGGATTGTAAAAAGGATTCGTAAAGTAAAAGATAAACAAGTTTTGCCATGGTTATACTGGGGGAGTGTAGTTTTTGATTATTATATCCGACGAAAAAAAATATCATCAGATATTGTTAAAGAATAGTTAAGAGCTACTAGCTCAACAATTGACTCGCAGGAGATCGCCCCATCGTGTTGTGTAACAAGGGGAAAGTTTTTCTTTTTTGAAACTCCACCTTTTTGCAATGCCTTGCCCCAATATTTGGACTTTATCTCTTCCCATCGTTTGATTAATAATATCTACCGTACTATATAGATTTTTGCTTTTATGATGATTTCTATCAATATCGAATAAATTAAGTTGAACTTGATCTTCAGGAATAATATCTCCAACAATAACACCCGCTTTTTTATATGTAAGTCCTTTCTTATAAATAGATTTTAAAAGATTATGTGCAGTTTGAATAATCTCACCAGTATCATTAGTAGGTGTACCTAGGGCAAGAGACTTATATCCGTTATAGTGCTCTCCAGATTTATTAAACGGATTAGTGTTAAGAATAACGCTTACATATCGAGCACAACTTTTTTCTGATCGAAGTTTCTCTGCGCACCTTGCTGCATGAGTAGTTATTGATTCTTGAATTAATCGAAGTTCTTTAACATTAACTCCAAAGGATCGTGAGGTACATATATTTTTCTTACGAACAGGGTGTGTATCAATTGAGAAACATGATTTTTCTTTTAATTCATTTTGTATCCTTAAACCCATAATGCTCATTTTTTTCAAGACCCATTCTTCATTAAGCTGAACAAAATCATAAGCTGTTTTAATATCATAGCTATGTAGCATCTTTGAATATCGAGAGCCAATCCCCCATACTTTTGAAACAGGTAGGTATTTTAAGATTTTTAAAATTTTATCAGAACTCGTTAGTAAATAAACACCTTTATTTGTGGACCTTTTTGCAATATAGTTGGCAACTTTTGCAAGTGTTTTTGTCTTAGCAACACCAATTGAAACGGGGATCCCAGTCCATTGTTTCACTGTTTGACTCATTTTAGAAGCCAGTTTCATATAGTCTCCAACACCATCGAAATTCATAAATGCTTCGTCAATACTATATATCTCGATTTCTGGAGACATATGATTAAGCAAAGACATCACTCGACTTGATAGATCGCCATACAAGGCAAAGTTTGTAGAAAAAACATATACATCATTTTTTTCAATAATATCTCTTGCTTTAAATACTGGTTCACCCATTTTAATGCCAAGATCCTTTGCTTCATTACTTCGAGCGATAATACATCCATCATTATTTGAAAGAACCACCACGGGTTTATTTTTCAATCCTGGATTAAAGACTCTTTCGCAAGAGGCATAAAAATTATTGCAGTCAGCTAGTGCGATCATCGATAGTTGTGAATAGTATGAGTTACAACGCCCCATACTTCAAAGTCTATAGATTCTGAAATCTCAATATCAGGATAATTACCAAATTCGCCTTCTGCTCTAAGACAAATTTGACCTTTATTTATAAGATAACGTTTAACTGTAAATTCGCCGTTTACAGCTGCCACCACGATATCATTATTTTTTGGTTCTAGTGATTTATCAATAACCAATAGATCATTATCGCTAATCCCGGCTTTTTCCATTGAGTGACCTTTCGCAACAATAAAAAAAGTTGCAGCGGGATGTTTTACAAGATATTTATGTAGGTTTAAATCAACATCAAGGTAATCATCTGCTGGAGAGGGAAATCCTGCGGATACACCACCTTCATATATGTGCAGTTTTTTTAGACTTTCACCTTCAATAGAATAGAATGTGATCTGCTCTTTTTTTATTTGAGTCGGCATGCCTATTTCTTTTTCAATCCTTTAAGGTAACTATCTTTATGAGATGGATCCATTTCCGCTAATTGATAGAGCATATCTGTTTGGCCTAATAAGTTTAATCGATGGGCCAGTTTATTATGATGTGCACTTAAAAAATAGAGAGTTCGTCCTGTTGGAAATTGACGGAAAACAATTTCAAGTCCTTTCAGCATCAATTCAAATTCTTTTAAAGCATCATCTGGTTTTCCTTGGTCAAACAGATCCATGGCAACATAGTAAGCAAACCGTGCTTCTCGTAAACCTTTATTCCCAGTTATCTCTTTAAGTAATTGCACTCGCTTACCCCATCCTTTAGGATAATCAGATGCCATTCCCCTCAGCGCAATCTCGCGAGCTTGATCATAAAAATGGTTTCCTCCATAGTAATCGTAAGTATCTATATATCCGGCTAGGATTGTATAGGCATAAAAAGCTAAAAAACTTCCTAGAGGATCAAAAATAACTGGATCAAATTGAATAGAGTTCCCAGGGTTGTAGTAAAATTGCAGAGATTTATCAAAATATCGAATATCTAAACCATCTGAGATCAATATCTGCGTATGAAATGTTTCCATTCCACCTTTTTGAGCAATACCTTGGAAAGCAACAGAAATATGTAACGGTATTTTAAGTCCTTGAAAATCTTCATTCCAAATTTGACCTGAGAAAAATCGAGTGATTTCATCTCGTATAGAAGAAACTTTTTGACGTTCACTATTCCGAAGCAGGCGATCATCAACGGTTACTTCTACTTTTCCAAATTGTGCTATAGTGATTGCAGATGTGAGTATGAGTATGACTATAATTCTCATATATGGAAAATAAGCTTTATCGATCATCAAAAAAAGACACTATCTAAATGATATATGATATAATCTATTTTTATTTAAGTTTTTAACCTATTATTTACGCTCTTGTCTAATAGAAATAATTATTTGTTAGGAAAACAAGGACAAATGAAAATAACCAAGATAGGTCTTATATATTCATGTAGCTTATTACTGTGTTTAATTAGTTGCGACGATTCAGGTAAGACAGCTTCAGAAGAATTATTATGTGAAGGTCAATATTCAACAGCTAATATCTTAGTTGATATCAGTGAAGAGGTTTATAATGATGACGAATCAGTTAAGGCATATAGTAAATATTCTTGGACATCAGATGAAGCAAGTAGAATACTATCTGGGAATGGTATTCCAAACCATGAAGTAGGTACCTTCCCCAATCCTCATAATCCAAATACTATTAAAGAACAAAATGTGAAGGCAACTTTTGCCCTTTGTCCATTATTAATTTCTGAAACTGGTGTTCAGGTGGGTGGACCTGCAGGTGCAATAGCTTATGCAATAAATAGCGTCAAATTTGACCCGGGTACAGCTGGACGATGTGATGATTCTGGAACATGTAGTTTAGCTATGGGGCAAGGTCGATGGAGCATAGAAGCATTAGGTCATAATACTTTTGATTTTGGCGATGATATGAATCACGCTCATGTACAGCCTACTGGCGAATATCATTATCATGGTATGCCTGAACTTCTTTTAGATCTATTAGGACAAGAGAAAAACATGACTCTTGTTGGTTGGGCCTCAGATGGGTTTCCAGTATATGCGCGATATGGGTATACTGATGCAAATGACTCTTCAAGTGATATGAAAATTATTAGACCAAGCTGGGCGCTCAAAGCAACCGGCGATGCTGGCCGTCCAGATACGTTAAGATCTCTACGTGGTGGACCTGGGTCCGGAGATTCAAATCCAAATACAGCTATTCCCCTAGGTGCCTTTACTCAAGATTTTGAATATGTTGAAGGCTCTGGTGATTTAGATCAATGCAATGGGCGTTTTGGTGTTACTCCTGAATTTCCTGAAGGGATATATTATTACATGGTTACTGATGAATTCCCATTTTTCTCAAGATGCTTGAAAGGAAAATTTTAAAACTATTTATAAATACGTCAGTCTCATAACCCGATGATGAATATTTTATTAGTAGAGCCATATTATACAGGATCGCACAAATCTTGGGCACAAGGATACCAATCATTTAGCAATCACAATGTTGAGATTATTTCGTTACCGGGACAATTCTGGAAATGGAGGATGCATGGTGGTGCCATTACTCTAGCAAAACAGTTCATGGATATGGATTTCTCTCCTGACCTGATTCTCGCGACGGACATGCTGGACTTGACAACATTTTTAAGCCTCACAAAAAGTCGAACAGCTCAGGTACCCAACGCGTTGTATTTTCATGAAAATCAACTTTCCTATCCATGGTCAAATTCAGATAGAGACGTTCAAGAAAAACGAGATCATCATTACGGTTTTATTAATCTTTCCTCTGCCTTAACAGCCGATCATGTATTATTTAACTCTCAATACCATCACGATTCTTTTCATCATGAAGGTCTACGATTACTAAAACATTTTCCTGATTATAATGAACTAGATGTAATTGAAAAAATTAAAGAAAAGAGTCGAGTATTATATCTTGGTATGGATCTATCCAAATTTGATCAGCATAAAACTCAAGCGCAGGGGAATCCATTAGTCTTATGGAATCATCGTTGGGAATACGATAAGAACCCAGAATCGTTTTTTGAATGTTTATATCAATTACAGCAAAACAATATCAAATTTGATATCGCTGTACTTGGGGAAAGTTTTAATACAAAACCCAATATATTTGATGAAGCTAAAGACCGATTAAAAAAACATATCGTACATTTTGGTTTTTGTGAAAATTTCTCGGAATATGCAAAATGGCTGTGGAAGGCTGATATTTTGCCTATAACGAGTAATCAAGATTTTTTTGGTGGCAGTGTAGTAGAAGCCGTCTATTGTGGCGTATATCCCATATTACCGAACAGACTGACGTATCCGGAGTTGTTACCAAAGGAATATTACGATAACCACATATATGATAATGATGGCGAATTATATGATAAAGTAAAAAACTGTATGTTAAATATTGACGAAACGCGGAAAATCACGATTCGCAAATCGTTCAAAAAATACGATTGGGAAACGATGTGCCCGCTATATGATCAATTATTTTTTTCGTTGATTAAGTAAAACTACTCAATGTAATAGCAGAGATATTTATATTATTGTTTTTGGTAAATTCAGCCATATATGAGCAGTCGTGAACATATTAAAAATGATCTTTTAGAAAGAAAGATCAGTGCTATCATTAGAACGGATAATCAAAAAGTGGCTGAGCAGGCCATGCAGGCTGCGGTAGATGGCGGATTTAAGGTAGTGGAATTCACGCTTACAACACCTGGTGCGCTAAATCTGATTACTCAATTCAGAAAAAATAATGATCTAATAGTAGGAGCAGGTACCGTTATGTCTCGATCTCTAGTAAAGAAAGCTGTGGAAGCTGGTGCTCAATTCTTGGTTTCACCAGTTTGCAACATAAGTGTAATACAAGAAGCGATAAAACTGGATGTGGTCAGCATTCCGGGGACATACACTGCCACAGAAATGGAAACCGCATATCGGGCAGGTGCTGATTTCGTAAAACTCTTCCCTGCTCCGAAAAATGTGGCAGAATATATTGGTTATATTCTCGGCCCTCAACCATATCTTAAAATATTTCCTACATCCGGTGTTAATCTTGATAACATGCTTGATGTTCTGCAGTCCGGCGCGGCAGGTATTGGTTTCGTAGGACCGTTGTTTAATCCGGAAACGATTCGCAAAAAGAACTATAATGACATACGACATCGAGCCAAAGCAATTGTGAAACGTTTGACTTCTATTTGAAATAATAAGTAAGAATCTTATGAAATTGAAAAATAAGGAGACTTAAGATGTTAGAGACTTTATTAAATGGTGGACCTTTTATGATGGTATTACTCATATTAATAGGTAGTATCATTTTTATTTCAGTAAAAAATATTAAAGAACCCTACAATACTAA
>Ga0208639_1000714_pt1 | contig 24617 bp, 22 predicted proteins | sample ETNtaG_33_FD_185772 | JGI IMG/M metagenome (GOLD analysis project Ga0208639, IMG submission 185772) | Marine microbial and viral communities from oxygen minimum zone, Eastern Pacific Ocean - ETNP201310SV76 (SPAdes) (version 2) | ecosystem: Environmental > Aquatic > Marine > Oceanic ...
CTAGATTAGGTGGTTTGCACAAGCAGGATTTAGTAATTATTGCCGGAAGACCTTCTATGGGTAAAACTGCTCTAGCCACAAATATTGCATTTAATGCAGCAAAAAATATTCAAAAAAAGGAAAAAAAATCTACTATAGCTTTTTTTTCTTTGGAAATGTCTTCGGAGCAGCTTTCTACAAGAATACTTTCGGAACAATCAAGAATAAGATCAAATGATATTAGAAGAGGAAAAGTATCCGAAAAAGAATTTGACCAATTTATAGAAACTTCAAGAAATATTCATGACTTGCCTTTATATATTGATGAAACTCCAGCAATAACTATTTCAGCAATCAGAAATAGAGCAAGAAGAATAAAAAGATTGTTTGGTTTAGAATTAGTTGTAGTTGACTACATTCAATTAATGAGATCTGGCAACATAAGAAATGAAGGAAGAGTTCAAGAAATTTCTGAAATTACTCAAGGATTAAAAGCCTTAGCTAAAGAACTTGATGTGCCTGTGCTTGCCTTGTCTCAACTTTCAAGAGCAGTGGAACAAAGAGATGATAAAAAGCCACAATTGGCTGATTTGAGAGAATCTGGATCTATCGAACAGGATGCAGATGTAGTTATGTTTGTTTTTAGAGAAGCTTATTATTTAGAGCGAAAAGAACCTTCGTTAGGTTCTATTGAGCATTCCGAATGGCAACAAAAAATGGATGAAATATCAACTTTAGCTGATATTATGATTGGTAAACAAAGACATGGTCCAACAGGAAATGTTAAAGTTGAATTTGAAGCAATGTATACTAAGTTTAAAGACTTAGAAAATAAATAGCTTTAATAAATTTCAATGTTTGAAAAAATATATAAAAATTCAATTATTGAAAAACCAAAATTTACATTATCAATTCTCATTATTTTACTACTAAGTTTTGGTTTTTTTACAAAAGATTTTCAATTAGATGCCTCCTCTGACACTCTTCTGTTGGAAAATGATCCTGATCTAAAATATTTAAGGGAAGTAAATAGCAAATATGGCTCTAAAGACTTTTTGATCTTAACTTATACTCCTGCAAGCAATTTGTTAAATCCAAAAACAATTAAAAATCTTACAGATTTAAAAAATGAGTTAATAAACTTAGAATGGGCAAGTAATGTAATAACAATTTTGGATGTACCTCTGCTTAAAAATAATGATGATCCTTTGGCTGAAAGAATTAAAAATTTCAAAACTTTATCCAGTGAAAATGTAGACAAACAAAGAGGTTTTGACGAGATTATAAATAGTCCAATTTACAAAAATTTCGTCATTAGCGAAGACGGAAAAACTAGCGGAATATTAGTTTACATAAAACAAGATAAAAAATTATCTCTACTTATAAAAAGAAAAAATGAATATCTTAATAAAAAAAATAAAGGACAGCTAACCTCTCAAGAAAAAAAGAATTATAAAAATTTTCTTAAAGAATATGATTCTTATAGAAAATTATATAACCAAAAAAATCATCAAAATGTGATTGAAATTAGAAATATCATAAAAAAGTATAATACTGAATCAAAAATTCATTTGGGAGGAATACCTATGATCGCAGATGACATGATGACTTTTATAAAAAGCGATATAGTAGTTTTTGGTGCTGGAGTGTTTCTTTTTATAGTTTGCACTCTTTGGTTTGTTTTTAGAAATTTACTTTGGGTATTTATCCCTTTGTTAAGTTGCTTTTTTTCTGTTTTAATTATGATTGGATTTCTTGGTTTAGCAGGATGGAAGGTAACAGTAATATCTTCAAATTTCATAGCGCTCATGCTTATTTTAACTATGGCTATGAATATTCATATGAGCGTTCGCTATTTACAATTTAGAAAAGAAAACCCAAATATTTCCAATAAAGATTCATTGCTTTGGACCACAAAAAAAATGTTTTGGCCAATACTTTACACTGTACTTACTACAATATGCGCCTTCTTATCTCTTATTTTCAGTGAGATTAAACCAATTATAGATTTTGGATGGATGATGACTGTAGGTTTATTGGTTTCTATGTCTGTAACTTTTACTTTGCTGCCAACTATTTTAAGTATTTTAGAAAAAAAAAGTATGAATTATCAGGATGAAAAAAAATCAAAAATTACTTCTTTTCTTAGCAGTGTTGCACAAAAAAATACGAAAACTATTTTCATCACTGCAGGGCTTGTTATAGTTATAAGTATTTTAGGTATCTCAAAACTTGAGGTAGAAAATAGTTTTATAAATTACTTTGATAAAAAAACTGAAATCTACAAAGGTATGAAATTAATCGATGATAAACTTGGCGGAACAACTCCTCTTGAAGTAATATTAAAATTTCCAAATCAAAAAAAAATAGAAACAACAGAAGATGAATTCGATAGTTGGGATGATGAAGATTCTGATGATTCTAAATATTGGTTTACAAGAAATAAAATAGATATAATTACAAAAACACATGACTATTTAGATAGTTTAGATGCTGTGGGAAAAGTTATATCTTTTGCATCTATGGTTAGAGTTGCGGAAGATTTAAATAATGGAAAGAAGCTTCAAGGTTTAGAAATGGGTGTTCTTTACACTAAAATACCTGATTCTATTAAAAGAGAAATAATTGATCCATATATATCCATAAAAGATAATGAAGCTAGAATTAGCTTAAGAATATTAGATTCAAAAGAAAATTTAAGGAGAAACGAATTGATAAAAAAAATAAACTACGATTTAGAAAATAAAATTGGATTAAAAAAAGAAGAATTTAAATTAGCAGGATTATTAATTTTATTTAATAACCTTTTGCAGAGTTTATTTAAATCTCAAATTTTAACTCTAGGAGCTGTTATGGCGGGAATAACTATAATGTTCTTGATTTTATTTAGAAACATAACCTTATCTCTTATAGGAGTTGTTCCAAATTTCATGGCTGCATTTTTAATTCTTGGTATTATTGGCTTATTAGAAATTCCGCTAGATATGATGACTATTACTATAGCGGCTATTACCATAGGAATAGCTGTTGATAATAGCATACATTATATTTACAGATTCAAAGAAGAATTTAGTAAAAGCAAAAATTACAACCAGACTTTAGAGATGTGCCACAATACTGTTGGAGTAGCAATATTAAACACTTCAATAACAATAGTTTTTGGTTTTTCTATATTAGTGTTGTCAAATTTTATTCCTACTATTTATTTTGGAATATTTACGGGAATGGCGATGCTTCTGGCAATGCTTTCAGTTTTAACACTATTACCAAAACTAATTTTAATAATAAAACCTTTCGGAAATGAATAACTTAATAGAATTTATTCAAAATAATATATCCGTATTTGATCTAATATCTTTTTTGATTTTATTGTACACAATAGCTGAATGTGGGGCTAAAGGCTTTATGAAAAGCTTATTTTCCTTTTCAAAATGGTTGCTCGCTTTGATAATAACTATAATTTTAGTGCCTAAACTAAATCCTTGGATTCAAGACTTTATAGAATCAAAATTTATCGCTGATATTGGTCTGGGTGTTTTTATATATATAGTTTCACTTTTTGTAATAATCAATATTGGAAAAGCTATAAGTAAACTATTTACTTGGACTGGACTTGGTAGCGTTGATAAAACTTTTGGTTTGATATTTGGTGTTTTTAAAGGCTACGTAATTTGCGTGTGCATTTTTTCTCTATTAAACTGGTTTTATCCACACCAAAAATGGCCTATTGAAACTCGAAATACTTATTCTTTTGAAATGATATATAAGGGAAGTGAATTCTTAATTAAAGAATTTCCAAATAGTAAAGAGTATTACCAAGAGACAGAAGAAAAAATAGAAAAAATTTAAAATGAATAAACTAAGAGAAGAATGTGGTGTCTTTGGCATTTATAACAACAAAGACGCTGCTGCACTCACAGCGTTAGGTTTACACGCTCTACAACACAGAGGACAAGAGGGTTGTGGTATTGTGACTTTTGATGGAAATAAATTTTACACCGAAAGAAGACTTGGTTTAGTAGGAGATAATTTTACTAAAGGAAAAGTTTTAAAAAATTTGCCTGGAAACTGTGGTATTGGACATAATCGTTATTCAACCGCAGGAAACAATTTAATTGTAAATGTTCAACCGTTCTTTGCTCAACTTCATGCAGGAGGATTTAGCATTGCACATAATGGAAATCTAAGCAATGCTATGCATATAAGAAATAAATTAGTTGAAGAAGGTTCAATATTTCAAACTACATCAGACACAGAAACTATAGTTCAATTAATTGCAAAATCTAAAAGACCTAAAATAATTGATAAAATAGTTGATGCGATTTTTAAAATACAAGGAGGATATGCTCTCGTTATATTAACTGACAAAAAATTAATAGGCATTAGAGATCCATACGGAATACGCCCTCTAGTGATTGGAAAACTTAATAATTCTTATATCTTGGCTTCAGAAACTTGCGCTTTAGACATAATAGGAGCAAAATTTTTCAGGGAAGTTGAAAATGGGGAAGTGGTTGTAATATCTGAAAATGGAATAGAAAGCTTAAAACCTTTTCCTAAAATGAAAGAAAGACCTTGTATTTTTGAATATATATATTTTTCAAGACCTGACAGCATAATAAAAAATGTTAGCGTTTATGAGTATAGGAAAAAAATGGGATCAAATTTAGCCAAAGAATCTAGCTTAAATGCTGATTTAATTATACCTGTTCCTGATTCAGGAGTGCCTGCTGCAATTGGTTATGCTGAAGAGAGAGAAAAAAATGTAGAATTAGGAATTATTAGAAACCATTATGTTGGCAGAACTTTTATTGAGCCTACTCAACAAATAAGAAGCTTAGGCGTAAAATTGAAACACAGTATTAATAAAACACTAATTAAAAACAAATCTTTGGTTTTAATTGATGATTCATTGGTTAGAGGAACAACCTCAGTAAAAATAATTAAAATGCTTTATGAAGCAGGAGCAAAGGAAGTTCATATGAAAATAGCATCTCCTCCTATCAAATATCCAGATTATTATGGTGTTGATACGCCAAATAAAAAAGAGCTTTTAGCTTCAAATTTTGACCTTGAGGGAATGAGAAAATTTACCAACGCCACAACAATTCAATTTTTATCTATTGATGGATTGTATAAATCTATGGGATTTAATAAAAGAAACTCCTCGTATCCTCAGTTCACGGATCACTGTTTTACCGGAGATTATCCTGTTAAACCTTTAGATGCATTAAATGAAAATTTTCAAAAAAAACAAATTTCTTATATTTCATCAAAATCTTAATATGCTTTTAATTTAAACCAAATATTCTAGAATTTTGTGTTAATATAAAAAGAGCTCCATTGTGAATAATTGGAGGCGCATAAATAGGATCTCCAATTTTTTTAAAACTTTCAACCTTTCCTGAATCTGCCGAACTTATTATCAAATAACCATTATTTGTTGTTGCGTAGATTTTTCCAGATCCTAAAACAAATCCCGTAACATTTGTATTTTGTTTTTTCTTTTTCAAGATTTTTAAAATATTAGTTGACCAAATTATATTTCCTGTTTTTCTTTCTAGATTTAAAAAATAGCCATTATTTGTTAAAACAAAAATATTATTTTTATCGATTATTGGTATATTTGTAGATCCAACATCGATCTCCCAGTTGAGTTGACCGTTTGTTAAATTAAAAGAAAAAGTAGACGCATCTGTTGAAAAAACAATTTCGTTATCAATCAGAACTATTTTTGATGATTTAAAAAAATCTGTATCATGCGCATATAATGACCCTAGTGTGCTTAACGTCCAATAAATTTGTCCAGTGCTACTTTTTAATTTTACTAAATCACCCGAGGAATTAAGTATTATTAAATCTTTTTTTTTGGAGATTGCTAAGGATAATAAATGTTGAGATTTGATAAAAGATCCTATTGATCGTGAATTCCATAGCAAAGATCCATCATTAGCATTTAAGCATATAAGCCTATTGTCTTGGTTTATTAAATAAATTTTTTCCTCAAATAATTTAATATCTGATTTAATTGGAATTCCATGATTTTTAATCCAAATAGTTTTTCCATCTTTTATATTCAATTTGTAAATGAATCCAATATTATCAGACACGAAAACTGAATTTTTATAAATTGCAAGGCTTATTACTTTATATATTTTTTTATATAATTTTTTGTAAATATTTTTTTTCCAAATTACTTTCCCATGCCTAGTTATATTAAATATATTTCCTCTATCATCAGAAAATATTATATTATTGTTTGAAATTATAGGAGATATCAAATTCTTCGATAAAGAAAATTTATTCTTTCCGATCTTTTTTTTTAAAAAAATATCTTTAGTGCCTTGCAAGTAAATATTTCCAAGAAAGTTTTGTAGATTCATGCCACTCATTTTCCATTCTGTATTTTTTTTAGCCTTTGTTAAATCAATTTTATTTTTTCCATAAATTTCTTTATTGTAATTACTTTCTGAAGAATATAATTTAACAGTATTTAAAATTTTTTTTTGTTGCTTTTCTATAATTGAAATTCTTTTTTTTTCATTCTCTTCGCTACTCCAAATTCCAGTTTTATTGTCAAAGGAACAATTTGTTGAAAAAATAAATATTAAAAAAAAAAATAAAATTCTGAATTCTTTAACCATTTGAAATTTTTCGAAGTTTTAGCTTAGCTTGATCATAAAATTCTTGGTTTGCGCCTTTTGTAGACAATATCTTTTCATAGAATTCACTAGCCTTTACGTATTCTTCTTTGGACATAAAATAATCACCGAACAGTAGTAAAACATGGGGTTTCCATACTGAGTCAGAAGAAATTATTGGTTTCGAAATACTTAGTAATTCTGATTCCTGAAGATTATCAAATTGTGTTAGCAATTTTTTAAAAATTATTAAATTTTTCATTTCTTTCTCAAACTTGTTATTTTTTAATAAGTGATTAAAAAAATTATTTATTTTATTATTATCTGTTACTAAATCTTCACTTAATAATGTAAAAAGTGATAATGAAGAATATGTAGAATCATTTTTATATATTATTTTTTCTAATAATATTTTTGCTTTATTCTTTTCTCCTTCATTTATATAAATCTGCGCCCGCATATAATCATCACTTAGAGTAATTCTCTTATTTTCCTCATTTTCTAAATAATAAATAACTCCGAATAAGGCAAATATTGTAAAAAATATAAAAGTATAAATTAGACTTTTATTTTTTTCGTAAAATTTTTTTATTTTTGTTTTTTTCGTTATATCGTATTGCGCTTCTATAAGATTTTCATTCATTTTAAATAATTATTTATTGTTTATATACATTTTGTAAAAAAGGAAACTTTCTTTTTTTTACATCTTTGCAATAACTTTTAACCGCTTTCTCAATATCTTTTCTTATATTCGAGTATCTTTTTACAAATCTTGGACTTGTGTTATTCAATCCTATCATATCATCAATTACAAGAATTTGACCGTCGCAATGTTTAGAAGCTCCAATTCCTATTGTGGGAGTAGTAATAGTTTCTGTAATTTCTTTAGCTAAACTTTCTACAACACATTCAATTACAATAGCAAAGACGCCTGTTTTAGATATAGCAATTGCATCATTTAAAATCTTTTTTTTTTGAATAGAATTTTGTCCTTGCAGTTTAAAGTTTTTTGAAGTTTGCGGCAATAAACCAACATGACCCATTACAGGTATTCCCTTAGCAATAAGATATTTTATTGTATCTACTTCTTTTTTTCCTCCTTCAAGTTTAACTGCATCACAACTTGTTAACTTTAATATTTTTTTTGCATTTTTGTATGCTGTAAATTTATTTGGGTAAGTTTTGTATGGCATGTCAAAAACAACCAAACTTCTATTGACAAATTTTTTTACAGCCTTTGCATGGAGTATCATTGTATCAATTTTAACTTCTTTGGTAGTATTCATTCCATACAAAGTCATTCCGAGTGAATCGCCTACCAAGATAATATCGCAATACTTATCAAGAATCTCGGCAAATGGTTTTGAATAGGCAGTTAGACAAACAATTGGTTTTTTTCCTTTGCTTTTAAAAATTTTCTTTACTGTTACCTTGTGCATTTTATGGAGTTAGTTTATTAAATTTGTTTTTAATTTCATTCTCTTTTGAGCAAAATTTATTACACACTAAAGTAAATTGCTTAAAAAGTTTTTCTACTCCGTCATAATCAGATTGCTTAATTTTAATAAGTATAAGCATATAGAGAGCTTCATCATTTTTTGGATTTATTAAAAGAACATTGTTTAAATTTATTTCTTCTTCTTCGTCATTTTCATTTTTATTAAAGATTTTTGCTAAATATAAGTACGATATTTCGCTTTTTGGATTAAAAACTATATCTCTTTCAAATAAAAATTTGGATTTTTCAAAATTTTTTTTTTCAAATAATTTTTTTGCTTCTAAAAAATAATTTGATTTATTGGCTTGCGCATTAGAAGTCAAAAATAGAAATATTAAAAATAGTTTAGTAAGAAAAAAATTTATTTTCATTGTTTTAATATTAAATTAATAAATACTAATCCATTATGTATTAAAGATTATGAAAATTAAAGGGTTTTAAAATCCCTTTGCAGTAAATATAAATTTCCTTTGATTCTTTTTTGCTTGAAAGTGGTTTGTAATTAATTACCTTTCTAAAGTATTTAGTAGCTTTTGCCTTAATTTCTTGAAAAATCGAACCCATAAAGAATTTTGCTAAAAACACTCCGTTCTGATTCAAAATTTTACTTGCTAAATCCATGCTTTTTAAACAAAGCTCTCCAGTTTTATAAGAATCAAGATTCTTATTTCCTGAAGTATTTGCCGCCATATCAGATAGAACTACATCAATTTTTAATTTAAAATGAGTAATAATTTTTTTACTTGTTTCGTCATCAGAGAAATCTCCATTTATGAAATCTACATTTTTGATTTTTTCCATAGGTTTTACATCTACTGCTAAAATTTTTCCGTTAGTTAATATCTTGCTTGCGACCTGAGACCATCCTCCAGGACTTGATCCAAGATCCAACAGTAACATTTTCCTCTTTAAAAAATTAAATTTATTATTCATTTCTATCAACTTAAATGCTGATCTAGATCTATAACCTTGCGCTCTAGATTCTTTAAAATAAATATCTTTCTTTTGTTTATTTAGCCAATTTTTAGAAATTTTATTTTTTTTCAATTTTTTTTAAACAATTAATATTTTATTTATAGTAAATTTTATAATACATCTTCGGTTTCTTCTTCTTTGCTTTCTAAAAACTTTTTATTTTTTTTCCTATAATGAAAATAACTTATTGGTATTAAACAGATATAAATTAATCCAGTAAAAAATAAAGTTTGAAAGGTGTAAAAAATTACAAAACTTAAATATATTCCTATACCTAATAATAAAAACACTCCTAAACTTCTAGGTATTGTAATTCTTTTTAAAGAATAAGTTGGTATTTTACTGACCATTAATAATGATGTTGTTAAAATTATAAAACAACTTACTATTCCTTTATTTTCAAAATGAAATATTTCACTCAGACTCAATATTAGCGGCAATAAGACTAAACCGGCTGCCGCAGGAGACGGAATTCCTTCAAAAAAATTTATTTTCCAAGATTCATTTTCATCTATTTCCATTAGATTAAATCTTGCCAAACGAAGAGCGCAACAAACACTATAAATTAAAACAGTCAACCATCCAAATTTTCCCAATTCGTTAACAGACCAAAAATACATAACAAAACCTGGGGCTACGCCAAAGCTAATTACATCAGTTAAAGAATCTAGCTCTTTTCCAACTTTTGAAGTTCCTTTGATCAATCTAGCCACCCTTCCATCTAAAGTGTCTAGAATAGCTGCAAATCCAATTGCTATGACTGCCATTGAATAATTTAAATCTAATGCAAATTTTATTGAACTTAAGCCCAAACAAACCCCAAAAATAGTGAGCGCATTAGGTAACAATGATTTTGGATTTTTTTTAGAAATTAATTTAAATTCTCTTTTATTTTCAATCATTTTAATTTTTTCTCGCTACTATTGTTTCTCCAGAAATCATTTTTTGATTCTTTTTAACCAAAATTTTGTAATTATTAAAATATAAATCAACTCTACTACCAAATCTTATAATTCCAAATCTGTCCCCTTGTTTTGCTTCTGAATCTTCTTTAGCTTCACAAACTATTCTCCTTGCGATCAAACCAGCTATCTGCACCAAAACAATTTCGTCTCCATGAGAATTAGTAAATTTTATATAATTTCTTTCATTTTCATCACTAGATTTATCAAGTGAAGCATTTAAATATTTTCCTGGTTTATAAAAAATCTTGTCAATCTTTCCAGAGGATGGGAATCTATTTACATGGCAATTAAAAACATTCATAAAAATACTTACCCGAGTAAATTCTTTGTTTTCTAAACCTAGTTCTTCAGGTCCTTTGACTTCGGTTATTTGTGAAACAACACCATCAGCTGGTGATAATAAAAAACTTTCATCATTTATTGAAAATCTTTCTGGATCTCGAAAAAAATAATAAATCCATACTGTTAAAATAAAGCTGATTAAACCAAGAAAGTTAGAAATTAATAAAAGAATAAATGTTATAACTACAGCTATGGCTAAAAACCTATAACCCTCTTTATGCAATTTTGGTAATAAAAAATCTATCATTTCTATATACTTTGTAATTTTACGTTAATATGTATATTAAGTAACTAAATTCAATTAATAAAATTAAAATATAATGACAAAAATTAAAGTAAAAAACCCCGTAGTAGAGCTTGATGGCGATGAAATGACAAGAATAATATGGGATTTTATTAAAAAGAAACTAATTCTTCCCTATATTGATATTGATATTAAGTATTATGATCTAGGTATTAAGAATAGGGACAAAACTTCAGATCAAATAACGATTGACTGCGCTAAAGCAATAAAAAAATATGGCGTAGGAATAAAATGTGCAACGATTACTCCAGATGAAAATAGAGTAAAAGAATTTAAATTAAAAAAGATGTGGAGATCACCCAACGGTACTATCAGAAATATATTAGGAGGAACCGTATTTCGAGAACCAATAATTTTCAAAAATATTCCAAAACTTGTTCCTAGTTGGACAAACCCAATTGTAATTGGAAGACACGCCTTCGGTGACCAATATAGAGCTATAGATTTTAAAGTTCCTGGAAAAGGTAAGCTAGAAATAAAATGGACTTCAGAGGATGGAAAAGAAAAAAAGGAATTTGAAGTTTTTAATTTTAATGGACCTGGCGTTGCTTTATCAATGTATAATTTAGATCAATCTATTAAAGATTTTGCTAGAGCCTGTATGAACTACGGCTTAAATAGAAAATGGCCAGTTTACCTTTCTACTAAAAATACAATTTTGAAAAAATACGATGGTAGGTTTAAAGATTTATTTCAAGAAATTTACGAAAAAGAATTTAAAGAAAAATTTAAAGAAAGAAAAATAACTTACGAGCATCGACTTATAGATGATATGGTTGCTTGCGCTATGAAATGGAATGGAAATTATATTTGGGCATGTAAAAATTATGACGGTGATGTCCAGTCAGATACTATTGCCCAGGGATTTGGTTCTTTAGGTCTTATGACCAGTGTTTTAATGTCCCCAGATGGTAAAACCATAGAATCTGAAGCAGCTCATGGAACTGTAACAAGGCACTACAGATTACATCAACAAGGAAAAGAAACTTCAACAAATCCAATAGCTTCTATTTTTGCTTGGGCAAGAGGCCTGTATCATAGAGGAAAGTTAGATAATAACGAAGATCTAAAAAAATTTGTAAAAACCCTAGAAAAAGTTTGCATAGAAACAGTTGAAAGTGGCTCTATGACTAAGGACTTGGCAATACTAGTTGATAAAAACCAAAAGCACCTAACAACTAATCAATTTTTAGACGCAATAGATTCTAATTTTAAAAAAAAACTTAATTAATTTTTTTACTTAAGGCTTTGAAAGCTTCATCTATTTTATCTTTATTTGTACCGCCCGCTTGTGCAAAATCTTTTCTTCCTCCGCCGCCTTTTCCCTTAAGAACTTCTGATGCAATTTTTACTAGAGTAACCGCATCATATTTCTTGGTCAATTCATTTGTTACTCCTACGGCAACACCTACTTTTCCCTCGAAGGTCGCAAATCCCACTACAATACCACTTTTAATATCTTTTTTGCTTTCATCTATTATTTGTCTTAATTCCTTTGGTGGAAAATCAGTGAGAACTTGGTGTCTTAAAATAAAAGATCCTATTTGTGTATCTTTAATAACATTTTTACTTTTGTCCTTAATAATATTTTTAATTTTAATTTTTTCCAATTGTTTATTTAAATTTTTTATATTTTCAGATAACTCTAAATCGTCACTATAATCAGGCTTAACTTTATATTTTGATAGCTCATTTTTAATTAAATCTATTTGATCTTTTAAATCTTTTTCTTTCAGAGATTGATCTTTTTTTAAAGAATTTTCATAATTCTCTAACTGCTTATCTCTTAAAGCCTCTACTCTTCTGACGCCAGCAGCAATTGATGATTGACTTATTATTTTAAATTTACCAATCTCTTTTGTATTTCTAACATGTGTTCCGCCACATAATTCAGTAGAAAAACAATTTCCATTTTCTTTACCCATAAATAAAACTCTAACCTCATCTCCATATTTCTCTCCAAACATGGCTAATGCGCCTTTTTCAACTGCTTCTTTGGGGGTCATGATTCTAGTTTTAACATCTGCTGCTGCATTAACCATATCATTCACATACTTCTCTATTTTTTCAATTTCTTTTTTTTCAATAGGTTTGCTGTGACTAAAATCAAATCTAAGTTTTTCAGGACTAACTAAGGAACCCTTTTGAGTTACATGCTTCCCAAGTGTTCTGCGTAGAGCCTCATGAAGTAAATGTGTAGCTGAGTGGTTGGCTCTAGCATTATTTCTTCTTTTAACATTTATTTCAAGATTTACACTTTGATTAACTTTTAAGAAACCTTTATCAACTTTTCCATAATGAACATATAGATCTCCCATTTTTTTTTGAGTATCTTCTACAACGACTTTACAGTCATTAGAATAAATTATTCCTTTATCTCCTACCTGACCTCCCGATTCCGCATAAAAAGGTGTTTGATTAGTTACTATCTCAATAACATCCCCAGCTTTTGCCTCACTCACAAAATCTTTCCCTTTTGATATTTTTAGTACAACACCTTCAAGTTTATTAAATTCATAGCCTAAAAATTCTGTAGGGTTAAGGTGATCTCTAACCTTAAACCACTTCTCTTCTAACGAAACATCACCTGATCCTTTCCAATTAGCTCGAGCCAATTTTTTACTTTTTTGCATCTCTCTATCAAAAGCAACACTATCAACTTTTATATTTTTACTTTTTAAAATATCTGCAGTGAGATCTAATGGAAATCCATAAGTATCATATAATTTGAAAGCAATTTCTCCAGGAAAAGAATTATTTTTTATTTTGTTTAAATTTTCATTTAAAATTAATACTCCTTTATTAAGTAATGAAGAAAATTTTTCCTCTTCTGTTTTTAATGTTTCTGTTATTAAAGGTTCAGCTCTTTTTAATTCTGGATATGAATCTGACATTTCTTTAATTAATGTTGGCACTATTTTATAAAAAATTGGTTCCTTGCTACCTAGTGTATGTGAATGTCTCATACCTCTTCTCATTATTCTTCTTAAAACATAACCTCTTCCCTCATTTGAAGGCAAAACCCCTTCTGCAATCAAAAATGAGCAGGCTCTTAAATGATCTGCTATAACTCTATGGCTAGCTACGTTTTCTTTGCTAACTTTGCTTTTAGTCAATTCTGAAGAAGCTTTAATTAAAGTTTTAAAGTGATCTATTTCGTAATTATCATGAGTACCTTGAAGTAGTGCTGAAATTCTTTCTAAGCCCATACCTGTATCTACTGATGGCTTTGGAAGATCTACTCTTTTGTCTTTTGAAAGTTGTTCAAATTGCATAAAGACAAGGTTCCATATTTCAATAAATCTATCGCCATCTTGGTTTTTGCTTCCTGGAGGACCCCCTTCCAAATGATCGCCATGATCGTAAAATATTTCTGAGCAGGGTCCGCATGGTCCTAGGTCACCCATTGACCAAAAATTATCATTTGTAGCTATTTTATAAATTCTACTTTCTGGCAATCCTGCTATTTTCTTCCATAGATCGAAAGCTTCTTTGTCTTCTGAATAAACACTCACGCTAAGTTTATCTTTTGATATTTCAAATTCTTTGGTTATTAAATTCCACGCAAGTTCAATGGCCACATCTTTAAAATAATCCCCGAAGGAAAAATTCCCTAACATTTCAAAAAATGTATGATGTCTAGGCGTGTAACCTACATTTTCTAGATCATTGTGTTTGCCTCCGGCCCTCACACATTTTTGTGAAGTTACAGCTTTTTTATATTCTCTTTTTTCAAGTCCTGTAAAAACATTTTTGAATTGGACCATGCCTGAATTAGTAAACATTAAAGTTGGATCGTTGCTAGGAACCAGATTGCTGGAATCAACTATTTGATGGTCTTTTTTTGCAAAATAATTCAAAAATGATTTTCTTACATTTTTTAATGTTTTTTTACTCATCTATATAATAAATACAGTTTTTTAGAATGATGTCTATAATGAAGAAGAAAGGCGCAATATATGCGCCTTTCTATAAGGGAGTTAACTGCTTTTAGTTATCTGAATTTTTTTTATCTGGACTTGATTTTTCAACCGTTGGGTTTCCTTCGATTTTCTTAGATATTAAGCCAGCTTTTGTTCTAATTTCCATTTCTATTTCAGCTGCTATTTTTGGATTTTTTTCTAAGAAAATTTTGGCATTTTCACGACCTTGACCTATTTTTTCTCCTTTGTATGCATACCATGCTCCCGATTTTTCAACTATATCGGCTTTTGAACCTAAATCTATTAATTCACCTGATTTGCTAATTCCTTTTCCATACATTAAGTCAAATTCAATAACTTTAAATGGAGGAGCAACTTTATTTTTAACTACTTTTACTCTTGTTGAATTTCCAATAATTTGCTCTTTTTCCTTAATGGCTCCTATTCTCCTAATGTCCATTCTTACCGAAGAATAAAATTTTAATGCATTACCTCCAGATGTTGTTTCGGGATTGCCAAACATAATTCCAATTTTCATTCTTATTTGGTTAATAAAAATGACCATAGTATTAGTTTTTGCTATAGAGCTTGTTAATTTTCTAAGAGCTTGACTCATTAATCGTGATTGTAAACCAACATGATGATCTCCCATTTCTCCTTCTAGTTCTGCCCTTGGTGTTAATGCTGCAACAGAATCAACTACTAAAACTGAAACTGATCCAGATTTAATTAATGTGTCAGCTATCTCTAAAGCTTGTTCTCCCGTATCTGGTTGAGATATTAAAAGTTCTTCCGTTTTAACACCCAATTTTTTAGCATAAACTGGATCTAAAGCATGCTCAGCATCAACAAACGCACAAATGCCGCCTGTTTTTTGAGATTCAGCTAAAACTTGTAAAGCCAAGGTTGTTTTTCCAGACGATTCTGGTCCATAAATTTCTACAACTCTTCCTTTTGGAAGCCCTCCAATTCCAAGAGCTAAATCCAAACTTAGAGATCCTGTTGAAATGGCTTCAATATTGATAGCTGCTTTTTGACCCAATTTCATTACTGAGCCTTTTCCAAAATTTTCATCTATTTGGCTAATCGCAGCTGCTAAAGCTTTATTTTTCTCTTTATTTTCTGTTTCTTGGTTTTTTCCTGATTTTACTATTTTTAAGTTATTTTTACTCATAATTTACCCTTTTTATTTTAAATTTAGTTATACGAATCATTGATTCAAATGTACACATTTTGTTCTTTTTAGCAATAGTTAATAAAATCTATGAAAATCAACACTTTTTTAAGAATAAGGAAAATTTTACTGTTTTAAATTTAACTGTTGCGCTGTGAGTCTCCCCACAGCTGATAAAAGTTTGAATTTTGATATAAGAAAATTTTTTTCTGAATTTGCTAAATTTATCCTAGAATTCAATAAAATTGTTCGTGATTGAATAACTTCTAAAGTTGTTCTTTTGCTTCCAGATTCATATTCTAAAGTTACTCCTTCGTTTGCAATTTCGGCTGCTTTTACCTGTAGTTCAATTGAATCAAGTACACTTTTTGAAGATTGATAATTAGACCATGCGCTAGCAACATTTGTTTCGTTTGTTTTTTTTGCATCTTCAAGCAAAAGTTCTTTTTCATTTCTAAGTTCTTGAGATTCTCTTAAGCTAAATAAATTGCTACCTCCAGCAAACAAAGGCCAGCTTGCTGTAGCCTTAACTGTTTGTTGAGTCCTGTCTTTTATAGTAGCACTAAAATCATCTTGTTCAGCAATTTTGTAGGATAGTGTCGCAGATGGAGACAGATCAGATCCGGCTATAATCACATCCAATTTAGATTTCTTATACTCTAAAGAAGCAATTTGTAAATCTGGATTTTCAGAATTAGAAATATTGTACGCAGCCGCTAAACTTTTTGGCAAATTTAGGTCAATTATTTTAATTTCTTTTATGTTTTTTGAGGGTTTTTTTCCAATAATCTTTTCGAAATTAGCTTTGCTGGTAACTAATTCATTTTGAGCTGTTATTAGCTCTGCTCTAGCTCCAGCAAGAGACGCTTCGGATTGTGACAAATCGGTTAAGCTTATTTCACCTTTTGCTAGTCTATTTTGATCAGTTTCAACCTGTCTTTCTAACAAATCTATATTAATTAAATTAATATTAATTTTTTTTTGATCCAATACGAGATTTGCGTGTGCTTCTGCGGCTGCCAACAAAGTTTCTTGTTCAATTTTTTTGAGTTCGAAATTTGCTAAAATTTCCCCATATTGCTTTTTTTTTAAATTAGCAACTCCACCAAAACCTTGAAAAATTTTTTGTTCAACTGTTATTGATTGTTCTGCGGGTCGAAAGTTAGTATCATTTCCTGGATTAGTATTTTCTTGTTCAGAAACATAACCCTCAAGAGTTACAGTAGGCAAAAATTCACTTAGAGCTTCTCTTTTTACTTCTTTTGATGCTCGAGCACTTGCTCTTTCTGCATTTAGTTTAGAATTATTTAAATAGGCTGAATTAAGAGAATCTAACAATGTATCAGCTTTTAATTCACTAAAAATTAATAAAAAAAATATAACAAATAAAATTTTAAATAAATGTTTCATATTTATTTCCTAAATAATACTTTTTTAATTTGATGATTTTTTTTTAATAATATAACCATCGATGCACATTTATCCAAATCTTTAATCATTTGCAAAGTAATTCTTTCATAAAACATGATAAAGCGTTTTATTTGTGTGTGTGACATTATTTTTTTATTTAAATATGATTTTTTTTTCAATTTTCTTTCTTGCAAAAATCTCCATTTTAAAACCATATTAAAATTTGGTACTTTTAAAAAAATAAAATGATCGATCATTGCAAAAATTTTTTGATATTCATTTTTAAGCTTGTTGTTTACATAATTTCTCCATGTTAAATTTTTATCCTCATTTTTTTCCAAGGCATTTATTGGATTTTTAATTAAAAAATTCGACTGAGGCTTTGCGCCAACGCACCAACCTTCCAAAATTATTATTTCTGGCCTTTTTTTTACGCTAGTCCAATATTCTCTTTTTGCCCGATCATCGATGGATTTATCAAATTTTGGTAGTTTAAATTTTTTAAATTTCCGTCTTTTTATAAAATTAAATAATTTTTTTATCAATTTTATATCATGCGTTCCTGGGACTCCTCTTGTTTTAAATAAAGGATGAATTGTCCGAGACATTTGATTTCGTTCCTTTAAAGTTTTATAAAAATCATCAATTGATATTGTATATACTTTTCTTTTGAAAAATTTTTCCAAAATAATTTTCATGATGCCAACAATTGTCGTTTTTCCTGACCCTTGTCCGCCGGAAAGACCTAAAAACAAGGTTTTTCCTTTTTCTTTGTACTTTTCTTCAATCCAGAATGAAATCGGTATATAATTTCTCTTTAAACTAACTATTTTTTCTTTTTTAGACTTATTAGAAATTTTTTCCTTTCCTAATAACCTTAAATAATCTTTTTTTATTTTTAAAAAGCAGCTCTCTATTTCTTTCATTCTTTTTTATCAAGAGGGTGGTTGATGCCATCGTTAACTTTAATATTTTCTAGCTCAAAAGGTTTTACTCCTTCTATACAAGCAACGTTTAACATATAAACTTTATCATGATTGCTTCTTGGATTTGAGTGAGTATAAATTCCGCACTTTGAGCAAAAATAATGTTCGGCTACTTTTGTATGATATTGATAAAGAGTTAAAAGGTCTTGTCCTTTAATAAGTTTGAAATTTTCTGGGTTAATTGGTGTCATAATGTAGCCTCTCCTTTTACAAAGGGAACAATTACATCTCATAAATTTTTCAAATCCTGTTTCAGGTAGCTTCACCTGGATTTCTACCCCTCCACAATGACAAGTTAATTTTTTCATTTTTTCAATTTAAATTTTTTAGCATGATTTTCATATGGTGGTAATAGTTATCCACAGCATATCTAAATCTAGTTTCAATGTTCTCGTTTTGATTCAGTTTAGATTCTTTTTTGGACTCAAAATGCAACTTATTGGACACTTCTCCACATATTGCTATATCTTCCTAATTATTATAAATTAGAACAAAATAGGAACATTTATGAAATTATTATTACCATTTCATGTAAATAAAGTTGGAGCAGGATTTCCTTCTCCAGCAACGGATTATGTAGAAGATGATATTGATCTTAATGCTCATTTAATAAAAAACACACCTTCAACATTTCTTATTAGAGTCCAAGGAAAATCTATGGAAAATGTTGAAATTTATGACGGAGATCTTTTGGTGGTAGACAGAAGTTTGGACCCTAAAAATTTTTCTACTGTCGTCGCTAATGTTAATGAAGAATTGGTTGTAAAAACTTATCTTAAAGAAAAGAATCAATCATTTTTAACTTCTGGATCAAAAAAATTAAAAGATAAAATCAATTTAACTGAGAGCCCTGAAATTTTTATTTGGGGTGTCGTAACTTACGTAATTCATGCTTTGTAATAAAAATAAAATAGCTCTGGTTGACTGCAATTCGTTCTATGTATCTTGCGAAAGATTATTTAACCCATCAATAATTAAGAAACCAGTAGTTGTACTATCAAGTAATGACGGATGTGTGATTTCTCGTTCTACAGAAGCTAAAGCTTTGGACATTAAAATGGGTGAGCCTTATTTTAAAGTGGAAAAAATAATAAAAGAAAATGATGTAAAAACATTTTCAACAAATTTTTCATTATATGGAGATATGTCTAGACGGGTAATGAAAACTTTAAATCATTTTTCTCCACAAATAGAAATTTATTCAATTGATGAAGCCTTTCTAAATTTATCTTCAATTAAAGATGGAGATTTATTGGAATATGGAAACAAAATAAGAAGAACTGTTTTAAAATGGACAGGCATACCAACTAGCATTGGTATTGCAAATACAAAAACTTTAAGTAAAGCCGCAAACTATATTGCAAAAAAAGAAAAATCTGGAGTTATAAATTTAATAAATTCTAAACAAATTGATAAGATTTTAGAAAAAGTCAAAATAAATGAAGTTTGGGGAGTTGGTCGTCAGCTAACTAAATTTTACATTAAAAATGGAATAAATACAGCATATCAACTTAAAAATGTTGAAAATAATTGGATAAAAAAAAATATAAACGTTTTAGGATCACGCACAGCAATGGAATTAAAAGGAATTCCATGCGATTCCTTGGAAAAATACGAAGAGAAAAGAAAAAGCTGTTGTGTATCAAGATCATTTGCAAGGAAAGTGACTAGTCTAGAAGAATTAAACGAATCTATAACTTCTCACTGTCTTAATGCTGCAGAAAAAATTAGACTAGATAACCAAACCGCAAAAAAAATAGATATTTTTATAAGAACAAGTCCTTTTCAAAAAAAAAATTATTATTATGCAAATATAAAAAAAATAGATTTACCTATCAGAACTAATGATAGTATTGAATTAATAAAACAGGCTTTGATTGGATTAAAATGTATTTATAAAAAAGGATATAAATATCAAAAAACTGGAATAGTTCTTTCTGGATTAGAAAGCGCTAGTGAATATAAAGAAAACTTATTTTCAACAATTGGAAACGAAAGAAAAAGAAAAAAATTGATGAACGCAATAGATTGTACAAACATTAAATATGGTCGAAATTCTTTAAGTATTGCTCAAGCTGGATTGAAAAAAAAATGGAATACTAAAAAACAATATTCTTCAAAAATCGATACGACTTGTTTTGCTTTATTACCTACTATTAGAGCTTCCTAAAGTTTCGATGTTCTCAATATTATCTAATGATTTGTTTAACCCGTATAAACTTGAACGTCTTGATATATTTAAAACAATTAGCAAAAATAAAAATAAAAATACAACGGGCGTAAGAGTAAATATGGAAAGATTATTAAATATAAAAAATAAATAAACAATAAAATATACAATTGAACGAATAATAACCGCTCCTCTAAATACAGAAATAATAGTCAAAGAGTGAAATAAAAGGCCAAAAAAATTCATTTTGGACGGCTGAACATATCTAAGGCCCCTGATAGAAGAAATTGATATTCTTTCACTAATTGTTCTAACAACTGAGCTAGAATAGGAATTCCATAAATAAGGTTTTTGGATTAGTTTCGCCACATGATTCTTGGGTAAACAAGAAAAATTACCAAATTTTATAAGTTCTCCAGTAAATATAAGCGTTAATATTTTATGAATCTCATATAAAAGCCTAAAAACAATACTCTCTGATCTCTTAAATCTATTGCCTGTAATGGTCATATTAGGATTTTCTAGACTCTTCTTGTAAAAATCATTTAGTTCTTCGGGTCTATCTTCTCCATCAGCATCCATTATGATAATGTGGTCGAAATCTTCATTTTTCGAAATGTACATTAAGCCTGCGGCAATGCATCTTTGGTGAACTCTATTCTCTTTCATATTCAAAATTTTAACTGCTTTTATTTTTTTATAATTCGAATATAAATCAGATTTTTCTTCGGTAGATGCATCATTAACAATAATAACAGAAACTTCTGCGCTCCAATTATTGGTTTGGATATCAATTTCATTCAATAGTTTAGAAACTGATTTCCAATCGTTGTATAAAGGAATTAGAATTTTAAACTTTTTCATTTTTTGTTACCAAACATACAAAATCCTTTATTCTCTATTTCAATAAAAGTTGCTGATATAGTTAAATGTTGTGGGCAAATTTTTTTTAAAATATCGGATTCGCCTACCAAAATAAATCCATCCTTGGATGTATCAAAAGTATGATTTTCATTTTCCAGAATATTATCCCACTTTGGTCGAGAACTAAGATGATAAGACAAATTTCCGCCATGCCACACGTCTCCTCCTATCACATGTATATCATTTACAAAATTTTCTTTCCATTTTTTTTTAACTTCCTGTGCAATTTTTTTTCCTGGGTAATCAGTTCTTTTATTTTTTTCTGTAATTGATACATAGGCATAAGAAAACGGAGAGAGAATAAAGAAAATTAAAAATACGGATACAAAGTTTTTTATTTTTTTTAAGTTTATTTTAGATTGAAAAATATAAACTACAAGAACTCCAAAAAATAAATAAAAAGGTGTCATCCACATTGTTCTAATTTTAGCCCCCATTAAAAAAGAAGTTAAAAACATTAAAATGATTGGAATAATATTTATAGTAAGCAAAAACAATAATTTTTTATCTTTAAAATTAAATTTTGTTTTAAATTTTGAAATCAAAAATAAAATCATCACAAAAAATGGTATTAGAATTCCAATTTGTTTAGCAAAAAATTTTAGCGGATGAATAAAATGATCTAGGAAATTTGTATCCTCCGTGCCAGTTCTATGAAGAGCATAACTTATAGTCGTATAATCATTTTCTACCAACCAGATTATATGAGGCAGCAAAATTAATAAGAAAGTAAATAAAGAAAAAAAACATTTATAGTTAATTTTTTTCTTAACTATTAAATAAATTAAAAATACATCCATAGCTACAAGTAAGTAAATAAACAAATATTTTGATAAAACACCTAATGCAGCAAAGATTCCGAACAATAGCCAGTCAATAGTTTTGTTACTTTTAAAGCCTTTCCAACAATACAAAACTGATAAAGCCCAAAAGGGCATTTGACAAACATTTACGTTAAATTCTGGTGTAGTAAAATTATAAAAATAAATTCCTTCTAATAACAAAACTGAAATTAAACTGAGAAAATTATTTTTAAAAAAATCTTGAGAAAATATAAAAATAATAAAAAAAGAAGATACAACAAATATTTGGCTCAAGAAATAATATGCCCAATCTCGATTGCCAAACATTTGGTAAAATATCTCAACTGCTAGTGCACTTAATGGTGGATGTTTAGCAAAACCCCAGTCTAAGTTACTGGCCCAAGCCAAAGCTTCTATTGTATCAATCGGAAGATTATTGTTTGTAACAGCCGGAACCAGAGTCCAGATAAAAAGATGTGAAAATAAAAAAATAATTAAAAAATTATTAATGTCTTTTTTTTTAGGTAACATTGCTTGAATTTATACAAGTTTATGCCACTTGACACCTGAAAAAACGCGAATATACTCACCGACCTTAAAGATAAAAAATACTAATTAAATGGTCAAAAAATATATACCGAACGAAAAAGAAAAGTATATGTGCCCTAAACAAAAAGCTTTTTTCAAAAAAAAGCTTTTAGAGTGGAAAAACGAAATCGTACAATCAAATAGCAAAATCTTATTTGTAAATGAAGATCAGGAAATATCATCACCAGATGTTGTCGACCAAGCTTCATCACAAACTGAAAAAACTATCGAAATGCGTACCATAAATAGACAGAGAAAACTTTTAACAAAGATTGATAAAGCTATAAAAAGAATCGATGAAAATACTTACGGATATTGTGAAGAAACTGGCGAACCAATTGGTGTTAAAAGATTAATTGCTAGACCTATAGCTACACTATCAATTGAAGCCCAAGAAAAACACGAAAAGAATGAAAAAATATACGCTGATATCTAAGCTGCGGGAATAGCTTCTCCTTTTTTTAAACAATCGTAACCTTTTATTACCGCCTCACGTTTGGAAATTAATTCATACCATCGAAGCAAATTTTTAAATTTCTTTAATCCAATATCATGAATTGGATGTCTTGCTATCCACGGAAAAGTAGCAATATCTGCAATTGAATATTCATTTCCTGCCAAAAATTTTGATTTTTCTAAACGTTCATCTAAATCTTTGTATATAGTTTTAGCAATTTTAAAATAACGTTCTTCTCCCCATTTGCTTTTTCCTGGAGTGTAGTGGTGAAACTGGTGATGCTGACCTAATAATGGACCAACGTAAGCGACTTGGGCTATAAGCCATTGATTAATTAAAATTCGGTTCTTCTTATCGTAAAATTTTCCACTTTTTTCTCCCAAATAAATTAGAATAGCCCCAGATTCAAAAATACTAATATTATTTTCATGATCTGTTATTGTGGGAATTTTACTGAATGGACTAATGGATCTAAATTTTGAATTAAACTGCTCTCCATTAAAAATATCAACTAGGGTAACTTTATATGGAAAATTAATCTCTTCTAACATAATTGATATTTTTCGGCCATTGGGTGTGTTAGCGTAAAATAATTCAATCATTTTTTTTTACTCCTAATCTTTCTTGCATACTTTTAGATGTAGTTGTAAATTCAAACCTATATTTTTCATTTGGTCTCGCAAGCTTGAAACACCCTCTTGCAGCAAGAGCTCCTTCGTGAAAGCCGCTCAAAATTAATTTTAATTTTCCTGGATAGGTGCAGATATCTCCAATAGCAAATATACCTTCTTTGTTTGTTTGAAAATTTTCAGTATTTACTGGTATGTGCTTTTTTTCTAAATTTAATCCCCACTCAGCAATTGGTCCCAATTTCATAATCAAGCCAAAGAAACCCAACAAAAAATCAACTTCAATTTTTTCTATCTTATCATTGTCATCTTTAATTGTAATTGCTGTAAGTTTATCTTTTCCTTCCATTGAATTAATTTGAAAAGGTGTTTTCACTTTTATCTTTTTTTCTTTTTCTAATTTTTTTACTATTTTTGAACTATGCTCTGCTCCTCTAAATTCGCTTCTTCTATGCACTAAAGTTACGTCAGAAAATTTTGAGAGTTCAATTGCCCAATCTAAAGCTGAATCTCCTCCTCCAAAAATACAAATTTTTTTATTTTTGAAAAAATTTTTATCTTTAACTGAATAAAAGACACTTTTATTTTCAAATTTTTCAGTTTCCTTAATTGGAAATTTTCTAGGCTCAAATGAACCGACGCCAGCTGCTATTATAATATTAGGTGCTAAAAAAATATTTTTTTTAGTTGTAACAACTTTCCAATTATTTTGCTCTTTAGAAATTTCTTCAACTCTTTGACTTAAATGAAAGTTAGTTTTAAAAGGTTTAATTTGTTCTAATAGTTTCTTTGTTAAACTTTCTCCGGTACATTCAGGTAATCCTGGAATATCATAAATAGGTTTGTCTG
>Ga0208639_1000715_pt1 | contig 24616 bp, 11 predicted proteins | sample ETNtaG_33_FD_185772 | JGI IMG/M metagenome (GOLD analysis project Ga0208639, IMG submission 185772) | Marine microbial and viral communities from oxygen minimum zone, Eastern Pacific Ocean - ETNP201310SV76 (SPAdes) (version 2) | ecosystem: Environmental > Aquatic > Marine > Oceanic ...
ATCATAGGATGTAGGATATGACTCACCCATTTCTTCTTTATATCTTTTATTGAAATCATCATAGATCTGGTGCGATATACCAACCTTGTTCATCTTCTTGTTTGCCACCACGGAAAAATATAATCCATCATCATTGAACGAATTCCAAAGGAGCATGCGATTTCCAATGAGTTCAACCATGACCCAATCCTCTTTTTCAACATATCTCTTCGCTATCTTATTAGCATAGTGTGCCATCATAGACAATAGGTCGACCCTAAAGAATTCGATCCATTCATCATCCATCTCTGGAAGCAGGCCAGTTTTGCCGAAAAGTCTTACCGGATGATACAGATTATCTAATTCATTATCCTTGAGCGAGATCAATAGTTCATGATAATCAAAATAGACTCTCTCATTATTTATAAAGACCAATCTATCATCAATTTTTTTTATTAAATCACCGTATGGTTTAATTGTATTGCGAATTTTATTCAATGCCACTGACCTACTATTTCTCGCACTATCCATCTTTACATCCGGCCAAAATAACGAATTGATCTCTGTAATCGTTGCTCCATTGTTATTCTTCAGTAAGATATATAAGAACAACTTTCTGGCCTTCTTTGATTTCCAGTTGGAATAACCTATCTCTTCACCATCGACCCAGATCCTAAAACTATCTAGAAAATGTATAGTAATGCCTTTTTTAAGCACAGTGTTTTCTTTATTTCTTGGAATAGAATGATCATTCATCATGATAGATCCTTGTCCATCCTTCTTTGGAAATAAATTCCCATAGAATAAGCCCAAACACAATAATGCAATCAATCCAATCAATAATAGTTTAGCAATACCATATGTTTCCTTATCATATGGAATGATAGGTAGACTAATGGTTCGAAATCTTAAGATCTGCTCATTAAATCCTTGCCCTAATGTCACTAAGAATAATTCATCTGTTTCTTCTAGATAGTCCTTATAGACGATCACCTCACTTTCATTCTCATTCAGACTCAAGTGGATTTGAGTATCTATAAATTCCATTTTATCGAATTTTGTACTAAAAAGGCCTCTACTCAAGCCATCTACTGGTCCAGTTCCATTCAAGGATATTCTAAATAACCTTTTCTTTTTTGGAACAAGAATATGATGAAACTCCTCTTCATTATCGATGGCATCCAGTTCATCTTCCCATAATTGTTCTATCGTGAGGTCTTTGAGATCTAGAACCCATAGGTCATTTAACCATCTGAAACCTTGCTGTTGTTTTCCACTTTCATTACCACCTCCACCATAGATAAAGTATCGATCTGAATCCCGGTCATAACTGATAGTTGCCTTGGATCTAGGCAAAAAGGCATTCTTGCCAATGACATCATAGGACAAAACATCCCAAGACCGCAGGTCCTCATTGTATTTTTGTAGGAGATCCTTTTGCTCGTACCACCCGTATCCACCAAGTGTAAAAAGACTGCCATCCGTATGATCAATCAGGATACTACTTTGATAAAATAGATCATCTGACTCAAAGCGACTGTCAGAATCCTTCCATTCATTATTATCATGATCAAAAGAAGCGACTGGGCCTCCGCCTCCACCATGCATGGACACCACTTGATCTTTGACCGGATGATAAAAATATCTGCAATCATCATTCGATAATAACCTAAAGGGCAACCTTTGATCTATTTTTATGTTTGACCGGTTGATAAAATAAAGTGAATCACCTACGGAAAAGATATATTCATTATCCTGGTCATTGAATCCTATTGATTGAAAACCTCCTAATGGCAATGTTATTTGATCTGTGACACGCCATGCCGTATGCATCTCCTTCATCCAGACTCCATTGGACATCATACCTTTTTTTGGTAATCCATTTTTTGATTCACAGGATACTTGTGTTCCATGGATCTCATCTAGTGGCCAATACAGGAAAGCGTGGCCATCTTTATACAATCTAATATCTCTCAATACCATTCGTGGTGGCTCTATGTTGTGAGAGGTTTCGCCAAATCTAAACTGAAGATCATCCGGTAATGGCGAAGTGGCTTGATACCATGATATGTCCTTTGCATCAAATGAAAGACCGATCCTATTATCATTTGAGTTCAGAAATAGTGTAAGTCGTTTCCATTGTTTCCATCCCTGATCCTTATCAAGAATGGGAATGGATATCACTGACGGTCTGTCCTTATACGTCAATTCAATGAAACTCGTGTCTCTGCTTCTATATTCTGAATATGAGAGAACGATGGCATCAGGGTTCTCCACATTGCCAGCACTAAATACAAACCCAAATGGATTTTTTCTCCAGAAGAAGATGTCAAATTCCAATCGAAGATCGTCCTGGTATTTAATGAGCCCCTTTTCTGGTAAAAGAAGGGTTGTCCCTTTGCCTGAACTATTACTCCTATCGTAGTTAGATCTAAAATAAAGACCACCTATTTCATCGTCTGACTTTCCAAAGAGTATGGAAAGAACAAACAATATGCTAAAGGGAAGAACTCTGATCATTTTATTGGTGTACATAATGAATATTATCTGCCATCTATTTTTACAATACAAGGTAAATATAATCCTTAATGATCAGACTATAATGATATTTTTATTATCTGATACTGAAGCCTTCCTGAAAAATTGTCTGTATCTAGAATGACCTTCTTAGGTATGCCTACAACCGATATTGAATCCTGGCTGGTGAAGATCACATCTGAGAACAATCCTACGTTGAATATGGTATCACCCTGTTCATCCACTAGGAAAATGTAGGAAGAGTCGGAGGAGTTAATGGCGAGATCCTTGATCACCATGGTGGTCAGGATCTGGTCGAGTGTGGTAACATCCAAGGCTAGCTCCCACTCATTCTTTTCAGTATACTTATCTCCCAAGACTGATAGGGAGAAGTAATCACTTTCTATAACGACCGCAGGGACATTCTCCAGCAGACCATCTGAATGGTCTGGAGGGCCAACACATCCACTCAATATCATAGAGACTGACAATGCCATGATCTTGATATCACTGTTCAATCGACCTCCCTCACTTTGGTTTTATCTTGTCCTAATTGTAGTTCAGATATCTTGTCCATTGGTTTTTCAAGTTCTCGTAGTCTTGGACCCTTGAGATCCTCATAATGATTTGACAGTGCGCCTAGAGATTTACCTATGGATTCGATCTTGCCGGTAAAGAGATCCCATTGCTTCTTAAAGACCCCTACGAGTTCCTGCATCTCTCCTGCCTTCTTTTCCATCGCAAAGTTAGATACTGCCTGACGGATCAAGGATAGGACAGCATATAGAGTTATGGGTGAGCATAGAATGATCTTTTTCTGCAATGAGAAATCGATCAATTCTCCATCCTCCTGGTTCAGGAAGGAGTATATGCTCTCGTTTGGAATAAATAGTAGAACATAGTCTACCGTCCCACCCTCGGGATCTATGTAAGATCGTTTGGAGACCTCATTGATCCGATTGCGAACATCCTTCAAGAAGTATTTCTTTTCAGCCTCTTTCTCGTTATCATTTTCTGCTGCAAGATATTTCTCATAATGGTCCAATGGAAACTTGACGTCCATGTTCAAGGATTTATCATCGGGTAAGAAGAAGGTGAAGTCAGGTCTGTCAGAACCGGCCTGTGTCTGCTGCTCATAGTTGATACCCTCGGTCAGTCCAATGAATTTTAGGATATCCTCGACCATTCTCTCACCCCATCTACCTCTGGCCTGAGAGCTGGACAGTATCTGCCGCAGCTGGGACGTGGTATCGGTCAGTTCCCCCATGTTCTTTCGAGATTCCTCCATCTGTGTTTTGAGGGCCACTGTATTTTCGGATAGGTTCTTCAGGTCATTCTTCATATCCTTCAGTGTCGTATCTATCAGCTCCTTTTTCTTGCTTAACTGATCGTCAGACTTTCCAAGGATGGATGAAAATTTATCTTCTGCAAGTTCAAGGAATTTTTTCTGACTCTGTACCAGCGCCTCATTTGACAGGTCGCCAAATACATCCCTAAGTTGATCTTGGTTCTTTCTGACCGAATCTATCTCTCTCTGTCGGATAGACCAGATAGTGATTCCACCGAGTACAAACCCGATCACAAAGAGGATGATACCTGTCAACTCCATCTGTCTAGAGGGTCAGGGCGAAAGAATCGACCAAGATCCCTGGGCAGGTTGTGGCTCCCAGAGAACGCTGGCCATATGTTTCCACCTCTGGAACCACAGTCAGCTTATCCTCAACATCGATCAATTTATCACCAAAGAAGCGATAGAATGAGTCATCAAATCTCATGGTCTGTATTGGTGCGACTATTTCTCCTCCCTCAACCCAAAAACATGCGTATCTGGTCAGGCCAGTGATCCTCCCTCCCGCGTTATCACTCCAATTGAGATAGTGTATGTTTGAAAGGTATAGTCCCTTGTCTAATTCTTTGGTCACATTTTCCTGATTTAGATCACCGTGTACCATCCGCGGTGATCTTAGATATTCACCTTCATCGGCGAAGTTTGATGTTACCCCGTATTCCTTAGCGGATCTCGAACTGACCAGGGTATTCTTTAGCGTTCCATTCTCGATCAACGAGATGGTCTCTGGAGAGACCTCACCGTTTGAATTGAACTTGGGACATAACCCCGGTGAAAAGTCCTCAATGATCGAGAATTTTGGAGACAACCTCACGTCCTCATTCCTCATCCGACCAAAGCCACTACAGCCCTGTCTGAGAGATGCCTCACTGATCCCGTTCCAGGAGAACATTCCCAGGAAGTCAGCGACGGCCGCAGCCTCAAACCAGGTCCGGTACTCGCCTGTATCTATCTTGACCGGTTTTCTCTCCATCATAGTGAGTTTTTTTCTACTGCGTCTTACATAATCCTCATACTCATCCTGATTCCAATCTCCCCCGGCATAACAACCCTTGACCATCTGATGCTCTGGGGTCACCAATGAATAATCCAGGCAAAATGATCCCGTCTCAAACCAATGCCTTTGGCCATGATTATTTGCGCTTCCACGATACATCTTGCCATTGGCCAATATTCCAACAAAGTCAGTCCCCTGAATAGCAGGGAGTATTGCGTCAACAGCATCCTCGAACGCGAGTCCGTTTGCGTCCTTGATCTCATGACTGGATCCCGAATCATTTGGCAGGACCAAGAAGGGATCCTCAGGTATCTCCTTGGACTCGGCTCTCATCCTATCGATCTCATCCGATCCCCTCTTGAGATCGATATCCACATCACCGGAGACAGTAAAACCTCCATTGCAGGTACGCCCGTTTGAGATGAACCTTAGTCCAAGGTCAGCATCATCCACAAGACCTGTCTGGCGGACCGATGCATTATTGAAACGTACAAACTGACTATTCTCACCGTTGAAGGAAAGGACAAGGTCCTCCCCATCACCCAACTTGGAGAAAAGCGATTCACATAATTCGTTAAAGGTCTTTTCCATCCTAGACTCCTCCAAAAACTTGAATATTATCAAATAGGCAGGCGGGTGATGCATGCCCGACACGAATGGCCTGATTGGGCTCACCCTTTCCACAGTTTGGTGTGCCATAGATACCAAATGTATCTCTATTTCCCACACCCTTGAGACTATTCCAGAATGGAGTTGAGATCCCACGATAGTTGGGATTCTTGACCGTTCTTGTCAGTTTTCCATTCTCAATGAGTTTCCCATATTCACATCCAAACTGAAACTTGTTCCTGTAGTCATCGATGGACCAGGACCTGTTGCTCTCCATATAGACACCCTTCTCCACCTGACCGATCAATTCATCAAAGCTGGAATCACCCGGCTCCAGATTGATGTTGGCCATGCGATCAATGGGCGCCCTGTTCCAGCTACTGGACCTAAAATTAGCAACGCCATCAAGACCCGAGCGGATCTGACTCTCCCTGCCACCCAGTCCTCTGACCAGGACACCTTCCTCTATGAGAAACTCCTTTGTTGCCCTTAGCCCTCCGTCATCGAACGCATAGGATGCAAATTCCGATTCAAGGGTGGGGTCGAACGTTATGTTCATGAGCTTTGAACCGTATTGCAGACTTCCAAAATCCTCCAGCTTCACGAAACTCCATCCTGCATAGTTTCTCTCGTCTCCTAAGATACGGTCGACCTCTAAGGCGTGTCCGATGCTCTCATGGATCTGGAGCATCATCTGATCTGGAGCAATGACAACATCCATCTCACCCGTTGGGCAATCCTCCGCCTCTAATAGCTCTAGCGCCTGCTCGCCTATGCGATTGGCATTGGCCATGATCTCATATTTATCAAAGTATTCAAGTCCCATTTGTCTGCATGTGCCACGCATCCCGCCAAAGGTCCTTGTCTGTTGACTCGTTCCATCCACAGCTGTAGCCGTGAGATCGAACTCAAGCATCAAAAAATTCTGATCTATGTCACTTCCATTCGAGCTCACAAACTTTAACGAGGTCTCGATCAATTGACACAGGGATGAGGCGCTCACGATCTTGTCTGATACCTTTAGGTTGTTATATGCCTCCATGAGGAGATCATTCAAATTTCCAGCAGACAGCGCGCTACGATCCTTGATAAATGGTGATCGATATTCTCCCTGGTGGGATGGACGTGCGGTCTCATCAAAACTATAAAGGGAGTTCCTGGACGCGATCCGCGCCTGTTCATATGCCTTTTTTGCTGCACGGGACACCCCCTCAGGTGTCATGTCTGGGGTACCATAATACCCGAACTGACCATCGACCAATACCTCGACCATGACACCATGGGTGGCTGATCTTGCATTGGCGACTGGAACGCCATCACGGATCATTCTTGGTGTCTGAGCCTCGTATACCTCCCTGATCCCTGCCCATTGTGCAGGCACATCGATGGCGCTCAATAGATCCTTTATTTCAATATTTAGTTTCATATGTCCTCACTCTGGAGTTTATGGATAAAAGAATAATCTATAATGAATGTTTCACTCCCACTAAATTAATTATTTATCACGCCATTATTCAATGGTACAGATCCATTATTGTTAAATACCATGTTCCTTTGAAAATATAATAAGTGCCAATTTGGCATAAACTAAAACGTATAGACTGGCCATACATGCCATTATTGCGTTAAATATGAAAAAATGTACCACTCGATTGGACTGGCATTGGAATTGCTTAAGAAGAATAGAAATTTAATCAACCTTACTAAAGGAGTAAAAAATGACACTAATAAAATGGACACCTAGGCCAGTTAGCATGTTCAATGACATGGACAATATGATAGACTCGGTCTTTAACAGTGATTGGGGCTTCCCCGCCAGAGAAAGAACGAACTGGTCCCCGGCGGTGGATGTGATGGAGAAGGATGACTCCTATATCATAACTGCTGACATACCGGGCCTGACCAAGAAGGATATCAACGTGAACATCTCAGAGGATGTACTTTCCATATCTGGTGATAGGTCCCATGATACTGATCAAGATTCTGATCGCTATCACTATAGAGAAAGATCACATGGGACATTTGTTCGATCCTTCAATCTACCTGAGTCGGTCAATGAAAAGAAGATAACGGCAAATTTCAATGACGGGATCCTGACCATTGAACTACCAAAGGCCGAGATCGCGGAGCCAAAGGCAAGACAGATAAAGATCAACTGAGACAATAGATGTAATGGAGGAGCACTAGTGCTCCTCCATTTGAAAATGATCGAGAGCTAAAATGATCCGCGGTTGAAGTTGATACCTATTTTAGTACACTCTCTTTGCAATGATCTTACGAATCGGGATGGTCCACTGTAGAAGACCTTGCGATCAAGCTTTTGATCATCCGAGTCCAATAGACCTATCTCCTCCTTCCAATCCGGTATTCCAAACCTTGACCTTTGCCATAGATTATCGACCATGGATATGTTTGTCTCATTGTCCATGACATCCGTTGATATGTACATCATTCTTCTAGATATCTCTTCAGGTGACCTCTCCAAGAAATAAATATGATAGTTAAAGAAACTTGGTGCTCCACCCTCCTCCATCTCTTTCAACATCTTGGTGAACCACTCGAAGTAGGTCCTATCCTCGATCAACCAATAGAGATCGATCTTTTTCAATTTACCAGTGTAGTTCTCGTCCCTCTGTCTTATCACAATATCCTGAAGGATCGGCGCTATCCTGGAGATCCCATGACCAGCACCGACCAATATCGCATGCTCGGTGTCTAGGATGTCCTGGCTTGATGAACCGTACGGGCCATCTACCCTAATGGACCAGCCCAAGGTATTATCCTTTCCAACCATGTCCAGTGTGGAATCGTATAGTCTGTCTGACCAATAGTTGTTTGACTTAACGTGAAGGACAAGGTCTCCCTCTTCGGTCTCACTAATAATGTTGAAGGGATACCACTCGGTCGATGATATCTCCCTGCAGTTGATGTACAGGTAATCTCCTGGATCAAACACGAATCCGTCTGGAGAGGAGATCGTCAGCTCCAACACCTTTGACGGAAGCAATCTTATGGACCGCAGTCCGACATGGGTACGATTCTTTTTCCTGTTCATCAGCACATTATATAGAAAGATCAGTCTCGGGATCATGAGCCACTGGAAGAGACCTATGTCTTGGACCTGTATCTTGGAAGTGAATAGGCTCTCCTTTTTAGCAATGGACTCGTTCGATCTTGCCTGATATCGATCTGGTATGAGCCAGTGCAGTGGATTGACGGCAAAGCCCTCCATGAAATCAGGATAGTCATGTGCCACCTCAAGAAACTCACCAAAGTCAATGGTCCCGCTCAGATCCTTGTCAGCTCGTTCAAAGAACTCATCAACAAGAAGGTCCAGTTGAAACTCATCATAATCAAGTCGATTCTCAAGAAAGCTCTGCTGGATGAGCACCTTTAGCTCATTGCGATCGATGTGACCGTTATTGTCAAGGTCATGAAGTTTAAAGGCAAATTTGATCTTGTCTCTGTCAGTGCCATCCACCATGGATTGGATCGTGGTCATGAACTCACCATAGTCGATCGAGCCACTGCCATCCTGATCAAAGATATCAAACAATCTGTCAGAGATATCATGATTGGCGATTCCCAGACCGTGGCGGAACTCACCCTTGTCAATGATCTGGTCCTCACCTGCTATCTCCCTGAATCTGTTCTTGAGGTCGATCAAAAAGGGACCAACTAGTTTTTTTGACTCATTTATCACTGATGTTTTCCATATTAAGATTGATTGAAGTTCCATAATTTATAGAAAGGTTTTTGATCAAAAGGATAATTTTTTACATAAGAAGATATGATTCACGATAACATACTGACCACGATCGGCAACACACCCGTAGTGAGGATCAACCATATCGGGAAAGAACTTCAATGCACGTTATTCTCCAAATGTGAATATTTCAACCCGGGCGGTTCCATCAAGGACCGGATCGGTTGGAGAATGGTCGAGGACGCTGAGAATTCTGGCAGGATCAAGCCCGGGGACACTCTCATTGAACCCACCTCAGGCAATACGGGACAGGGCATCGCCCTCGCTGCTGCGATCAAGGGCTACAAGTGCATCATTACTCTGCCTGAAAAAATGAGCAAGGAAAAACAGATCGCACTGGAGGCATTGGGCGCCAAGATCATTCGCACACCCACTGATGCTGCATCAGATGACCCAGAGAGTCACATTCAAATCGCAAAAAAACTACAGAGTGAGATCAAAGACTCTCACATCCTAGATCAGTATGCAAACCCCTCAAACCCTGATGCGCACTATGATGGGACAGCCCAGGAGATCTTGGATGATTTCGGCACGGACCTACATATGGTGGTCATGGGCGTGGGCACGGGTGGCACGATCACCGGTGTGGCCAGGCGCCTCAAGGAAGAGATCCCGGACGTCATCATCATCGGATCGGACCCGGTTGGATCCATCCTCGGAGGTGGAAAAGATGTTGAGCCATACCTTGTGGAAGGCATAGGCTATGATTTCTTTCCAGATGTCCTGGACAACTCCCTGGTAGATGAATATGTCAAGACAGAGGATGAGGAATCATTCATCATGGCACGTAAACTTGTGAGGAAGGAGGGTCTTCTTTGTGGTGGCTCATCTGGCTCTGCAATGGTCGCCGCGCTCAAAAGTGCAGATAGACTGGACAAAGATCAAAAATGTTTGGTGATCCTGCCGGATGGGATACGTAACTATATGACCAAGTTTCCGAATGATCAGTGGATGAGAGACCAGGGATATAAGATCTGAGACCCTTTCTCAAAGTTGTGACCACTCTGGCCGTCACTTTCTTGATCGGATGGGTGGTGGTCGTGACCTATCTATCGCAAACGAATCCTGATGTCAAGTGGCAATGGGATAGTATCAATACAAGTGACATTCACTTTCCATCTAACTTCGCATGGGGAACTGCCACTGCCGCACATCAGGTCGAGGGCAACAATACAAATAACAACTGGTATGAGTGGGAGAGGTCTGTCGATGACGGTGGCATATCTCGGATACACAACAACGACAGATCAGGCCTGGCCGCAGATCACTGGAATCGATATCCTGAGGACATAATCCTCATGAAGGACCTAGGTGTGAGTCACTATAGATTCTCCGTTGAATGGTCTCGAATTGAGCCTGAGAAAGGTCGCTACGACCTCGAGGCCCTGGCACACTACCGCAGGATGTGTGAGGCGCTTGTGGAGGCAGACATCACGCCTGTGGTGACCCTCCACCATTTCACCCATCCCACATGGTTTGAAGAGATGGGAGCATTCGAGAAGGAGGAGAACACCGATCACTTTGTTGGATTCTCTGAACTTGTGTTCAATGAGCTCAGGGACCTTGTGCCAATGTGGTGCACATTCAATGAGCCGTCCGTCTTTGTGGCCCAAGGCTATTTCAATGGGATCTTCCCTCCTGGTAAAAAGGACCCCATCCTGGCCGGAACCGTGCTGGAGAACATGCTGAACGCGCATGTGAGGACCTACCACCAACTGAAGTCCATTCCAGGATCTGATGGAAACAAGATCGGACTGGTCAAAAATATCTTTCAATTCGATCCCTACAGGAGGTGGCACGTACTGGACTGGGCCTTTAGCAAAATACTGAACGATGTCTACACGAACGCCCCGCTAGAGTTTCTGAAGACCGGAGAGTCTTCATTCTACATGCCCGGAATGGTGGACAATAAGATGTCAAATGAACTGGCGGTCGGGACACTCGACTTCATTGGCCTGAACTACTACTCCAGAATGCATGTGAAGGGACAATTGAACGCGGTAGAGCCTTTTGTTTTTGATACGCGTGAGCAGGACATCATGACCGACATGGGATATCCTCTATACGCAGAGGGGTTTCACAGGGCGCTCAAGACCATTTCCAGGATGGATGTTCCGATCTATGTGACCGAGAATGGTCTGGCGGATGACAGCGACAGCGTCCGCCCTCTTTTCATCAAGAGATACCTCTATGCCTTGAACCAGGCACTCAGAGAGAGGATCGACGTACGTGGCTATTTCTACTGGAGCCTCATGGACAACTTTGAATGGGCCGAGGGATACAGCATGAAATTTGGTCTCTACGAGGTCGACCTTGAGACCCAGGACCGTAGACTGAGGGAAGGAAGCCGTCCCTTTGTTGAAATGGTCAATAAGAGAGGCGCCGATGAGAGAGGCTATCTGGTCAACGTTGGTGAGATGGCCCCAGATCTGACCATGGAGTATGTCACCGGTGAGACGGTCAGACTACAAGACCTCAGGGGCAAGGTCGTGGTACTCCAATTCACGGCGAGCTGGTGTTCGGTGTGCAGGCAGGAGATGCCACACCTAGAGAAGGATGTCTGGCAGGCGTACAAGGACAAGGGTGTCGTGCTCATAGGAGTTGACCGGGACGAGCCACTGGAGACCGTCTTGAAATTTCAGGATGACATAGGTACGACATACCCTCTCGCGCTTGACCCAGGTGCAAATATATTTGGACTATTCGCTGACAAGAATGCTGGCGTCACCCGCAACGTGGTCATTGACCAGGACGGGAGGATAGTATTTTTGACACGACTCTTCGAGGAGAAGGAGTATCAGGAAATGCTCAAGAAGATAGGGTCTCTACTTTAATAACTATTCAGGGGATGCAACACTTGATGCACCCTTCATCCTGTCCATGGCCTGGTCCAATGCATCAAAGGCCTGGCGGGCCTTGAACTCATTATAAAGTGCCTCTTCCTTCTTGGCCTCAAGCCTGGCAACAGCCTTTGCCTCTTCCCTGGCCTTGTTCGCATCATAGGTCACCATGACAAAGACCCTATCCTTGAAGATCTCTGTCTTTTCTATGGTGCAACCTCTCAGGGTCGTATTGACAAGTGACTTTGACACGGACTCTGTGAACTCGGTGGCCCCAGCCTCTGCTCCCATTCCGGATGCCTGCATGTGATCGTTCAATGCGGAATTGACCGTGGTCTCAACGGCCCTTGCGACCTCCACCCTGGCCCGTTCAGTTGCTACCTGCTTTGAGAGATTGAACTGGGGACGAAGCGCGTCTCCCACTCCCACAAACCGATCCTCGAACTTTGGTGGGTTCAGATACCAGTCAGGAAGGTCCTTGTTCGAAAGGGGCTTGGTCTTTGATCCTGCACATCCGAAGAAGATGACCGTAGCAACAATGGGGAGTAGAATGTTCTTGTACATGATAACCTCAATATTTTTTTTGTTAGGGCAATATACCTTTAATGAATGTAACACCATAGAGTGAAAATTGTTCCTGAATAATTGACCTACCTAACCTTTACCAGAGCCTTGCATCTTTCCAGTGATCTGTTCACATGATCGAGCATCTCTGGATGGTCGCTGACCTTGGCGTCCATGGCCACATTCTGAAAGTAGATGCTGTTGGACCTTTCGCTCAAGATGCCCTCCATTCTCTTAATGTCTCTCTGACTGTCCTCAATGTTGATGAGCACATTGGGCTGATCCACATAGAGTTTTTCAAGAGGAATACTGGGGTCCTTGTCTTGGTATCTATCGATCCGTTTTTTGAGGTATTTGACCTTCGCCTCATAGTAAGATCGATTGACAATTCGATCACTATCATCAACCAGTGATACATCGACCTGATTGAGATAACGACCCTCTCTACCTGATGAGAAAACAAATGGTCCATTCTCCTCCTGATTCATCATGGGCCTGGTCATGAAGGTACTGCCACTTGTGAAGATCAGATCGGCTGATGGAAAGATCTCGTGGAGATCCTTGTAGGTGGACCTGTCACTATTGACCAAAAGAACGGTCATATCCACCCTTCCCTCCATGGCACTCAGATAGATGTTGCCGGCGACCGTGAAGTCGTCCACCAATATATCACCAAGCGTATCAGAGACAAGGTCAGTGAGACCGATCACACCAAACGTGATCCCGCCACGCTTGATCACAGAATACGGTTTGAACAGGAGCTCCTCAGTATCAGGGTCCAATAGATTGGCAGATACAAATGGGATGGACGTTTCTCTCACCAGGTTCATGAGCACATCGTATCCGGCCGCAAGTTCGTGGTAGCCCACGTTGATCACATCACAGCCGATCTTATCGTATCCCTTCAACATTGCAGAACCGCGAAAGATCTCCGACGCTCGACTGGAGTCATGAACGGACGGGACCGTGAACAATAGATCGCCCGCATCAAGTATGATGGGGTCATTCCCCTGGTACCTCAGGTCATTGACCGCAGTGATCTTCCTGGACAGACCGCCCAATGGTTTCTTTGGTCAGCCGCAGGGATCCAACTGGCCGTGCACGCTTCCCGTGACCACCAGCGTCGCCCCATCCCGCGATAGGGTGATCGTGGAAAACAGTATGAGCAGTGCCAGACAAAGGTGCTCTCTCTTGATCATTTCAATAGCATGACCTTATGGGACCTAAGGTTCTTTCCATCATTGATGATGACAAAGTATATACCAGATGACAGTGAACCACCATCACCACTCTGACCATTCCAGACCACCTCATACCTGCCCATGTCCTGCCAGCCACTGACCAGTTCCGCTATCTCCTGGCCCATGATGTTCACAACGGTCATTCTCACGTTACGAGGCTCGGGCAGTCCATAGCGTATGGTCGTTGACGGATTGAATGGATTTGGATAGTTGCCACTGATGGACAGTTCCTCAGGGATCATCGACAACACGTCTCTGATCCTTGCTGCCACCTCAGACTCCTCTCCTGCGATTATCTTGACCCTTCGATCGTAGCGAGGGTCTATCACGCCTAGAGAAAATTGTTCCTCGCTTCTTAGGTCTAGGACCTTGCGGGTATTGAGATCGACCAGTCGGACATCCATGTCAGTGGGAGGATCCTTTACCATGGACCATGACAGGTCCACATCAGAGTCCGTGTTGCTCCTGACAAATGCATCCCACTCGTTGACGTCTTGGTCAAAAAGGCGGATGTCAGAGGTCAAGTCCAGTGCCTCATTCTCCATCTTGAAGAACAATGACACTCCAGGTCCTGGGGATCGTATCTCAGGGTTATCATGCCACTCAAGGGCATCATCTGCCGACTCCAAGGCCCCAAATGAATTGATATGATCGGCATGGTCACCGGCACTCACACTCAAGGACATGAGCCATCCGTTCTCCTCCACCACTCTTGCGACCGCGGTGCTCGAGTTAATGGATGGGTCCAGGGTGATGACCTGTTCGGTTGACATGCGATTGTAGATCAGGTATCCGTTCCAGGGGTCAAGCTCCGTGACGACAGGGCTCCAGCTCTCACCACTGATGCCATAGGTCAGGGGACCATAGAACTGGACCTGGTCCAGCTGCAGTGGTATCTTGAACGGATAGGGCGATCCGATGAAGTTCCAGCCCGTATTGAGGGTGATCTCTGTTCCTGACATATCACCCGTTTTCCCTGCTGGGGTATCCAGGGTCAGGTTGTCCTCTGTCTTCTGATAGATCCAATAGGATTCGTTACTGTTCAGATCGACAGGATTGTCCTTGTAAGTGCTCGACACATCATCGTACCTGAACACTCTCCAGACGGTGTTGTCCTGCGTACCCAGCTCATCCAATACCACCGTGAGTCCTGTCTCATCCAGTATGGCAGGCGTGGATATCAGCCTCCATGCGTCCATGGGAAGTCCTGTCGCATAGGCACTTCCGCTGGCCGAGTTCGTGGTCAAGGTTCCTGATGCAAAATTCACAGAGGCACCGAGGGTGTCGCTCGTACTGGTAAATCCTAGCACATCCTGAGAGACAACATAGTACAACAGACCACTCTGCGTCACAGAGCTACCTGGGATGGTCCCACTATAGGATCCCTGGCCATCATCGACCATTGCGGTGGATCCATAGGAGTCACTCCCTCCTGCTGCATAGTAGAGTGTCACACTCTCTATGCCCGAATCATCAAGGACATTCACACTTACCGTGGCATCCATGAGAACACCAGGCTCCTCTGGGTCGATGCCCAGGGATGTGGTCGATGGACCCTTCGTGTCCGTAAAACTATTGTCAGATGAATTGGATATCAATGCCCACTGACTGAATGAGGACTGGTTCTTTGCGACCACTTGACCCGTGGCAGTGTCTACCTCCGTATCGGTCAATGCGATCACCTGCCATGGCTCCGACGTCCCTGAATTTCCTGGGCGCTTGGCAAGGCGTAAAGTATTAGGTGAATCGATACCTGGTAAAATACTATATGATAGTCCTATATCTGTTACAAAACTTCCTTCAATATCGGTGGATATCTCATAATACCTCTCTGGATAGACCGGGTCTGTTATGAGACCATCCGGATCGGTGAATGGAGTATTCTCATCGATCGGTGGGAGGGTCGATACGCCCTGAACGGTGACCGTGCCCCCATTAGAGTTCACGAAGTCCAGCACCAGTCCGATGGGATCACCATTGTCATCCGTGAAGGTGATCGGCGGCGTATTCCCAGAGGGAACGGTAACGGTCGTGTCCGTGATCTGGCTGTCGTCACCCAACAGGTTCAGGAAGATGTCCATCGTGTGCGTGTTGGACAATAATACTGAAGGGTCCTCGCCCGTGTTCGTATCAAAATAGATGTTACCATTGTAGATGCCTGGGTCCAGGTTTGCGGTGTTGACCACATTCACTGCTATGGTGCTGTCTGATGTGCCCAGTATCTGCCCCGTGCTCGCTGTCTCCAGCCACACCCAACCGGCATAGTCCGCGCTCACGGACGTGGCATAGTTCAGTGGGTAGTCTCCATCGTTAATGATCCCGAGATCGAACGAGAGATCATTGCCCAGGTAGGTGACCACGGATATGGATGTCGCCGCAAAATCAGCCGTGGGCGGTATCCAGCCCTCTCCATTGAAGTTCGCAGCAAGCAGGTCGCTTGGACTCGCAGATGTGACAAAGTTCAGCGTCCCACTGACCGGTCCTCTGCTAGACGGTGTGAACGTCACACTCAAAGAGCCTGAGGATTCAGCTGGCAGCGTCAGGTCTGAGGATATGTCCGTTGAAAAGTCACTTGAGCTACTGCTGATCGATCCGATGACCAGGTCCGTGTTGCCACTATTATCATATGTGAGCACGTGGACGGAGTCCTCTCCCAGTAGTACCCCTGAAAAATCAATGGTCTTTTGTGTGAGCCTCATTCCCGATAACGTCAGAGAATCACTTCCCGTCAGATAGGTGTCACTGATCAGCACAAGGTCATCCACGTAGTATCCATCCTCAACAGGAGAGAATGTAACAATCAGGTCGGCCGATGAACCGGGCTCCAGTACCGAGTCTGATAACACCTGAGCATAGACCGCGGACGACACAACTATCTCTGTTATGTTGAGCGTGTCAGTTCCAATGTTCTCGACCATGAAGGCCTGACTGGTATCTGTCATGATATTTCCAAATAGGTGAGTGTCGCTAGTCAGTGATAGAACCGGCGCGACACTGTGACCATCCAGAGGGATGGACAGGTCGCCATTGCCCAGAGGATCGTCACTCGTGATCTCTAGTGTGGTACTGACCGTGGCCGTATCTGGTCTGGAGAATGACACGTCAACTCCAATGGACTCACCAGGCATGACCTGTACCGACAGACGCATACGGTTTCTACTGCCTTGATCGTTTGATGTCTGTCTGTCACCGCCATTGTTCACAGAACCTGTGGATGTTCCAGACGGCGGGCCATCTCCACGAGAGCCGGAACGATCACTGCCGGACCCCCTTGACGGATCGGAGCCGCCATCGCCCCTGTCATCGGATGTCTCGGTTGTATCAGGGTCAGACGAGCCACCGGGGTTAACGGATGAAGAGCCACTATGATCCTTGGACATCAGTGGCTGCAGTATGTCAGCGATACGTGAAGAGGTACGAGACTCTGATATGGCCACAGTAAAGCCAGACAATGTGTCCTCCACAAATAGGCTATCGACGAACAAGGTGTCCGTACCATCATTTGATATGTCCAACACAAGGGTCTCCACCAGATCGACCCGAACATCACCGTGGTCCAGCTGATCATCTGAGATCGACAGCACAGGCCACGCACTCGTACCGGTTAGTTCTATCGCAATGACCGGAGCATCGAGATCATCTGTCACGATCATCAGAGTGTCCATCAACGCTCCTGGCGTCAGATCAGGGTCAAAGGTGACCAGTATGTCGTCTGAGCCTCCGGCCGGGATCACCATGGAGGATGCACCCACACCGTACCAGGTGGAAGAGACGGATATTGAGCCAAGGCTGAGATCACCGTTACCCGTATTCTCAACGTGAAACTCCCAGACGGATGTCTGGTCATGGTCCACCGATCCAAAGTCGTTCGTGGTGTCCGAATCCAGAAAGGATATCGTTCCACCCACTGGGATGAGGGTCAGTGTGTCATTTGTTGGACTCACGAGGTTAGACGTGTCCCGTGGGATCACCACATAGTGATATTCCTGCCCATTGATCAGGTGACCCGCGTCACCCATGTCAGTAAAATTCGTGTCGGTATCAGGCAATACGGCAAGGGTATCAAAGGCGCCATCACCCACTGCCCTCAAGAGCGCAAGGTCAACGATGTCGCCATTGGGATTGCCGCGCGGATCAAGGGGGTATCCCCAGTCCAGGTCAATGAATCCATTTCCACCAGAGCCCGAGAAGGCGCTCACTGGGTCTGGGGGTTGCAGTGTCTGGTCATAGGACAATGCGCCCATGTCAAGTGTCGTGCCATCCCCATCCGAAAGATCCTCCGGGTCCCCACCATCGATCGCGAGGGACTCCCAGTCCAGGGAAAAGTCCAGAGCAGGACCATTCACAAAGAGCGGGTCAGTGTCAAGGTTACCCTCTCCATCCGCTCCACCGCTTACGATGGAGTAGGTCGTGATCACGTTGCCAAAGCTTCCTATCTCGGTACTGCCATTTCCATGCAGTATTGAATTTTTCAAGGTGACCGCCGCACCGGCTGCCGCGTAGATCGCGCCACCGTTTCCACCGGCAGAGTTGTAGCCGATCGTCATGTTCGACAGGGCCGCTCCGCCACTGAGGATCGCGATGCCTCCCCCATTTCCGGAGACCGCATTCGCGGCCAGGATCACGTGATCCAGGTTGGGGGTCGAGCCACCATCGATCTTGATGCCACCGCCCTGGGTGCCACCACCACCAATGATGGTCATGTTGGACACGGTCGTGGTACCGTTCTGGCCACCATCAACGGTCAATACGGGACCGGTTCCGTCTCCCTGGAGCAGGGTCTCACTTGGGTCTCCGCCACCGCGAAAGACCAGATTCTTGTCCAGCAGAGAGACGCTTCCTGAATAGGCACCTGGCGCAACCTCGATCGTGTCCTGCTGATAGGCCGAGTCAATGGCCGCTGATATGGTCGGATATTCCGATGGGACAAAGAGGATGATATTCTCCGCGGCCTGTCCAGACAGCGATAGTGTATAGCTTGGCTCATCAGGGTCATTGCTACCAAAGATGAGCGTGGCAGCGTTCGAACCTTCCTCACTGGGCTCATACACCACGGACATGGAAAGCGTGTCCAAGAAGGACAGGATCGACGCATCAGCGTCAATGGAGAACTCAGGGTCTCCCTCGAGAATGATCTCCTCGATCTCCAGGTCCGGTGTACCAATGTTCACGATCTCCAGGTTCAGTGTTCTTGAAAAACCAAGACGCGTGAACGGGAACAGATAGTTAAACAGACTGTCATCACCGGCACCATTGACCACGATGTCAGCAAATTCATTGATCGATGTACCCACAAGCGAAACAGCGCCCAGCGGATTGTAGGGGTCATCGGTGAAGATCAGAACGGTGTCCAAGTATGTCTGAACCGCCTCTGGTGCAAAGGTGACCGACACCTCCACAGAGTCATCTGGTAGGATGACCCCATCGGTGGGTGTCAGCATGAAATATTCGGTCTGGTTCATCATCGAGTCAATGACCAGATCGGCCACACCATCATTCATGATCCAGAACGACAACTGTGACTCAGTTCCCTCGGTCACATATCCATGGTCCATGGCGCTGCTGGCAAGTACAAAGGTCCCTGAGAAAGCGGCATTGCGCTCCCCTGGTGTGCCCATGTTGCCACTCTCTCCATATGAAAGGCCCGCCGCCAGCCAACTCTCGGCAAGAGAGTTGTCGTAGTCTGGTCGTATCAACTCCATGGAGGTCGCAGAGGAGAACGGGAATGTGTCGTCAAATTCCACCGCGTCCATGGCGGTCCCTGAACCATCCTTGATCGTAAGTGCCTCACCAAAGTTACTGAGAGAGATGGTCGTACCGTATGCATAGTCAGGCTCATATCCACCGTTGCTCTCACTGTCTGCGGATTGGCCAAAGAGACGGTAGTCTCCAATGCCGATCTCCACGTCCGAACCAACGACATGGGTCTCTGTGTTGGTGCCACCCTCAAGGGTCCAGCCTCCAAGGTGCAGCGGAGTGAACCAACCATTGTAGACCTCGAACCACTCCTTGCCACCATCACTTCCGGCAGGATTGGGCATGATCTCATTGATCGTGATCGCATTCTGAACATCTGTCCTGTGAGGAACGTCATCGCCATATGTGCTGTTATTGGAATCTTCACCGTGCTCACTCAATTGCATATGGATCCCGTTCCCACTCAGGTCATAGAGTGTGGGCAACTCAGCGTCAAGCGAGCCCTCATTCATTCTCCAATAGCCCCGGGTGTTCTCATCCACCTCAAATCCTGAGGCGGGTATGAAACCAGCGCTGTATCTCACAACATCCGAGAGTCTAATCTCGTCCACACTGGTGAAATGATCCTCATCAGACAAATAGATGTGATCACTGGTAATAAGATGGTCAATGGACATGGCAGCATGTCCATCTACCCAGACGACCGTACTATCATTGATCGGGGTGAATGCGACATGGTGCCAGGATGAGGTGTCGACCATGAAGACCTCTCCCGTGGGCTCATTCCACTTATACAGGCTCAATTGGATGCTGTCTCCAACGACGGATTTTTTCAATTCCACTTCTGCATTAAATCCAAATACGTCTTCGGCATCATCACCAGCATTAAATTTAAAGAACCCTTCCAAGGTATATGGGTCTCCAGCATTGATTTGGTCAACGAGATCAACATTTCCCTTTACACCGACCAGTTGGACGGAGGTACTGTCAAGCCCCAGTCTACAGTGTGCCATGTAACCGATCAGTCCCTCGTCCCCATCACTGTCAACGGCAGATACCCTGTACAGGTATGTGAGATCCTCCTGCGGAGAGGACTCAACAAAGATCCGCACGGTCTCGGTAGTGTAGGGGGTTGCATCGTACCAACTCTCATTGGCATCAAAGGATCGGTAGATGTTATACTGAGCCACGTCACCAACGTTCGGTTCATCCCACGATAGAAGTATCCGGCTATTATCCTGGGTCGCGATCAAATTCATGGGCCTTGTTGGTAGACCGGTCTGGTCATAGTGATATGCCCCAATGTCCGAGCGTGTCCCGTCGGTGTCCAAGGAGTCGGGGTGCCCTGCATCGATCATCCTTGAATCAGCAAGCAGATGGTAGTCACCGGATTCTGCATCAAGGAACAATGGTTCCATATCCATGTTGCCAGAACCCCAATTTATCGGCCCATTTTCAAATTGTTGTATGCCATTTATTCCATTCATCAAATTAGAGTAGGAGATGGTAACGGCCGATTCTTCATAGCCCTCGTTCCATTCAATATCACTGTGGTAAAAATCGATCTGGCCGGGATCATTACCATGAATGATAGAGTTGATCAATGTGGGGTGTGATCCGTTTTGTAAGTTTATTCCAGCGCCTGTGAACTCATCATTGCTCGCACAGGAATTATTTACGATCGTTGAGTTTATTATCTGAGGATCAGAATTCTTAATGACCGCAATTCCACCGCCATTATTTGATGCAATGTTATCATGGATCAATACTCCTTCAAGCCTGATAGATGATCCTTGATGTAAGAAGATACCACCTCCGATGAATGCATCATTATCATTGACGATGCCATTCTCCATGAACCCTGAGCTGAACTCAAGATAGACTCCACCACCTAGACCCCATGTGTCATTTGGCGCGGAATTTCCTGAAACAACAAAATCTGTCATGGAAAGATCTATATTATTACCAAATAGTCCAGCACCAACTCCATAGTTAGAAGTATTGTCGATTATCTGAGTATTTGTTATGGTGGCTATCGCCGAATAAATTGCAATACCGCCTGATGTATTCTCTGATACTGTACAATTTTCAAAAGTTACGTTTACTTCGTTAAGAGAAACACCACCACCATCATTACCAGTAGTGTTATTGGTGATCGTGGTATTAGATAATTGAATAATTGGAATGGCCGACCCGTATGGACTCTTGGCTATATACAATCCGCCACCGTTATCGCCACTCGAATTTCCATTGATATTACTATTGTCAATACTTAGGGTACTTCCAATATCTGGCGCTCCCCAAAAAAAGATACCACCTCCTTTGCTAAGATAAGCCGTATTATTATTTATTTGCACATTAGATAGTTCAAGAGATGAGTTCTCTGAAAAGATACCGCCGCCTTGATCACTAGATGAATTCTCTATTATAAGATCTGATAAGTATACAGGATTATAATGATGGCCTACATGAATTCCACCTCCTTGGTTGTATGACCCATAGTCGCCCATACTACCATCTGCATATCCATTTCTAATAGTGAATCCTTCTATTAGAAGGCCGGAACCCCCCCAAACATTCGGCAAGTCCAATACAATACCGGCCTGATTGCCATCAATGATGGTCGTTTCTTTATTTTCACCGATCAAGCTCACGCTTCTTATGCTTGCCTCTTCATCATAACGATAAATTAAGTTTTCATTATAGGTTCCGGCAGAGACAAATGCAGTGTCATCATCACTTCCAAAGTTTAATGCTGCCTGAATAGAACGAAATGGATCACCGCTGGCGCCGGTGGCGGTAGTATCGTTCCCACCTTCAGTAATGTACCAGGAGGGCCCGGAATATTCATTGTGATAATAGTAGGCGCCAATGTCTGCCCTGCTGCCGTCGCTATCTAATGAATCAGGGTGGCCGCCGTTGATGAGCTGGGAAGAAGCCAGCAAATAGTAATCGCCACTGGCGGTATCCACAAACATGGGATCCACATCAATATTTCCTGAGCCCCAGTTAACCACAATATCATAATTTTCTGGTGGATTAACATAAATCCCGGAATCTCCATGGGTAATATTGGAATAGTTGATATTAAAAACTGGGTCCTGGCCCTGGGCATCTAAGTGAATAATCTTATCGGTGTTGGACGTCAGAGTGGAGTTGAGAATGGTTAACTCTGTACCTGGTTCGCAACTGATAAGCTTATCGGTGTTCACACCGTCATTCTTAAAGACTGTTGTGTTTATAAGCGTCAGATCAGATGTATAAACCACAAAACTTTCCAGGCCATTAATACCGCCATTGTTAGCCAGCAGACTGTTTTCAATGGTCACAAGTGAACCGGTGATCATTATACCGCCACTCGCATTGCCTGTAACTGTAGAATTTCTAATAAAACTTATTTCATCAGCATTTTGTCCTTGCGCTGGTCTTAATCCCCAGTCACCATTGTTACGTATTATACAATTATCAATTATTATATTTTTTAAATTTCCGCTTTCGTCCACATCACATTGGCATGAAGAATATTGAATACCGGTTCCCCCATTATTTTGGACGATTAGGTTATAAAAGGTAGGTGCCGAAGACTGGCAATGAATTCCTTCAAAACCTGCATTTTGTACAGTAAAGTTTTGCATTATATTAGTTATCATTGAACCTTGATATTTCACACCGATACCAATTCCGCCAGCATCAATTATGGTAGATACTTTGTCTTCTCCAATAAGATGGCACCCTCTTCTAAAGAGAACATTTGCTGCGTATGTTGTATCATCAGGATTTTGTTGGCCGCCTTTGTATGTATATGTTCCTGAATGAACAAAAACTGTATCATCTCTACTGATTGGAAAATTCACTCCAGCCTGAATCGTAGCAAACGGGTTGGCAAGGGTACCTGTTCCTGTGGTATCGTTACCACTGGTACTTACGTGCCACACAGGCCCGGAGTGGTCAACCAGATAAGGAAATGCGCCAATATCCGATGGTGTACTATCTTCATCTATAATGGCGGGATCACCCTGATTGATCATAAATGATGAAGCCAATAGATGGTAGTTATCGTTTTCTTCGTCTAAGAAGCGGGGGTCTACATCAATGTTGCCATTTCCCCAAGAAAGGGTCGCACCATTTTCATTGTCAATGGATCCTTGACCACCTTCGATGTTACTGTGTGAAATATATACGTCCGATTGTTCGTCGTGACTTAAAAGCATAACCGGATTTGTATTATGATAAATAATCGAATTAATAATTGTCCACGAACCACCACGTTCTAATGCCAATGGACGTCCAGTATTAGATACAATATTGGAATTGATCATCGTGAGGCTACCACCATTTTCCGTAAAAACACCACCCTCATTTCCTGCAATTAAGGTGTTTTTTAAAGTAAGGAACTCACCCCGAAGGAAAATGGCTAAACCACCATTGTTTGATATGGTTACATTTGTAAATGTTGGAGATGCCGTGACAACTTCTATACCATTAGCATTACCACTTACAATTACATTATCTATAGTGGATGATTGTGTACCTTGGATACTAAGTGCTCGACCATAGTTATTTATAATTCTTGAGTTTTTTAATGAGAATGTGGAACTAAAACTCGTGATGGCATTATCTCCAGAATTCTGGGTGATACACAAATTTTCAAGTTTTGGACCATAATAATCGCTAACACCGCCACCCATTAAAATAGCAGAACCATTACCTTGCCACCCAATTCCATTGCGCAATGTAAAATTCTTGATGACAGTTGTAGAGTCTTCTCCATTGTTCAGGTTTATTACCTGACTAACTGAATCTCCATCAATAATCGTCGTCTCCCGGTCTGCGCCCACCACCTTAATGTTCCGGCCCCGGAAATTGATATTCTCCACATACGTACCTGCTGCCACGGTAACGCTGTCAGCATCCGATGAAAAATTGATGCCGGCCTGGATGGATCGGAAAGGGTCTCCGCTGGCGCCGGTGGCGGTGCTGTCATTCCCAGCTTCAGTAATGTACCAGGTCGGCCCAGAGTAGCTATTTAAATAAGAGTAGGCACCAATATCGGCAACC
>Ga0208639_1000718_pt1 | contig 24475 bp, 22 predicted proteins | sample ETNtaG_33_FD_185772 | JGI IMG/M metagenome (GOLD analysis project Ga0208639, IMG submission 185772) | Marine microbial and viral communities from oxygen minimum zone, Eastern Pacific Ocean - ETNP201310SV76 (SPAdes) (version 2) | ecosystem: Environmental > Aquatic > Marine > Oceanic ...
TTCTTATAATGAAAGATGGGAAAGTTGTAAATCAAATTGTTGGTGCTGTTCCTAAAGGGAATATCACTACAATGTTAGACGAAATTATTTAATTAGGAAACGAAAAGGGAAATGAAGCGGAAGGTCATTATTATTGGCTCTGGACCTGCAGGACTCACTGCAGCTATTTATGCGGCGAGGGCAAACTTAGAACCCCTCGTCTTCGAAGGCGCCCAACCTGGCGGCCAGCTCACCATTACAACGGATGTTGAAAATTATCCAGGATTCCCTAATGGAATCACTGGACCGGAAATGATGGATGAATTCAGAAAACAAGCACAACGTTTTGGTGCTGAATGCTTATTCAAAACAGTTGATAAAGTTGATTTTTCTGAACGTCCATTTAAAGTATGGGCCGATGGCAATGAATATTCCGCAGAAGCGATTATAATCTCAACTGGCGCCACTGCTCGGCTTCTTGGGCTCGAATCTGAGTCCGAATTGATGGGGCATGGCGTGTCAGCTTGTGCAACTTGCGATGGTTTTTTCTTTCGAGATAAAAAAGTACTCGTAGTGGGTGGCGGTGATTCAGCCATGGAAGAGGCCACATTTTTAACCAAATTTGCATCCGAAGTTGTTTTAATTCATAGAAGAGATGAATTTCGTGCATCAAAGATCATGATTGATAGAGCTTTGGCAAATCCAAAGATATCAGTTGAGTACAATTCAAACGTAGATGATATCATCGGTACGAAAGAAACAGGTGTTACGGCAGTCAGGTTGAAAGATACAATGTCAGGTGCAAAACGAGATGTCGTATGCGATGGAATCTTTATGGCAATTGGACATAAACCTAACACGCAATTGTTCAACGGATCGATCGATTTGGATAACGCAGGTTATATCATTACAAACTCAGATACTACTTACACTAATTTAGAAGGGGTATTTGCTTGTGGTGATGTACAAGACCATGTTTATCGACAAGCTATAACTGCTGCTGGGACGGGATGTATGGCTGCAATTGATGCAGAACGTTGGCTAGAACAGGAAATAGAGTAATCGCTTAATATATTTTCCCTTTTCCTCATGGGCAATAGCCTAAAAAGGAAAAGATAATGGCACAAACAAAAAGATTGATATTTAATGTCAATGGCTTGGAAAAATCCTATGGTACATACCAAGCATTAAAAATTGGAAAACTAGAGATTCACCCTGGAACAATCTATGGTATTGTTGGAACTGTAGGCAGTGGGAAATCATCTCTTTTAAATATTCTTGCCGGTGTTGAAAAACAGTCAGCTGGTACTGTCCTGTATGATGATAAACCCTACCAGACAAACTGGTTAGGAAAGATCATTGTTCACGATGAAGTTTTTTATTCCAATAATTCTGAATTGGGGGCATCCAATCAAACTGTTTCAAACTATGTAGCACAAAAATTCGGAAAGAAAAAAAATGTGATAGAGAACAGATACTTTAATGGAGGAAGTTTCAGTAATCTATGGAGCCGGAAGATTGGAAAAATTTCCCATGGTGAACGTCATTGGCTGGGGATGATCTTTGCCTGTGAAACAGATCCACGGATTTTATTGATTGATGACTATGGTGTATTTTTCAATACAAACATGGAAAAGGAATTCCGAAATCAACTTACTAAAATGAATCGAACTCTTGGTACGACACTTGTTTTGTCTTCACCGACTGATGTCCATTTGAAAAACTTTGCTTCCGTTTTGATCTATTTAGACAATGGGCATATTTCTAAGATTAGGCCAGGAATCTCCAGGAAACCGCAACGGAATCAAAATAATCGAAGTAACCGGAACACCCGGAATCGTAGTAGGAGCAAAAATAGAAAGAGACAGGAAAAATAGTTTTTTCGTTCAATGATTTTTACTAACCTTTCAAGATTAAATCATTCATCAGATACTAATAATGAACATAAATGTCACTTCACTTCTAAATTCATTTACTGATAAGCATATTCTCGTTATCGGGGATGTGATGTTAGATAAATATATTTTGGGAAGCGTCGATCGAATTTCACCGGAAGCGCCGGTTCCGGTTGTACATATTGAAAAGACCGATCACCATTCTGGTGGTGCCGCTAATGTGGCTCGTAATATTCATGGACTGGGAGGGAAGGTAACTCTCATTGGATTGGTTGGGATGGATGACAGCGGAAAACAGCTTAAATCTATCCTGTCGAAGGACGAGGGAATCTCCTGTCAATTATTGGCCGAAGTTCAACGGAAAACCATTGTAAAAACCCGGATTATTGCCCAAGGGCAACAAGTGGTAAGGTTAGATCGGGAAAATATTACTGTACCGTCTCATGATACAGTAGAGTCTCTAAAACAGGCAATATCAAATTCGCTCGATAATATGGATGGCGTGATCCTACAAGATTACAATAAAGGTGTTTTTACAAAAGGTCTTATTCAATGGATCATGGACCAAACTCGTGACAGATCTATACCTGTTTATGTTGATCCAAAAAAGCATCATTTTTCATTTTATTCTGGTGCTCGCTTGTTCAAACCAAATTTGTCAGAATTTTTTACCGGAATAGATGATGAAACGGATTTAGAAAAAGCAGGCGAATCTTTTCGTTCGCAACACGGATTTGATTTGCTCATGGTAACGCAAGGAGAAAAAGGAATGTCCCTTTTTTCGAAAGATAAATTTTACCAGATTGCTACGAAAGCCAGGGCTGCTCATGATGTATCGGGTGCGGGAGATACGGTCATTGCTACTTTTGCTTTGAGTGATGTATGTGGTTGTCAGCCAAATGACTCTGCCTGGCTTGCTAACTTAGCTGCTGGAAGAGTTTGTGAGGAAGTTGGTGTAGTCCCAATTGATACGAATTCTTTGATGGAAATTGTTAACCACCATCATGATTGAGTTTCAATTGAATGATGTTTCGTTTCCTACTCTTTCTTCTATCTTTTACTCAACTTTCTCAACTGATCGGCCAACCCGATTCTCGGTTTCGCCCATTTGATTGGGTTTTGTACAGAGGCGCTGGCTCTATATCATCTATAACGGAAGGATTCACCTTTGCGTATATTGGTACTGAAATGGGTGGATTAAAACGGTTCAATTTATATAGTAATAATTTTGAAGAGCCTATTACTACTGCTCAAGGACTTAAAGATAATCAAGTGACAGCCACTCATTTTGATTTGGGGACAGGACTGATTTGGGTTGCATCACCGCACCACGTACAATATTCATTTTCTAGAGAAGGCGATTGGTATGCCAAAGAACTTCAGAATTTAGGACTATCACGAAATGATAGGATTAATCGCATTGGATCCAGCACTAATTACATTTGGCTTCAGGCAAGATCGTCTTATGTAAAACTGGATCACTCTTCCGGCATTTTAGTGGGGATTTATCCTACGCCGGACGAATTAGATATTCATTGGAGCAGTGGACAATATGTTGGGCAATCTAATCTTCATGAAATATTCATGAATTATTCTGTTATGGATGGTTGGATTCTTAATGGAGATGAATTTATTGACCCTTTAGGTCGTAGAGTAGAAATCACCACCGGCTTGATAGCACGTCATGGTAATATATTTGCCGGCGGTGGAGATGGAACCTTTTTCCATGGTACAACAACCATGGAAACATTTTTCCCCTTGGAACTGGATATTTCTAATACGGATGTCGTTGGCTTGTTCGATGATGGAAATGCCTTATGGATTGGGAGTTCTGATTTCGTTTCTTCCAAGGGTGTTTCATGGATAAACCCACAATCTAATGAATCCTTTGTTTATGAATTTGAAGGGACGATCAATATGAACCCAACTCCTGTATATTCTATACATGCCTCCGACGGTGAACTTTGGGCTGGTGGAAAGGAAATAATATTGGTTTATGATATGAAAGATGATTACTGGCGAACTTTAGGAGAGGAGCGTGGCGTACCATCTGGGGTAATTTGGGATGTTCATGGTGATTCCAGTTATATCTGGATAGCTTCATCTGTTGGCCTTCGACGAATTGAACGTGTTACTCAGCGAGAATCACCCATTGGGATTGAAAATCTTTTTTTTAATATCCCTATTTATGATATAGAAGGTGTTGATGATGATATTTGGATAGGTTCCAGATCGGGAGTATTTGTATTTAACCAACAGAATCCCCAGATTAGGCAGGCAAAGGATATTGGCAGAAAAGATTTCCCGGAATTATTGAACCGAATTACAGCAATAAAAGAGTTTGAACGTGTAGTCTATGTGGTGTGTGAGATGGGTATTGCTAAATTTGACTTGAAAGAACGTGTTTGGGAACTTATTTTCCCATCCACTATATATCATGCAAAGACTGTCTATTCTCTTACTGTTAATCAAAAACATATTTTCTTGGGAACCGAAAATGGGTTAGTCCGGATTAATAAAAAAACTGGTTTTACACGGGAATATTCATTCTCTTTCCTTGGACAGGTTAATGCAATGAATTTAGATGGAAAAACGCTTTGGCTTGGTTCATCTCAAGGCTTGGTAAAATTCAAATGGAAGAGAGATCTGTGATTAAAAATATAATTATATTCATGTTAGTTGTGTTAAGCAGCAACTTGAATGGACAAAGTATTGGGCGATCAAAAAAAAATAAATCAAATGTTGAAAAATTTGTTTTGGTTCCATTTGCGGAGGCGATCCATTCAGATTCAATAAAAATTGTCACTTTTATTGAAATTCCCTTTCTTGCACTTCAGTTTGTTAAAGAAGGAGATGAATTCAAAAGTGGGTATCAGGCATCCATTGGAATAAAAGGGAAAAAAAGTGAAGATTTAGGGCATCAAGTTTGGACAGATACCATCAAGGTCAGTAATTATTCCTACACAAAATCTGGTATAAAAAATCGAAAACATTATTCGACTTTTACCACTCCTGTTGGCGGAAAGTATGAAGTCATTGGAGAGTTGCGGGATAATGACACGCGGAAAAAAGGCATCCGAGTAAAGAAGATAGATTTTAAAGCATATTCTAAATTACCTGTTCTTATGCCGCCGATATTTTTATTGAATTTGGAAGGAGATTGGGGATTTGAAACAGGGAAAATCCCCACAAACGGATTTAGAGTCAGAGAAATAGGAGATGGTATAGACTTAAAAGTATCCGGTTTTGTTGATTCTGGTAAATTTGATGTGGATATTTATTTATCAAATGGAACTGCTAAAGATTCACTTATGATGCAATTTTCAGGATACGGAGACTTAGGATATTTCAACGAAAATATATTTATCCCAGCCAATCAGTTAAAGTCTTTGAAAAATGATTTTAAAATCGTGCTCACCCAAAATGGCTCAACTGATATAAAAAAGACTGCATTTTCAACTTATAAACCAGGCGTATCAAACTATGTTTATAATATTGATATGGCAATAAGGCAAATGAAGTATGTCATGACTAATGATGAACGGCTTCAATTAAAAAAGAAATCAAAAAAGGATAAGGAACAGCTATTTTATTCGTTTTGGAAGAGTAGAGATCCAACACCTACAACGGAATATAATGAACTGATGGAAGAATATTATGGCCGTGTTTGGTATGCAAACGAACACTTTGATGCTTGGCAGCCCGGATGGGAAACGGATCGTGGAATGATTTATGTTCTTTTTGGCCCACCAGATGAAATCCAGCGAACACACTCTTCAACGTCCACGTCTTCCTTGTATCAAACGTGGAGCTATTATAAAATAAGTAAACAATTCATTTTTAAGGATCTGAATGGTTTTGGGGATTTTCGGTTGGAAACACCATTTTTAGGAGCGGGACTATGATCCTTGAACGCTTTTCTCATAGCGGTATTCAGTCATATAAGAAATGTCCGGCACAGTTCAAATTCCGGTATATTGAACAGATATATAAAAAGGATGAAGGAATTGAAGCATTTCTAGGAAAACGAGTTCATGAATCTATCGAATACCTCTACGAGTTGGTCAAGTCAGGAGTGATTCCGGTGGTGGACGAAATACTGAAAGTCCATAAATCCCTTTGGAAAGAAAAATGGCATAAACGCATTGCCATCGTATATCAGAATAAAACCGCCCGGGATTATTTTTATCTTGGAGAAGAGTGCATTGCGCGGTTTTACAGACTTAACCACCCTTTTGGTGAACCAGTGATTGCAAATGAGCACGAAATGATATTTTTGTTGGACAATGATGAAAATTATAAAATAAAAGGAATTGTGGATCGGATTGATCATGATGGTAATGGCAATTGGGAGATTCATGATTATAAGACGGGAAAACGTGCATTATCTCAAAAGGCTGCAGATAAAGATCATCAATTAGCATTATACCAAATTGGTCTTATGGCAGAGGTTGAAAATATAAAATCCGTAACATTGGTTTGGCATTTTATTCAGCATGGAATAAAAGTGGAATCTAAAAGAACTAATGAAGACATAAAAAAAGTTATCAATGAGACTAAAATATCTATCGATGCAATACGAGGAAAATTAAGTAATGGTGGGGAATTTCCTCCGAAAAAATCGATATTATGTAATTGGTGCTATTATTGGGAAGAGTGTCCCACTCAATATGGCTCAAATCCCTATATCCAATCCTAAAATGAAATCATTTACGAAAGATGAATACTTGGCAATTCAGGCAGCAATCCAGTCCAGAGATTTGGATGAATCTCACAAACAAGTATTGTCCAAATTGATCAAGACACCAGAAAAACATAATGGGGTAGCAGACCTTTATGTGGATGGTGCAGCTGACTTACATACTAAAACTGCTGGTATTGGTGGTGTCATTTCCATAAATGGTCAGGAGATTATGTCATTTTCAGAGCCTTTGATCGATAAAACTAATAATGAGGCCGAATATATGGCCATGATTAAAGGAGTTCATGTATCACTAGAATTAAATATAACAAATCTTGATATATATTCGGATAGTGAATTAATTGTCAACCAAATAAATGGTAAGTATAAAGTAAAAAACGACCGGATGAAACAATTGCATTCAAGCGTTATGTTTGAACTAAATCAAATGGATCATTGGTCCGTAACCCACGTGAGACGAGAAAAAAACACTCGTGCTGATGCCCTTAGCAAAAATGGAATGCAGAAGGCACGGGAGAGTAAATAGTATAATTGTCCATTTATCTCGGCGAGATTTTCACTGTAAATTAGACGTTCTGTTTTGATTCTTCTATTAGAAATTGTACGCCATGACAACCATTAGATTCCCAAATTTAATCAACTGGATTTCCGGTGATGTTGCCATTGATTTGGGTACCGCAAATACCTTAATCTGGCTAAAGGGTCGTGGCATTGTAGTGAACGAACCATCGATTGTAACACGTAATGTTCATACTGATACGATTGTCGCAGTAGGAGATGAAGCCAAGGCAATGCTAGGGAGAACCCACCGTGAGTTGGAAACAATTCGCCCGCTGCAAGATGGTGTAATTGCTGACTTTAAAATGACCGATGGTATGCTCCAAGGATTTATTCGAAAGATCAACTTAAACCGTCTCGCTCGCCCAAGAATGGTTATTTGCGTTCCATCTGGAGTGACAGAAGTGGAGCGACGTGCTGTAAAAGATTCTGGTGAACGCGCCAATGCAAGAGAAGTTTATTTGATAGAAGAACCAGTAGCTGCCGCCATTGGAATTGGATTGGATATAAGTAAACCTGTGGGAAATATCATTGTTGATATTGGTGGCGGAACGACTGAGATCGCTGTTATTTCATTAAATGGCGTTGTTACGAAAGAAACAATTCGAATTGCTGGAGACGAAATGGATGAAGCAGTTTTACAATGGTTTCGGAGTGAGCATAAACTCGAAATTGGTCTCGGTATGAGTGAAAAGATTAAAAAATCTGTTGGGTCAGCCATGAAGATGAATTCTTCCGATATAGCAGTGAAAGGACGTGACCTCGTTTCTGGTATTCCCAAAACAATTGAAGTATCTTCGGATGAAATTCGCCAGGCTTTGAAAGATCCAGTGAATCAAATAGTTGAAGCGGTAAAACGTTGCCTTGAACAAACACCACCTGAACTAGCAGCAGATATTCTTGAAAGGGGAATTATTCTTGCAGGAGGTGGCAGTTTATTGAAAGGTATAGATCAAATTATACGAGAGCGGACAAATATTCCAGTAAATGTCTCTGAGGATCCGTTGCTCTCCGTAGTTAGGGGAACAGGTATGGTTTTGGAAAACCTGAAAAAATATGAAGCTGTACTTTTGTAAGAGTGTATGCGAGGACTCTATCTTGCAATTGTTCGTAATAAAGATCACCTTCTTTTCGTCCTTGCTCTAGTTTCTTCCAGCTTTCTCCTACTAAATAGCGATAATCCCCGAATGCATGTGATTCGAGGGAAAGCGATCGAGACAGTTGCATTCATCTCTTCACCTATGACCTGGGTGAAATCCCTAATGTTCCTAGAAGAAAAAAATCAACTTCTCAGGGAAAAAACCCTAGCCTTGTCTCTTCAAGTTGAATCGATGCTTAATCTTCAAAGAGAGAATGACCAACTATTGGATATGTTGGATTTTAAACGTCAGACTAAATTGATTCTTAAACCTGCGCGAGTCATAAATAAAGGAGTTCAATCTAATTTACTATCCATTGTGATCGATGCTGGTGAACGAGATGGTGTTAAACCAAACCAGGCTGTTCTTACACCAAAAGGTGTGGTCGGAAAAACAATTGTGGCAGGAGAAACTACTTCTATTGTTCAATTATTAACAGACGTGAACTACCGGTTAAGTGTTAGAATCTTACCTAGTGGGGCTACGGGTATTTTAAGATGGCTTGGAAAATCTGGAGGTCAGATTAGGGAAGTACAAAAAAACGTAGAGATTAGCATTGGTGATAAGGTTATCACATCAGGATTCAGTGACATATATCCATCAGGCCTCCCCGTTGGTAAGGTTGTCGCTGTCAATGATGAACGAGGGAGTTTTCAAAAAGTTATCAATGTCAATTCACCCAATGATTTGAGTGCTTTTCAATTTGTTTTTGTAATAATCGATGATTCATATGAAATGGACTGATTTTATTTTCTCGGGTTTATTAATTTGGTTCGCTCAATTATTGCTTGCAGATTTTTTATCTATAGGGACAATTAGACCGGATTTCCTTGTGATTCTAGTATTGTATTGGTCTATTAAGTACGGTCGAACTATTGGAACAATTTCAGGTTTTTTGATAGGACTATTAATTGATCTCTCGGGGACAGCTTCATATTTCGGACTATCACCGTTGATATATTCTATTACTGGTTATCTTGGTGGGTATCTCATGGGTACTTATTCACGAATAAATCCGATTTATTTTTCAATATCCTGGGTTGCAATTCTTATATTACAATTTCTGATCTTTTGTGTGGTTCAATACCAGGATATTTGGATAATCAATCCGCAACTATTTTGGGCAAAATGGTTCGGTACAACAATTTATACTTTAAGTTTTGCGGGCATCCTCCAAGTGATTTATCCGTTACATAAAATCAACTGATGTTAAAGGCTGAAAATATTGTTTCCTTCCGTCAATATTTGATTGCTATTGGAATAACTTGGTTTCTTATAATTGTTCTTTTGGTTCGATTTTTCCAGATACAGATTATTGGTCATGATCGTTATCGAAAAAAGGCAAATACGAATCGTATCAGGAAAATTACAACCACCGCACCACGTGGTCTTATTCTTGATAGGAATGGGCAAATTCTGGTAGATAATCTTCCGACATATGTTTTAACTGCAATCCCCGGCGAACTCTCACAAAAAGGAGAAAAATTTGGACTAATATCAAAAACTATAGGATTGGATTCAACAATAGTATCAAGAAATTATAAAAAATACTACCGTGGGAGATTTATTTCTACTCGATTAGCAAAAGACCTGACATTCCATCAGATTTCGAAACTAGAAGAAAACAAACTCAATCTTGAAGGGATCTATTATCAGCAGTTTCCTGAACGATATTTTCCATCGGTAGTTCGAGCTTCTCATATTTTGGGTTATGTCAAGGAAGTGGATAAGTCGATTCGGGCAACCATTAAAGATAAAAGTGAATACGAATTAGGGGACATGATTGGATGGAATGGATTGGAAAAAAAATATGAATCCTATTTAAAAGGGAAGCGAGGTGTCTATTTTTATGAAGTGGATGCATTGGGCAGGGAAGTGGGCTATGTTGAAGATTTACCACCCAAAAAACCGGAACCTGGACGAAATATTATAACGACCCTTGATATCAATATCCAAAAAACACTTGAAAATCTCATGGAAGGAAGCCGAGGTGTTATTCTGGTGGGAATCCCTGAAACAGGTGAAATATTGGGAGCAGTGAGTGCACCGGATTTTAAACCAGATCTGTTTACCGGGCTTATGTTAGAACAAGATTGGCAAAGTATCCTTAAACACCCTGATAAACCTTTAATCAACCGGTTTAACCAAGGCTTATATCCTCCAGGGTCTATTGTAAAAATGATTACTGCCATAACTTTATTAAAGAATCAAGAATTTGATCCGGAAGTCGAACAAATATGCGAAGGATCTTATCAGTTTGGAGATAGAGTTTTTGGTTGTTGGTCAACTCAGGGGCACGGTGGAATGAATTTGACATCTGCTATGTTAAATTCCTGTGATGTATATTTTTATAAATCTACCCATTATTTTGATCTGGATATACTTTCCAATTCGTTCCGTAAATTTGGATTTGGGCAGCCAAGTCAAATTGATATTTCCGGTGAATCTAGTGGCCTTGTACCCACCGTTAGTTTTATGAATAAACGTTACGGAAGATACGGTTGGAGTAAGGGTGCACTTTTAAATATTTCTATTGGGCAGGGTGAATTATTGGTTACGCCTATCCAAGTTTTTAATTATGTGAATTTGCTTGCAACAAGAGGAATAGCACAAACTCCACATTTTGTGCGAGTTGATCAATTACCTGAAAATATTCATCCAAATTTTGAATCAAATATATGGGACAGAATTGTATCAGATATGAGGGCTGTAATAGTAGATGAACATGGTACCGGTAAGAGCGCTCAACCTAATACACCCGGTTTTAAAGTTTTTGGAAAAACTGGCACCGCGGAAAATTCACATGGTGAAAGTCATGCATGGTTTTTAGGTTGGGCTGAGTATTACGATAAAAAATATTCGATTGTTGTGCTTGTGGAGAATGGTGGGTCTGGAGGAACTATCGCTGCTCCTATAGCGCACCAAGTATTCTCAAACATAATCAATTATAATGATATGGCTGCAAGGTGATACAGGCTCAATCATTTGAATTGAAAGATCTTCCCATCAAGATCATTTGGGCTGTTGTATTCCTGTCAACGATTGGTCTCATAGTTTTAAAGAGTATTTCACAGCATCATATCGGTGGTGTTTTTCAAAATCCATTCTCAAAACAATTATTATTTTTGGGTCCATCGGTCATAGGTGCCATAACCATTTTATTTATTCCCCGGTACACTATTCATAAATATGCTTATGCGCTTTACGCCATTAGTATTATTTTTGTGATTTTACCATTTTTTGGCAATCCCCATGCTGGCACATATCGGTGGTTGAATATTGGGTTGCCATTTGCCATTCAACCCAGTGAATTTGCAAAAATTTTCACAGCAATTGCTTTGGCACGTTATTTATCTGACCATAATCTCGAAATGAAAAATTTTAGTTCTATCATTATTCCTATTATACTTGTTTTGATTCCTACATCTATTGTAATGAATCAACCTGATCTGGGAACTGCCATTGTGATATTGGCGCCTATTTTGCCTATGTTATACTGGTCGGGTGCACGTCCTTTTTATCTTTTCCTTTTGTTGGCCCCGTTGTTCAGTATGCTGATGGCTTTTCATAATATGGCATTTACAGTTTGGGCCATTGTTTTGGGTGGTACCATTTTTGTTGCAAGGCCCAAAACAATTATTTCTTTTGGACTCTTTTTTGGAAATATTTTTATCGGACTTTTATCACCTTTTTTATGGAATTCATTAACAAATTATCAACAGAATCGAATTTTGACCTTTATAAATCCAGAAAAGGACCCGCTGGGTGCAGCTTATCAGATTATTCAAAGTAAAACAGCTATCGGTTCTGGAGGATTATTTGGCAAAGGTTGGGGAGATGGAACTCAGACCCATTTAAAATTTTTACCTGTGCAGGAGTCAGATTTTATATTGTCTGTTATAGGGGAAGAGTTGGGGTTTATAACTATATTTGTCGTTCTTATAGTATTTGGATATTTTATAGTACAGGTAATGAAACAATCTTACTTATCAAAAGATCGATTTTCCAGCCTTGCGTTAATTGGTTTCGCAACAATATTTTTATCACATGTTTTCGTGAATACAGCCATGACGGTTGGACTGATTCCAGTGAAAGGACTGCCTTTTCCATTTATTTCTGCTGGGGGATCTTTTCTGATAGCATGCTACTTAATGTTTGGATTGATTCTAAAACTTAGTGTGAACTATTCAGACTGATAAACTTATTTGAAGGATGATTAACAAATGGTAAATTCATCGTCGGTTTGGCGAACAAAAAGGGCTAAAAAATGACAAGTCGTTCCACATACGAACATATAATACTTTTCTCATTCATATTATTAACATCCTTTGCCTTAGGGCAAAGCGATTCGGGCAGAGAACTTCGACGATTAAATGCGAAGATCGACCGAGTTCGTGTCCAAGTAGATTCTTTGCAATTGGACAATCAGATTCTGTTACCTGAACTGATGTCTGCCTTTAAGCAGGCCGTTAAAAGTAAGGCACAACAAGACTCTATTACATTGGTAATCTTGAAGAGAATCAATACTTTGAGTAATAAAATATCCAATCTCGAAAATCAATCACGCTATATGGATAGTACTGCACTAGAAATATTTAACAAACTAGTTCTTATAGAGAACAAGATTGTAACATTAACGAATAGTTATAGTGAAATGGCTCAATTAAAATCAGGATCCCCTTCATCGGATGAACCAAAATTCAATGCTGCACAATATAAACAGACCTATATGACAAGTCTGGGGCATTTTCAAAACCAGGAATTTGATGATGCCATTGCCGGATTCACAGAATTAGTGTCTTCTGATGCAACAAATAGTTTAGCAGATAATAGTCAATATTGGTTGGCTGAATGCTATTATTCACAAAAAGCATTCAAAAGAGCAATTGCTGAATTTGAAAAGGTTTTTACTTATTCTGGTACAGATAAGGATGATGATGCGCAATTAAAGATTGGTTTGTCTTATCAGAGTATGGGTAATGTAAATAAAGCTCGTGAAGAGTTTCAGCGTATGATAGATTATTTCCCTGGAAGTGAATATTATCCAAAAGCCAAAGACGCACTGAAACAGTTATCCATCAATTAAAATCTTAATTAATACCCAATGCCAAAAAAACTTTATTATTTGACAACGGAGATTACTCCGTTTGCTAACGTCTCTGGTTTAGGAGAATTTTCAGCAAAAGTGCCATTTGCTCTTCAAGAGAAGGGGCATGATATTCGAACCATTATTCCAAAATATGGTTATGTAAGTGAACGAAAATATATTTTAAGAGAAGTGATTCGACTGAGAGACATTCCATTGCAATTTGATGGTGAAGAAATTAGTGCTAGTGCAAAAAGTGCTTTCATTCCTAAAACCAGAGTTCAAGTTTATTTTCTAGAAGATGATTTTTGGTTTAAACCTCTTACAAATTTGGTTTATAAATCAAAAAATGGCCGTGTATTAGCAGATAATGGAGAACGATATGGCTTTTTTGCAAAAGCTGTCCTAAGCACTCTGCCCCATCTATTTTGGGCACCGGATATATTCATTTGTAATGGATGGCAAAGTGCAATGGTTCCGGGAATGTTTAAGAAACATTTTGAAGGGATCAATGAATTTTATGAAAATATTAAAACAGTCATGGTGATCCACGATCTTAATGAATATTCTAAGGTATCTCGTGCTGACTTTAAAAAAGCAGAAGTGCCAATTGATTCATCACTAAAGGGTAAAATGCTTAGTGTATATGATGTGGCGGCCTTTGAAGCTGATGCAATCATTATTTTTGATAAACCATCCTCAATAATCTCTAAAAAATTATTAAAACAACCAGGTTTAAAAGCTAATAAGAAAAAAATATCTGTAATCAAGTGGTCTGATGATGAAATGCCAGACTATAATGTGATTGCAAATAAAATGGATAAAGTTTTAGAGAAACTTTCCCACTGATTTATCATATAAGTAGTCTTAAATGAAATCTCCATTTTTTAATATGAACCTCCTAGGGGTTTTTGTTCTCATCATTTCGTCTTGGCAATGCGATGATAACCGAATTGAAGCTGATCTATCTCATTTACCCTTAGATATGGATACAGTCTCGATTGATTTAATTTCTTTTAGTTCTTATAGGATTGCACCAAATCTTGGCTCTAATGATAGATTGTATTTAGGCACAAAGAATTCCTTGGATGTGCCTTTATCTTTTATTGGGATTAAAGACCATTATTATTGGAGCAATTCTTTAGATTCAACAGTTACCGTTGACAGTCTTCATTTTATATTATATTCCAGTGATAGTTTGTTGACACAATCATCCACTCCAAATCTCTTTTTTAACTCTGATTCTCAGTTTAATGAATCTAAAAGTACCTACCTTGATTTTGTAGGATATTCTATAGCCGATTGGGAAAGCATAGGTCAGCCAAACGTAATTGTTAACACAGATACCAGCGGCATATTTACATATACAGAATTGGTCTGGGATATTATGAGCATTGATTCAATGTTAACTGATACAGTTGATTCAAATCTTTTTCGGAATTTCGCCATCCAAATGACTAACAGTGATACAAACTTTATTGAATTATTTAGTCGGGAAGCCACATCGGGTGATGGGCCAATGGATCCCAAAGTGAAAATGTATTATCGACAAAATATTGAGATCGACGAGGATTCTACTTTCCTCGACACGGCTAATGTTACAATCTACTCTTTCGGGGATATTTCAATTATTGACCCAGGGCCTATCGATACGGAATCAATGAATCTTGGATTAAGCAATGGCATTGGACTACGATCTTTAGTATCAATTTCTTTTGATTCCGCTTCCATTCCGGAAGGATCTTTGATTCGTAAAGCACTACTCAGCCTGCCAATTGATACATCAGACAGCAGTGATGGTTATAATATTATTGTCGATCCTATTGATGAATCAGTTGATACTGCAGATGTTGTATTTGAAACCGATCCATACCCCGAAATTGGGTATCCTTACCGTATTTCATCAGATATTGAAAATGGCATGTTTATCATTTCATTAAAATCATTTTTACAAAATATTACTTTGGGAAATGAAACAAATTTGGGTTTTAAAGTAGTTGCAAATGAAAAGAATGATCCGTTTGAGTCGATTCATTTTGACATCGAAAATGAATCTGCTAAACCTATTCTGGAAATAATTTATGTGGCCAATTAAAAAAATTATTCCATTAATACTTTGCTTATCTTTTTTGGTGGGCCAAGGGACGATGAATGGTTTTGGTTTAGGCCATTTTTATGAGAATCAGGGAATCACAAGTGCAGGTAATGGCTTGAATAGCCTTGTTCCAGGATTCCAAAGCAATGTATCTTTATCTAACCCTTCAACCTGGCATCATCTAAAATACACCCATTTGTCTTTATCTTATAGTGGAGATGAAAATTCGATTTCGGATTTACCTCTTCTGAACAGATACTCCGGACTTTCCTATGCGAGTTGGATTGTACCTATTAAATCAAAAGGATCCTTCGGGTTGGCCTTAGTTCCATATGCAGACCAACGTATCACCCTTACTGATACTGATACAACATCTTTCATTGCTTTTGATGATACTCTAAACTTGTTGAAATCCTTTGACCGGTCGGGTGGAATTATGGCTTTCAAGGTAGGAACATCCTATTTAATCCGTGAAAATTTAAGTGTCGGATTATCCGTAGATATGCTGTTTGGTTCATCCAGACAAAATGAATCTATCTTTTTTGATGGGAGTTCCATTATTCAAACATCACGTACAAGGTATTCTGGCGTTTTAGGTGAAGTATTTATTTCTTTGGCGCTCCAGGAAAGGATCAATCTTTTTGCCAGTATCAAGCAAGCCTTTAGAGACTTGGACGGGATTTACACAGAAAAACATTTATTCGATGATGCCAATGGTAATGGATACCATGATTATGGTAATCCATTAGATTTTCCGTTGCCTGATAGTGTTTCTGCTAAAGATGAAATTCGTTTACCTGGAATCCACAAGCCTGAACAATTTTCATTTGGGGTTCAATCTAAATTCAATAAGCAGACGTCTATCTCATTTGAATTATGTTCCATCAAAGATAATGGAACGATACCAGCATCCTTGACACTGCCGATAAATGATTGGATCGATCATTCAAATGATTTCAAATTATCTTTGGTAAGATTCCCCAAGGATAATTCTCTAGACTTGGTAGATAAAATATCAGTTAGAACGGGATTAATGTATAAAAGCCACACGCTCCATTCAAAAACAATCGTAAGCGAGGTTGGTGGTTCATTAGGATTTGGATTTAAATTCAAGGCTGTCGGAAATCAAGTTGATCTTAATTATTATCTTGGGAACAGAAAATATTCTGATAAAACAGAAATTATTCAACAAATGCAAGTTGGTATAAGTCTGGGTGACTTATGGTTTGTAAAAAGGAGACAAAAAAAGTAATGAAAAAAATTAAAATGATTTCCATGGCAATGGGAGTATTATTTTTAACTATGTGTGTGCCGCCAGATGGTAGCAGTGATAAAGGTCGTGGAAAAGATAAAGCAAAATTGGATTCATTAAGACAATTTAAATGTCCTCGATTAATGAGTAGTGCAGCAGAATATTATCGCAATCGTGATTGGAAACAAACTGTTCGTATATATAAAGAAATTACATCATTGGATTGTGACGAATGGAACCCAGTTTATGCTCCGCCAAAGGAGATTTATCAATATTATGCTATTGCATATGAACAACTGGGAAAATTCGATAGTTCTGAATTTGTCTTATTGGATGGATTACAAAAATTGCCAGATAATATTGATCTGAGAAAAAGATTAGCATATTCTTATAAAAAGCAGGGTAAAAAAGATAAAGAGATTATCGAGTATGAAAGGTTGGTAGACATGGCTCCGGATGATATTCCTATCATGAATGATCTTTCCAAGTTGTACAAGGATGAAGAACGTTTTGATGACCAAATCGTTATTCTTGAAAAAATACTGGACATAGATGGAAATAATGAAATTGCACAAAGTGAATTGGCTTTGGCATTTGAGAGTAGTGGCCGTGATCCGATAGATGTTTACCGTAAGCGATATGATGCTAACCCAGAAAATATAAGTTATGGTTTAGATTATGTGGACAGGTTAGGTCAAGCAGATCGTTATGAAGACGCTATGCCTGTATTAAAAAGTATCATTAGTCAAGATCCTAGCAGCAAGTTAGCTTATCGGAAATTAGCAGATGCAAATAAAGCCATAGATAACCTTAAGGGCGCAGTATCTGCTTACGAGGAATTATTTAGAATTGACCCTAGGGATGGTCGTATTCCAATCGATATTTCTAATCTATATCTTGAGTCCAACGATTTTGGTAAAGCACTCCGGTGGGCAGATAAAGTTGTGAGTTTGAATAATGATATAGGTGATGGCTTTGGCCAAAAAGGGAAAGTATATTATTATGGTTGGGATAATTTTCGTAAAAACCCTTTCACCGCGGATGATCGCATTATAGCGAAATTGTCTTATGATTATTTTGTAAAAGCTGAATCGAAAGGATACCATGGTTTTTCTAAAAGAGCATGGTTAGAAGAGAATTCGAAAGATATCTTATATGGTAAAGCTCAATGGTTCATGGCAGATGAAAAAACGAAACGGACAAAAAGTATATCTACAATGTCATCAGATTATGATTGGGTCACAGAATCATTAAAAGCAGAAGCTGATTGGAAATAGCATGTTCCATCTTTCTGATCAGGATCCGGAATTGTTTAAAACTCTTGAAAGAGAGATAAACAGGGAAGAATCAACACTTGAGCTAATTGCATCCGAAAATTTCACCAGCAAGGCCGTCATGGAAATGGCCGGTAGTGTCATGACCAATAAATATGCGGAAGGTTATCCGGGGAAACGATATTATGGCGGGTGTGAATTTGTTGATGAAGCTGAAAACCTTGCCCGGAATCGATTGGGTGAATTATTTGGGGCAGAGTATACAAATGTTCAACCTCATTCAGGCTCGCAAGCTAACATGGCAGCTTTGATGACTTTTATCAAGCCCGGCGATACTGTCATGGGACTTGATTTGTCACATGGAGGTCATTTGACTCATGGTAGCTCAGTCAATTTTTCTGGACAACTTTATAACTTTGTTTCCTATCATGTTTCAAAAGAAACGGGTCGGGTTAATTTTGAAGAGGTTGCAAGATTAGCAAAAGAGCACCAGCCTAAACTCATAATTTGTGGTGGAAGCGCTTATCCACGGTTTATTGAGTTTGAACAATTCAAGGAAATTGCTGATTCTATTAATGCATTTCTTATGGCTGATATTGCACATCCAAGTGGTCTTGTTGCAACTGGTTTACATCCCACACCTATTCCTTACTGTGATGTTGTGACTAGCACGACTCACAAAACACTTCGAGGACCTCGTGGTGGAATAATAATGATGGGGAAAGATTTTGAAAACCCATGGGGAAAAATTGCGCCAAAATCAGGCAGAGTTAAAAGGGTGTCAGAATTAATTGATTCCACAGTTATGCCTGGAATTCAAGGCGGTCCACTGATGCATATTATAGCAGCTAAAGCAGTTGCTTTTGGAGAAGCATTACAACCCGAATTCAAAATCTATACAAAAAATATTATTCAAAATGCGCAAGCCATGGCGGATGAACTCCTAAAACTTGATTATCAGTTAGTTTCAGGGGGCACGGATACTCATGTGTTGCTAATTGACTTATCTAATAAAAATATCACTGGAAAAGCTGCAGAACTTTCCTTGGGAAAGGCAGGAATCACTGTTAATAAAAATATGGTTCCATTTGATGAAAGAAGTCCCTTTGTTACTAGTGGTATTCGTGTGGGTACACCTGCAATCACAACACGTAGAATGGGTGTAAATGAGAGCCGTCAAATCGTCAAGTGGATGGATGAAGCTATTTGCACCCATGATGATGAATCTACTTTATCCAGAATTAAATCGCATGTGAACGATTTTTGCGCAGAATTTCCAATTTATTCAGATTAACAATTGGGTTCAGAAAAATGAACCGGATTGGATTAATCTTTTTACTCATTTTTTCATATAATTGTGTCCCAAGGACACTGATTGTTGACCATCCAAATCTCGTTTCTTTCTATTTTGAGAAAAAAATATCATCTCTTGAAACTCAAAAAGAACTCGATCAGACGCAAAAAAGAAAACTATTAAAAACCAAAGTGGAGTATGGTTATGGCATTCTTTTAGAGGAGAGTGATCGCCTTATCGATGAAGACTATTATCTAGGACTTGAAAAAGCTCAGGAAGCCTATCAAGAGTTTAAAGATGCGAAAGAGATTGGCATATCCATTTTGAAAGATTCCCACCCAGGTTTTGATAACTGGTTAATAAATGATGAGAAAGGAGACTTTACTGAAGATGATATTTTTGATCTTTATTGGTTAGGAGCAGCCTATGGAGGTGCAATCCGGTCAAGCCGAGGGAATCCATTCGAAATCGTGAATCTTCCCAAAGTAGGAAAACTTTTTCAAACAGCAATTTTATTGAATCCGGATTGGGGAAGAGGAGCACTTTATTCAGCTATGATGAGTTATACCTCTTCCAGGCCCGATTTATTTGGTGAAATTCTCAAAGATTCAGTAACCTTCTATTATTCAAAAGCCATCAGTGCTTCAGACAGTTTGGATGCTGGGCCTTTTGTATCTTATGCTGAATCTATTGATAAAAAATTTCAACAAAAGGACGAATTTGAACGAAAACTTCAATTTGTATTAGACATGGATGTTGAAAAAGACAAGGATCTTAGATTAAGTAATATTATAGCACAGGAGCGGGCGAAATGGTTATTATCCAAGACAGACGAGATTTTCTTCGAATGAAACGGTATTTACTTATTTTAGTATTATCAGTCTCGCTGATGTACGGGAGAAAAGTTGTAGTAAAAATGGCAACCCTGGCACCAGAAGGTACAGATTGGCATGGAATGCTAATCGAAATGGGTCAAGAATGGAAAAAAGCAACAGATGGTAATGTACAACTTAGAATTTATCCTGGTGGCGTTTTAGGAGATGAAAGGGATATGGTTCGTAAAATGAGAATTGGACAGATCCATTCAGCTGGTATCACTACGGAAGGATTAACAGAGATCGTTCCAGATTTTTCTGCATTCTATGTACCATTAGCTTTTAAAGATAATGCGGATATTCAAGCCGTGCTCGATGATATGTATCCAAGCCTTGAAAAGAAATTAGAAGAAAAAGGGTTTAAACTTCTTTATTTAGCAGACCTTGGATGGGCATACTGGTTTTCCACCACAAAAGTTACTTCACCAGCAGATTTAAAGGACAAAAGGATCTTTACTTGGGCTGGTGACTTCAAGTGGGCTGAAGTCTATAAAAAAGCGGGCTATACTCCAGTACCGCTTGCTTCAACAGATATTTTATCAGGACTTCAGACTGGGCTAATTGATGCCATGTCAACAATGCCACTTTATGCACTAGCTCAACAAGCTTTCGGAATAACGAACCATATGCTTGATTTAAAATGGGGGACCCTTTTAGCTGGCATTATTATTGATATGAAAACGTGGAATCGTATTCCTGAAAAATATCATGAAGATATAATTTCAATTGCGAATTCTGTGCGGGAAAAACATCAACAGAATAATAAAAATGCTGAAAGCCAGGCAATTGATGCCATGAAACAATATGGATTAGTCATTCATGAACCGACCCCTGAAGAAGTCATTCTCTGGCAGGAAGAAGTAAATAAAATGGAACCATTCCTGAGAGGTAATATTATTCCAGCTGATGTATTTGATCGCGTTATAGAACTCACTCGGGATTAATTGACTATCCGAATGAAATCTCAATCAAAGATTAATCATGTTGCCAACCGACTCAAATGGGGAGAAGATACCCTAGCTTTCGTTATTTTCGCTGCGATGACACTTTTGCCAGTTCTTGAAACAGGAGCGAGGTTATTTAACACAAATGGTATTCCAGCTTCTCAAGTTCTTGTCCAGCATTTTACCCTGTGGATTGGATTCTTAGGAGCTGTTTTAGCAACAAGACAAAATAAATTGCTCGCTCTGACGAGAGAGCCTTTGTTTGATGAAGCTGAAAAACCTCAATTAGGAAAATGGATTGCAAAAGTCACTACCTTTCTTGTTTTGGTAGCATTGACATGGGGAAGTTGGGAATTATTAAAAGTTGAGATGCAATATCCAATAGACATTGCACCCAATATTCCACGATGGTTGGCCCAAATCATTATGCCTATCGGCTTTGGTCTCATGGCAGTCCAAGTTTATTTTAAGAGTTACAAAAAACATATACACAGGATTTCTTTGGTCGTTGTTGGTCTTCTTTTTTCAATCAGTGCCATCACTGATGCGATTTTTGATGTATTCCCGGCCGTCGGGATCGGGTTAATTCTTCTTCTTATAGCATTGCGCTATGGCGCTCCTATATTTGTGGGATTAGGTGGTGCAGCAGCATTATTCTTTTGGGCGGATTTTATTCCTATTTCAGCGATTCCAACGGAAACATATAGAATAGTTGTATCCCCGACCTTGCCTACAATTCCTCTATTTACACTTGCGGGGTATTTGCTTGCCGAAAGTAAAGCATCAGAAAGGCTTGTGAATGTCTTTAGGGCATTATTTGGATGGATTCCCGGTGGAACTCCCATTATTATTGTCGTTCTATGCGCATTTTTTACAGCATTAACAGGTGGCTCTGGTGTTACAATCCTAGCTTTGGGAGGACTTCTCTTACCCCTATTATTGAAGGAAGGTTATAGCAGATCGTTCTCGCTTGGATTAATCACAGTGTCCGGGTCTCTAGGATTATTGTTCCCTCCAAGTTTACCAGCTATTATTTATGGTGTTACTGCTGGGGTGTCTGTAAAAGATATATTCATCGCGGGTTTAATACCTGGGATTTTACTCTTGGTAATGATGTCTGTCTGGTCTTTGTACCAGGGGAAGAAAGAAAGGATTGCACCCAAGCCATTTAATTTCAAAAAATCTGTCAAAGCTTGCATTGATACGAAATGGGAATTGGTAATCCCTGTTCTGATCCTTTTTGGTGTTTTTGGCGGATTTACCACATTGGTGGAAACAGCTGCCCTAACTGTGGTTTATATCTTTTTGGTGGAAGTGTACCTATACAAAGATATTCAATTGAGAGAATTACCAAGGATCGTGATTGACTGCGCCACCCTCATTGGTGGGGTATTGATTATCCTTGGAGTAGCCATGGGACTGACCAGCTATCTTATAGACGCACAAATCCCAATTCTAATTTTAACATGGGCGAAGAGCACCATCGCATCAAAATATGCATTTTTATTAATGCTCAACGTATTTCTGATTTTAGTTGGATGTTTAATGGATATTTTTTCAGCGATAATTGTGATTGTACCGCTTATCGCACCTTTAGGGGCATATTTTGGTATAGATCCAGTTCATTTAGCCATAATATTTATTGCAAACCTTGAACTTGGATTTTTAACGCCACCCGTAGGAATGAATCTTTTCTTGGCTGCATATCGGTTTGATGAAGATATGCCTAAGATCTATCAGGCCACCTTGCCGTTTTTTCTTGTTAGATTATTGGCTGTAGGGTTAATCACATATATACCTGTTTTAACTTTAGGATTATTACAATGATTTGGAACATTTTACCTAAATATTCATTTCTTGATTATGAGAGGCAGAGAAAGATATATTCCCCGTCCAAAAAACAGGAACAAATCAATACCTTAAACGCTATCAATTCGCTCGCAAAGAGCGCATTCAATATCAATCAATATTTAGGAGACGTCCAATGAAGCGTTTAGGGATAACTCTGTCTTTACTGACAGTACTAATAAATCCCATCTTCGCCCAGAGCGAAGCTGGAGCAATTTTTCTCTTAATTGCACCGGGTGCTCGTGCAGGTGGTATGGGTGAGGCCCAGGTAGCTGTGGCTAATGATGCATATGCAAGTTATTGGAACCCAGCTGGATTGGGTTTCCTTGAAGGACAGGAATTGGCCATGATGCATGTAAATTGGCTTCCCGGTCTTGCGGATGATCTTTATTATGAGTTCTTCGGTTTTAGGAAGTCTTATCCAACGCTTGGAACTATCGGCGGACATTTAATATTTTTGAATTTGGGTGAACAGATCCGTACCAGCGAAACTGGAGATGAGTTGGGAACATTTACAAGTTATATGACTGCATTTGCTATGTCTTATAGTGCATTGATATCACCGAAAAAATCCTTTGGTTTGAATGCAAGAGTGTTCTACCAGCATTTGGTTGAAATGGGTGCTGGGAGCGAGAAAGGCAAAGGTACATCGATGGATTTTGGTTTTGATCTTGGATATATGCAAAAGGAATGGTTATTACCCAATTTAACTTTAGGTTTAAACTTGTCAAATTTGGGACCTAAAGTTGCCTTTATTGACCCTGACCAAGCAGATCCACAGCCGACCAATATAACTTTGGGATTAAATTATGCTCTTGTAAATAGTGAATTTAATAAACTCAGCATTGTTTATGATGTTGATAAACTTCTTGTGTCATCCTATCCAGATATGGATTGGGATAGCGATGGATATATCGGTGGTTTTGACGAAGATGGCAATATAAGTCCCGGAAACGATTATAATGAAGATGGAAATTTAGAAATTGCCCATACGGATCCAATCTATAAGGCGATTTTTACTTCCTGGGTGAATGATTGGCTTCTTGGTGGAGATATGGATTATGGATCCGATGGCGCCGGTAATGGTGATAAAATCATTGGTGGATATGAGTGGGACGATCTAGATGGTGATGGCAAAATAGATTTAGCAGATAACGAAATTGTAAAAACAATTGGCGAGCCAGGTGATGCAAACTGGGGCGATTATAATGAATTTGGTCATAAAGAAGTTGGAAATTCTAAAGAAAGAACCATTTCAAATGAAATTGATAGATTAGTTCATAATATCGGGATGGAATATTGGTATGGAGAATATTTTGCTATACGTTCTGGATTTTATTATGACAAAACAGGGAAAATCAGCAATCCCACATTCGGAATCGGTTTACGGTTCGCTGGATACGGATTTGATTTCGGATATACTTATGGTGAAACGGGACATCCTTTGACCAACACCATGCGCTTTTCCCTGAATATGGAATTCTAAAAGCCTCTCTCTATTATGTGGCTTTCATCTATTCGCAGATCAATCCCT
>Ga0208639_1000720_pt1 | contig 24461 bp, 18 predicted proteins | sample ETNtaG_33_FD_185772 | JGI IMG/M metagenome (GOLD analysis project Ga0208639, IMG submission 185772) | Marine microbial and viral communities from oxygen minimum zone, Eastern Pacific Ocean - ETNP201310SV76 (SPAdes) (version 2) | ecosystem: Environmental > Aquatic > Marine > Oceanic ...
TACTATGAAGATTGCACATCGAGAGATTGTAGGTAAGACACTTATTGAGTTCACACATGCATGGTATAAGAGAGATGACAAACCGCCGTCAGTTTCTGAAGCATTGAATTGGCGCAATCATATAATTGATTCCAATCCTGATATAGAAAAAGTTGTTTTTATACATGGGCATGTCCACGTTCCAAGACACCAGGTTATAGATAATCTAACAATACTATGTCAGGGTGCCACTGGTTTACCTTTCGACCGTGATCAGCGTGGAGCCGTTGCATTCCTTTCTGTGAATAATGATCAAATTGATTGGAAAGTAGATAGATATGAATACGATAGGGAGACCACTACTGAACAATTGGAAAAACGTAAACCACCTTTTTACACCAATCTAAAAAACACGATTAAATTTGCCTCTATACGAAATGACCTCTAGGTCATGATCCTTGTTTAAAATCATACAACTGAGTTAAAGTTTTTTTATGTATTATTTCGATCATAGCGCAACCACTCCTCTTCTCCCTGAAGTATCAGAATTAATGGATCATATAAACAAGGATGTATATGGTAATCCTTCTTCCATATATTCTATTGGAAGGGAATCTCGTTCCATTATCGAAAATGCACGCAAACAAATTGCAAGATCCATATCTGCTAGACCTGAACAGATCTTTTTTACAAGCGGGGGGACTGAAGCAAATAACCATGTGTTTTGGTCTTTGATCAATAATAGCCAAAATCATATTGTCTCGAATGTGATTGAGCATCCTGCAGTAACAAAAGTGCTTGAATTTCTGAACCCGTTGGGACTTGAGCATGAACTTGTTGGTGTCAATGAGGATGGGATCGTTTCTGTTGATGACATTAATAAGGCAATTAAACCTGGGACCTCTCTCATTTCTTTGATGCTTGCCAATAATGAGATTGGGACCTTACAACCCGTTCAAGAGAGTGTTGAAATTGCAAAAGAAAGAGATATCCTAGTCCATACTGATGCCGTACAATGTATGGGAAAAATAGAGATAGATGTCTCAACCCTTAGAGTAGATTTTTTAAGCCTTTCCGCTCACAAGTTTTATGGCCCAAAAGGGGTCGGAGTTCTGTATGTAAGAGAACCTAAAAAATTATCGCCCTTGATCATAGGCGGTGGACAAGAGAAAAATCTTCGCGCCGGCACAGAAAATATATCTGCCATTGCTGGTATGGGCCTTGCTGCCGAGACATCAGCAAATTCATTGGACAAAAAAGTAGTAGCATTAATTGAGTTCGAAGAACAATTCAAATCCGGATTGAATAAAGTTTTCAAAAAAGCGATCTTCAATGGAAATCAATCCAAAAAATTACCAGGTCTGATCAATGTCTCGTTCCCTGGGAATAGATCGGACATAATAATGACAAAATTAGACAGAGCCAGTATTGCAGTCTCAAATGGTTCAGCTTGTGGATCTGGGGATATCAAACCGTCGCCAATTCTCTCAGCGATTGGCCTTGATGATAGCATGAATCTTTCCACAATAAGATTCAGTTTTGGAGCATCAAATACACCACAACAAATTGATTATCTCTTGACTGAATTAAAATCAATTCTTATTTAACAATGAGTAGGATCATCATAGGGATGAGTGGAGGTGTGGATAGCGCAGTGGCAGCATCCATACTTATTGATGAGGGTCATGATGTTGAGGCTTTTTTTATGAAAAATTGGGAAGAAGAGTCTGAATATTGTACATCTGAACAAGATTATATAGATGCACTGCAAGTATGTGATAGTTTAAAAATTCCTCTTCACTCGGTAAACTTTGCCAAAGAATATTGGGATCGAGTATTTCAATATTTCTTGGAAGAATACAAGAATGGTCGTACTCCAAACCCTGATGTGCTATGTAACAACGAAATAAAATTCAAGGAATTTCTAAATCATGCACTAGAACTTGGAGCTGATAAAATTGCAACTGGTCACTATGTGAGAACCGATAATAGGGATGGAACAATAAAATTATTAAAAGGCCTAGACCACTCAAAAGACCAGAGTTATTTCTTATATGGGCTAGATCAGAAACAAATTTCGAGTGCGTTATTCCCAATTGGAGATCATATCAAATCCGATGTCAGAAAAAAAGCTGAAAAACTTGGTTTTGATAACTTTGATAAGAAAGACAGTGTTGGAATCTGTTTTATTGGAGAACGAAATATAAAAGATTTTTTAAAACAATATATACCAGCCAATCCTGGGTATATCATCACGAGTGATGGGCAAAATATCGGACAACATGATGGACTAATGTATTATACCATTGGACAACGAAAAGGATTGGGAATTGGTGGTGGGCATAGTGATGTTGACGGGGCTTGGTATGTGATTGAAAAGAATATTGAGCACAATCAACTAATCGTTGGTCAAGGTCATAACAATCCTGCGTTATACCATAAATTCCTTAAAGCATCAAAACTACATTGGATATCTGGGAATATGCCTGAAAATAATGGGTTGAAAGCAAAAATTCGTTATCGTGCAAATGATGTACCATGTCAGATCAAAGACATTGATCAAAACAATATCTCCATAGAATTTGAAACGCCATGCTTTGGAATTGCACCTGGACAATCGGTCGTATTCTACGATGGTGACCTATGTTTGGGTGGTGCTATAATTGATTCATATTCAAATTAATTAATTTTTAAAAAATTTATTGTCTTCTATTTTGGAACAAACTTACCTGTATTAAATTCATATAATAATGAGAGTCACATTAAAACCAATTCTAATTACGATCTTGCTTCTAACAGCACTCTCTGCGCAGTTCCGTTCTGATGTGCAAACAGGAGAGATTCCTACAAACCTGAATGGAGAATTGGACTCCCAACAATCACTTTCTCTATTTAATTCTCATAGATTTGATCTGAGCCATGGTTTTACGATGTCCATGATGTCGAATGGACAAAATATGTACTCTATGACAGGATTGACAAATAGAATCTCCTATCTTGCAATGGACAACTTGAAGATCGATGCAAATGTAACACTATTTAGATCTCAATCACCTTTTCAACAACAAGGTAAATTGATTGACCAACTGGATCTTGCCTATGATGCGGGGATTACTTACAAGCCTACAAAAAATTCATTTCTGCAACTTCGGTTTCAGAGTTTACCACATAGACAAAGATACCAAACTTCTTCACCCTTCAATATGAGGTTCATTCAGTAAGTGGCCAAAAAGAAAGCCCGTCGTAAGCCAAAAAAACAAAACCAACAATATCTGCCCCTTAACGCGGCCATTGGTATTGTCGGCGTACTTCTTTTAGGGTTTATTTATTCATTCTCTCAGAATTCCTCTCATAGGGGAATACCAATCGAAGTTAACTTCCCCAAAAAGAATCAACCTCGAAAACTTGCTGCTGATGTTCATAATTTAAATCCAGTCCATAATATAAAAGTCGAGGTACTCAATGGATGTGGAATAAAAGGCATAGCTGCCAAGACAGCTGAATTTCTTTTATTAGAGCATCAGGTAGACGTAATCAGATCTGATAATGCAGATAATCATAGCTACCCAAATACTTTGATCATATTAAGGAATGAAAAGCTTGAAGCGGTTGAATTATTAAGAAAATCCTTTGGGATTGCACAAAATGATGAAACTGTAATCCAAACCAAACCAGATGAATCCCTAGGTGTGGATGTAACAATTATTCTTGGAAAGGATATCCAAACTTACTCCAATGTCTTTGATTTTATAGCCAGTACAAAATAAATGAATAAATCCGAACCGGATTTCATTTCTGACCAACCACTACTAAAACAAATACTAGACCTAGCACTTGAAAAAAAGGCATGTCAGGTAGTTGCATTGGATATAAGAGGGTTATCTTCTTTGGCGGATTTTTTTATCATTTGCCATGGTGAATCAGAACCTCAGGTAAAAGCAATAACAGATAACATACGAAAGGGGACCGATCATAAACCTCGTCATTTAGAGGGTTATGAAAATCAAAATTGGGTCTTATTAGACTATTTTGACATTGTGGTTCACATATTCAATAAAAATGAGAGAGAATACTATAACCTTGAACGTCTATGGGCTGATGCTCCACATATGAAGATAGATGATGACACCACTTAAAGAAAAAATAAGGAATGCCATCACATTGGCACTTCGCTCTTTGTCATACCCAGAAAAAGATTGTTCTCTTGCACCACCAAAGAATATTGATTTTGGAGATTTGTCTTCCAATATCGCACTCTTACTTGCAAAAGAATTAAAAAAATCACCAATGGACATAGCAAAGAATATTGTCAATGAACTAAATAATAACCTCACTGGACACACTACAAATATATCTATCACAAACCCTGGATTCATCAATTTTGAAATTGATGATCATTATTTTCAATCTCAAATCATTCATATTCTCAATAAAAATCAAGTATATGGGAAAGGAGATGTTGGAACTGGTCAAACTGCCAATGTTGAATTTGTAAGCGCAAATCCAACTGGTCCTCTAACAGTTGGTCACGGAAGAAATGCAATTCTAGGTGATGCTGTCTCAAACATTCTTGAATGGCAAGATTTTAAGGTCACTCGTGAATATTATTTTAATGATGCAGGTAGGCAAATGAGAATTTTAGCACAAAGTGTTGAAGCAAGATACTTTGAGCTTTTAGGTAAGGATCTAAAATTGCCTGAAGACGGATATCAAGGAGAGTATATCAAAGATATTGCTCAAATTATATTGGATGAAAATGGAAAAGACTTGAATTCTGGCTCCAACATTTTCAAAAACAAGGCAGAAGAGATCATTTTTAATGACATAAAAGATTCTTTGAAAAAATTAGGTATCAATTTTGATCAGTTCACCAATGAGAAAACATTCTACGAGAATGGTGATATTGACAAGTTTATGAATGAACTGCGTACAAAGAATCTCATATATGAAAAAGAAAATGCAACCTGGTTCAAAACCTCTTCACTTGGAAAGGATCAAGATAGAGTATATATAAAAAGTTCAGGAGAGCCAACCTATAGGGTACCCGACACAGCCTACCATCGCAATAAGATCAAAAGAAATTTTGATCTTATCATTGATGTGTTTGGTGCTGATCATGCCGATGCATATCCAGATGTAATTACTGCCTTAGAAGCATTAGGACACAATACAGATCATATCAGAGTATTGATATACCAATTTGTGACGTTATTGAAAGGCGGGGAAAAAATAAAAATGTCTACAAGAAAGGCTGATTTTGTCACTCTTGATGATCTTGTAAATGAAGTTGGGATAGATGTGGTTCGTTATTTTTTTGTTATGCGTAGCATGAACTCACATTTAGACTTTGATTTGGATCTAGCTGCTGATCAGTCAGATCAAAATCCCGTATATTATTTACAATATGCCCATGCTAGAATAAGCAATATCATTTCTCGAGCAAATGATCTAGGTGTCACCTTTGAGGGTGTATTTGACCCTTCATTGCTCAAACATGACGATGAAATGAACCTATTAAAGTATATGGTGAGATTCCCAGAATTTGTTGATCTAGCATATGAGAGTCTAGAGCCTCAAAACATTGCTAACTATCTCCAAGAATTATCTGCAAGATTTCACAAGTTTTACAATCATTGTAGAGTTATTACAGATGATATTGAACTCTCTAGAGCGAGATTGGCCATCGTTAAGGCTACAAGGATCATATTGGCAAATGGTTTTAACATACTAGGGATTTCAGCCCCTGAAAGAATGTAATGATTGACTTTATTCAATCTGAGACCCAATTTTTTATCTTTTGCCTCACAACGCTTTTTACCTTGATAAATCCTATCGGTATTGCACCCTTGCTTGTTGTAATGACTGAAAGATTTTCCAAAGAAGATAGAGTGAAAATTGCAAAAAAAGGCTCTGCTACTGCTTTGATCACTTTGATACTCTTTGCAATTCTTGGATCGGTGATATTTAGTTTTTTTGGAATCACAATTGAGGCATTTCAAATAATGGGTGGAATACTTTTTTTTAGAAATGGTCTAAAGATGCTTGATGCAAAGGTGGGTCGTTCAAGAACAACACCAGCCGAGCAGGAAGAATCTCAAGAAAGTGAAGACATCGCGATCAGTCCTATCGGGATACCTTTGATAGCTGGGCCAGGAGCGATTACTGCAACTATGCTATTATCAAGTCAAACTCCTCAAATTTATAGTTATATCACATTAGGATTATCAATAATGATCGTTTTAGCATTTGTTTATATCATATTGAGGAATGGAGATGTGCTGATGAGAGTATTAGGGACATCCATAATGCGCATTATCCAACGGCTAATGGGATTGATCCTTCTAGTGATCGCGGTACAATTTGTCATAAATGGAACCGTTTCCGTGATCAGGCCGCTGTTAACTTAATTATTTCAATAAAAGCATCTTTTTTATTCTAGTATCAGGTCCTGCATTGATCTGTAAAAAATAAATTCCTGTACTGACCAACTTACCAAAATCATTTGTCCCATTCCAAACATAGGCGTGTCTACCTGCCATCATGTAATCAAGGTCAACTGATTTGATGGTACGTCCCATTATATCAATTACCTTGATCTTGATATCTCTATGATCAGGAATTTCATATCGAATTGTTGTTGTTGGATTAAAGGGATTTGGATAATTGTCATAAACTATAAATTTTTCTGGTAATAGATCTAGATCTAGGTGGTCGATGCCACTAGAAAGAAGATTGCCAACATTATCTAAAAAACGATATTGAATTGTTGCTGATAATGAATGAGATTGATCTACGGGGACAGTCATTTTCAAACTGGAGTCCAAGCCTCTATGATCTGCCAAGGAAAATTGAACTATGGAATGTAAAGAATCAATGGATTTGAATAAAAAGGTATTAGTAGTTGGTTTGATTACATTCATCTTTTCAATGTTAAGGTTGGAATTCCCGACCAAGATCTCTGCCATACACGTTTGTTCAGGCATAGTGAACTCGATATGAGAACCTCGTCCGATAATAGATAGATCATCTTGAATCCTAGATGCATTGTGTACTGTATCTAACGATAAATTGAAATATCTCCATTGCCACATTTTTGCAAAAGATGATAGATCCGTCAAATTCGCTTGTCCATCTGGAGTAGGTCTTATATGCGGAGGAGAACCTAGAAAAGGTCCTAGATCAATTTCAGGCCACGACCTATTAAATTGAAGAATATCTTCTACGGTCAGATCATAATCATAATTCAGATCTCCCCATAGGTGACTAAAGAAATATAATGTTTCAGACACAAAGAGAGAATTGTAGGCAAGGGCACTATCGAGGTAGACCGTGAGTGTATCATTACTAGTGAGTGTATCATCCCAAGTAATCGTAATTACTGAATCAGAGTAGGATTCCTCTGTCAAAAGACTAGAATCAGCACTAGATCGGATTTTTAAATCATAAAAATAGATCAAACGATTGAACTTTATTTTTATGGAATCTTTGCTCAATACTGACAAAACTTTTGATGAGTCACTAAAATCTGGTGTTATTACCATTACTTTTGGTTCAGAATCATCAAAATAAATACCATCAGTCCTTACTGCAGATGAATAATTGTAAGCTGAATCAACTGCTTTTATATATGTATAATATAAAGTATCACGATCAAGGTCTAATCCATCTATCATGACATTATCAATGCTATCGGTCTGGTACCAGTCTTGGATATTAATAGTATCATTGTTCGTGCCGATAGATAACTCAAAATGATCAATGCCTATATTATCAGAAAAACCGTCCCATAGATATTCCAATGATGTTGAATCTGGAGTATAGTCCATCTCAAGTATCCACTGTCCATCGTTGATCGTACCTGCAGTCGGTAACTCAGTATCAATATTGACACCATTCCCCCAAATGGTATCTGAATAATTTCCAGCTGAATCTCGCACAAAAGCAGCCCCATGATAGGTATTGTTATTTTCTAAACCTAGGTCACTCCATCCACCAAAGGCTTCTACACCACCCATGGTCCAGTCAACGACATCGGTTACATTTGGCTCAGACCCAAGTGCATAATATGTTTCTCGTATTCCTGAGGTCGTATCTTCGACATTCCAATATAATGTAATCGTATCTGAGTTATTATAATAAGTTGGATCAAGATTGTCGTACCCCTCCAAAAGAGCATTGATAGAAGGGCTTGTATTATCTATCCCTACCATTGTCCCATCAGTTGTTTCCGTGGTGCTGACTCCTTGATTCCCTGCTGTATCTGCAAATGAAATATCAAATGATATTTGACCGTTAGGATCAAAAATGTTTACAACATATTTACCAATTTGTAGTGTCCCACTCATGCTTCCATTAATAATAACTGTATCACTGGCCATTATTGAACTAATAACATCTAAACCTTCACTTGATCGGAATAATAGAGATACAGTATCAGATGTGGTTGCCCAATTATCACTGAGAACATTATTGGTTGAAATGGTTACAGAATCTAAAGTGGGAATGGTCTCATCAATATGGATTATAGTACCATCTGAAGAACCTAGGGTCTCATTACCAGCCTTATCAATGATCTTCGTTGTAAATTGAGCATTTAGATTCTCAGCATAACCATCAACAGACTCAAAATTATTCCTAGAAAACCTCAAAAGTTCATAGCCAACCTCAGGAATAATTCCAATCTCAATTTCATCTCCAAATAAAAAGAATTCATTATCTTCAAACTTGATCATTGGCTGAAATGCTCCTCCAATCAATGACTCATCATCTAATGAAATGGGAGTTTTAATGATTATTGAATCATTTGATGTATTCCAGTAACCCAATATGGCGTTTCCACCTATAACATAAACTGAATCTATGGCAAACGCTATTGGGGGAGTAATGTCAAATAAGATACTTGATTCATCTGTCGTAGAAGAAACAGCATCTCCCGAATTGCCTACAAGGTCAAAAAATGCAATCTGGAATGGTATGAATCCTTCTGCTTCATTTCCATCAAGGATGTACCAAGAGCGGTAGGTTGATCTTGTTTCATTGATAAAAATTGTATCTGCTTCTGTTTGCGCTATTGATACCGAAATACTACTCAAAGGCTCACTAGATTCAAAATCCAGGACCAAAGTATCTGCTACAATTGCAAGAGATGGATCATTTTCATTAGTAGAGTGAAAGGAAACGGAGGCCAATGTTGGTCTTGTACCATCAAACCAGACAAATGAACCATCATTGGTCTCTGTTACATCGCCAGTAGAATTGCCCGCGGAATCTTCCATGATAATAGAAAAACTGATAAGACCATCTGGGTCTTCATCAACTAATTCACGTACCGCAATAAATTCAAATTCAACCTGCGTAGGAACAACATTTGACTCTTCAATGATAGTAACTATATTTCTATGTGCTTCTGAAACAGTGAAGAACAATGAATCCATATCACCGATCGCAGCTGAATCGATCATTGCATTATTTGATGACATCCTAATATTGGTAAGTTGAGGCAATGTCCTATCATACCTTACTATGGTCTCGTCTGTTGTTGAATTTGCAGTTGGTCCAGTAGCGCCGCCCAAGTCTGTATACTCTATGCTAAAGATGATGCCTCCCTCAACATCATCATCATCCATTATATGAAATCCCCTATAATTTGCAGCGCCATCATCTATGTGGTCTGAACTGTTCCCAGCAATTAAAATATTCAAGTTATCCAAGGCCTCATTCGCTGAAAACTTGACAAATACAGTATCACCAGGTTTTGACCATGTAGTATCTTGATTGTTTGAATACATTGAAGCCGTCAATATTTCTGGTGGAACAATATCATGGTTAACATAACTATCATCTAAGGTATTGGTAATCTGAAGACCACGATTGGAGGCTCTATCCTGAAAATCGATCGAGAATGGTAGAATCCCCCCAGGCTCATCTCCAGTCAATGTGAGTGTGGCAACATAACCTTCTCCATCCTCCAATACTGTAATATTTTCATTCGCAATGGTCACAACCATAGAATCGATCAATAAAGGCTCAATAGGCATAAAGGTAAGAATCACATCATCACCAGCAATACCGATCGAGGTATTGTTCAAGTTATTTGATTGAATATTTACTTGGTCGAGAGTAGGCAGAGTTCTATCAAATATGACATTCGAGGAATTCGTTGTCTCAGTAATGGGGTCGCTTTCAAGTCCAACGGAATCTGTTACAAATATCTCAAAATCCAATTGTCCTTCAGGATCAAATTCTGTCATTTCGTATTCTGCTAGATATTTTTCAGATCCAAGGTCTGTGATCACCATTGCCTGATCAACTATATTTGCAACCTGAGCAGTCAACAACTCATCGGAAATGAATACTAGAGATACCATATCTCCAATCTTTGACCATGTGGAGTCAGAATTATTGGATGAAATTCTGACAACATCCAGTGTAGGTTTGATATTATCAAATGTCACGGTCGAACCATCCGTAGTAGATGAAGTCCCATCATTTGGATTCCCTGCAATATCTAGTATTTCTCCTATCTCAAAAGGTATTATCCCATCAGAATCACCATCCTGCATGATATAACTGGCTGTCCATTTGCTGTTCCCCAGGTCAGATATTCCCGCATTTTGACCTGAGATATTAACAATAGGCTCTTGTACAGCCTCATCCGTTATTAATGTTAATGTGATCTCGTGTCCAACGGTAGCAAGTGTGGTGTCTGAAAAATTGGACCGGTATGAAACATAGTTTATGGATGGAAGAGTTTGTTCTATCACTAATCTATTGATGCTTTCAGCCCCTTCTTTTTCATTTCCTGGACGATCTCTGATAACGGTTTTAAACGTAATGGTGTCCTCTTCAGCAAAACCCGTGATTGATTCAACTTGTGAATCTGTTAGGGAAAGTAATTTATCAGTGCCTACATCACCATCATCGATTGTGAAAGGATCTCCGGTCTGCTCCCATGCATTCAACCCAATTTTTGCCCAAACCTGAATTTTTCCATTAATGATGGTTGTATCATTATCAACAATTGGTACTGATATGTTAATCCCCGTATTTGTGGAATTCCAAATATTGTCAACCTGATTACCACCTGTTGATATAACATTACCTGTATTGAAATCTTCTGGAGGAGTCTTATCAAATACGACCCAACTTGCATTTGTTGTATTGGTCACCTCAATTCCAGAATTTCCAGCAGAATCGGAAAAACTAATGTTGAAGACAACAAGACCTTCCACATCTGTATCTAAAAATTCATAAACAGAATTAAACTCAACATTACTTACATCTGAAATTGTGGTTGATTGAGATTGAATAGTTGATGCCCTACTCAGGATGACCTCAGATGCTGTTGCATTCACTGTCACCTGATCACCAACCATTGCCCATTGAGTATTTAAATTATTTGATATTATAGTTACTTGATCCAATGTAGGTAATGTTCGATCATAATTAACAACTGTGGCCCCTTCTCCAATTGAACCACCATTATACGAACCATCATTGCCTAAATAATCGGTGAATATTGATTGAAGGGTACCTATCTCTCCTTCTGGCTCTGTACCCAATAGTGTATAGGATATTTGGAATTGTTCACCACCTAGGTCTGACTCATCTCCATCATTACCATTTATGGTAACAGCTGGAATATTGACATCTTCATCATGCGTTATGGAAATAGTTAGTATATCACCTGTCTTTGCTAGATGAGAAAATGTATTATTTGAAGTCATGCTAACAAAAATTGGTTCATTTGCCTCTATGTCAATGGGCAATGTCGTTGAACTTATATTCCCATCCTCATAATTGCCTGCTTGATCGAAAAGCCTGGCAGAGAATTGCCCTTCAAGCTCATGGGCAAAGTCTTGAATTCCCTCAAAATCATCTGAGGGTGCGGTCAATGAAATCTCCCCCGCAATGGAGTGATCCTCTGTAATCACTATGCGCTCTCCTATGGGTATGAGGTCATTATCTAATATTTTGCTCAATATTTGGAATTTTGACCCTATGATAGAATAGGGATCTAAGACATCCTCTTGAAAAAAGAATGGAGAATCTTGTACCCATTCTACTCCATTTTCAAGATTAGCTGAATTATTTGTAGTTGAAAGATCTATAGAGGTTGTGGCCGGACTACCTTCATCAAGTCTCCAATAGCCTATAAGGCCATCCTCATCACCATTGAGAGCAACGGCCTTATAAGCCTTGATCAAATTTTCATCTCTTGCGACATTCCATAATCGTACCTCATCTATTTTACCATCAAAGAACTTTGTTGAAGTCTTATCAAATGAACCCAATATTAGATCATCTGAAAAACCACTCCAATCCACAGGCCCAACATAATCATTTCTAAAATCAACTGGGATCCCATCCCTATACAAGGTAAGGTCTCCATTCTGAAATCTGGCTGCAAAGTGAACCCATGTATTAACAGACGCTGAGGCAACGATATGCTCTATGTCGGTTTTCTGCGTGCCTGTTGTCTTTAGATAAAACCTCCAGCCTCCTGAATAAAGAAAAAAGCCAAATCCTCGTTGCTCTGTGTTTCCATAATCACCAAAATCCAAAAATCCTTCATAATTCTGAGCACTATTCACATTGACATAGGCTTCAATTGTGAATTCATTGGATACAAGATATACATCATTCCATGGAATTGTGACCTGCCCACTATTTCCTTGAAATGATAATGAATTACCATCAACATAATCAAAACCGATAACCGTTGTGTCATTAGGCACCAAAACATCGACCTGGACCTGTGTATCTGTTGAACTCCATATCGCTGGATGAGAGTCTTCGCCAATGGATATGACATTATCTGTAACCGTAGGTACAGCAGGCACTGAAACATCTACAAGTACATTTGTATCATCTGTTGTGTTCCTACATGTGGGACCTGATACACCATCAGATGTAAAATCTACCAAAAATGAAATAGGACCATCTGTTGCATCCTCTGGAACGGTATACGCAGCAACATAATCAAGACCCGATGGGTTTGTTATTGGAACTTCTGTTGAATTGATCAATACAAATGGAGACCCAGGATCAGGGTCGTTAGGTAGTGTGAATTCAAGTGAGACAATATCTCCAGGTATTGCCTTTTGGTTATCATCAGTATTGTTTGATGATATAGAGGCATTGGTTATGGATGGGATGACATCAACCCTTACATCATCAACATGCCAAGCATCAATATAATAAGAATTTGTCCCATAGGTCTCCCATCTCAACTGCAATGTCCCATCCATGGAAGCAAAGAATGATTCTGTTCTTGGCATTATGTCCACTTGCCCTCCACCAGCACTGATCTCATAGTTCAAGGCAGTTACCCAATCACCCCCGTCACTGCTGTATTCAATGTTCATCCCATTATAATGACCGGCAGGCGAAGGATAACCATCAAGGGCGATCTGAAACCGGATGATCACAGTTGTCAGTGTCCCTACATTTATAATAGGCGAGTACATATAGTGTCCATCGTAGGGATTGGCAAATGTATTGGGTTGTGATGGAGACCAATAGTATGTCGCTGAAGGCGCATTATTATTGAAGTTTGTATTCCAAGATGATATTTGCCATTGCCCCGTATTGGAAGGATAGTTTTCTGGAATGAACTCCCAACCATCAGGTAGATCAGATGCATTATTGAAATGCTCATCTAGAAGAGTTTGCCCCATCAAGAAGGAAATAGATAAAAGAAAAATTGATCTTTTTATCATTGCACAATGATCTCCGCACCTCGCATTCCATTGATATCAATCTGGGCATCCTCATGGTCGACGATGATGCATTCGCTTAAATTATAACCAATGCTGTCATTTCCAGTGGTCAACGGATTGAAGATTAAATCTGCCAGATGCCCAGTACCCTCTAGGTCTAGTTTTACAGTCCCAAGAAAATATGCATACAGATCAACTATGTTATCATCATATGTATAAGTGAATAAGGGTGTTGATTGACTTGTGTCTGTTATAAAGATACCGGGTACAATAGTGTCCAGTTCCATCAGTTCATTGGGAAACTCTATTTGCAAATGTATACCAGAAAAAGGCTCAGTTGAATCTTCCTTGAAAACAATGAAGGACCCAATAAGTATAGAATCTGTTTGGGTTACTGTTTGGGTTTTGGGATAAAAGACAAGTGTTGGTGCACCTATGCCTTGCTCTTCATTGGCTTTGTGATCTACAGGATTATCAAAGATCTTATCATATATGGTACAAGAACATACAATGGTTATTACAAGTAAGGAAATTTTGAGGCCATGTAAGATCCGCACTATCTATCCTTTTGGAAGGGTTGAGTGAGGCATTCCTTTTTGATATATATTGGTATAGGGACGAGGGCCAAAGATCCAAGCGTGAATACTATTGGACACCCAACCAGTAAGGGTGGTTCCCGCAAGCGTAATCGCTAGCTTGCTATACAGTACGTGATCATCCCAATCTTTTTCAGCTGAATCCCTATAGTCTGCAATCTCCTTCTCATCATCAGTTGCATCATAGAGTTTTATATTTTCCAAATAACTTTTAGCTGATGAATCATAATTATTATAACTTGATATGAAGGCTAAGCTAAGAGATAGTTCTATGGCTGCCCATAAGCCTGCAGATAATGTATTCCCTGAATAAGCCTGACCCCAGCCAGGGACTGCCAGACTCCGTAATGCTGCTCCTATCGGAGTCTTGTCGTATGAAATCTCCTCTGGATTCAAAAACAATATGGCCTCTCGCTCTTTTTCCCATCCCTTCTGGACTTGATTCTTGGTCTTCCCAACCCAAAGACTAAGCTCATTGACCAAACCATTGTTATAATTTTTCAGATTGATCTTTCTTCTATGAATCAAACCACCTGAGCGCGTATTGAATAGCAGACCTTCCATTATCAATCGATCACCACTATGTTGTATTCGATTTAGTAGTACAAAATTCACATTATGAGTGCGCCCGAGATCCTTGATATCATCCATATATTTTGAGGCTGGATTATCATGGTCATCTATGTCTTCAAATAATGCATCGACAGATGAATCAAAATTAAAAGTGGAATTATTAAAATTATCAATTAATGACCGATCAATGCCTGCCAGGGGTTTATCAAAATGATTCAAGACCAAGTATGTAGCTTCTTGATCAAAGGCTGAGGCAATGCCAGATAACAGCATTAGGTAAAAAGTTACATTTATAGATCTCAATTACTTAGACCAAGAGGTTTTTTTAAAAAATAATTATATTTCTTTGGCTGGTCTACACGAATGGTCTGCTCATCAATGATCTCACCGATCTTGAACACTCGAAGCAAGTGATCACCTGCCTCTAATTTTAGTCGGACCAGGTCAACATCCCATCGATGTTCACCATTTAATTCAAATACTAACCCCTTCTCCTCTGTTTTGAACTTACATTCATAGATAGGGTTAAGAAAAAAGTCCAACTCTATGGCCTGAGCAGGATTTACAAGAAGATCATAGGTAAGTGGGGCGTAGCCTTTCTTTTTAATCTCGAACTTATGTACTCCAGGAGTAATTCTCTCATTGCGTATGGGGGACGATCCAATATTTACACCATCCAAATGAATATCGACTTTTTTTGGTATGGTATTTACGTCCAATTTTATCTGAGGGAAGATGAAGGTAATACCAAATAAAATAACCAAAGAAAATTTAATTGTCTGCATCATATTAATTTCCTTTTGGCAATCTATAGACGTTATGCATATTGACCAATCTGAGATCTCCTCGGTTTATCCATCCTTTCATCTTTACTCTTTTACTATTATCAATTTCAACCTCAATGGAACCAAAATATTCTCCTAGAGTCACTCTATCAACAGAAATTGCTTCACCTTCCTTTAGCAAAAATAAAGTTTCTGATCCAATTTCAGGACCATCACGAAAATGCACATTGTCTTTATTGGTCAAATAAATTGGTTCAACCATATCTCTACTAGGGCCAATACCTATATCTAACTTGAGTTTTCTATTATTAGAAAAATCTAGTTTTTTTGTATAAGGTTTAAAAATAAGATTTTCACCGGCTACAACACGTAGATGTTCTGCATATCTATATTCACCAGGTATTGCCAACTGGTAGAAACCCAACTCATTAGAACGTGTAGTATAAATGACATTATCAAAATTTTGAATTGAAACATCTACATTTGTGATCATACTATCGTTGCTATTGAAATAAGTATTACCAGAAACAACTAATTGACCGATCCTAATTGTCTTTGGTGGTAAAACGATACGTCCGAAACTGATTCCTTTGAATCTGACCGTAACAGGATCAAAATTCTTATCTTGGGGAATGATCTTAATTAGATTGGTGCTGTTTTGAATATCTAAAACACCTTGAGGTAGATAAGCAAGAAACTCTTTAGGAGCTTCCTGCAAAATAGATATAATTGGGCGAAGAGTATCCCCCTGTGCAAAGACCTTAAAAAGGATATTGTCTGGAACTGCGGCATCATACCTTAAGGGTAAAATAAGTTGTATCTCACCATATTCATAGGTAACAGATATAAGGGGCTGCCTGTTATTATAGATTATATCTGGATAGAGGGGGCCTTTGAATGAAGAGCATCCTGATAAAAGTATTACCAAAGAAATGGTAAATAAATATTGTCTTATTCTATTCAAGTGTCTCTAGTGCCTATTCATATGGAAAAATTTTACTACTAAAACATTGGTAGTACAAATATTGATACAGAATCTTTAGATAGTTATTCAAAATGAGCTCCGCAATGTCAGGCTATTTACCTATTGCTGAATTTTAAACTTTATTATTTGTTTAATCCAAGAAATTCGTAATAAAGTAAGATTTTCTTTAATTAACATATTGACATTCACATTATCATTATAGATATCTAGTTACAAATCTGATCACCTTTTTTGTCCATTCTGTATATGGGGGAAATGTCAGACCAATCATACTCAAAGAACCATTTTTTTGCATAGATCGCTCATTGCTAAATGTAAGAAAACCATTGTGCCCATGCGATCTACCTATTCCACTTGCATTAACACCTCCAAAAGGCAATTCTAGGTTTAAAAAATGAGATTTGACCTCATTGATCACCATCCCTCCAGATGATGTATTCTCAATGATGGTTTTTATGTTCTTATTTGATTGTGAGAATATATACAAAGCAAGTGGTTTTGTTCTTTGATTGATGATCTCTATACATTCTTTCAAATTGACATAACTAATAATTGGTAAAAGTGGACCGAATATCTCTTCCTTCATAATATTCATATCCAAGGTAATTGAATCAAGTATCGTAGGTTCTATGAATAGATTTTCACGATCCTTCCCGCCCCCATGCACAACGGTGGCCCCCTGATCAATTGCTGATAATAACAATCGATCTAATCTATCAAAATGATGTTCATTGACAATTCTTGCCAAGTCCGGTGATTTAAATTTTTCATCAAATGATTGCCCATAGATAATATTGAGTTTATTTGATAATTGATCAATGAGTTGGTTTTTCTTGCTCTCATGAACAAGAATATAATCTGGTGATATACATGATTGACCAAGATTCAAGCATTTTCCCCAAGCCAATTTTTTGGTCACCATTTCCATCTTGGCCGTATCATCAATGATCGTTGGCGATTTACCTCCTAGTTCAAGGGTAATAGAAGAGAGATGTTTGGCTGCTGCCCCCATGACTATTTTCCCTATTGATGGACTACCAGTGAAAAAGATATGATCAAAGGGATGTTTGAGTAATTCCTCTGCTACATCCTGATTACCTTGAAAAAAGGCAACGCATTTCGATTCGAAAATCTCATTTATCATTCTTCCCATCATTGCGCTGACATTTGGTGTCAGTTCAGATGGTTTGATAATTATCCTATTGCCTGCTGCAAGTGCTGAGACAAGTGGACCAATGGTGAGGTTAAAAGGAAAATTCCATGGCGCGATTATCAGCACTACTCCCCTCGGTTCATAATGTAGCCAAGCTTTAGCTGTGGATAAGGCCAGAGTTGATTTCCCAATGCGTTTTGGTTTCATCCATCTTCTAAGATTTTTTTTTGCAATTTTTATCTCTGAAAGGACATACCAAATCTCTGCTAATTCAATTTCTGATTCTGGCTTTTGTAGATCTTTGTAATGCGCTTCTTTTATGACCGTCTTATTGCTCTTTATCCATTTTTCAACTCTAATCAAATATTCTATGCGCTTACTTAAAGTAAGTGGTGCATTATTTTCTAACTGTTTAGTAAAGATTGTATCTATGTCTTGAGATGTGGTCATATACAGAATAAAAGCTACGTTATGTTTGAAATTTTTAAAATCATTGTGTTCGTGATAAATAATATTATAAAACGAGTTTAATTATTCTATGATGACCTGTTTAAATAAAGTAAGTCCAGTTAAATTCATCTCAATTTTACTATGAAAGAAATAGAAAAAAATCTTCTCAAAAAGGTCAAAAATTCAGATAAAACAGCATTTCGCCAACTATTTTCTGATTTTTATGACACCTTGTTCCGATTTGTGGCCTACAGGGTACGAGATAGTGATCTAGCTGAGGATATCACTCAAGAGACTTTTTTGAGAGTTTGGAAAAAAAGAGAATCTTTAGTACCAGAAAAATCATTCTTTTCACTTATTGCACGCATATCCACTAACCTATGTTATGATCACTTCAGACACATTGAGGTCAGGAATCGGCATCAGAACCAGTTACCAGATTTTGGGAAATCTCATTTTGATGATCCAGAGAAAGTAACTCAAGCAAATATGCTTGAGGAAGAGATTCATAGAATTGTCAATGAAAAACTTCCTGATAAATGTAGATCAATTTTTATATTAAGTCGTATGGAGGGTAGGACTAATCCAGAAATTGCAGGAATGTTAGATCTTAGTGTTAGAACAGTTGAAAATCAAATATATAGGGCTTTAAAGGTTTTGAAAAAAAATTTAGATAACTATTTGTGAGTGATATACGGTTATATATCGTTATTATTGTGCTGAGAGACAATAAACATATTCGTTAAAATTGAAGTTAGATAATAAAGAAAAACTTATCTGGGAAGTTAGTACACAGACTCAACTTCCACCTGTTCCTGACAAGGATGCAGTGTGGGACCGTCTTGTCCAAGAAATGAAAATAGATCAAAATAATTTTGGCATAACTAAAAAGGAATCAAGTTGGAAACTCTGGCCCAATATGGGCAACAAGATCAATATTGCAATAGCTTATGGACTGATATTTGCTCTTTTATCTCCTTTGGCATACAACTTCTTTTTCACTAAAAAAATTCTCACTGGTAATGCACAAAATGAGACTATTTTACTATCAGATGGAACAAAGATAATACTCAATTCCAAAAGTAAGATCATTTATGGCCGTAACTATAATATTGATAATCGATCGATAAAACTAACAGGCGAAGCATACTTTGAGGTTGAAAAGAATGATTTGCCATTTACCATAGAAACAGCCTATGGTGTAATATCTGTTCTGGGGACATCATTTAATGTACGTTCAAGAGAAGATGGTTTTGAAGTAGGTGTTAACGATGGAAGGATAAAATTATCAAATGAATCCTATTCCATTCATTTATCAAAAGGTCAATTCATTGAAGTCGAATCTTCATTTGAAGAAAAAGACATAGTCGATATTTCTATAAAGGAATATCCGGATTGGATAAATCAAAAGTTTTATTGCAATGAAACAAGATTAGATGAATTATGCTCTGAGATTGAACGTACCTTTGATATCCAAATCAAATTTTTAGACCAAAATCTTAAAAATCTGACTATCACTGGCATAATTGAAGCATCAGACTTGAATGATGTATTATACACAGTTTCCTTATTGACCAAGCATAAGTTTAAATTAGAGGATGATATCTGTACCATCCTCTAAAATAATAAAACTAGATCATACATTCCTTATAGCAACCCTAATTTTTCTAGGGTTTAAAATTCCTCTTTTATCTCAAGAAAAAATCGTATTCGATTTCAAGGATCTAGAATTGAAACCTGCGTTGCAAAGACTTATTGAGGAACATAATGTTTCAATAGTATTTCCAGATAGCATACCCAATATCCTTGTCACAGCTAGATGTAATGAATGTAATATTGATGAAGCAGTGTCTACAGTGCTCTCATCTACTAATTTGACATGGGAAAAAAATAATTCTCAATTTATTGTTCTACTACCACAATCTGAGCCTTATTTCATTATATCTGGTAGAATAGTAGACCAATTAACAAATGAGCCTATACCATATTCAAATATTTTTATCCCAAGCTTATCATTGGGAGATATCTCAAACCACGATGGTATATTTTCAATATCAAACATCTATGTAGAAACCTGCTCATTGAGCATATCATACATTGGATATGAGAGTAAAATACTAAATATTACTTTCCCAAAAGATAATAAGAAAATTTTTGAAATTCGTTTAACACCAAAGATATTATCTTCTAAGGAAATCTCAATATTTGGGACACCAAAGGAATTTATGGACCGTTCTAATAATCTAGGGCAGGTATCTTTTTCCCCTAGGCATATATCTACACTACCAAATTTGGGTGAAGTTGATATTTTTCGTTCATTGCAGTTCCTCCCTGGAGTTCAATTGGGTCTCGGAGAGACATCAAATCTATATATTCGTGGTGGATCGCCAGATCAAAATCTTATCTTATTAGACTGGATGCCCATATATCAAACTGGGCATATGTTTGGGTTTGTAAGTGGAATCTCAGCAAATGCAATTAAAGATATCCAAGTATACAAAGGTAGTATACCTTCAAAGTATGGTGGACGCATATCTAGTGTAATTGACCTTTCTTGCCGGTCTGGTAATAGTATTGATGCACATGGTTCATTATATGGGAATTTGTTGAGCCAAGGTGTTTCAGCAGAAATACCTATATTCAAAAGAGGTAGTTATATAGTGACCTATAGAAGGTCTAATCCTTCAAATCATTATTCTACACTTTATACCTCGATTCAGAAATATGTCACTGGAGATGATCGTTTCAATTTATTAACTGAATCTGCATCCGAAGAAAATGATCAAATATCAAGTGACTATGATATTTGGTCATCTTATCAAGATATAATTAGTAGACTTTCTTTACTGATTACTCCGAAACATAGATTGACAATAACTCATATAAATGGCATTGATTCATCTTTAGAAGATAGAGGGTATTTTGGATTTAATTCAATATTGGGTAGTGATGATGTGTTGATCAAAGAAGGTAATAAAATTAAAAACGAGGGCATGGTAATGAATTGTTATTCTAATTGGAGCCCTAATTACAATTCTCATTTAAGTTTATCTCGATATAATATCAAAAATAATTCTTTATCATTACAATATCCCAAAATGAATGATGATACATATTCATTGATGAATGAAGCAAAAACCACCAATAAGTTTTCTGATAGATCCATTCGCTTTCATCAACAATATAAAGGAATAAAAAATCATAGTATTTCGACCGGGATACAAGAAACATATTTTGAGGTAATCAATAAATCAATTAATAAAGATGGCACATCATATAATTCATCTTTTGTAAAACAAAGGGCATTCAGTCACACATTCTTTTTAGAAGATGAATGGAGGCCCTTCAATCAATTGGAAATAAAATCGGGAATCAGAGTTCTATATTTTGAAATGAACAATAATAAATTCTATCAAGAACCTCGACTATCAATAAAATATAAAACACATCTTAACCTCTCCTTGGAAGCATCATTTGGACAACATCACCAATTTGTCCATCATCTTAAAAATGAGACTACGGTCCAAAATAATTGGTTACTGTCTTCAGATGGTATTCCAATTACTACCTCGCTAAATAAAAACTTGGGACTAAATTGGGATAATATAAAATATGCTGCCTCATTTAGTGCCTATGAATGTTCAATGAATAATCTTTTTCGGCTTGACGACTTTTCCACAATTTTTGACCATAAAGAAAACTCTACTTCTAGGATTATTCTAGGCTCTGGAGAAAAAATTGGGATTGAATTAATCTTAAGGAAGAAAAGTGGTGTAATCAGGGGATGGGTATCATATCATTTTAATCAAACAGAATATAATTTCCCATTTTTTAATAATAGTGAATCATTCCTAGCAGACCATGATAAATCACATGAATTAAAAACTGTAGCAATTGCACGGATCTGGGATATTGATATAACTGCGAATTGGGTTTTTTCATCTGGTGGACTTTATACAGATATTAATAATATATATGTTGAACCAGGTTCTGGATTTGAAATAAATACAACTGGCAATATCAATAAAGAGAGACTGCCACCGGTACATCATCTAGATATTGGCATTTCTAAATCATGGAAAATATCACCAATAGTTATGGATGTTGGTTTTTCTATTTATAATATATACAACAAAAACAATGTAAGTCATAAGAGGTACAATCCCTATACGCCCCAGCTTTCAATATCAAATGTATCAATGTTCGGAATTACACCTAGTATCAATTTAAAAATTAGTTTTTGATTTTTTGTGGAGGCGGGGAGAATCGAACTCCCGTCCGAAATAGAGTGATGTAGATCATCTACATGCTTAGTCTTCCAATTGGTTTCTCATTTGAACTTATATCAGAGACAAAAATAAGCACAAACCAGTCTGTTTTATTTCATCTCAAATTCACAGACAAATTTGAGACTAGTCTATGTAGATGACGTTCCTGGACCAGACCATAGACTCATCTAATCCGGAACGAGCTGTAGACTTAAGCTGCAGCCATATAGCCGTAATCGGCATTTATAGGTATGACAGGTGATTAAGGAGGGAACTGTCATCCTCCGCATGCGATTCAACATATCTCATATCTCGTCGATACCGATCGCCCCCAATTTTCAAAAAACATATAAATTCAATAATTCTGATATAGAAATGAGAAAAGGCTTCTAGCGCCAACCTGAAGCCTTTTCGAAAGAAAAGTTGAATTTACTATACATCAACTTTAGTTCATTTTTCATCCTCTTTCCTTAAAACTTCTTTTAAAAAAAATCATCAAAAAGAGGCCAACAAGTATAGAACATATTGAAAATTAATCGCAACTGATAAAGTTGTTTTTTTAAACTTTTTTTACCACTTATACTAAACTCTATATCTGCAACCGTACAATTGGTAGAGCAATGACTTTTTAAACCATTGGCTCACTATTCTAATCCATCTAGTCAATAAGATCAGGTAGAGGTGTTACATCCGAGGTAAGAAGAATCAACACCTCCACCTAAAATAGTCTTCTATACTGCAGACCAGTCATCAACTATAAAACGATTTATTAGTAAAATATACTTGTGATGTATATCACAATAGGCCAAAAATAAAATATTTAAAAAAGTGGTTTTTGAATGTAAAACAGTTGAGCAGTAGATTGATATATGAAAAAATATTATGTATATGTTATTGAACTAGATGAAAAAGTTGCGACCTATAATAAGTTCCGTAAAAGAAATCCAAAATATATCAAAGGGAATGGATGTGTTTATGTTGGGCAATCAAGTAGAGTCCCCAAGTTAAGATTTGAACAGCATAAAGAAGGCTATAAATCAAATAAATACGCAAAAATATACGGTGTAAGACTAAGACCTGATCTCTATGAGAAATACAATCCTATCCCTACAAGAAAAGACGCAGAGAACATCGAAGAAATGTTAGGAAAATCATTGCGAAAAAGAGGTCTGGGTGTTTGGTATAATTGATACAAGTTTTGCTAGACTAATTAATAGAAGTTGAATATGATTGAATATGATAAAGAAGAATTAAAAAAGAGAAGACCTCTGAACTTCCTTGCTATGGTGATCACATTATTATTCATTTTTCTAACTTTTTATTTGTTAAATCAATGAAAACACTCAAAATCAAACAAAGACCAATACTTTTTATTCTTACAATCTTTACTTATGGATTAGCATCTGAATGTACAGATCATGGAACGGCACCTTTTAGTGGAACGATCTTTATTGACCCTGATATTATCACACCTGATGACCCTACTACATTTGAAAGTTTATATTATAACGGAACAGCACCGAGAGTAATGTATGATAGAAGAGCTGCAGATTGGATAAATGAGAAACCATTTCTATTTCCTGCAAAATATAATGATGGATTACAAATTGAGATACAGGTAAATCCTGAGTTTGGAGATTTTAAAACAGCTCAGATCCAAGCAGAAAAGTATGCTATTGTAATTGGACGTTTGACCACACAGTTAAGGAAGGATGTAGAGACAGTTTGGATACATAAAGGTCTAAAACCATTTGGTGGAGGGAATAACAACTTATTAATTCATACCGACTGGTCAATCAAACATTACGAGGGACAAGGTATTTTAGAGGAAACCTTTGTGCATGAGGCATCGCACACATCGCTTGATTCCTATCATGCCAAAAACGCAGATTGGCTTGAGGCTCAATCAAAAGATTGCATTTTCATATCAAGTTATGCTGAGGAAAATCCA
>Ga0208639_1000721_pt1 | contig 24460 bp, 25 predicted proteins | sample ETNtaG_33_FD_185772 | JGI IMG/M metagenome (GOLD analysis project Ga0208639, IMG submission 185772) | Marine microbial and viral communities from oxygen minimum zone, Eastern Pacific Ocean - ETNP201310SV76 (SPAdes) (version 2) | ecosystem: Environmental > Aquatic > Marine > Oceanic ...
AGAGGGGATATCATTCATAGGGATATGATATGATTTTTCAGATATTTTAGATATCAAAACTTCATTATCAGTTCTAACATCTAGAAGAATAAAATCTTTATTGTCATTTAACATAGATTCTAATTCTTGTACGTTTTTTTCTTTCAAAATTATATATTCCTAAATATACAATTAAAATTTAGACATTTTTTTCTTTTTCCAAAGAGGAACTTTAGCTTTAGCTAATTTTCTTTGTTCGCTAGGTTTTAAATAGAAAGTCTTGCTTTTGTACTCTTTTAAAATACCTGCTTTTTCCCATTTTTTCTTAAACCTTCTAAGCGCTCTTTCGAATGGTTCATCATTTTTAACTTTAACACTTACCACTTATATTAACTCCTTTGTTATTATTTCAACCACTATATTTTGTGGGCCCTCAGGGACTTGAACCCCGGACAAACGGATTATGAGTCCGCTGCTCTAACCAACTGAGCTAAGGGCCCTAAACAGGTAATAAATTTATATTATTTAGAATATATATCCATAGAATTATTCTTCTTCTAACGAAATTTTTCCAGTTTGAATTTTCCAGAGCTTGTTGTAAATACCTTTTTTATCTAATAATTTTCTATGATTTCCACTTTCTATAATCGACCCATTACCTAAAACAAAAATATTATCAGCATTTCTTACTGTTGATAGTCTGTGTGCTATAACTATTGTTGTTCTATCTTTAGAGATACTATATAAAGCTTTTTGTAATAATAATTCTGTCTCATTATCAACGGAAGATGTTGCTTCATCAAATATCAATATAGGAGGATTTTTATATAAAGCTCTAGCAATTGCAATTCTTTGTTTTTGACCTTCAGATAATTTTTGACCTCGCTCACCAATAAAAGTATCATAACCATTTTCAAGTTTTATGATAAATTCATGTGCTTGACTTTGTTTTGCAGCTGTAATAATTTGATCATCATTCCCCGTGTTAGGATAAGCAATATTATCTTTAACACTTCCATCAAACATAAAAATATCTTGGCTTACATAACCTATGTTTTCCCTTAAGTTTTTTATTTGTATATTTTTAATTTCATGTGAACCAATATTTATTGATCCACTAATTGTATCATAAAATCTTAATAATAATTTTATAATAGTTGTCTTCCCTGAACCTGTTTGACCTACGATTCCAACTAAAGTATTTTTATTAATATTTAAATTTAAATTTTTAAAGATTGGTTTATTTTCTGAATAGTAAAAATTTATATTATTGAAATTAATATTATGATTAAAATCATCAAGAATAATAGACTCTTTATTATCTTTTATTTTTTGAGGAGTATCTAATAAGTCTAATACTCTTTTTGTTGAAGCCATAGAACGTTCAAATAAATCTACAGTTTCACCAAGTGTTGTAAATGGCCATAAAAATCTTTGTGTTAAAAAAACTAACACACTATATGAACCAACAGCGATAGTACCATCTAGAGCAAGATAACTACCTATTATCATTGTTCCTAAAAAACCACTTAATACACCCATTCTAACAAGCGGTACGAATGCAGAACTTAATTTAATTGCATGTTTATTTTTTAATCTATAATCATTACTTAAATCATGGACTCTATTTGATTCAATTTTTTCTGTTACAAAACTTTTTATTGTTGAAATTCCAATTAAGTTATTAAATATTGTATTATTTAGAAGTCCTACAGAATTTCTTACTGATAGATATCGAGGGGATAGATTTCTTTGAAAGAAAAATGCAATAACAAGTATAATAGGAATTGGTAATATAGATATTGAAGCAACAAGTGGAGATATATAAAAGAATACCGCACCAATTGCTAAACTTGATACTATGAGTTGAATAATTGTATTAAAGCCATTATCTAAAAAACGTTCTAATTGATTAACATCATCATTTAATTTAGCTGTAATATCTCCTACTTTTTTATTTTCAAACCATGGCATATCTAAATTTTGAACATGATTATAAGCATCTGTCCTTATTTCATGTTCAACAGTTTGAGCTAGATTTCTCCATGAGATAGAATATAAATATTGAAATAAAGACTCAAATGCCCATATAAAAAATGTAGCAATTGCCAAAAAAGTTATTTGAGATTCTATACTTTCAAATCCTAGTTTTGCAATAATGCTATCGTTTCTTTGAACAACAAGATCAACAGCAATTCCAATTAGGATTTCTGGTGCTATATCAAAAAGTTTATTGACAATAGAATAAACAGATGAAATGATTATATTTTTACGCCATGGTTTAGCGTACTTTAAAAATCTGAAAAATGATGTATAAGAATTGTTTTTATTACTCATCATATTTAGAGCGGGTATTCTTTATGTTATTTTCAATTTCTTTTAGTTGCTCTAAAATTTCTAGATTATTATTGGTTTTTAATTTTTCTCTTAGATTATCTACGCTTGATTGTAGTGCTTTTTGTTCAATCCGAATTAAAGTGTCAATAGCTAGCTTACGGCTATGATTAAATTTTTCTATATTGAATATTAAATCAATTAATTTTTGTCTAGATTCTTTATTGCTTATCTGTTCTGCTATGATATTAACTGGTGGTGCATCAGCACTTTTAAGATGTATATAAATATCCTTATAAATATCCTTATGTAATTCTGATAGCAACCAATTTTCATTCAAATTTTCAAATATTAAAATTCTGATATCTTTATCTTTTGCAAAACATAGTTTTATAATATCATCATAAAGTTTTAGGGAGGTATCTTTTTTAGTTAATTGAAGTTTAGGTTTATTATTATCTACTTTATTACTTTGTCGTTTATTCTTTAAAGTTATTTTTTCATTTAAAACCTGAATAATATTTGTCTTATCTATTGATGTTAGATCTGATATCTCATTTATCATTATTTCTTTAATAATAGGATTTGCAACTAATACTAATTCTTCTAAACACTCATCTATAAAATTAGTGACTCCAAGTGATCCAGTATCATGAATCGATGAAAAGTAATTATAGTGTGCTTTTATAAGACTTTGAGCATTTGCAATACCATCATTAAGCCCATCCACTCCTTGTTCTCTTATCCAATCATCAGGATCCATTTTATTAGGTGGTGTTACAATTTTAGGGTCTAAAGAATTTTTTATGAGTATATAACCACATTTTTTTGCTGCTGTTATCCCTGGATCATCGCCATCAAAAGTAATAAATATTTTATTTGCAAATCTTTTTAAAATCCTTGCATGTCCATTAGTAAATGCGGTTCCTGATATAGCTAAACAGTTTGTTATTCCAGCTTGAACTAATTGAAGTAAATCCATATAACCCTCTACAAGAATAATTTCTTTTTTAACTCTAATATCTTGAATATTATGATTCAAGCCATATAAAATATTGCTTTTGTAATAAATGGGTGTATCAGGAGAATTTAGATATTTTGCAGGATTTTCTTTATTGAATATTCTACCTCCAAATGCGATAAAGTCACCTTGTTGATTTTGAATAGGAAACATTATTCTAGATCTAAATCTATTGAAGTATCCTTTTTCCGATTTAATAAATAGACCACATAATTTCATTGCTTCTGATGAAAAAGATTCTTTTCTAAGAAGATTTAATAAATCATCACCACTATCAGGACTAAATCCTAATTGAAATTGTTCTATAATATCTTTTGACAAACCTCTTTCTTTTAAATATGAATAAGCATCTTTACCTTTATCAGATAATAAAATATTATGGTAATATTTTGTTGCATAATTATGCATGGCAATTAATTGTGATTTTGTATCAGTAAATTTTTTATTATCACCACCTTGAATATCAAGAATAATGTTATAATTCTGAGCAAGCTTTTTAACGGCATCAACAAATTCTAATTTTTCATAATCCATAACAAAATTTATTGATCCACCACCAGCGTTGCATGAAAAACATTTAAAGATTTGTTTTTCAGGACTAACTGACATTGAAGGTTTATTATCATTATGGAATGGACATAATCCTAGAAAATTGCGACCACGATTTTTTAATTCAACATAGCCTCCAACAACTTCAACGATATCTGCTGCTTGTCTCACTTTTTCTATTGATTGTTCTGAAATTCTTGCCATAAGCTATATGTAAATTAATATAAAAAAATTAAAAAAATATTATATTTGAAATATAATTAAAAATAGTTTTAATTTAAATATATGATAAATAATTATTTAACATACACATGATTAAATCTTCTTTTCTCCAGTTTGGAAGAACAAGCCATTTAATTAGTCCTAAAAATTTAAATTCACACATTAAAATAGAGAGATTTCAATGAGAAAATTATTATTTTTTATAATAACAGTTATTTTATTAAACGGTTGTACTGAGAGCATGAGCTCAAGAAAATTCTCATTCACTTATTCAGTTGAGCTAGAATCATCTCAAGGTAGAAAAATAGAGGTGTGGTTGCCTGTACCTGTAACCAATGAGGTGCAAACAATTTCAAATTTAGTTATTGAAAGCGATGGATTGCCTTATGAATTAAAAGATGAAAAGGATCACGGGAATAAATATGTTTATATATATTCTAAAGATGGCATAAATAGTGATAAAAATATAAAGATGTCATTTGATGTTAAAAGATTAGAACATCAAAATGTTAATTATGAAAATGTTAATCCATTAAATTATTTGAGTGCATCAAGCTTAGTCCCTGTAGGCAAATATTTTAGTAAAACAATTGAAGATAATGGTTTAAATAATAATGATATTGAAGGTATTTATGAGTATGTATTAGAAGGAATGCATTATGGAAAACCTAAAAGTGTAGATAATATTTATTATAATGACCCGTGGTTAAGTGCTAAAGGTAAATATGGAAATAAAGAGGTTTCAAGAGATCAAGTCCTAGCTTTGTATCAAGTTGCAAAGCAGACAAAAGGTAATTATACTTTTGGTAATGGAAATTCTTATTATGCATGTGATATCGGAGTTGGTAATTGCACAGATTATCACTCATATTTTATGTCATTATCTAGGACATTAAAAATACCAGCTAGATTTCATATGGGATTTCCAATTCCAAATGGAGAAGAGGGGGTGGTTAAAGGGTATCATTGCTGGGCTGATTATTATGTTGATGGTAATGGATGGTATCCTGTTGATATATCTGAAGCTGATAAAGATAAAAGCAAAAAAGATTATTTCTTTGGAACAGTGGATGAGAGTAGAGTAGAAATGATGAAAGGAAGAGATTTTGTATTGGAAGGTTATAATAGTGGAAAGGTAAATTTATTTATATATCCATTATTAGAAATAAACGATAAAGATTCAATTAAATTTTCTAAATCTTTTTCTTATAAAAATCTATAATTTTCTAATAATTAAGTAGTAATTAGTTTTTAATTTAACATAATAGGTAAATGGGAGAAAAAATGATAAAAAAATTAATAATAGTAACGTTTTTTTCATTGTGCTATATGCAAGGGAACCTTGGTGGGTATGCTATCTTTGATTATACTAATAATTCAGGGACTGATGGATTTGATTTAAAACGTGCGTATTTAAGTTATTCATCAGAGGTATCAGAAGAGTTGTTTTTTAAAATCAGATTTGATATTGGAAGACATGCAGATGATAGGTTAACCACATATTTAAAAAATGCTTATGTTGATTATAAGTGTGATAATGGAGATAAACTATCACTTGGTTTAATAGGAACAAATTCCTTTGGAGTTCAAGAAAAAAACTGGGGGTATAGATTTATTGAAAAATCAGTTGTTGATAAATATGGTATGACCAATACCGCTGATTTTGGAATAGGCTATTCTAAAACTTTTGGAAAAGTTAAAACAAGCATACAACTATTAAATGGAGAAGGATTTAAATCTGGAGATTCAGATGGAAAACAGTCTTTATATCTGAGTGTGCTTTATGGAGAGTCAAGACTAGATAAAAATGATGGTATGAATTTTGGAATTGTTATGAATAATAACCCGCAGGTTGATGGTACTGTTAATAATTTAGTTGGATTTTTTGGTGGTTGGGCATCAAATGGATTAAGAATAGGCTTAGAACATAACGAATTTGAATTAGATGTAAGTGGCATAACTGAAGAAGCTGCTTCAATTTATATTAATTATGATTTTTGTGAAGATTGGGATGTGTTTGTGAGGCGTGATATAAATGATTTAAATGTTGATGATAATGTGGATGCTAATGATTTGACTATTATTGGTGGTATTTGGAATGTTACTAAAGGATTAACAGTCGCTCCAAATATTTACTTAGATGATACAAATACGTATAGATTGACATGTATGTTTAAATATTAATTTTTTTACATTTATTAAGTTAATAATGATAAATTATTAGCATGAATATTTTCTTTAAATTTAAGTTATGATTTTCAGTGCTCTTAATATTCTAGGTGCACTTGGCATATTTCTTTTTGGAATGAAGGTGATGAGTGAGGGAATTCAAAAGACAGCAGGAAATCGTCTTAGAAATATTCTCGCTTACATGACTCAAAATAGGGTCGCAGGCATTTTTACTGGTTTTCTAACAACTTGCTTAGTACAATCTTCCTCTGCTACAACAGTAATGGTTATTAGCTTTGTAAATGCAGGGCTTTTAACTTTAACCCAATCTATTAGTATTATCATGGGTGCAAATATTGGAACAACTATAACAGGTTGGCTTATTGCCATACTTGGTTTTAAATTTAAGATTAGTAGTATAGCTCTTCCTGTAATTGGAATTGGACTTCCCCTTATTTTTTCAAAAGTTACTAAAAGAAAAAATTTAGGAGAAATATTTGTTGGATTTGGATTGCTTTTTTTAGGTTTAAAGTTTTTAAAAAATTCAGTTCCTGATATTAAAAATAATCCTGAAGTTCTTCAATTTTTGTCTTCATATACAGATTTAGGAATTTTTTCAGTTATTATTTTTATTACTGTGGGTGTATTTTTAACTATTATTGTTCAGTCATCTAGCGCAGCAATGACAATAACAATAACTATGGCTTTTAAGGGGTGGATAGATTTTCCAACAGCTGCAGCCTTAGTCCTTGGTGAAAATATTGGAACTACAATAACAGCTTATTTAGCATCTTTAGGTGCAAATTATCATGCAAAACGAACAGCTAGAGCACACATGATATTTAATGTTTTTGGAGTTGTGTGGATGCTAATTGCTTTTAAATTGTTTATTCCTTTTGTTGATTATATAATTCCTGGAGATATATCTAATCCAGAAAACATTCCGGTTCATCTATCAATGTTTCATACTTTATTTAATATTTTTAATGTATTACTTTTAATATGGTTTGTACCACATATTGCGAGGATTGTTAAGAAAATGATTAAACCAACTGAGGAAGAAAAAGTAGATGTTCAATATAAATTAGAATATTTTAGCACGGGCGTTCAACCAATACCTGAAATTGCTATTATAGAAGCAAAAAAAGAAGTGATTAAAATGTCTGTTCTTATAAATAAAATGTTAGATTTATTTAAAAAAACTTTTAAAAAAGAAAAAGATATTTCTGAATCTATTATTTTGGGTAGAAAAATGGAAATAACCTCTGATGAAATGCAAGAAGAAATATCAACTTATCTTTCTGAATGTACAAAACATGAATTGAGTTATAGAAGTTCAAAGGAAGCTGCAGCTATGTTAAGGTTAACCAATGAACTTGAAAGCATTGGAGATAGTTGTTTTAATCTTTTATTACAAATTGAAAAAAGTAATAATGAAAAATTAGTTTTTTCAGATAAAATGAAAAAAGAAATTTCACAGCTTTATAGTATGATAATAAAATTTGTTCAATGGAATAATTCATTCATTCAAAATAATTTAACATCTATGACTGATATTGATTTAAGTAAATCTATTAAGTTTGAAAGAAATATTGATAATATTAGAAATAAATTTTTAGATTCATCTATGAGTAGACTTTCTTTAGAATCTAATCCAAAAGCAGAATTGCTCTATATGGATATAATTAAACATCTTGAACATATAGGAGACTATTCTTTAAATATATCTCAGGCTCTTGAACAAATTGGTTAAATGAAAGTATTGTTTTTATGTACTGGTAATTCATGTCGATCACAGATGGCAGAAGGGATTGCTAATAAATATTTAAAAAACCATTTAATTGCTAGTGCGGGAATATCTCCCGAGCCTGTAAATCCCAATGCAATTAACTCTATGGAAGAAATAGGAATTGATATTTCTAATAATAAATCAAAAAAAATAGATTCAGATAAGTTGAATGATTTTGATTTAGTCATTACATTGTGTGGCGATGCTAAGGATAAATGTCCAGTTATAAAATCAGGGGAGCATATTCATTGGGGAATATCTGATCCTGCTAAATTTAAAGGAAGTTTTGAAGAAGTTAGATTGAAATATTCTAAGGTTAGAAATATTATTTATAATAATATTAAATTATTAAAAGATGAATTAAATCATAATCAAAGGTAATAAATGAAATATTTAGCAGAAAGTATAGGCACTTTTTTTCTTGTAGCAGTTGTTGTCGGATCAGGAATAATGGCAGAAAATTTAGCAAATGGTAATAATGCTGTTGCACTTTTAGGAAATACTATAGCAACAGGAGCAATTTTATTTGTTCTTATTAAAATGTTTGCTTCAATATCAGGAGCTCATTTTAATCCAGCAGTATCCCTAGTATTTTATTTAAGAAAAGAGCTTAATAAAAAGGACCTTTTAAATTATATAATTGTTCAGGTTGTATCAGGTTTAATCGCAGTAATATCTATACATTATATATTTCAAATAGAATTATTCCAAATATCAACAAATATTAGAGGGGAGATACCTTTATTAATTAGTGAAATCATAGCAACTTTTGGTCTTGTTTTAACAATTTTATTAATTAGTAAAAATGATGAAAAATCAGTGGCCATGGGAGTTGCATTATTTATTACAGCAGGTTATTGGTTTACATCATCAACTTCATTTGCTAACCCAGCAGTTACAATTTCAAGAGTATTTACAAATACTTTTACAGGGATTGCTCCCGAATCACTACTTTATTTTATATGCGGACAAGTAGTTGGTTGTGTGATTGCAAATTATGCTTTTAATATATTTAATAAGAAATAATTAATCAAAAATCATTTCTTTAAGATTATTGCATGGCTTAAAGAAAAATGATTCATTTTCAATTTTAGAATTTATTTTATCTTTCATTTCATTAGTTAGCGGTGTTGAATCAAAGATAAAAATAAATAAAGATATACTAACAAGGCCTTTTATAATTCCAACTAAACCACCTAGAATTATATCAGCAATAAGTTTTAACTCAGGGTCTTCAAGTTGAAGTATAATAATATTAGCAGCTAGTCCTATCAATAAAGATGAAAGCATAATTAATATCATAAATAAAAATAGATTTAATAGTTCACTTTGTTGAAAAAAAACAAAAAATTGCTTTTCAAGGTTTGTTAAAATAATTTTAGATAAAAAGATACTTCCAATTAAACTTACTGTAGATTTCGAGCTTAAAATAAATTTTGAATATGCTCCTGATAGGGTGAATCCTAGTAAAATTAGAATTATTATTATGTCTATTGGATTGATATTCATGATTATAATTTACAATAACAATTAAAATCTTCCAATTATTGACTTAGTTATCTTGTTTTAATCCCCTCGAATGATATAAATTATTAAACTAAATAATAAAGGATATAATGGATTTAGATGTTAAGAAGATAATTAATCTTCATAAAATAGACACAAGACTTCAAGAGATTAACGACGAAAAAGGTGGCCTTCCTGAAATTATTAATGAACAAAAAGAAAAAGTAGATGAATTAAAAAATAAAATTCAAGAATCTGAGGAAGAAATAAAATTATTAAATAAGGATAAATCGGTTTGCACATTAAGTATTGAAGATTTTAATAGTAATCTTGATAAACATAATAAGCAAATGGATAATGTGAAAAATAATAAAGAATATGATGCTCTCCTTTTAGAAATTGATCATTTAAAAAAAGAAAATAATGAATTGCAATCAAAGGTAGGTGTTATTAATAATTCAATTGAAGATATGAATACTTCTAATGAAGAAATTAATAGCAAGATTAATTCATTAATTGAAAAAATTGATGATAATGAGAAAGAGTTGAATAAAAAAAGCGTTGAATTTAGTATTGAAGAAAAATTATTAGAAAAAGATAAAACTAAATTAATGTCAGAAATTTCTAATAATCGGTTTTTAGAACAATATAAAGAAGATAATGAGAGTTTAGTTACGGCAGTATATAGCGGTTCATGTGGAACATGTTTTTTTACCTTGCCTGCTCAGTCTTTGGAAGATACTAAAGGTGGTAAATTGATTACTTGCCCAAGTTGTTCTATTTATCTATATTTTGATGAAGAAAATCAATAATTAGTTTTTTGAGATTAACTGGATAACTGCTCTTTTATAGAGAGGAAAGTCCGAACTCCACAGGACAGAATGCCTCATAATTAGAGGAACTAACATTTAGTTGGAAAGTGCAACAGAAAGTATACCGCCATTTATGGTAAGGGTGAAACGGAGGTGTAAGAGACCCCCAGAAATAATTGAAAAATTATTTGCTATGTAAACCCCATTTGGAGCAAGATCAAGAAATCATGTGTTGTCCGCACATTAATGATGGGTAGATCGCTTGAATTAAACTGTGAAGTTTAATCCAGATGAATAGTTATCTACTTACTTATGTAAGTAACAGAATTCGGCTTATAGGTTAATCTCAAATTTTAAAAATATATATTATGAAAAATTCGTTTATAAAAGATATAGCATTTTATGTTCCAGAAAAAATTCTAACGAATGATGATCTGTCTACTATGATGGATACATCAGATGAATGGATTAAAACACGAACAGGAATTCATAAAAGGCATACAACTGGAGACACAAATATGGGGCCAGCTGATTTAGCTGTTTTAGCCTCTAAAAAACTTTTTAATAAGCTTAATATGGATAAAAGTGAGGTTGATTTTGTTGTATTTGCAACATCTACTCCAGATTATTATGTTCCAGGTTCTGGAGCCCTTTTCCAAGAAAAAATGGGTCTAGATAATATAGGTGTTTTAGATATAAGGCAAGGATGTTCTGGCTTTACATATGCATTATCTGTAGCTGACAAATTTATTAAAACTGATACTTATAAAAATATTTTAGTTATTGGTTCTGAGGTGCAAACGACACAACTTGATTATGATAATGATGGCAGGGGAACAGCTGTTTTATTTGGTGATGGTGCAGCAGCATGTTTATTGACTTCAACAAATAATGATAGAGGAATTTTATCGGCTCATTTACACTCTGATGGAAAGTATATTGATGACCTTTCTAGTTCTCATCCGAGCTCAAAGTATAAAGATATAATAACTAAAGAAAATATTAAAGATAGAAAACATCATATTCATATGAATGGAAGAGAAGTATTTAAGCATGCAGTTAGAAGATTTAAAGAAGTTATTTTAGAGGGGCTGGATTATAATAATTTATCAGTTGATGATGTAAATATGCTTATCCCTCACCAAGCTAATTATCGAATCTCTCAGACAGTTCAAAAGCAATTGGATATAGATCAAGATAAAGTATTTTCTAATATTCATAATTATGGAAACACAACAGCTGCATCAATTGGTATAGCCCTATCTGAAGCCCTTGAACAAAATAAAATTAATAAGGGTGATATTGTTGTTTTAGCTTCTTTTGGAGCAGGATTTCAATGGGGGTCTGTAATAATTAAATGGTAAATGATAATTCAGTATATTATAGTGATGAACATATCCTTTTGAGAAAAACAGTAAGAGAGTTTGCACAAAATGAACTTGCTCCATTGGCAATTGATATAGATACTAAGGGAATTTTTCCAACAGAATCAATAAAAAAATTATCTGAACTTGGTTTAATGGGAATACCTTGGGACCCTAAGTTTGGCGGTGGTGGCATGGATATGCTTTCTCTTGTTATTACGATAGAAGAATTAGCTAAAGTTTGTGTTTCAACCGCTGTAACTTTAATGGCTCATACAAGTTTAGGAACTGGTCCATTTAGTTATTTTGGAACTGACAATCAGAAAAGTAAATACTTGTCTAAGTTAGCAACAGGTCAAATGATTGGCTCTTTTGGTTTAACTGAACCAAATGCAGGCAGTGATGCTGGGAATACTCAAACAACAGCAAAGCTAGATGGAAATGAATTTGTTGTTAATGGTCAAAAGATATTTTGCACAAATGCAGGGTATGCTGGTTGCATTATATTTACAAGTAGAATTATTGAAAATGAAGAAGATAAAGGCATTGCTGCATTATTTGTTGATGCAGGTACCAAGGGATTGAGTCTAAGTGAACCTGAAAAAAAGATGGGATGGAAAGGTTCAGATACTAGATCAGTATATTTTGATCAAATGCGTATTCCAAAAGAAAATATTTTGGGAAGTGTAGGTAGAGGATTTAAACAATTTTTGAAAACATTAACAATTGGTAGAATATCTATTTCAGCATTAGCTCTTGGAACTGCTACGGGTGCTTATGAATTAGCCCTTAAATATTCACAAGAGAGAACAGCATTTGGGAAAAAAATCAGCTCATTTCAAGGGATTAGTTTTAAACTTGCAGATATGGCAACTCAAATATCTGCATCTCGACAATTAATTTATCATGCAGCATGGCTTCATGATAATAAAAAGGATGTTATAAAAGATGCTGCCATGGCTAAATTATTTTCAAGTGAGGCTGCCATGAAAATTACAACAGAAGCAATTCAAATTCATGGTGGTTATGGCTATATAGAAGACTATCATGTTGAACGTTTTTTTAGAGATGCAAAGATCTTAGAAATAGGTGAAGGCACAAGTGAAGTTCAAAGAATGGTTATTGCAAGAGAGATATTAAAAAGTTTTTCTACTACGTGATTTCAATTTCTATCCATAATGATTTCAATAAAAATTTATTATTAAAGCAAAATGCAATTATAGAATTATGCTCTAAAATATTAGATTCAGAAAATTGTAATGATGCTAAAATAAATTTTATTTTAAAAGATAAGAAATTTCTTAATACACTCAAAAAAGAATATTTTGATATGGATGTTTATACTGATGTAATTGCATTTAATTTAGGTGATAAAGATACAATTGATGGAGAGGTTTATATTAGTATTGATGATGTGTTAGAAAATTCAAAATTATATTCTAAAACATTTAATGAGGAATTTTCTAGAATTGTTATTCACGGATTATTACATTTGCTTGGATATAATGATAAAACTAAAAAAGAAAAAGACAATATGACATTATTAGAAGAAAAATATTTATTATTATCAAATATTGTATTAATTTCGATTAAATGATTTACATAATTATAATTTTATTGATTTTTTCAGCGTTTTTTTCAAGTTTAGAAACTGCATTGTTTCATTTAAAGCCTTCAAGTAATAAAAATGAAACAGTAAAAGAGTTATTAAAGAAACCTAAAAAACTTTTATCTAATTTATTAACAGGGAATACAATTGTTAATATAGCAATTGGGTCATTATCTGCTGTATATACTTTGAATTATATATCTCCAAATTCTAGTTTAAGTGTATCTAATTTGTTATTTATTCAAGTAACTGTAATTACTTTTATACTTTTAATTTTTGGAGAGGTTATTCCAAAAACTTATGCAATAGTTAAATCTGAAAAATTAGCGAATTCTTTCGCTAAATTGTTGACTTTAATTTTAAAGATTATATATCCAATAGCTTTTGTTTTTCATAAAATCACAGATTTTATTATTAAAGTATTACCAATAAAAAAAGAACAAGCTTTTGATTCTGAAGAAGAATTAATTATGCTAGCAGAAGTAGGAGAAGAAGAAGGAATGCTTGATCATGAGGAATCAGATATGATTCAATCTGTATTTGAGTTTAAAAATAAATTAGTAAAAGAAATTCAAACGCCAAGGGTAGATATATCAGCTCTTGATTCAACATCAAGTCTTGATGATGCTATGGATTTAATAATGAAGAAAAAATTTTCAAAAATTCCAGTTTATAAAGATACAATTGATAATATAAAAGGAATTTTATATGCAAAAGATATTATTCCATATCTTATAGGTTCTAGACCAAATATAGATTTGCTTAAGCTTACAAGGTCACCATACTTTACACCTGAGACCAAGCCTATTGATGAAGTTCTACAAGAGTTTAAAATTAAAAAAACAAGTATAGCTGTTGTTGTTGATGAATGGGGTGGAACATCAGGTTTATTGACTTTAGAGGATATTGTTGAAGAAGTTATGGGTGAATTTAGAGACCCTTATGATAAAGAAGAATATGAAATTATAGATCAGAATGATGGGACTAAAATAGTTGATGGTTCTATAAATATTTATGATATTGAAGAATATTTTAATATTAATTTTCCTGATAATAGAGATTACGATACATTAGCAGGGTTCATATTAGATTCAATAGGAGATATTCCTAAAAAAGGTCAAGAAGTTAAATTTGATAAATTTACTTTTAAGGTAATATTGCTTGATCAAAATAGAATTGAAAAAATTAAAGTATTTAAATAAATGGATAAGTTTAATAAGCTTATTGAAATAGTTAAAAAATTAAGAGCGCCTAATGGATGTGAATGGGATAAAGAACAAACCCATCAATCATTAATACCTTATTTACTTGAAGAAACACATGAAGTAATTGAAGCTATTGAGAATAAAGACTATGATGCTTTAAAAGAAGAACTTGGAGATTTAATATTGCATGTAATTTTTCAAGCTGATTTAGCTTCAGATAAAAATAAATTTTCTGTTGATGATTTACTAAATGGTATTAATAAAAAATTAATAAATCGTCACCCCCATATTTTTTCAAATAATTCAGATGATTCCTATAAAAAAGAAAGTTGGGAGGCTACAAAGAAAAAAGAAAAAAACAGAGAGAGTGTTTTAGATGGAGTCCCCAAATCCCTACCTGCATTATTATTATCTAGGAGAATTCAAGAAAAAGCTGCTGGAGTAGGATTTGATTGGGATAATAATGATCAAGTATTAGATAAGGTAGATGAAGAAATTGGTGAATTGAAAGAATCAATAATAATAAATGAGGGTATTGATGAAGAATTAGGTGATGTTTTATTTTCATTGGTTAATTTAAGTAGACATTTAAACATTGATCCTGAATTATCTTTAAAAAGGTCAACTGAAAAATTTATAAAAAGATTTAAAGCTATAGAGAAAGAAGTTGACATTGAAAAGTTATCATTGGAAGAATTAGATAAAATTTGGGATAGAAATAAAAAAAATAATTTTAATAAATGATATCTTATATCCAAGAATTTTTTGTATATAATCATTTTATTATTTCTTCAATATTAACATTATTATTATTATTATGTTTTAAGATTAAAGATATAGGAACAATGTTTACATTTATTAAATGGACATTATTTATTAATTTTTTATCTTTTTATGGTTTTCTTTTATTTCTGGGAGAGTTTAATTATCAAAACCATTTACCCCTACATCTATGCTATTTAACTGAATTATTTATTTTTCTATCTTTATTATTTAAAACAAAGATATTATATCCATGGTTAGTATTAAATAGTTTAGGAGGAGGAATTACAGGATTTATTAACTCAAATTTACCTGAAAATTCTTTAATAATTGAGAACATGCATTTGCATTTATCTCATTTTAATCTATTGTTTTTTTCTATGATTGCTTTTAAAATGAAATTAGTTATTTCAAAATCTAATTTTATAAAAAGTTTATTTTTTAATGCAGGTATTTTTAGTTTTATTATATTTTTTAATATAATATTTGATTCTAATTATTGGTTTACTATGAATAAACCTCCTGGAAAAAATTTAGCAACTTTATTCCCTGATTGGCCTTTTTATTTATTTGGATTAATTATTATTGGACTAACTTCTTATTATTTAACTTTTAAACTATTTTCAAAAAAAACATTTCAATAATTTTGTGGAGGCGCGCGGAATCGAACCGCGGTCCGAATAAGAATTTCAAACAATATCTACATGTTTAGACCCTTTTTTTAATTCATTTTATTTTCTTGAAGAATCACAATAAAATAAAATTATCCTGAATATTTACCGAAGTAAATGAATTTTCATTTAAGAATCATCAGGCAGAGACTTAACCTAGCATGCTAAGTGACACCTCAATATAGTCATCACATACAAATAACTATGAGATGGCTGTTAAACTTAATTAAGCAACAGCAGTATAGCTATAATCGCTATTTACAATTTACCCTAAAGTTTAAGGAGTTTATAGAGTTATGCTCCACATGCAATTATAAGCCCTTCTTTACCCGTCGAAGCCAATCGCCCCCAATTAAATTATATCAAAAAACTAAGCATAAATATTACTAATAAAATAATTTACTTAGTATTATTTTATTTTTTAAGTATAAAATAGTTTCTAAATTTTAGTGCTCGAATAGTTTGTTATTTGATTAGTTTGTTTTTGTACCATTTTATCAGTTTATATATTGTTATTTTTTTTGAGTTTAAAATCCAATTGGTACAGAATAATATTTATGTGACTCTGTAGCTCAGTAGGTAGAGCAGCACCCTTTTAAGGTGATGGTCGCAGGTTCGATCCCTGCCAGAGTCACTACTACTTTAATTGATTCTCTATTAATAATAATATCCCATTTATAATAAACTGTATAGATATTACTAATAAAATTAGTCCCATTATCCTTTGAATTATTCTTATTCCAGTTGCACCTATTTTTTTTGATATTTTTTTACCAAGTAAAAGAATAATGTATGTTAACAGAAGAGTTATTATAATATTTATATGAACAATACATTTATCAATAAATGTATTTGTTTGAGATGATAATAGCATCACTGAAGTAATCGCTCCAGGTCCAGCAATTAGAGGTATTCCAATAGGGGTTATACTTATATCTTCTTTTTTAATTGCTTCTTTTGTTTCTAAGGGGGTTGATGCTTCTCTTGAAACTTTTGAATCAATCATATCAAAACTATTTCTTAAAAATAGTATGCCACCAGCAATCATAAAAGCATAGATTGTAATCCCATAAAATTTAAAAATTAAATCTCCCATTAATGTGAATATAGTAAGGATTATATAAGCAGTTAATATCCCTTTTTTAACAATATTTTTATATTCTATATCATCATCTCCTTCTGTCATAGATAGAAGTATAGGTGTAATACCAATAGGATTAATTAAAGCAAACAAAGATGAAAAAGTTAATATTATAAAAGAAAAATTAATTTGTTCCATTTTAATTACATCCTTTCAGGACTAGAAATTCCTAAAATACCAAGACCATTTGATAAGGTTATTTTTATTGCTTTAATAAGAAATAATCTAGATTTTGTTAATTCATCATCATTATCATTTATCACTCTACATGAAGAATAGTATTTATGAAATTTAGTTGCCAAATCAAATAAATAGTTTGCTAGTAGTTGAGGCTCTAAATTTTCACTTAATTTTAAGATTAAATCTTCAAATTCAATTAATAAATAAATAAGTTTAACTTCTTGCTCATGATTTAAAAGAGATAAGTCCGAATTATCTATATTATTATTTTGTTCTAATATTGTGCAAATTCTTGCATGAGCATATTGGATATAAAATATTGGATTTTTTTCAGATTTTTCTTTTGCTAATTTCAGGTCAAAATTTAAATGTGAGTTTATGCTACGCATTATAAAGAAATATCTAACAACGTCTACTCCAACATCATCTATTAATTTTTCTAATGTTATAAAATTACCTTTTCTTGTTGACATTTTTACAATTTCATTATCCTCTAATATTGAAATAAATTGATGTATAATAACCTTTACATCATTTTTATTAAAACCTAACTGTTCAATAGCTGCTAATACATCTGGATATGCATCCATATGATCTGCTCCAAAAACATCAACGCATAAATCGTATCCTCTTTCAAATTTTGTAACATGATATGCCATATCGGGGAGCCTGTATGTCGGTTCTCCCGTACTTTTTATTAAAACTCGATCAGACTCCATTCCAATATCAGTGGCTTTAAACCATGTTGCATCTTCTTTTTCATAGATTAATTTTTTATCTTTTAATTTGCTTATAACATCAAATATTTTTTTGTTATCATAGAGTGTTTTTTCATTAAAGTAATTATCAAATTTTAAACCAATCTTTGATAGTGTATTTTTAATTTGATTAAAGATATATTCTTCAGCGCTATTTTTAAAAAAATCATCAGATTCATTTAATACTTTATCTTTTTTATCTTGAATTAATGAATTTGCAATATCTTTTATATACTCTCCTTTATAACCATCATCAGGGAAACTATAATCTTTATTTAATAACTCATAATATCTAGCTTTTAGAGATTCTCCAAGAATTCTCATTTGTCTACCCGCATTATTATAATAGTATTCTCTATCTACTTTAAATCCATTCCAGTCTAAAATATTACTAATAACATCTCCTATAATTGCTCCTCTTCCATGACCGACTGTTAGCGGACCAGTCGGGTTTGCACTTACAAATTCTACTAAAACTTTTTTATTTTCTCCTGATTTATTTTTCCCATAATTATTATTTGAATCAATGATTTTATTAAGAGATTTTGTTAATGATGATATGGCTAATTTAAAATTGATAAATCCTGGTTTTGCTATTTCAATTGATTCGAATAAATCGGATTTAATTAGCTCTTTTTTTAATTCTTCACAGATTTCTAATGGATTTTTTTTTATTATTTTTGTTAATAATAAAGCAATATTTGTTGAAACATCACCATGGTCTTTGTTTTTAGGTTTCTCAATAGAAATTTTGATATCATCTATTCCATTATATATGGATTTTAGACAATTGTCTATTTCTTTAATTATTCTATGTTTCATAGGACTCTTTAATCTTTTTTATTTTTGCATCACCCCATAATCTTTCAATGTTATAATATTCTCGGGTCTCTTTATTAAAAATATTGATAACAATATTAGCATAATCAATCAAAACCCATTTTAAATTTTCATGTCCTTCTATATGTAATGGTTTAATTTTATCTATACTTAAAGTATCTGTAACATGATTCATGAGCGCTTTTGTTTGAGGCTCAGATTCTGAAGAACATACTATAAATGTATCTGTTAAAGATGTCAATTTTTTAACATCAATTACATTTATTTCTATTGCTTTTTTATCTAATAAACAATTAATGATTTTATCTAATATATTTTTATTATTCATAGTTAAAAAGGCTCATAGTACATTGAGACAAGTTTATAAGAATCTATTTTATTGTAGTCTTCACCTAATATAAGAGTTATCTGGTAATAAGTATTTTCATTATAATTATAGCTCACATGATTTGGATTGATTTTCAATAATTCAATAATTTCATTTGAATATATAGAATAATCTCTTTTATGAAAAACTAACTTAGTATTTTTATAATCAAAATGATCTGCATTTTTATAATCTATAATATCATATCCGTTTTTTCTTAAAAAATTTGTATAAAGCTTAGCAATCCCTGATTTCCCACATCCATTTTCTATAGATACTTGAATCTTATAGCCAGTTATTTCTTCGCTTTTTGTTTTTGGTATCATAGAGTCAAATCTACTGCTACTAAGTACAATAGATTCATCTTCTTTATTACTAATAAAAAATAATGCAAAGACTATTAGGGAAAAAACTGAGATTGTATATTTATTTATAAATTTCATTGTTTGTTTTTTGATAACTCATCTAGCTGCTTAATTGTATTAATACCATTTATTTCATCAGTTTGCTGTGTATTATAAGTAGAAATTTTATCTTTATCAATAAATTCAAAAATATCAGTTAAGTAATATTCGTTTTGTTTATTTGAATCTTTAATTAAATTGATTTTTTCAACTAGTGTTTTTGTATCAAACAGATATATTCCTGAATTAATTTCATGTATTTGTAATTCTTTCTCATTAGCATCTTTATGTTCTACAATTTTAACGAATTTATCATTATCTCTTACAATTCTGCCATATCCGCTTGGGTCTTCTATGTTTGTTGATAAAATTGATCCTAGTGATTCATTCTTATTATGAATTTCAATTAAATTTTTTAATGTATTATTTGAAATAAATGGTACATCACCAGATAAGACAAGTGTTTGTCCTGATTTATCGATTAAATTTTCTTCACATTGCATGATTGCATGCGCTGTCCCTTTTTGTTGTTCTTGATAAGCAAAAGAAACATTAAACTTATTTACTGATTTAATCACCATATCTTTTTTAAATCCAACAATTAAGATTATTTCTTTTGGATTTAGTGATTCAGAAGTTTCAAGTACAAAATGTAATATAGGTTTATTATTTATTTCATGTAATACTTTTGGTAATTCAGAATTCATCCTTGAACCTTTTCCTGCAGCAAGAATACATATCCTTAAATCTTTATGATTCATGTAATTCAATTATCCCTCCGCCTAATAAGGCTTCTTGATTATCATAAAAAACAATTGATTGACCTGGCGTAACTGCCAATTGAGGCTTTCCAAATGTTACCAATATTGCATCATCATTATCAGATATCTTAGATTCTGATATTTGCCCATTATATCTGATTTGAGCATAAGCATTTAATGGAAGTCTTATTTTATTATTCAACCAGTTAATGTTTGATACTTTGCATTTTTTAGAAAATAAAGATTTTTTTTCACTTACAGTAATTGAGTTTTTATCTGAACTTATTTCTTTTACATATAATGGATTTGGATTTGTAATTCCAATGCCTCTTCTTTGCCCTACAGTGTAATTAATAAAGCCATCATTCTCACCAATTTTTTCTCCATCTTCATTTAATGTAGAACCTTTTTTAGATATTTTTTCTACTTTATCTTTAGCATATTCATTTATAAATCTTTTGTAATTATTATCTGGAATAAAGCAAATTTCCATACTTTCAGGTGCCTGAGCATTCTCAAATTTATTTTCAGCTGCAATTTGTCTAACTTCTTTTTTTCTTAAGTTTCCCAGGGGAAGAATAGTCCTTGAAAGAGTTTCCTTTGGAATTCCCCATAATACATATGATTGATCTTTGCCTTTATCTTTTCCTCTTGTAATTTTATATTCGTTATTATTATTTTCAATATTTGCGTAATGTCCAGTTGCAATATATTTAGCACCAAGTTTATCAGCTTGATTTATAAAAGTATCCCATTTAACATATGAATTACATCTAACGCATGGGTTTGGTGTTCTACCAGATAAATATTCATCAACAAAATTATTAATAACTTTGTTTTCAAAGTCTTCACTAAAATCAATAGTATAGTGGGGGACATCTAATCTTTCACAAACAAGTTTTGCATTATTTATTGATTCGATTGCACAGCAGTTATTCTCTTTTAATGTATTACCACCCACATTATTATATTCCCATAGTTTCATGGTAACACCAACAGCATTATATCCCATTTCAATAATTTTTAGTAGGGCTACTGCACTATCAACACCTCCTGACATAGCAACTAATACTGTTTCTTTATTTTTCATTATTGAATAATCTCTTTTAATGTATCAATTAGATAGTAAATATTCTTATCTGTAATTTGTTTCCCAATTGAAATCCTCACAGTTTTATTTGCAATCTCTTCATTAAGTCCAATTGATAAAAGGGCAGAGGAAGTTTTTGCTGATCCTGATGCACAAGCTGAACCAAATGAAATTGCAATATTTTTCATATCTAAATTTAATAATAAACTATGACCATCGTAATCAAAGAATGTAATATTTATTATTCCTTTTAAACGTGGGCTGCCATTTACTTTATAATTTATTTTTGTTTCGTTTAATAATTTTAAAAATAAATCTTCCATATTATTAATATGAGAGCTGTTTTTTTCAAAATCTTTTGTAGCAATTTCTAATGCATGGCACATCCCGGAAATTAAGCTTGGGTTTTCTGTGCCTGGTCTTATCCCTTTTTCTTGTCCCCCTCCAAATATGAAAGGATTAATAGATATGCCAGATTTAATAAATATAGCACCGATCCCCTTTGGTCCATAAAATTTATGAGCACCCAGACTTAGCATATCTATATTTAATTTATTCAGGTTTATTTTTTGTTTTCCTATGTATTGTACAGCATCAGAATGGAAGTATATATTGTTATCTTTACATATATCAGAAATTTCTTTAAAAGGATTAATGGTTCCTATTTCATTATTAACAGCCATAATTGAAACTAATTTTGTATTTGATTTAATTTCTTTTTTTAAATCTTTTGGATTTATTGTTCCATTAGAATTTGGTTTTATATAGGAAACTTCAATATTATTATCTTCTAAATACTTTGCAACTTCTAAAATAGCGGGGTGTTCGTAAGAAGCTGTAATAAAATGGTCCCCCTTTTTAAGGACTCCTCTTAGTGCAATATTGTTTGATTCAGATCCACCAGATGTAAAATATATTTCTGACTGTTTGCAATGCAAGAGTTCAGCTATTTTTTTTCTTGATCGCTCAATTATATTATGAGCTTTCTGTCCTGTTTGATGTATACTTGATGGATTTCCATAAATATCTTTATTAATTTCGTGCATATGATTAGCAACCCTTAAATCTAAAGGAGTAGTCGCAGCAGTATCAAAGTATAGGTTTTTTGTTTTAATCATTTACAACGATAAAATTAGAAATCAATTCTCATGCCTTGTTTGGAGGCTATTGAATTTTCAAATGCTTTTTTTGCTTTCTTCTCAATCTCTAATAATTTGTCATCACTATATAAAGGATTATAGTGATATAGTATTGCTTTGTTTACGTTTACTTTTTTAGCAAGGTTGATTGTCGTTTCCCATGAGCTATGTCCCCAACCTTTATGTTTAGCTAAATCTTCCCTAGAAAAATGTGAATCATGTATGAGTATATCAGTATCTTTAGCAATAGATTCAACATTTTTATTAAAATGATTTATAGGATGTTCACAGTCTGTAGTATAAACAATATTAAAATCATTAATATTAATTTTATATGAAGTTGCGTAACCAGGATGAGGATGAAGCGCATATGTTATGGATGTGTCAGAGTTTATTTGAAAAGGTTCCCCATCTAAATCTATAAAATTAATTTTTGCTTTTAATATGTCCAAACCTACTGGCCAAAAAGTAGAATCTAAAATTTTATCTGAAAAACTTTTTGTTGATGTGCTTTTGTTATAACCATATATATTTACTGTATATGATTTATCAAATAATGGGGGGAATGTTAAAAATCCCATAGTATGATCAAAATGAAAATGACTTAAAAATATATTGATTGTTTTAGGACTATTAGAGTCTTCTATAATTTCTTTTCCTAAATTCCGTATTCCAGATCCCATATCAAAAATAATAATATCATTATTTGAAGTACGAACTTCTACACAAGAAGTATCTCCTCCAAATTGCATTTTATCTTGATCTGCTGTTGGGTTAGAGCCGCGGACTCCCCAAAATTTAATGTATTTGTTTGCCATTCAATCCTTAAAAATTTCTTTGTACAAAATATATATTATTACAATTAAATTAGTACTTTGTCAACATATAAATTAAATGAACAATATATCAAAAGCAAATAATCTTTATTTGATTCTCTCGGGAATTTTTATTGCCTCTCTAGTTTCATGCAATTTGATTTTTCAAAAATTCTTTGAAATTGAAATTTGGTTGCCCTTTGTTGGGAACTATACTTTTTCGCAATCTGTTGGATTATTGCCATATCCCATTACATTTTTAGTTACGGATATAATTTCTGAAATTTATGGAAAGGAACGAGCAAATCAGGTTGTTACATCGGGTCTTGTGGCATCAATATTTATGCTTATTGTTGTATCGTTTGCTGATATAATCCCGATGGCATCATGGTCCCCCGTTGATAGTGATACTTTCCATAAAGTATTTGGACTGTCAGCTGCCGCTGTATTTGCTTCGATGATGGCCTATCTTTTTGCTCAATATGTAGATATTAGAATATTCCATTTTTGGAAAAGATTAACAAATGGAAAACATTTGTGGCTAAGGAATAATGCTTCGACTATTTTTTCTCAATTTATAGATACTAGCTCCGTTTTATTTTTGTTATGTTTTTTTGGTGTTATTGGATGGGAAAGGTTTGGAATATTATTATTAAATGGTTTTTTATTTAAAGTATTTTTTGCTGCATTTGATACGCCGTTTGTTTATATGATTGTTTATTATCTCAGGAAAGAATTTAATCTAAAAGAGAATGAAGATTTAGGTAGTTTTAATTAATTTAAAATTCTATTTACTAGTTCTACAATATCAATAATATTTATAGTATGATCTAAGTTTGTATCAAGTTTATAAAGATGGAATATTGAATCACTATCATGACTATCTAAAACATAGTTTACAGCGTAGATAATATCTTGAATATTTAATGAGCTGTCTAAATTGGTATCACCTATTCCCATGGGGATATTGAAT
>Ga0208639_1000722_pt1 | contig 24454 bp, 25 predicted proteins | sample ETNtaG_33_FD_185772 | JGI IMG/M metagenome (GOLD analysis project Ga0208639, IMG submission 185772) | Marine microbial and viral communities from oxygen minimum zone, Eastern Pacific Ocean - ETNP201310SV76 (SPAdes) (version 2) | ecosystem: Environmental > Aquatic > Marine > Oceanic ...
CCTGTGGAGCCAACTTTAATAGGACAAAAAATTGTCGAGCAAGCCCGTACTGTGCTTCAAGAAACTCTAAGAATTGAGGAATTGGTTAAAGCCGAGAACGACGAGATAAGTGGGGGGTTTAGATTAGGCATCATCCCAACCCTTGCACCATATTTGCTGCCACTTTTTTTGGAAAACTTCACTAAAAGTTTTCCTGCAGTTGATTTGATCATTGAAGAATTACAAACACAGCAGATTATCCAAAAGTTAAGGCAAGATGAGATTGATGCGGGGATTTTGGTAACCCCTCTGAATTCTAGTGGGATTGTTGAGCAACCATTATTTTATGACCCGTTTGTTGTATATCTTTCTCCGAGTCATCCGTTATATCAGTTAGAGAAGATCTCTGAAAAGGACTTAACTTTAAATGATATCTGGTTGCTAAATGAAGGGCACTGTTTCAGGGATCAGGCAATTGAAATTTGTAAAAAGGTCAAAGAACGAGATTTGAAGGGGAATAAATTGGAGTTTGAAAGCGGTAATTTGGAAACGTTAAAGCGTCTAGTTGACAAGAATTTTGGCTACACCTTGGTTCCCTCTTTGGCCATTATGGGAATGTCCACACTTGAGATACAGAAAAAGGTTAGATTTTTCAAGTCACCTGTCCCTACAAGGGAAGTCGCTATTGTTTATAGCCGATCGCACCTCAAAAAAAATATTATTCAATCTCTGCATAAAAAGATTGTTTCTTTTATTCCTCAGAAATTAAAGAAACCACCCTCAAGAAGCCGGATTGTTGGACTTCCCTCATTTGCCACCCCAGATGTTTGATCTCTCGTGCCTACATAGTGCCCACATAAGTAAAATGGGCTATGAGACAAATCTCATAACCCATTATATTATATGGAGCCAGCGGGCGGAATTGAACCGCCGACCTACTGATTACGAATCAGTTGCTCTACCCCTGAGCTACGCTGGCAGAACTGTATGACTTGATTTTATAATCAGTTAAGTTTTTGTTACTTTCTGTTGTTAAACTAAATTTCTTAAATAGGTAGAGTCATCTCACCCCTACAGCAACTCTACTCCAACTCTCACAAGTATTGACTTTTATCATTTTTTACCCCCTTTCTAGTTCTTATTAGACACGCTTTTGCTGGCTCCCGCTTCCATCCTTAAACTCGGGCTGGCAAACCAGTAAACTGCGCCCACAAACGCACCTCCACCCACGAGATTTCCCAGGGTCACGAAAAGTTGGTTGTGTGCAAACCCGGCTATGGAAACTTCAGGTCCATGTGGCAGGAACATCGCCATACTCAATAAAGTCTGGTTCGCAATACTATGCTCGAATCCACTACCGATAAAAGCAAACAAACACCAGAAAATCATTATTAGTCGGGCAGCTTCTTCCTTGGCCCGGAGGCTGATCCATACTGCTAGACAAACCAACCAGTTACACAGGATTCCTCTTATAAAGGCTTCTGTAGGATCCAAAGCCATCTTCATGGCTGCTACCTTGAGTATTAGCTGGTTTGAAGCCTCGGATAAACTACCCCCCTTTACGACAAGGAATGCGAGGAATGCCGAACCGAGATAATTGCCTACAAAGCACATGACAAATAATATTATGATCGGCCCAAAGCCCACCCGTTTTTCAAGACTGCTGATGGCAAAGACCATATTATTTCCAGTGAACAGTTCAGACCCTGCGAAAATAACCAGACTCAACGCAATACCAAAACAGGATCCCATGATCAGTTTCAAATAGGCCCCTCCACCCGCCGCAGCTATGGGACCCGTTATGGAAAAAATCAACACGATTCCAAAGCCGAGATAAATTCCAGCCAGAGCCGACAACACGATATAACTCAGTGGCGACTCTTTCATGAAGATAATTTTTTTTTCTGATGCATCCGATATTTTTTGCATCTCAGTTTTATACATGTTCATATCCTCAATTTATTTTCAATAATTAATGTTTCTCTTACTCTTTCAATAGACCCCCACCTGTAGGCTAAAAATAAACTTATCGAAAATAGGGGTTCTTTCGAGCATAAAATACTAGATAATTTTTATTTGACGGAAACGGTCTGTTTGGCTTGCTCAATATGAGGAAGAAATTTCCCGTTCATCGTGACTACCATGCGGTCCTCTCCTTTATCTCCTTTAATCTTGTCCAACGTGATTTTGAAGTCGATGGCGGACATGATTCCATCACCGAATTTTTCGTTCATCACCTCTTTAATTGAATCGCCGTAATGCAGGCACACTTCGGTCATGCGATAGATATTAGGTTCTTGAATAATCGTGGGGTCATATGAGCGCATGGGGCATTTTCTCATCTCCGCAACAAGATCCTCACTTAATCCTGGAACAAGCTGGACAAGTTTTGCCTCGCTTTCAGGTTTTAGTTGAGCTTGGGCATGAAAAAGCTGAGCTACATAGATATTACAAAGATCCAAGCCTTCCCCCAGTTCATCATATGTTTTTCCAGAATCCTTTCTTGCGGCCAACAATTTGGTAACGAGTTCTTTTTTTTCCATGATAATCTCCTAAGTGCGTTCAATGTTTAATAAGAAAAACCCCTATATGGCATAGGAATATTACTAACATGAGCACAAAGTATGCCATTATAAAAGATGGCTATAGTTATCGAGGTTTTTCATTGTTTTTTTTGTGTTTAAGGGGATATGTTAAACTTGTTCCCGCTGGGAAACATAATATTGAGGAAGTTTTTCGCTTTAAAAAAGGGCATTAAAACCACCCAAATGCTTATTTTTAGTCACTACGTTGACCTGCCCCACAAAAACTGATCCATTTGCTGTGTTAGGATTTGGGTCAAAAACCTGATGATTAGGGGGGGGGTGGATGGCCAGGAAAAGATATTCAGCAGAGCAGATTATTGGTTATTTAAGGGAAGCGGAGGTTTTGTTAGCGAAGGGGAGTTCAATCCCCCAGATTTGTAAAAAGATAGGGATAGCCGAGCAGACTTATTATCGCTGGCGCAAGGAGTATGGCAGTTTGAGCGTAGATCAGGCTAAACGATTGAAGGAAGTGGAAAAAGAAAATACTCGCCTGAGGAAGTTAGTGGCTGATTTGTCATTGGATAAAGCGATCTTGAGAGAAGTTGCAGAGGGAAAGTATTAAGCCCGACAAAGAAGCGGCGAGCCGTATGTCATGTGATGGAGCAGTTGAACGTTTCAGAGCGTAGGGTTTGTCGGGTATTAAACCAGCCTCGTTCCACTCAGCGTTATCGTTCCAAGATAAGGGTTGGTGAAGAGATGAAATCTTTTTTATTTCTAATTCATCATAGTAGTTATCTTTGTAGCAAAAATCGGAGAATAAAGATGGCAAAGTCAACTGAGACGATGGACGCACACAACCATTCCCATTTAAAATTCAACTTTGATAATAGCTTTGCCCGTAGTCTTGAAGGCTTGTTTGTGTCATGCCAGGCAGAACCTGCAGTCACTCCAAAACTGTTGCAGTTCAACCATGCACTGGCCACGGAGCTTGGCCTTGACCCGATTGCGCTCGATTCGGAAGCAGGTTTAGCGATTTTTTCAGGCAATGTAACACCCGAAGGCTCTAAGCCAATAGCCCAAGCTTACGCCGGACACCAATTTGGTGGGTTTGCCTCGCAGTTGGGGGATGGGCGCGCACTTCTCCTCGGCGAGATTGTAGATACTCGACAGCGGCGACGCGATATTCAGCTTAAAGGATCGGGGCGCACCCCATTCTCTCGCGGCGGAGATGGAAAAGCTGCCCTGGGTCCGGTGTTGCGTGAATACCTAGTCGGAGAAGGCATGCATGCCTTGGGTATCCCGACAACTCGAGCATTAGCGGCAGTTACCACAGGGGAAGCAGTCTATCGTGAAATTCCATTACCAGGCGCTATTCTTACACGAGTTGCGGCCAGCCATATTCGCATTGGGACCTTTGAGTATAGCGCCGCACGAGGAGATATGGAGAAAGTTAAGGAACTTGCTGATTATGCCATTGCTAGGCACTATCCTGAAATAGCAGATACGGAAAATCCATACCTGAACTTCTTCGAGGCCGTTAGCAATGCCCAAGCCACATTAGTGGCGAGTTGGATGAGCGTAGGTTTCATCCACGGAGTGATGAACACCGACAATATGACCATTTCTGGAGAAACCATCGACTATGGGCCTTGTGCCTTTATGGATAGGTATGCACCTGGTACGGTATTCAGTTCGATAGATCGTCAGGGTCGCTATGCCTATGCTAACCAACCAAAGATTCTCTCTTGGAACCTTACCAGATTAGCAGAAACGTTAATCCCGTTTGTCCATCCTGATAAAGAACGGGCTTTCAATTTGCTGAACGAAAAAATCCAACGTATACAGTCTATCTATGAGTCAAGTTGGCTCGTAGGAGTGAGAGCCAAAATCGGTTTATCGACGGAGGATCCTCATGACCTTGACCTGATCAACGACCTACTATGGGTGATGGAAGATGGACATGCAGATTTCACTCTCGCGTTCCGGCGTCTCGCCGAATTCTTGCGCGGTGATAGAGATGCGTTACGGAGCCTGCTCGAGCAGTCTGGTGCTTTCGACGTTTGGGCACGACGTTGGCGGAAACGTATAGAGCAGGAAGGAAATGCAGCTGAGAACGTTGCACAGGCGATGGATCAAGTTAATCCGATCTATATTCCGCGTAATCACAAGGTCGAAGAAGCAATTGCCGCCGCATATAAGGGAGATATGATGCCTTTCTCGAAGCTGCTCACCGTTTTAAGCCATCCCTACGATGAGGTGACTGGAAATGAAGACTATGCTGTGCCGGCGCCAGATACGGACAAACCCTACCAGACGTTCTGCGGGACCTAGTGGTGACTTATTGGTGACTTCATAAAAAATGGGCCATGAGACGAATCTCATAACCCATTATTTTATTTGGTGGGCCGTCTCGGGGTCGAACCGAGGACCTACTGATTAAGAGTCAGTTGCTCTACCAATTGAGCTAACGGCCCACTTTATTTTCACTATTAGTTCATCTATTTTTTTAAATTAGCACTTCCTCCTGCAGGAGTCAATTGAGGGCACCCTACTCTCAGTTTTATAAAATGAAGCTTAGCCACCTCCCATAATTTGAGAAAGAACCTGACATTGCATGGCCCCTATCCCACCGGAAAATCCGCCCACAACAAGCGACAATAACAAAAATACAAACGCTTTATTCCTGTCATCCCGCATGTTAACGATATCAATCAAAAACCCCATTCCCATCAACGCGAAAAAAAACAGCTTCTGGAGATCTGTCAATGCCTTTTCCCCAGCGGTCACAATTTCCTCCTGGATGGGAAAATAGTACTCGCGCAGAAACGAACACGCATACAAGATGATTAGAAAAACCGTCCAGAGCATGAGCATAAACTTTCGGGTCTCTTCAATTTTGCCTTTCGCGTCCTGCTCCATGAGCTACACCTTGGTTTACGATGAACTGGGCCGTTTTTTTGAATCGACCAGAGGTTTCTATTCATCCAACACGAGTAAAGCATTATCCCATAAGAGGCCATAAGTGAATTTTCATTTTCAGGCTCTGATTACAGGTTTTCGCCAGCCGGACTTCGCGTGTGATATAATCTACGAATCCGGAATAATGGCATATGAATGATAACAAACCAGTAACTCCTTGTTTACAAACATAATATGGAAAGGAAACGACTATGACTATCAGACTTGGGGACACCGCGCCCGATTTCACTGCGGAAACCACAGAAGGCACCATCGAATTTCACAAGTGGCTAGGTGACAGCTGGGGGATCCTGTTTTCGCATCCTAAAGACTATACACCCGTCTGCACTACAGAACTGGGCCGGGTAGCCAATCTAAAGGGTGATTTCGAAAAGCGAAATGTCAAAACCATCGCAATCAGTGTCGATCCACTGGAATCTCACAAGGGATGGATCAATGACATTAACGAAACGCAAAGCTGTACTATGAACTATCCGATCATTGCCGATCCCGATCGCAATGTTGCGACCATGTATGGCATGATTCACCCTAACGCACTCGATAACCTGACTGTCCGCTCAGTATTCATTATCGGCCCAGACAAAAAAGTCAAACTCCAATTGACCTACCCTGCGTCCACGGGCAGGAACTTTGATGAAATTCTACGAGTGATCGATTCCCTTCAATTGACAGCAAACTATCAGGTCGCCACCCCGGCTGACTGGAATCATGGCGATGATTGTGTGGTCGTTCCTGCTATCAAAACAGAGGACATTCCAGCTAAGTTTCCGAAAGGATTCAAAGAGGTCAAACCTTATTTGCGCATGACTCCGCAACCTGACCTTTAAGAGAATTTTTATCATCAATAATAGCCTGGTCGGGAATAACCCCGCCCAGGCTTTTTGTTTAAATGCTCTTGCAAAGTTCTCAACTGAAAAAAACGGGGCACCTGACAGAGTTTATCAAAATTTTGAGTGGAGACCCCAGAAGCAATACGCCCATTCGTCCCCATTAAATTTAAACAACCATGACAACTGCAAAATATATTTTAGTTGCCGGAGCTGGAGAAAATATCAACATTGAAAATTCCATCCAGTCAGCCTTCAACCAGTTCATCAATTTTCTGGCGAAAGCGCCCAAGGCTCCAGCCGCGTAGTTCGACACCCAGGAAGATTTCAAAAATCCCTCGCCAACCGGCAAAAATCACATCATTTAAATTTCAGGGGAAATCAGATCTCGCTTAAACGCGGGTAGACTTCGTCTTTTTCCGAAATAATCGGATTTTCAACGGGCCAGTCGATTGCCAGGCCAGGATCATTCCACAGGATACCGCGTTCATTTTCGGGAGAGTAGTAATCGGAACACTTGTATAGAAATTCCACCGATTCACTTAGAACACAAAACCCATGGGCGAAACCCACAGGAACATACAACTGCAAATTATTCTCTTCAGAAAGGTGAATGCCCCACCACTTGCCATAAGTAGGCGACTCCTTACGAATATCCACAACCACATCAAACACCTCACCCCGGGCGACCCGCACCAGCTTGGCCTGTCCGGGATTTACCTGATAATGAAGCCCTCTTACAACCCCCTTCTCAGAAACAGAATGATTATCCTGAACAAAGTGAGCGGTGATGCCGTGTGCCTCATACCTTCTCGCAGAATAAACCTCACAAAACATCCCGCGTGGGTCCTTAAATACTTTAGGCTCTATAATTAGCACCCCCTCTAGAGGAGCTTTGCTGACTTTCATTAAATATTTCCCTTTAGAAAAATTATAAACTCAGGGTATTTCGGCCTGTTTATATACTAAAACCTACAGAAAAAATCAAAAATATACATCCAGTACAATCCCATACCGCCCCGTCTTATCTTCTCTTTCACCGCAAGCCGAGCAAGGGAATAGCTCTTCAAAAATGCTTCAGGAAATCATCATAAACTCCGACAAATAATTCAGTATTGCCAAAGCACAAGAAAATAAGAAGCCACCTAAACATCATGGGAATGCCTAATGAAATCTAACACCTCAACGACCTTCAAGCCAGAAACCAAAACAACAGAAAAACATCAAAATTCAGATATTTTTACGAAGGGGGCTACCGAAGAATATTCCCAGGACCCCAAAGTTATCAGGCAACAATTGCTTCAAATAAAAAATCCAAATTTTTCGAAAAGCTGGGCGACTGAATAAAAATTTTCCACCCCGTCCCTTATTACTGGCATTAAACTGAAGGCTCATTCCTGAGAATAAACGTTGTGTCTATCCTTTCCCATCCTCAGGAAATCACTTTCGGGTTCCCACCACCAGCATATGTCTGAATAAATACCGCAAGGGAGGAAACACTCTATTTAAAGAAAGATCCAGGTTGAACGCAAAGCGGGTCAACCAGTTATCCGGGTTATCGTACAGCATCCCAGACACCACTCCTAACGGAACTGAAAATAATTCTTCATAATAATGGCGAGTATGGAATCTTTTTTCCAACTCATCAAGTTCCTTGAACATGAGGGGCTTTTCATCCACTGTACGGGCAAAAGGCGTCATCGCCCTCACCAGCTTTCCCACCGGGTTGATGCCCAACGGCTCAACAAACAAGATTCGCCCACCCGGTTTCAAAACCCGGCATACCTCATTCAACGCCCGAACATAATCCAAATGATGCAGGATGGCACAACCATAGACAAAATCAAAAGACTCATCCTCAAACTCAAGACAATTGGCATCCATTAAACGAAAATGCGGCTTGACCACTGTATCGAGCGCATTTTTCTTACCCTGATTGATCTCTTCCCGAGAAATATTAATGCAATGCAAATTCGCCGGTCGAATACCATTATCTTCCACCCAGACTTTCCAGGAAATGGAACCCAGCTCCAGCACATCTTTACCTTGGGCGTACTGCAGTTCATCACGAATAATCTGATCTCTTCGCTGTAAAAACAGGTGACAGGTGTGATCAAACACCCGCATATACCCATCTCTTTGCAGTCCTTCGTTAAAAGCCTCTTGTTCCCTGCAAGTTCTGGAAGAAAGCGGACTCTCAGTCATCCTTCTCCTCCACAAGCATATCCATACCCAGCCATCATTAAATCCTTGAAAAAAAAACTATTACAGACTATAACCCATTCAAATCCGCAAACTACTTTAACATAATTGAGTCAAGGTATCCCATAGTCCACGAGCATTGTATAATAAAAAACCTCTGAAAAAATAAATCTGATATTATTCATCCTCAACTGCTCCATCCTCCGGGCCCAATCCATGTCAGGATCGAAGGTCCCGGTAACGGAAAGAGCACTTAGTTAACAACCACCATAAAGCCATAGAAAAAGAACCCTTAATATGAAAATCATTCCCGCTGTTGATATCAAAGAGGGGCGTTGTGTGCGCCTGTCACAAGGAAAAGCTGATCAGGAAACCGTTTACTCAGATGATCCTGTCGCCATGGCCTGCCATTGGGACGAAGAAGGCGCTCCTCTCATACATGTTGTAGATCTCGACGGTGCCTTCGATGGCCAACCGGCCAATGCCGAAACAGTAAAACAGATAATTTATAACAGTTCGGTTGACATACAGGTAGGAGGTGGCATCCGCAACCTTAAGACCATCGAGGCCTACATTAAAGCCGGCGCCTTTAGGGTAATTCTTGGAACCATCGCGCAAAAGGAACCCGAATTCGTTGCCGAGGCGTGCAGGGAATTTCCCGGTAAAATAATCGTTGGCATTGATGCCCGAGACGGCAACGTAGCCATCAAAGGGTGGGTGGAAGTTTCAGACCAGCGAGCCACAGACCTGGCGCAAAAACTGGAATCCTATGGCGTGGCGGGTTACATCTTCACCGATATCAGCCGCGACGGAATGTTGCAAGGCCCCAACCTGAAAAGCATCAAAGAATTTACGGACAGCACCGAACGGCCAGTGATCGCCTCTGGAGGCGTGAGCAAGCTATCAGATATTGAAGACCTTCTGGCTCTTGAGCCTAACGGCGTTGAAGGCATCATCACGGGCAAAGCTCTGTACGACAAAAGCTTCACCTATCCTCAAACCCTCGAATTGCTTAACCACCATGCTGGCTAAAAGAATTATTCCCTGTCTGGATGTAAAAGACGGCAGAGTAGTCAAAGGTGTAAACTTTGTAAACCTGCGCGATGCCGGCGATCCGGTGGAGGTCGCCGCCGCTTACGAAAAAGAAGGCGCCGACGAGTTAACCTTTCTCGACATCACCGCCTCCCATGAAAAACGGGATATTATCCTGGATATTGTCGCACGCACCGCCGAAAAAGTTTTCATGCCCCTGACCGTGGGCGGAGGAGTTCGTAATTTAGATGACATTCGCAATCTCCTTAACGCAGGAGCAGACAAAGTTGGCATCAATACTGCGGCGGTACACAATCCTGAGTTTGTTCGTAACGCCGCCGAAAAGTTTGGCAACCAATGCATCGTGGTTGCAGTCGATGCCAAACGGGTGGAATCCACTAAAAAACCGACTGACTATGAATTGGCCTGGCGTGACAAGCACTCCGATCTTTTTCTGACAGGAAACGAATCGGAACCTTCGTTTGAGGTATTCACCCATGGGGGAAGAAATCCCACCGGTATCCATGCCGTGCGCTGGGCCCAACTCATGGAAACCTACGGAGCCGGGGAAATCCTCCTCACAAGTATGGACTGCGATGGAACCAAAAGCGGATACGATCTGGAACTCAACCGCTCCATCTCAGAATCACTCTCAATCCCTCTCATAGCCTCCGGCGGAGCGGGAACACTGGATCATCTTTTTGAAGGAATTGTCAAAGGTAAGGCAGACGCCGTTTTAGCCGCGTCTATTTTTCACTTCAAGGAATTCACCATTGGAGAAACAAAAAGGTATTTAAAGTCGAAGGGGATTCCGGTCCGCATATAAAATTCTACAACACTCCACAGTTTTCAAATTCAAGCGATTTCGCTTCCGTATCCAGTCTGGCTCCCACTCCCATCGGTAAAGTGAGCATTTCCCGTCCGTGTCCGGCAGGAAAATTCGTTAAAATCGGGAAAGAACTGTCGGCGAACAAGTCTCGCAAAATTTCCTTAAAAGACCCGCCCGCTTTCCCTGAAGACTGGCAATTGACCATTTCTCCAAAAACGATTCCACGGATCCCCTTGAACTTTCCCGCCTGTTTCAAATGCCAGAGCATTCCGTCAATCTTATAAAGAGGTTCATTGACATCCTCAATCAAAAGAATCCGATTGCGCGTTTTAACTTCCCATGGCGTTCCCAAAGAACGGCAAAGTAGAGTGAGACACCCGCCCGTCATTTTTCCCTCAGCAACTCCCGGATTAAAAACTCGCGCCCCCTTTGCAGTGAGCCTTTTACCGGCTTTTTTTCCCAAAAGGATTTCGCTGAACTGACGCTTTGACTTTGGCATGGGATAGCATCCAAAGTTTCCCGCTACCATCGGACCATGAAACACCACCAGCAAACATTCCTGAACGAGAAATAAAAGAAGAAGCGTGATATCACTGGACCCGACAAAAACCTTGGGATTCCTGCGAATGACGGATGAATCAAGACCGGAGAGAACTCGATTACCTCCATAACCACCTCGTGCGCAAAAGACTCCCTTTATTTCCGGGTCTGCAAACAAATCATTCAGATCCTGCGTCCGTTGCTTATCCGTTCCCGCCAGATACCGATCTCTGGCCAGAACATGTTTCGCCACCACAGGCAAAAATCCCATTCGCTTAAGCGTTCGCAATCCTTTCTCCAGAATTTCTGGATCAACCGGACCCGCCGGCGCGACCACCCCTACCCGGTCTCCCTGTTTCAATCTCTTAGGATATTTCATCTGATTTATTCTGCATTACAAATTTGACTGAAAACCTGTACAACACCGGCTATAAACCAGTACAATGAGGTCTGCATATTAACCGCAACCAATTATGATTCCTGTAGCCGCTATATTGCAAGCCAGAATGACCTCCACCCGACTTTCGGGGAAAGCCCTTTGTCCTCTGGCTTGTGTTCCGCTGGTCTAGCATATCATTAATCGACTCAAGGCGGTGACCGATCTCGATCATATCATATTGGCTGTTCCTGACTCACCCGCCGAAACTCCCCTTATAGAAACAGCCCGGCGATTGGATATTTCCGTTATCAAAGGTCCTGAAGAAGATGTTCTTCAAAGATTCCTGATGGGCGCCGGGCAAGTGAACGCCCAGCATATCGTGCGAATCTGTGGAGATAACCCTCTGTTCTAGTCATGACCCTAAAATTTTAATTTGAAAAAATATATTTCCATATGTTAAATTTCTTGGATAGAATTTATTGAATAGCAAACTCGGTAGTGCCGCTCGAAAATCTCATCCCATAGTAGCTCGTACCCACACAGCAGAAAATGATCGAAGTAGAACAACTTTCTAAATCATATGGCCCCAGGGAAGCGATAAGAAATTTATCGTTTCAGATTGAAAAGGGGGAGGTCGTTGGTTTTCTAGGGCCGAATGGTGCCGGCAAGTCTACGACAATGAACATCTTGTCATGCATCATGCCCGCGTCAAGCGGTAGTGTGAAAATTTGTGGTTTTGATATCTTTGAACAAACCCTGGAAATCCGCAAACTCATTGGCTACCTTCCCGAAACGCCACCACTGTATTCCGACATGGTTGTCTCTGATTACCTGACCTTTGCGGCCAGGCTACGCAATGTTCCTTCCGGGAAAGCCCGGTCAGCAGTGGAACAGGCCGTCGAAAAATGTTCTCTCCAGGATGTCAGCAATCGGATCATAGGCCGATTGTCAAAAGGATATCAGCAAAGAGTCGGCATCGCCCAGGCTCTGGTCCACGATCCGGATATTCTGATTCTTGACGAACCCACTATTGGACTGGATCCGATCCAAATCATCGAAATCCGCAAGCTGATCCAGGACCTGGCCTCGTCACACACAATCATTTTAAGCTCGCATATCCTTCCCGAAATAACACAAATTTGCAAACGGGTTATCATAATAAGCGATGGTGAAATTGCGGCCGTCGATTCGCTGGAATCTCTAACGACCCGGTTGCACAAGGGGGAAAGATTGATTCTTAAAGTGCGCCAAAATGACAGCGATATCATTGAAAAACTCCGCGCACTGAATCAGGTGAATACCGTTGTTGAGCAGGAGACCGGGCAATTCACAATTGACTGCGAACCGGGTTCCAATATTCAGGAAACCGTCGCCAAGCTGGCTCTGGACAACAACTGGGGAATCGTAGAGCTTAAACAAGCCTCCATGACGCTGGAAGACATTTTCCTCAAACTGACGCTGGAAGAAAATGAGGTGACACAATGAAAAATGTGTGGATCGTCGCCAAAAGGGATCTCGGCTCGTTTTTCAACTCACCTGTATTTTATTGTGTAACCACGGTATTTCTAATTCTTTATGGTTTCATCTTTTTTAATATTCTTAGTTATTTCAGCTTTCAGAGTTTTCAATCGCATCAGCTACGCGGAGCAAATATTGGATTGAACCTGAACGAGATGGTGATTGAACCTTCTTTCCAGAACATGGCGGTGATTCTTCTACTCATTATCCCCTTGATCACCATGCGCAGCTTTTCCGAAGAAAAGAAATCAAAAACATTTGCCCTTCTTTTATCCTCGCCGATTCATCTTGAGGAAATTATTCTAGGAAAGTTTCTAGCCTGCATGATAGTGACCGGGCTCATGATTTTTCTTTCAGGATATTCGACCGGATACCTGATCTTTGCGGGGCAACCGGAAACCGGCCCCATACTTACAGGCTACCTGGGAATACTCCTCATGACGGGGTGCTATGTAGCAATGGGATTGTTCGCTTCTTCTCTGACTGACAATCAGATTATCGCCGCTGTCACAAGTTTTGGCCTGGCCTTATTCATGTGGGTTATAGGCTGGGGAGCCCAATCGGCTGGCCCTGTACTGGGACAGGTATTTGAATATCTTTCTCTCATAACGCACCTGGAACATTTTCTAAAGGGTTTGATAGATTCAAGCGATCTGGTTTATTACTTTTCCTTTATCCTTTTTGGGTTGTTCCTGACCCAAAGAGTCCTCGAATCATCCCGGTGGAGATGACGCGATGAAAAAACGGACAGTACTTCACGGAACCAACTCGCTTGTCCTCCTTGCGGTTTTTCTGGGTATTCTGGTTTTTATAAATCTGATTGTCTTTCGCCATAAACAGCTGTATGACTTTACGGAAACTGGTTTATACACGCTTTCCCCGCAAACAAAAAAGATCGTTGAGACTTTGCCGCGCAAAGTCAATATGATCGCTTTTTTCCAAACCGGTTCGCCAGAGAAAAATTCATTTCAGGACCAGATGCAAGCCCTGATAGAATCCTCAGAGAAACTCAGCATCTCTTTTATCGACCCTGACAAAAATCCTGCCATAACCAAAAAATACGGTATCACTACCTACGGCACCATTGTTCTCGAAAGCGGAGCGAAAGAATCCAAGGTCAAAGACCCTACTGAAGCGAATCTGGTCAACGGAATTCTTAAGGTAGTCAAGGACCAACAAAAAGTAATCCGGTTCATGGAAGGTCATGGAGAAAAACGCATTAGTGATGAAGAGAACCAGGGCTTGTCAGTTGTCAAGGAAGCTTTAGAGAAAGACGGATTCCAGGTTGAAAGCTTCTTACCGCTTCAAGCAGGCGAAGTTCCAGCAGACACAAAACTTCTTGTCATTCCAGGCCCCGAAAAACCTGTTGCAAAGGAAGAGCAGAAAATAATTGAGGACTATCTGAATTCAGGCGGGTCGGTGCTTTTGCTTCTGGACCCCAAATCCAAATTCGGAATGGAAGACTTGCTAAAGCGGTGGAGCATTGATATTCCTGATTCGTTTGTCATCGACCCCATGTCCAAACTATTCGGGGGTGACTACGCCGCGCCGGTGGTCAGTCAGTATATCGTTCATGACATCACCCGCGACTTTGTGCTCCCAACCATTTTTCCTCTTCTGCGCATGGTAAAAGCCGGGAAAGTTGATGGCATAAAAACTACCGAGTTCCTGCAAACAGGGGCAAACAGTTGGGGTGAAACTAATCTGGTCGCTCTCAACGAGGGCAAGTCCCAGTTCGATGAAAAATCAGATTTCAAGGGCCCCGTCCCCGTGGCGGTCATCTCCACTCGAGAAACACCCATTCAAGGTCCAAAACTAAATCCTGACGGCGATACGAAAACTTCTACTACTTCTAAAAATAACAGACAAGCCCAACTGGTAGTTATCGGCGATTCAGATTTCGTGGGCAACAAGTATTTTAATTTTTCCGGAAACGGTGACTTGTTTCTAAACACCACCTCGTTTCTGGCAGAAGAAGAAAACCTTATCTCTATACGCCCCAAAGAAAGGAAGAACACTCCACTTTCCCTGACAAGTACTCAGGGGGTATTTATTTTGATGCTGGGAGTTTTAACGCCATCCCTCGTCGTTTTAATGGGAATAAGAACCTGGTGGAGGAGACGTAGTCTATGAAATTTAAGGGAACGATTACGTTAACGATAGCGTTTATCGGAATCGTTCTTTACTATTTCCTGATAGATGTGCCAACAGCGGAGCGAAAAAAAGAAGACAAAATACGCTCTGAAAAAGTCCTGCTGTTCGAACCAGATGATGTTGACACCTTTTCCATCATTAAAAATAAAATCTCCATCACATTAAAGCGCTCAAGCACCAGCGAATGGCAAATGACCGCACCGGTCAATGCGAAAGGTGACACTGCCGCCGCCTCAACCTATCTATCTTTTCTCAACAACCTCAGTTTCACCCGTGTCGTTGATGACTCTCCTAAAGATTTAAGTATCTTCGGACTCAACACGCCCACCCTTAAAATTTCTCTCTCAATGAAAAATGGAGGGGCTCAAGGAATTCGAGTAGGTAACGACCATCCAATGGGCAGTAAAATCTATCTAGCCCGATCAGATGGAAATACAGTCCTCTCGGCAACAGTCGCCAGAAACAATCTTGATCGAAGTGTTTACGACTTGCGCGATAAAACCATACTCAGTTTTGAGACTTCGAAAGTCACCAAACTGGAATGCACTCGTGATGAAAAAACCCTTGTGCTGGAAAAAATTGAGGAGTCCTGGAAATTATCGGAAGAAAAAAACAGCGCCAAGGGAAGTGAAAACGAAATATCAAATTTTTTAAACAGCATTCGGGCCGCACGCATCAAGGAATTCGTAGAAGAGCATCCCGAACAACTCGCTTCTTACGGATTAGATAATCCCAAACTTATTCTAAAGGTGATCAGCGCAAAGGTAAGTGATCCACTCACTTTACTGATCGGGAAGAAAGGCGAAAATGGATTCTACGCCAAAATACTTTCCGAAAAAAATGTATTCATCATAGAACAATCATTGTTCAACACTCTAAACAACAGTCGGTTGGTGGATTTCGCTGACAAGTCACTGGTCAATTTCAGCGATGACGAAGTAGCACGCCTGAACCTCCGTATGAACGATGAGGCAATTCACCTGATCCGTGATGAAAAAGATTTACAAAAATGGACCATCGAGAAACCTGTGAACGCACAGGCCAGCACGGCAACAGTTAACAGCCTGCTGTTTGACTTGAAAGACACACGCATCGTGGAATTTGTAAAAACATTTGTCACCAACCCGGAACCCTTCGGTTTCGATCCGCCAGAAAAAAAATTAACCCTCACCTACAAAGATGGGAAAACATGGTCGTTAATACTTGGAAACCAAACATCAAGCGGAGAACATTATTTTGCGAGGCGAACAGGAGAAGAAGCGGTGTTCACACTCAAGCGGTCTTCCATGGAAACCATATTTCGCTCCCTGAATGATTTGAAAGACAAGACACTCCTTGAGTTTAATAAAGATGAAGTCCGGCAAATTAAAATTCTTAAACCAGAACAAACTTTCGTTTTAAAAAAATTTGAAAAAGAATGGAACCTTACCCAACCCGAAAAGCTTGACGCTGTCCCCGATTTCATAGGCAATGACATACTCTGGACACTGAATTCTCTGGAGTTCGAATCCGCCCTGTCAACAGATCCTGGCGATACAACCACCGGCCTCGGCCAACCCCGGCTTGCAGTCGAATTGTTGGATAAAAAGGACAGGGTTCTCGCCCATATGATGGTGGGAAGGGCCGTCGCCAAATCACCCGATCTTTACTATATCCAAACCACGAGCAATCCCATAATATATACGGTTAACAAGCGAATTCTTAGTGAAATCCCTGGTAATATCAATAAATTCAAAGTCCAATCCAAGTCAGAGTGATTTTGACTTCCCTGACCCCAAAAATCTCCCATTTCCCCAGAAATAAGTCTACTTTATAAGGGCGAACTTTAGTCCAATCTACACAATATGTAGTGCCAAGCCCCTCATTGTCCCCAGAAATTAAAAAAAATTAACGGAATAATACAATAAAAGACAATCACTTATGGGATAGTTTTGGTCTTTAAAAAATTTATCCCTTGACAGCTACCACATGTAGTGGTAATTTTCGAGGGACATACAATATAAAGGAAGATAGTGTACAGATAGGTCTGTTTAGTTGCCTTTTGAAAAAACGATAAAAGCGTACAGGATTATGTCGTATTTTGAAAATAACTATTTTAGAAAACTGGACGACGTTAGAACTCACCCTGGGCGGGTTACTAAGAAAGATGCTTCTGTGGAAGGTATGGTGCGTCCCATGGTTTTGGTACTGGACAGTCTTACGGCTGTTGGGAAGCACTCGTGTTACAACCCCTTCCCAAACCCCCAAATGCATGAGCGCCGGCCGAACCCTCTAAGATTTCATCGGCAGAAGAAGTTCTTCCAATCGGCGTACCATAGAAGCCCTTTTGCCCGTTCCCTGCATTCCCAAATGGGTCTGCATAACGGAATAGTAGCCCGCCATCCTCTTTTTGCTTTAGAACAGTCCGCCTCTGGCGGGACCTCTATTTAAAGCCCTTCGGCTCTCGTCAAGGGCAGGATGTTAAAACGATTTTTGTACAATTGCTTTAAATGAGAGGTTTCTCCAGGGCGGACTTTTCATCTCCCTCCCGTCTCCCTCCGCATTAATATTTTTGCGCGGCAAACCCACTTCGATTATAGTTAGCACATCGCCCAGAAACCCGCTTCCCAAGGAAATCTTTTATATGACTCAAAAAACGTGCAAAGTAGCCGGTCCGTTTGTGCCTTCGTATTCCCATCCCGGAGACGCGGGAGCAGACTTAAAAGCCTCAGAGAAAACCACTGTGCCGACCCGCGGAAAAACTCTAGTTGCAACCGGACTCCACATTGCCCTGCCGGAAGGACATGTCGGCCTTATCTGGCCGAGGAGCGGTCTTGCCGTCAAGCATTCAATTGATTGTGGCGCGGGAGTGATTGATGCCCAATACCGTGGCGAAGTAAAAGTCCTTCTTTTTAACCACTCTGATCTCGACTTCCAGATCGAACCGGGTGACCGCATCGCTCAGCTGTTGGTTCAGAAGGTTGAAAGTATCAACTTCCTTTCCGTTGACGATCTGGACGATACAGCACGAAACAAAAAGGGATTTGGATCCACGGGCAAATAATAATTAGAGAGAGCCAATGAAGGTCACCGTCAACCAATCGGAAATAGAACTACTCCAGGGAGATATCACAGAAAGTGATACCGATGCGATAGTCAACGCCGCCAATTCTTTTCTAATGATGGGGTCGGGTGTGGCCGGTGCCATCCACAAAAAAGGAGGACCCGGCATCCAGGAGGAATGCAACATAGCAGGAGGTTGCTCCGTTGGTGATGCCGTGGTTACAAGTGGAGGAAACCTTAAAGCAAAATACGTCATCCATGCGGTGGGACCGCAGTGGGGCGAAGGAAAGGAAGACGAAAAACTAAGAAGCGCTACCATCGCCAGCCTCAAACGCGCGGAAGAATTACAGCTCGCTTCCATTGCCTTGCCAGCACTCAGCACAGGGATTTTCGACTTCCCCATAGACCGTGCCGCCCGCATCATACTGAGAGCTATTTGTGATTACCTGAACAAACCCACCCGCATTCAACGTGTTGTTTTAATACTGTTTGACAGTGGAGGGTTCGATATATTTAGAAAAACTCTGGAGTCTACAGATACCCGGCAAATCGATTCTCTTTGACAAAATATCCTTTATGGTGTCTATTAGAAAACAGGTCGGGGCAAGATGCATCGACTCTGATTTCAACTGCTCTATGGTGAGATTGCTATGCCCAAATTTCGCAATTGGCTCGAAGAATGGTTTGGCATCCCCGCCGATGAAGATGATAATGGTAGTCTCCCCAAAAGGCCCTCGTCTGACTCTGGCACATCCGGCGAGTTCCATGTTCTCAGGGTTCAACCCACACCAAACCCAAACGCGTTTCAGTTTGTAATCAACGCACCGATTGTCGCATCGGGTACCCGGACATTTGAAAACGCCGACGATGCTAAAGGGGACCCGTTTGCAGAGGCGTTGTTTCAAATTTACGGTGTGGAAAATGTTTATCTCAAAGAAAGCTTTGTTACCGTCACTAAATCAGAAACTGTTGGCTGGCATGCAGTTTTCGAAAGAATAGGCGAAACCATAGAAGAGAAGATTCGTTTTTACGACACCTCCGATGAGTCTCAAGTACCCCATGAAGAACCAGAGTCGATCCTCGATAAATTCCACAAAGAAGATTTTCCGAATTGCAACGAAGAAGAAAAAACCCTCATCGTTGAAGCCGTGCTTGACCAGGCTATTCGTCCTGCTCTAGCTAATGATGGCGGCGGACTCGATGTATTGGGGATTGAAGGGAATATAGTTAAGGTCCATTACCAGGGAGCCTGCGGCACCTGCCCTAGTTCGACCACAGGCACGCTGAGTTATATTGAAACTTTTCTCAAAGATACCCTCCATTCAGATCTCACCGTTCTGGCACAATAATAATAGTTTGCTTTAAAAGGTCTTCTCAAAGCCATTTGCTTTCCGATTTTTCGGGATGGTGGGTGAGTATAAAAGCGAGAGCCTCTGCCGGGCCGGGGCAGATCGTGAACAATTCCAACGTGGACGCTTTAGCAAACTTAAGGTCAACCATTTCCTTAAGATTGGCAATCAAACCATCGTAAAATTTATTTGTGTTGATGAATACCAGCGGCTTATTTGTAAGACCAAGTTGTTTCATAGACATGATCTCCATCGCCTCTTCCAATGTCCCAATTCCCCCCGGTAGCACAATGAAAGCAGAGGCACGCTCATCCATGATAGCTTTACGACTACGCATATCTTCAGTGACAATCAACTCATCAGCGTCAGCATATTCAATCTCCTTGTCCTTTTTACGGAAGAATTCAGGAATAACCCCAACGACCTTACCGCCCTCAGCATGAACCCCGCGGGCAACCGCTCCCATCAAACCGATACTCGCGCCTCCATAAACCAGTTCGAATCCCAGCCGAGCAATTTGACGCCCAAGGTCCGTTGCAACTTCATGATACATCCCGTCAACCGCACGGCTAGACGCGCAAAACACACAAATCGACTTCATAACAATCCTTTCATCTGCATGATCTTCCTTTTCCGACCCAGTTCAGCATAGCAAATCTAATTTGTTCTTCCAGCAACATAATTTCTTAAAACGCCATAATTCCCGATTTGTCCAGATGATTGCCCTCCATTTCTCCTGTTACGAACACAAAAACCCACCGCATAAAAAATATATCCCCTGTAGCAGTTGCAAGGGAATGAAGTTCGGATTATGCTACGAGATGGAACATATTATTTTCCTTTATGGAGAACACTATGCGTAACAAGCTTATCCTGCCCTTTCTATCAATACTCATCCTCTTCCAAGCAAGTTGCTCCTTGCACTCCGGCTCAACCTATGACCGGGGAGAAATGGGCCAACCACAGAGCTTTACCAAGGGAGTTATCATTTCTGTTCGTGATGTAACAATCAAAGGGACTGAGTCGGGTGTTGGTGTCGCCGCAGGTGCCGCCGCTGGAGGATTGGCCGGTTCGCAGATCGGAGACGATTCTACCACCAGCTTGATAGGCGCTATTGGCGGCGCTGTTGTCGGTGGATTGGTTGGAGCAAAAGCCGAAGAAGTCGTCATGCAGGACAGCGCCGTCGAATTTCTTGTTCAACCGGATGTCGGCGAACCATTTGCCTTTGTCCAGGTCAATGAAGAAGAACTAAAAGCTGGCGAACGAGTATTGATTATTAATTCAGATAAAATGAGAATCGTCCGGGATCGGTCCGCTGTCCATTAAATAAGGAATAACGAGGTTATAGGCTTATTTTAAAGCTTATGCTAGGGGTCTTGGAGAAATTTTGAGAAGAAATGAAAAGAGATGAAAAATCTAATCCTTTTCATCGGGCGAGAAGAGTTTTTTGTATTCGCTGATGGCGTAACGGTCAGTCATACCTGAAATATAGTCGCAGATGCGCCTTTGCAGAGAATCGGCATTCTCCTCTTTCTGCACCGACTCGGGCAAAAGCCCCACATCGCCAACGTAGGCATTGAATAATTTCGTAAGGTAGATTTCTGATTTAAATTCCATACGTTTCACCTTGCGGTGGTTGTACAGGTTTTTATGGAGAAATTTTTTCAACTCTCCGTTCTTTTCGACCATCTCAGAACTGAACCCTGCAACTCGTTTCTTTGCGTTGCGAATGTCATTGACGCTTTGAATTTTGTTTGATTGCAAATTCTTCAAGGTCGTCTGTCGAAAATCGGTTATGAGGTCGTTTATGATCAGGCGGACAATTTGATATTTTTTAAGTTTGAAATCCAGGTTGCTGTATTTTTGATCCAGTTTTTTTTCGTGTTCCCGCCACAGGACCAGTTTCCGAACCAGTTCAAGGTTGAGCAGGCCTGACGTTATGCCGTCATCCAGATCGTGCGCGTTGTAGGCTATTCCGTCCGCGCAGTCTGCAACCTGAGCTTCCAGAGATGGGTAGCGATGACCTTCCATTTTCATGATCGGGTTGTCAGAATCTACCGAATGCTTACTGATACCCTCCTGCACCTCCCAGGTTAAATTGAGTCCGCTGAACTCGGGATATCTTTTTTCCAATAGCTTGACCACTCTCAACCCCTGCTTGTTGTGTTCAAATCCGCCATGGTCTTTCATCAATCTATTAAGAATATTCTGTCCGGTGTGCCCAAAGGGAGGGTGCCCCAGATCATGGGACAATGCGATAGACTCTGCCAGGTCTTCGTTGAGTTGCATGGATTTACAAATGGACCGGGCGATCTGCGCCACTTCCATGGAGTGAGTGAGACGGGTGCGGTAATAATCTCCCTCATGGTAAACAAACACCTGCGTCTTATATTCAAGCCTGCGGAATGCTGAGGAGTGGATAACACGATCCCGGTCCCTCTGAAATCGTGTCCGATAGGGATGCTCTTTTTCTTTATGCTTGCGGCCCCTGCTGTCGCCGCTTTTAACTGCGTAGGGCGCCAGGCTTTTATTCTCCAAACCTTCTATATCCTGCCGTTTAATCAACTTGCCATATTCCATCGAATAGTCTCTGTCTGTTGGGATTCAAGGAAGAACTCACAGATTCTAACAGATTCAGCATTTGTTTTCTTTAATCAGGAAAAGCTGAACTATCTGTGAAAAAGTAAGGCGTTGGTGGGAGAGTTCGTCAAGCAGTCAAATCCTGGGCCAACTGGTCCCAGTCGGTGTTGTCGACTTCATTTTGGGTAATGGGTCCAAGCTTGTCAAATTCTTCGCGATCCAGTTCGATGAAGGTTAACCTCTTAAAAGCGAGCATGTCTTTCAAATTTTCTTCACATTTTTGCCCTGCGGTCGAAGGTTCTTTGGGAAATGAAGCCATGTCGGCAGATTCAAGTGTCTCGGGTTCATCTTTCAGATCACCCAGTGACCCCAGGACATCGGTAAAGTTACTGACTATCGACGCTCCCAGGTAATTCACATCCTTGTCGACTGATCGAAGGTATTCGTTATACAGATCATAATGAGTGAAACGATAGGTACTTGCCTTGCTGGCTTTGAAGAAATCCTCTGCGGCGAGTCGGTTCTGTCCTTCTTTCAGATACAACCTGCCTCGGCTGACGAGAGCGAGAAAATGATCCGGCTTTAAACTCAGAACCATATTCAGGTTGAGCAGGGCGATTGCTGTTTTCCCTTTATCAAGGCAGATTAATCCCTGATGCAAATGTTTGCGAACATCCGAGCCTCTGTTTTCCCAACGTTGAAATATTGGTTCCAAGACAGGAAAAACCAGTTCTCCCAAACGAAGCCTCAAACTACTCACAGTACTTCCTGATTTATTACATCCCGTTTTCGACATGAGAGGGCTTTCTCTAATGGGAACTCTGGACGCAGTTCTTGCTAATAATGATGATATTGGATGAGGTTGATTCTAGCCAAAAACCCTTATTTCGTCAAACTTAAACAGGCTTTCCCACTTGTCCATAAAGTGTATAAGTTATCATCGGTCACAGAGCAGACATCCTTAATCATTTAATTTTCTTGATGTTATCTTTTTTTTGACATAGATTAAGTCATCATGATATGTCCAAGCTGCGAATACCTAAATTTCAAAATTGTGCCCAAGTGCGCTAACTGCGACTTCGATTTCAAGAAGTTCAAGGGAGAAGCCCCTTCTTCGCTCGCTAAGGTGGGGTTTACCGTTTTTGCGGGCACTCCTGCTGTCGCTCTCGCAGAGACTGAGTCGGAAGCCGCCGTGGCAAGTGAGGAATCAAGCCCTGGTGGTGATCTGGCAACTGCGGATTCAGAGTTGGATACGAAGGATTTCAATGATGTCGCTATTGAGCCTGACCTTGAATTACCTGAAGCTGAAGAGGTGACACTTGACCTGGGTGGTGAGGAGGTTGAGTTGCCGCCCATTACGGAGGAATTGGCTCCTAGCCCTGAACTAGATGAGGAAATCTCTCTCGACCTGGGTGAGGAGACTCCCGGTGAAACGACTGTAGAAACCGATATAGAGTTTGAATTGGAAGGTGACGACTCCCCCACTGTTGAAGAAGAGGCCGATACCTCGGCCCCGGAGATTGAAGATTTGGGTCTGGAAATTGAGCCTTCTGACGACCTCGAGCCTCCTGCTCAATAATTTCTACAAAATCCTCTCTTAATTCTTAGATTCCACTGCTTTTTCCCGACAGGCTAACAATATTTCCTTTGCTCCCCATTAAGAAATCAACTATGTTTTCTTACATAAAAATAGATAATTGAGGTCTCATACAATAGTATCTTTTGGCGATGAGGGCTTTTTTTGCCTCGATATATTCAAAAAAATTGGATTTTGAGGTGGTTTTCCATTATATATATAGGCTTACGTTGCATCATCTGATCCCCAAATGGAATCCGAAAATAGTCTCAAGGCTTCCACCAGGCTTAGGGTTGGTAAATAACCCGTAAATCCCCCCAGATACCAAGCGGTTTAGGATGTGCCAAGGGCCGGGTTTCTGTAGCGTACTCGGCCTCTTTGCCAGGTGTTGCTATTCTGAATGTGGCTGGGGTATTGTTTACGAATCCGTTGCAGGCGAATGGGGAATCCTGAATATAAGATTAGGAGCCCTGGCAAAGACGTTACTTAAAGAAAACGTGGCATCCCATGAGGGCTGTTGGACATAGCCACGAGTAATAAAATCCATTTGTGGGATTTGGTCTTAACCTCCCGATCCAAGGGAAAAATAAGGAAACGCGAAGGATGAAAAAAAGTATCTTTTTCAAACCCAGCAAGATGTACTTATTCTTGCTGCCACCGGAACAGCAGGAGATATGTTGTAATGCTCAGAAAATATAATTTCAGTGCGGGCCCAGCGATGTTACCAGAAGCCGTGTTAAAGCAGGCGCAAGAAGAGTTGCCGGATTGGCATGGTTCTGGGGCTTCAATCATGGAGATGAGTCACAGAGGCAAGGAATTTGTATCTGTTCACAAGGAGGCGGAGAAGGATGTCCGTGAACTGTTGGATGTACCCAAGAATTATAAGGTATTGTTTTTACAAGGGGGTGCGACTGCTCAGTTTGCAACAATTCCCATGAATCTG
>Ga0208639_1000724_pt1 | contig 24421 bp, 15 predicted proteins | sample ETNtaG_33_FD_185772 | JGI IMG/M metagenome (GOLD analysis project Ga0208639, IMG submission 185772) | Marine microbial and viral communities from oxygen minimum zone, Eastern Pacific Ocean - ETNP201310SV76 (SPAdes) (version 2) | ecosystem: Environmental > Aquatic > Marine > Oceanic ...
AGAAATCGTTCTTGTTGCTGGAGACCAGCCGGTTGTAACCGGGCAAGAAATATGGGTAGCAATTGTAGTTAGAGACTCAGCTGGAAATGCTTGGGAAGATAATCTAAATGTAGTTTCAAACCAATCGATAGATGATGGATTTGATGCAGGTGGAGATTATCTAACTCCAGTTGAAGATGTAACAGTTGAATGGAAAGATGAAACAGATATTCTTGTTTCATGGGAACATAGCAACGATGGTGATGTTAGAGGCTACCAAATTTATATCTCAACAGAAGATTTCTCATCTACAGATGATGCGACAATGGTTGGTGAAGTTCAAGCCTCAAATTCTTTCATGATTACCAATGAGTATTTTGAAGATTTAGACAATGAAACTTCGTGGTACGTTGCCATTTCTCCGTTTGATGAGGTGACAAATAGAAATATGGTTGAAGCAGTAATGCTTGATCCATTTACCAAATCTGAAATCGTGAAGGATGAAGATGGAGAAGACTCTAGTGAATTTGCTTCTCTATTGACTCCACCAAACTTGGTTGCTGCTGGGTTGGTTCTGTTGGCTGTTTTCCTTTTGATTGCCATCGTTAGAACGAGAGGTAATCAACGTTCAAGAAATAAATCATGGGAACTACAAGAAGCGACATGGGGCATACAAGATAACTTGGGCTCGTGGGATGATGTTGACCCAATAGTTTCTCAAGTACCTCAGACACCTCCTCCAAGTGTCTCTCAAGCACAAACTAACGACATATATGGGGCGGCCCAAAGATTAGAAAGTAATCCATATGAACGCCAAATGTATCAATCCCAACAGCCTGTTCTTCAACCGCAAAACCAGAATTTGCTAAATGACCTTAATGGCGGTCAAACTAATACTCCGGTCAAACCAAAGATTGATACTTCGTTCTTGGATGACTTACTTTGATGGTTGGACCTAAGAGTGCGGTTTTCACAACCGTGAGAGCAAGGAAAGGTGAATTATTTCACCTTGATTTACATCTTGATAGACTTGCTAAGCACGCCGCAGTATTAGGAATAAAAATCCCTGAAATAGTCGTACCAGAAAATCTTGAAGGTTTGGTCAAAATTCAAATTGATTCTGGTGGTGTCAATTTCACTGTCAAGGAATTCTATCAAGAAATACATATGGAGGCCGAAGGAATTACTGTTGCTGCACCAAGATGGACGCGTAAAGTAACTGGAGTCAAACATGGTGATTGGAAGCCATACCGCGACATTACTGCTGATGTTCTTTCTAAAGGAGCTGATGTTGGCTTACTTGTTCATGATTATTGCATAATTGATGGCGATAGGGTTATGCCAATAGTGCTTGATGAAGATGGCGTTGTTTGGATTAGCGATGGTAAACTAGGTGGGGTTTCTTCAGTAACTTTTGATGTGTGTAAACAGGCCATCAGGGATGCTGGTTTTGTAATAAGTTCAGGTCGCTTAAACGAGCGTTTGGTTGCTAGAGCCAAGGAAATTGTTCTACTGGGGAGTGGAATGGGTGCTGCTAGATTAACTGTTTTAGATGATGTTGACATCGGTGATGGCAGTGATAATCTTCAGCAAGTATGCATCTCTGCACTTGGTAAACATTGGTATTGATTCACTCTTAACATTATTGAAGCCCAACACATGGGTTGTCTTGGGCGAGCATATATGACAGACCGAGTTATCGCTTTACGTCATTGTTTACATAAGAATGGATTAATCGGTAAAACTGCGTTTAAGTTCGGTTCACCCGATGAAGTAATATTTGCCTCTGGCGGCCCTCGTTCACATTTAGCGAATGCTTCGATGATCTGTGGGCCGAGTAAATTAAGAGTGATTGTTCGTCAACCTTCGTCGACTATTTTAGCCCCTAAAGAAATTCATAGTCCTTTGAATGGTGAGATTCATTTAAACATAGAAAAAAATCCATTTACAGCGAATATTGAACAATGGCAACATGGTTCTTGGTATCATTCTAATTCCATTAAAGCGAAAAATATTTCCGATTTACTAGAACAGTTAAAACGCTGGACTCCTAATGAACAATTCAAGGAACAACCTTCTGAATTCACCCCAAACAAACCGTTTTGGGCAGGAGGTTTTACCTATGATTTAGTTCAGTGGACGCAACCTATTGAATTACAACACCCACCCGAAGAAGACGAACTACTCGCCATACTTTGGTTAATTGACAAATATGTTGTTCATTCCAAAAATAGTGATACATTTGAGGTTTTTACTACGGATGGAGATTGGCATTCTCTTGTCAATGAAACTATTGATGGGACTTTAGTGATGCCGCAAATTCCAGTTCAACCTAAAAATCAGCTTGTGGAACAGAGCACCCACACAGATATTGAACATGGTGAAATCATAGAACGAATCAAACAGGGGATATCAGAAGGTCAAGTCTATCAAGTCAACTTTGGTAGATTTTGGTCTGGAGGTTTAGTTGAAGAACCTGCAGTGGTATTTCAGCGACTCCTAAAGTCAAATCCTGCGCCGTTTTCAAGCCTAATACATGCTGAAGATTTGGGTATTGCCATAATATCTAGTTCGCCTGAAAGTTTATTGAAATGTAAAGATGGGGAAATTCGTACATCTCCAATAAAAGGTACTTATGAAAGCGGAACTAATGCTACTGAGACCGATAAGTTGCGTCAAAAGATGGTTGCAGATGTTAAAGAACGGTCTGAACACAGGATGCTTGTCGACTTAATGCGAAATGACTTATCGGCTGTTTGTGAAGTTGGTAGTGTTAAAATTGAACGTTTTGATGTAGAGGCATATGCAAATGTTCAGCATCTTGTATCTCACCTCAAAGGCCAATTACTGCCCAATGAAAACGGGCTCACTGCATTAAATTCAGTATTCCCTGGCGGTAGTATTACTGGATGTCCACGAACAATGGTTTGTGCCGTAATAGATGAAATTGAAAAGCAACCTCGTTCGTTTTGGACTGGTTCTGCTGGATGGATAGATGTCCATTCGGGAGATAGTTCATGGAACATACTGATTCGAACAATTCAGGCAGAAAGAAAAGATGGTAAATGGTTCGGAAAAATAGGCTCTGGAGGCGGCATTACAATTCGATCTATCGCTGAGTTAGAAGTTAGAGAAACCTACTGGAAGGCCGATGCATTACGTTCTGCGTGTGGCTGGAATAAAAAAGGAAAGGCATCTAACTCTAAAGGTGAATTATCAATACATCCTTTGGATATTGAACAATACAAAAATGATGCTTTTGGTGGTAAGGTAAATTCATTTGGGCAGTGGAAAAATAGTACTGAAGATTGTGGAGTATTATTGATTGATAATTTGGACTCTTTCACACTCAACATTGCACATTCAATTGCAGGTATCGGCCATAATGTAACTATTCTCGATGGTAGAGGTAGTCAGGCTGATGAACTTTCAGACCCTACTGCCCTGTGCGATTTATTAGAAATACTTGAACCAAGTCATATCATAATTGGTCCGGGGCCTGGAAATCCTAGTGATTCATTACTATCAAAAGCAATCTCAACTCACGCCTTAGCCAATCAAATCGATTGCCCAATTTTAGGAATCTGCCTTGGCCATCAATCAATAGCAGAAATGGAAAAGGGAACGGTTGTTAAATCTCCAAATGGAGCAGTGCATGGCACTCCAATCATCTGTCACCATGATGGAAAGGGGATTTTTGAAGGGCTGAGTTCTCCTCAAAATTTTACTAGATATAATTCTCTAACCGTAAATTTAGATGAACGAAACTCAAAATTATCCATTTCAGCAAGAGATGAAAACGGAGAAATAATGGGATTGCAGCATGATTCTTTACCAATTTTCTCAGTCCAGTTTCATCCTGAATCTATTGGCTCTCCTAATGGCAAGAAATTATTAGAAAATTTTCTTGCATTCAATCGGATGCTTGAATAATTAAGACCAATTGCGTTGACTTGAGGGAAGCACATGCCAACATGTAGGTTCTGTTCTGGCACATATACCAGAGAAAATTTCATCCATGGAAATGGCCCTCGTGCACAAGTTTGCGCAAGGTGCGGAGTAGAGAAGAAATTAGTAACCAAAGAAGAAGCCGTAAATTTATATGATGATAAATTAAAAAATGCACGGCTATCAGTTATCGCGAGAAGATATAGTATGTTTCTTTACATCCCAGTTCTATGGACGCTTTGGATTATGTTCCTAAGTTCTGTCCAACCTTGGGGCATTTATTTCCTACTGATTTTAGTCGCTTTAACTCTATTTGCGCCGGTATGGTTCTTCATACGCAGTGCACAATTTGCCGGAGATATGGCTAGATTAACTCCTGCATACGATAGGCCAAAGGGACATTAAGTCTTAGCGTGAATCTTTAGAACATCGCCGTCAACTAACTCATGATCGGCTCCTACAGTTCTTCTGCTACGTCCATCTGTTCCACGGATAAATCCATCCCCTAAATCTGAATGAACCTTGTATGCTAAATTCTTGGCTTGGATGTTATTTGGAACAACAAAGGCGTCTGGTAAAATTTTACCTTCCCCATCTGTCCATTGATTTTCATCTTGAACAGGATAAACTACGATATGGTCTAATTCTTCGAATAATACTGTATCAATTATTATTGATACTCCTGTGTTCAAGTTTTCTTCCAAACGCTCTTGCATGTGTTGTAGCGCTCCATTTTGTGCGTCTGAAAGCCCTGCGGGATTAGAAACTTGGAAGGTCTGTTCGCCTGAGACATACTGGATTAAACCTGCAGATTCTGCTCTTCTAAGAGCTAGTTCCATATCTGCCATACAAGGTACAACTCGGCCATTAGCCTGGATATCAAAGTCGATGTCTTTTGGAGCAATGTCCGCTTTATTGGCTGCGATATGTATTGGGAAAAGGGATTTTCTAATTTCAATTGCAAGATTCTTGAGGGTGCTTTCTGACCAATCCCATGGAGGTGATGCATCTTGGTTGTCTTTCCTAAAAGATTCAAAGGCCATATTTATCGATTGTAATGATGAGCCAAGTCCTGTAAATCTTTCATGTAAAAAAGATATCAATCCTTTCTCGCCTTCTGCTTGAACGCGCCTAACTCCTCTTGACCAGCCATCATTTAGGATACTGCATATCCACGCGTCTAATTCATCGCTAAGAAATGCGACCTCTTGGTTCATGCTTGATTTCGAATGTTCAGCAGTTTTAGCGGGTTCTTGTGGATTGCCTTCAATGTCAGTAGATGCGGAAGCGTCTACAACCTGAATTAGGGCATCGCAATTTGCTAAATCCGCTAGAAAAGCATTACCTCTGCCGCGCCCTTCACTGGCTCCAGGTACCAATCCTGCGACATCTACTAGAAAACAAGGAACGAGCCTTCTATGACCTATACAAGAACCTGTGCGTGGTTGACAAAGACTGCCTTTTCTTTCATCATCTAGTGCTGGGGGTCCAAGCCTTCCATCAGATTCTAATTTCTCTCGTAGTTCTTTACACGGGCATGGTTTTCTTGCAGCAATAAATGCTACACCTACGTTGGGTTCAATTGTACAAAATGGATAGTTTGCAATGTCTACTTTGGCTAGTGTAGCAGCACTAAAGAAGGTTGACTTGCCAACATTTGGCTTTCCAACCAAGCCAATTCTCATGAGTTGAGTCTCCTCAAGCGCCCAAAATTGCTTCTGCTAGGTCTTTTTTAGTCCCTGAAGTTGAAACGCCCATCGATTTTGCCAATTCTACAAGTTCTGCTTTCTTCATCTTGTTTAATTCTCCTGCAGAAGGCTTTGAGATGGATTCCTCTTCTACTTCTTCATCGGCAGGCAATAATTGTGCCTTGATTTTTTGAAGTGAAATATCTAATTCTGGGAGATTGATTTTCCCATCGCCATCAAGGTCAATTGCAGATACAAGTCCATCGATTTCCCATGGAGGGAAGTCACCAACATCACTCTTCTTGAGAGCTTGTTGGAATTCAAAACTGTCTATTTCTCCAGAGGAGTCCAAATCTATTGAACTGAAAAATTCGAAGACCGTTTTCTCTGTTTTATTTAGATAATCAAGAAGCATTACCAGTTCTTTTGCTGGCCCTTTGCTCTCTTCAACTGCTTCGACTTCCAATTCTTCTTCAGGGAACTCGGTAATTTCGTCATTATGTAATTCTGCATTTACTGCGATGATTGTTGAGCCACCATCATTTTCTTCTGACTCACCTACAATTATTTTTGTTGTAATTCCTACGCCTCTGCCGAGTAATTGCTGGATTGTAGTTACGCCGCCACCTAGAGTATAAGTGTCGATGTCTGTCACTTCGTGTCCAACTTCAACCATCTTATTAGACGAACTTCCAGTTCTAATCAAAACAAGTATTGCCATGATTGATGCGATCGGTACAAGATAGAATAATGCGGATGCTGTAAGATAGAATCCTGCAGATGATGCAACTACATCCTCAACTGCAGATTGGTTAACTGCGATTTTTGTAAATCCGCCAATTAGCATTGTGATTGCTGAAGATATTCCGCCAAAGAAAAGGAACCAAACCGCTAAATTAGCCTTTGAGGAGTCTTCTAGGTTATTGCCAGATGCTAGTGGATAAGATGTGAAAATAGTTGATACCATCATCAAACCGCCGACTGTGAACATGAAACTTGTGTCAAGCATTTCAGCCATATCTCCCATCTTTGCTGTACCAGTGAATGTGTCCATACTGGTAAAATAGCCACCAACTGCAAAAAGTGGAAGAGCAACCATTGCAAGGGTTGCAGCCAACGCCCCTGGATTTTTCAAAATCGCTGAAGAATTAGATGCTGCTGTAGCTAAGAGATTGTAAGATGTTGCAAGAATTGGAATTAATGAAAAGGTAAGCAATAGTGCACCAATGTTGGTTAATAGTTCACCTGCACCAACTGAGCCAACGAAAAATGGAGGAACTGTAACAAATAATAGTAACATACCAGCATTTAGTAGAGAGTTGGACCAAATTGGTTTTTGGGTTGTATATGGTATGATGTGGTATGCAACAGCAAAAATAAGGGCTAAGGGGACCCAACCATCGAGGATTTGTTCTGCCATCCAAACTGTTTGAGTAGAGTCGAGAAATTCACCAAGTAGGTAAAGGGTTGAGGCGACTAATTTTGCTGCAAGGGCCATTATCAAGAACCATGCTGATACTGATGTTGTGCCTTCTTTGCGCATTGAGTAAGTTGCTAATACATTGATTAAAACTGCTGTGAAAAGCATTGTTGTAACGCCGTAGTTGATAAGCATGGAAACCAAATCAAGTTTCGCTGCTTCATCTGAAATGTCAACAAAGGAGAAGATGATTGGAATTAATATTAGATTAAGAAAGAGTATTGCTGTGTAGGTCATTGCTACCATTGAGGCACTGGCTTCACTTGCCAAGCGGTTATTTGATGAGCGAGATATTGCGACAAATGCGCCTCCAACCATCAAGTAAAGAAAGGCGATTTTTAGTGTTGCTAATGTGAATTCTTGTAATGCAGAACCGTCGTCATAAGACCACCCGATACTTGCTAGTGAGTCAAGTGCTGTTGGGTCATACTTGTGCCAGATTGCCAAGAATCCTGAAATTGAGGCTAATAAGAACCATCCTGAGCCGAATTTCATCCATGTGCGACTTCCGCTACCGGGCCTATCACTGAAAAGGTCAACCAAGCCGACTGGGGCTTTGTTCATCAAAAATAATGAGAATTGGCGCAAAGGCTCCCCCATTGTTCCTACACCATTAGTGGTGAAGTAGGAAACTGCCATTAAAGAAATTAGAACTACTGCTGCTGAAATAAAAATTGTTTCCATACATCACACCTCCTATTCTACAATTACCTCTCCAATAAAGGAGGCTATAATTGTTCCAATTCCAACCAAGAAGCCAATCAAGTAATACCAAATTCCACTGCCGCCAAGATTTCCAATTAGAGGCACTATGTCGCCAATTATTGGCATCGAGTCCCATCCGAAAACATTAGCAAATAAAGCAAATAAGCCAATAATTCCTACAAACATAAGAGTCAATACAACTCTCCCAAATGCGGGTTGGCCTGTTCCTACTGTTGTATCTGGTAAAATCGCATTGTTCGTCATGTCTTCACCCATGACCCCGTAGGGGTCAATCTGTCCACTGGAAGAGTAGTGATAAAGATTCACCAATAATTGCCTTGAAAAATGCACTAAGAAGAACGTAATCTATTGAGTAAATTCCCACGTCTAGGCTTTGAAATTCCCAATGGAACGGGTAAATCTGATTCTAATGACAATTCTTCTAACCATATCGCTTGACAGTCGCATTTTAGTCCATCAAACTCAGCCAAATCTCCAGAAACCGCGTAATTCTCTATTGCTGTTACAACTTGACTATCACAAGAACCGCAATTGTGCGCCCCTCTTATCTTGCCACCTGCGGTTGGATGAATGATTAATCTGGAAATTTGGTCATCCTCACCATTGACTCCACCTTTGGGGTGAATGATTGGGTTGGCCCGACGTATCATTTCAACGAGTGACCAAAGCCATGGTGGCCTATATTCGTTATTTCTGTGGAGCCTATCAATTACTGTGCCTCTTTGAATATTCATAGGATTAACTGATATTTCGTCGCTTTTTTCTGCTACCGCAGAAATCCATTTCACTCCATGTTCAAGTGCATCATTTTCACTCATAAAAGGTGGTTTAAACATCAAATAAGTCTTTATTCTTATATCGAATTTCTGAAGATTTTTTACTGCTCTGTCCCAGGATTTAGTAGTAAATCCCTTGTTGACATGGAAGCGCAATACTTCATCATCATAGGCTTCAAGGCCGATGGCAACTGAAAAATTACTATTGAGAGATGTTGCCCATGCAAGTTTCTCTTCAGTCAATTGTTCGCATCTACTTTCTACAATCAATTCTTTGCCCATGTCATTGCATTCTCTTAGAACTGTTTCTTGAAAATCAACGGGTATTTCCCTGTCTTCCAACAAAGATCCCGATGTGTATACTTTTACCATTTGATGGTCTTTGAAATCATTGAAATCCGCCTTGGCCTTACTCCATTGTGCATGGAGGTTTTCGCTGGTGACATCGTCGCGTGTGTCATTGAAATAACCGCAGAATGTGCATCCACTAGACCACCACCAATGGCAGCCTTTAGTACGTAAAATTACAGTAATTGCACTGCAAGGAGTGCCATCACCTAATGTTTCAGGCGTATAGTAAACAGTTGCAGGCTCATTTCCATCCCAAGATTGCTGTCTTGCCTTAGCCCAAGGAGTATTGGCTGGCGCTTTGACTAGGTCGTGAATTCTAGCACCTTTGCCACCTTCGCCGACTAAAGTCAAAGATTTGGGTGATGTCATAGAATTCCTCCTAAACTTGCGTACTGGGTATTGTGTTTCAAACCACCGATTGGTTTCATTTATTGGCGGGATTGAATATAATTGTCGAACCTGCTTGTACAAATTGACCCTTAGGGAACTGTGAGTCTTTGGCTTCTGCTGAGACTACTGCTGGCTTGAATTTATTTGCTGGTGCCCTAACATCAACTCTTGAACCAAGCCTAATCATACCATATCTTTGCCCTCTTCGAACCTTTGTATCGATTGAAAGCCATGGAACAATTGTTCGGGCTAATGCCCCTGAAATTTGACAAACTTCGATACGAGTATTGTCTTCGGCCAAAAATACAGTTCTAACTCTCTCATTATTCTCACTTTCTTTCTTCATTGCAGGAAGGAATGGCCCTCGTTTACGCCCTTTTCCAACTCTATGCTCCATTCTCTCGATTACAGATTCAAATGGTGAACGATTAACATGAACGTCAAGTGGAGACATGAATATTGCGATTCGCCATACATCGGTATCAGATTCTTCACCCTTTTTTACTACCTCAAAGCGTTGTTCAGTGGTAAATTTTAATGGCTCCTCTAAAGGTTCGGGATACCAAGTTCCGGTTTGAGAGTCGTCTTCGATTTTAGAATCTTCTAGTTCCTTAGAAGATGGGCGACGACCTGTTGCCCTCTCTCTTCTTGCAAACATTACATGTCCATCTGCAGGGGAAACAAGTATGCCTTCATCGGAAGGAATGGCTCGGTCAGGGTCTCTCCAGAAATTGACAAAAAAGGCTGATATCATCCAACACAAAATTCCAAATAAATGAACCAGGCCATTCAATGAATCAATGGTTATTCCAATGATTATGGCACTAGTCCCCATCATGAATGTAATCAAAACTGGGCCATGACCGCCTCGGGCCAATCCGCTCACTTCTATCACCTAGTTATCTGCCCACGGGTCAGAGTCGTCTTTCCATGTAGGAGAGGGGGCGTCTTCTTTTGGCTCTTCAGCGGCTTCCTCTTCTGGAGTTTCCTCTTCTTCTTTGGCTTCAGTAGCTGCTGCTTCGATGGCTTCATCTACTTCTTCTTCATTGTAATCTTTGTCTTCATCGGCCTTGACTTTTTCTGTAGCGACTGTTGATGCTTCTGCTTCTTCAATAGTCATTTCAGCGGCTCTAGCGGTTACCATTTCCTCCATGCGTTCATCAAATGCACGTGCCATGTGTTGAGATTTTCTTTCGGCTTCGACTGCTTTTTCGATCATTTCATAACGTTCCTTGATAGCTTTATTCAAATCTTCAAATAAAGACATGTGGTCTACATACCAATCGTCTCTAGCCTTCATCTCGGATACTGCAAGTTTCAAATCATCATCTAATTCGGTGGCGATGTTGAAAATTTTACCCAATCGATCTTTTTCTCTTGAGTACTTTTCCTCCATCTTTTCAAGTTCGGGTTCAAGATGTTCTACTTTCTTGGACGCTTTGACTGCCCTCAATTCAAGTTCTCTGATTCTAACTTCTTTCTCGGATAATAGGGCTTCCTGTGTCTCCTTTTCGATTTCTCTTTCAATTATTTCTTTTTCGAGAACTTCGATTTCGGCACGTGAATCCATCAAGTCTTTTTCTTGACCTTCATATGCTGCGAATAGTTTCTGTACACGCTCTGTTTCTGTCGCTAATGCTTCTTCAAGTGCTTGAATTCTAATTTCAGGTGTAATGGTTCCTTCTTCAGTCATTTCTTCACCCGGAGGCTTGCCTCCATATTAGTCCACTAGCGTTGAGCATATCAAGCCGACGCTTAATTAGGTCTGGAAATTGATAAAGTGAAGTAAATTATACGCTATCAGTAAAATTAACCAATTCCTTAGCAATTCCATATTCGCCCATGGAATGGCCAGAGTCTGGAATGATGCTTAGTGTGCTATTTGGAAGCGCCTTGTGTAACTCCCAGGCACTTCTAGTTGGACATACAACATCATACCTTCCTTGCACAATATATGTTGGAATATGCTGTATCTTTTCTACATTATTCAAAATGTGTGCTTCTTCGACAAAAATGGAATTGATAAAATAATGACATTCGATTCTAGCAAAGGCTACTGCGAAATCTAAATCTTCTGCTTTTTCCAAATATTCGGCGTCAGGAATTAGTCGGCTTGTAGCCATCTCCCAGCGAGTCCACTGCTTAGCCGCAGCCCTTCTAACTTCGACATCTTGGCTAATTAAGCGTTGATGATATGCTTCGATTAGATTGTTTTGCTCCTCTTTGGGTATGTGGCCTCTATATGAATCAAAGGCATCAGGGAAGATGTGGCTAGCCCCTTCTTGGTAGAACCAGTGTAGTTCGCTTTTCCGGCACATGAAAATTCCCCTTAGAATCAGACTTCTTGCTTTTTTTGTGTGATTTTGAGCATAAATTAATGCCAAAGTTGAACCCCATGAGCCCCCAAAAACATGCCATGATTCTACGCCTAAATGTTCTCTTAATGCCTCGATATCACTAACTGAACTATGTGTATTATTATCTTCTAATTCTGCATAAGGCTTGGATTTTCCACAGCCTCTTTGGTCAAATTGGATAATATCGAACTTTTCGGGATTAAAATACTGGCGATAAGATGGTTGGCTACCTCCTCCTGGTCCGCCATGAATTACTATCACCGACTGGCCTTGTGGATTGCCACACCTTTCCCAAGCGATGGTGTGAAGGGGAGAAACCTGTAAATTACCGGTGCTATGAGGTTCAATTTTCGGGTACAATACTTCACTTAGAGACGAAGACTGACTGGACATATTTGTCGCACATTAAGAGATGCTTTGTTCCTTTCGATACTTAGGTCATCACACGCTTTATTGAATATCAACTCTCGCACAAAACTATGGCGATTAGAAAGGCTACAGAAGTTTTCCATGATTGGGCTCTAGCGGGCAAGGACAAAGGCATGGAAAGAGGCCATTCTAATGCGGTGGGCAAGATGCTCGATTTTATCTTTCAAGAAGTTGAAAAATCTCAAAAGGAATTTACGGCTATCGATGTTGGTTGTGGAAATGGATGGGTTGTTCGATTATTAAAGGAACATCCGCTATGTACTTCTGCCGAAGGAATTGATGGCGCTCAAGCAATGATTGAGAAAGCCAAAGAAATTGATAGTGATGGTGAATACTCGATCTGTCAATTACCTGGATTTAATCCATCAAAACGTTATGATGTGATACACTCTATGGAATTTTTATATTATCTGGAAGACCCGAAATCGATGCTAAAATTATTTTTTGATAATTGGATTTTACAAGATGGTTGGTTGGTGGTGGGAATTGACCATTACCTAGAACATGAAGATAGTTTGTCATGGCCTAAACAAGTCGGAGTTCACATGACTACATTAAGCACGCAAGAATGGGTTGATGCTTGGCATGAAGCTGGTTTTTCAAACATTAGTAGTTGGCAAGCAGGGGAAAAAGAACCTGGAACTTTGGTTATTGTCGGGCAAAAGAAGTAGACTAATCCTCAACCTCTTGCTTAGGTCCGCACAACTTGATATCTCCGCGGAAAAATGAACAGTTCAAACAAGTAGTGTTTTGAATACCTTCTAATCTTTCGGGCTCTAATACCGATTCGGGTTCTGCTGCTAATTCGGCTATCCAATTCAGGTGATTTTGCAAATCTTTCTTAGAATCTTCATATTGCTTTTCAGTTAACTCAACACTTCGTCCAGATGCTCCAATCAATATTGATGGAGGGAGAATTTTACGTCTCTCTTTTTCTGGTTTATCAGATTCAATTGCTTCTAAAGCCATTGAATAAAGAGTTAGTTGAAGCCTATGCTCATGAAGAATTTTTTCCTCTGCCTCGGTTTGTGGATAGATATCTAATAAATCTCCCTTTACTATTTGAAGTGGCGAGCCGTCACTAGGATTGGATGGATTGAAATCTCCTCGGCACCCAGTCGTTTTCAAATCTGAAACTTGAAGATAACCCTGTCCATCTTGATCTCTAAAGGCCAATACTAAGTCCGCTCTACCATCAAACGAAATCTCAATTCCCTCGACTTTTGCAAGTTTACTAAGGCCATCAATAGTAAATCCTAATCGGTGAACATCACTCAATTTTACCATGTTTTGGTAAAAGAAAGGTAATTCAGTTCTCAAACCTTCAGGAATTCGGCCATGGTGGTCTTCCCCTTCGGCATAACGTCCAATCAAACCGTTATCAACTAATTTAGATAAGTGGGTTAACCGCTCTTTCATTGCCGCTGCTTTCTTCTTTTCTTGGTTTGAGCCTAATGTTGTAATGCCTTCTTCCAATAATACTTCTTCGACGGTTTTCTCATTTCCAAGGCGGTTGTCATTTTTATTTTTCCAGCTATTGGGAAGAGGTAAGATAGGTGGAGAATTAACATATGCTGGGTTTTTTAAACCGACTTCTAAGAGTCGGTGCATTAGAGTTCCAAACAAGGTGGGGCTAGCAAATTTACTACTATCCTTTCTAATGAGGTTGTTGAAATCCTTCAAATAAAACGGTTCTGGAGTCCATCCTTTGACTTCTGCAAGCCAATGTCGACGCTGACAGTGGAAGGTCGAATCCAAACCGTGTGCACTCATCCTAATTTTATGTTGGACAACGATGTTTGAATCGTTATTCTCAAGACCTAATTTGGATTTTTCAATTAACTTAGTTGCTCGCTCTTCGATATTCTTCCATCGAATAAGAGGGGTTTGTTCAGTGATAATATCGAAACATTCCGGCGAATGATAAACTCTAATTGATTTCATATTATCTCCTCCAAACATTGAATCATTGAATAACAAATATGGATCAATACTTACTTTTGTCTCACTGTAATTCTCTAAGGGTTTGTTAAAATCATCTTTAGGAAGGAGCCAAGGGGAGTCTTTTACTTGATTTTTATAGGATAGATGTCTAATTCCATCCATCCACATTGCACCCATCGTTTTCATCGAAGGTTTGCTCTTAAAAGATAAATTATTGGTCGATTCTTCTAAAGTGCAAGTTGTATTTGGTGCACCAACAACAATCAATCTGTCTTTTACTCTAGTCAGTGCCACATAGAATTCTCTTCTCCGTTCTGCCTGCCTTTGTGCACCGTCCATATTCTTAGCAAACTCCCAAAGGCCATCGTATGGCCGGTCTCGTGAAGACCAAGGGTTGATTCTCCCCGAAACAATTTCTGGAGTTACAAGCACATTATTTCTAGCAGCCAAAGACGAGTCGGATTTGCCTGCATGAAACATTCCAGCAACGACAACGACCTTGGATTGCAATCCTTTCGCTCCGTGAATTGTCATAATCCTAACTGCTCCACCAGAAGGGATTGTTATTGCTTGCGGTCCTTTATTTGCCAAACCTTGTAGAGATTTGAGGTGTGAATAAATCTCTGTTGGTTCGTGCCCATATTCAGTTCCAATATTGTAAACAAGCCCACACCATAACTCAGCATTTTGCCTAGAAGTATCATCCGGATAGGCAATTAATAAATCCGAGTTATCTAATACTGCATCAAGAATTTGATGGACAGCTCCTTTACCAACTAGTATAGAAAGGTGTTCAACAAGGGTTTTTGCGCGCAACGTTGGTGCATTATCATGAAGAACTTTCCACCAATCTTCTGCATGTTTATGGGTTGAAAATATTTCGTGGATCTGCCCATCAGTTAAACCTAAAATTGGTGAACGTGCAAATGATACCGCGGCAAATTTAGATTTTGGATAAGCAACCAAATGTAAAACGGACATTAACGCCCTAACCACTGGGCGTTGGAGTAATTCACCTTGTCTATCGGATATTACTGGAATCCCTTTCAATTCTAATCTTTGCAATAAATCTGGAATGTGTTTTCTAGAATGAACTAATATTGTGATGTCCTTAGGTAAGATGTTTGAAGATTCCTTTTTAATTTCGACAAATGAAGATGTTTTACTATTCCATAACTTGGTATTTTTATTTGATAGAAGACTATGGAGTCTCAAAGAAATTAATTCATGCTCAAGGTGAATACTCTTAGCATTGGGGTCAGCGAATACTGGACTTATTGTGGCTAAATCTAACGGAGGGGAATCTGTGTCAGTTTGAAGCGGAAGTAGCCATTCTAAAACACCTAATTTATCATCATCTCGTGCAGGCTTCAATTCTTGCGCCTCAGCGTGCCAATCCCCTGGAAGAGTGTAGTGCCGGCTGTCAAAAACATCATCAAAAACTCCGTTCATTGTACGCATTAAGTTATGCAATGTACGATGATTTGAGGTAAGGTCAATATGACCGAGTATTCTTCTATTCAGTCTTTCAGTTGATACTTGAACATAAGTCTTAGTTCCTTTGGGAGAATCTTCAAATTCGGCACAAACATGCTGCCAAGGTTTTGATTCAATTTTTGGCCCGGTTGAAGAATGTTGATTAGAAAATGAACCAATTTCGCCACCGGCACCAATTGGTCTTGGATCTCGGCCATGGTTTAGTTTACGAAGATGGCCCAGCCTTGCCTCAGATTGTTCCATATAATTTATTGATTTTATATATTCAACAGTTCGTCGCATTACTGTTACTTCTGCCTGTCTAAAACGATATATGCTCTGTTTCATATCACCAACAATACAAATGGTTGGGTCCCACGGTCCAAGCGGCCTTGCTGGGTCATCAGTTTGCTTTCCTCTTCTACCCCATAACCTAGATAACAATCGGAAATGAGCGGGATTAGTATCTTGGTATTCATCAATAATAAATGCACAAAATCTTCTTCTCAACGTTTGTAAAATTGAAAATCGTTGTTGTAAATCTGCAAGGCATTTTGGATGTTCTTGAGCCAGCGTCATAGCAGCTGAAATATGTAAATCCAACCAAGGTTCATCGTCAAGACTATCCAATACTTCTACAACTTTTTCTGGATATTCAAAGCGAACTGAGTCTGGACATCTTGCTAACAGTAAATCTGCTGCTAAACGTTGTACATCATCGAAGTCGTGCACCCCTTCATTGACTTTTTTCAATGTTAAAATCTCTTGACAGCCATAATGCACGAGTAATAAATCTGCCAGTACATTTGTTTGTTGTTCCTCAGTGATTCTGAGTTTTCCGCTAGGAGCCACATCGGTCAGTTCATCATCCAAAGGATGGGCTCGTAAAGGACAGTCGTCTTCCATGAAATTTAAGTCGAATTCCGGGCTGAATAAGAATGAACTGCGCCCCAATAATCTCACTAGCCGTCCATCTTGATTACGAAGATGCTCGTCCATCGAAGTACCATATTTTTTCAGTTGCTTTGCTGTATGCTCTTTTGTAGCACCTGGAATTCCCTTCACCTTAGACTTAGGGAATAATCCTGGCATCCAATCATTGGAATGGTTGACTTGAGGTAAACCTCCTTTGGGGAAGAAGGTAGTTTCATCCTTGATAAGTGAAGAATATGATGCAGCGGCCAAAGATACCATCCAAACCCATTGCAACTTTTCCCCTTTAGTTGATGGATAGGAATGTCGCGCCATGTTAACAAGATGGTTGAAACGTGTTTTTCGGGTTCCTTGTTCAATTTCACAAGCACTTACAAATGCAGGAGCCTGTGATAAAGCCTCATCTACCCACTGATTCAATAATTTATGCAATTTATCAGCGAATGAATCAATAATATCTCCTGCTGGTTCAAGAAACATTTCAGAAATAATTACGGGATCGATGGGTTCAATTCCGTCCCACTTAAGTCCTCTTTGAGAGATTCTTTTCTTCATTGAACGTTTTGATTCCTCGACAAAAAGCGAAGTATTTAGCATGCCTGTCAAAATCACTTCTGCTCTGGCTTGTCCGCCAACTAATATAGCCAGTCTATTTCTTGCTGCAATAAATTCATTCACATCTCCTCTAATTCCTGCTTCCCTAGCATCTGTAGATGTTCTTATTCGCCAAGCAGAACGAATTGTTTCTTTAACTAAAAGGGGTGAGCGAACTTCAGAAATTTGTTCTTTTGTTGGATGTATCGCTACAAGGTCTAGGTGTGGAGATACCAATTGTGAAAGAAACGCATCGATGGTTGAAATTGGTGCTTCGTCTAGCCCTGAAAGAAGCATTTCTAAATCTCCTGAACGATGTATTCTTGGGTCGAAAATTCCTTTCTCTCCTTTAGGGACTGGTGCTGAACGAGTCAATGCTAGTCTGGTTCTTATCCTAGATTTCAATTCTGCAGCCGCTTTTTTTGTAAAGGTGATAGCAACTATTTCATTTGGCAATAAACCTGGCCAACTGTTCAAAACCGTTCGTTCCCTAGCCGGTGCCCTAAGCGCCCCGTGTCCTTCTAAAGGCTCTCTAGGACCATTTGGTAAAACTAAAGTTGCGCGTTGCTCGGCAGAGATTAAATGTTGAACATAGCGCTCAGCCATGACTGCCGTTTTCCCAGTACCCGCTCCTGCATCTAAAGCAATATGTTTATCCAAATCTAAGCCAAGCATTTGACTATTATTGAATGAAATCATTTTTCATCACCGCCTAATTCTGCAGAAGGGCACATTATACGAACCGAACAATAGGAACAGGAACTGCCGGGCATCGGCTGTGTAAAGCCGGATTCTGCATGTTTGATTACTCTCGCAACAGTTCTTAATCTCTCATCTATCCAGTCTCTAAAACCATTTTCTTCTTTGGATTTTGTTAATTTCAAAGGCCGATAATGAAGTGAAGTATAATAGGTTTGATCGCCTAAATACGCATTTTCAATATAACTAGAGATATTATGGTCTAATTCAACATAATGAGTAGTTGTCTCGCCTATTTCACTTATTCCAACACCAACCACTCGGTCATTAGGGTTGGAAATTTCCCATGCCTTGGCGTAAAGTGCCAATTGTACTTCATCAAAAATAGCCCTCCTATGGCGGTCTCCCTTTTCTTTTTCTTTGGGCCCATCTAAACTTTTCAAATCTCTAATTATTATCCACCTCTGTGAGATAGCCTCATCTTTAGATAGAACTCCATCCATGATTGCTTTTTGTTTCATGTCTTCATCAAGTACAACACAATCCACTCTATCTATCCGTCCAAATAAATCGAAATTCAAGATGCTTCCATCATCCGATTTGACTTCTATGTTGAGGCTTTTCTTGCTCTTTTCAGCTATCTCCCATTCACAAGCAATTGGCGCACTATTGTCTAATTGAATGTCTGCCTCTAACATTCGTCCAACTCTTCCCGCAGGAGAAATATCTGTTTCGCCGTTGATAAATTGCGCCCATATTTCTGAAGTTACTCCAAGCATATCTCTGCATCTGTGGTGGGCTACAGCATTGAAGCGCGAAAGCCAAGGGGCTTCTTGTTCAAGATATTCTAGTGCCGTACCCCATAATTTATCTAAATTATTTAGCGGGCCTTTGGAAAGTATAACTGGGCTATGGGACGCTTCGCCAGCGATATCGATGCCGTGTTTTTCTAGTATTGCTGCTTCGATATCATGTATCAATAAACCTCTTGTTCTATTATCAATGTCTTCAGTAGGTTGTTCTAATTGTGAGGCTCCAAGATGTTTAGATAACCACGCTTGTCGTGGACAAGAAAGCCAACTTTGGATCCTACTAGCAGACCAAACTTTACGCCCGATTAGATGGTTGGTAGTGCCAGTAACAGATTGGAAAGTTTTGCTTTTTGACTGGAAGATTGGGAGTGGCCTGGGGTCTATAGCGGGCCCGTTACTTCTCGAACCTTTCTTTCCAAGATGCGGCCAAATTTTACTATTTTTGGAGCCTTCTTTCACCTGAGAACTTGTTGGCCTAAGGGTCAACTTCTCCACACTTACAAGTGAGTTTCTTACACTCCAATCTAAATATTCTTGCTTTTCTATATTTTTATGGGTCGGTTGCCTTTTCAAACGGTCGTTGAATACTGCAAACTCTTGTGCATAAGCCAAATTATTTATTGAAATGGGTGCTGTTTCTAAATCCCCACCGTTAAGCAATTTCAATCCAGCCCTTTGCCTAAAATCGCGCCCTCTATAACCAGAACGGTGACCTATTGCCCCTCCTTTAGTCATAGACATGGAATAAGGTCTAGGGGTCAACCAAATTTCTTCATCATCATCGTGTGAACATAGATGCCATGGCCTGTCAGCCCAACCTTCTTGGTATGATTCAGCAGGTATGAATGATGGTATTTTACTAAGTTCGTGAAATTTGCCTGTACGTTTCATTTCTTCAAGAAATTCTACCAATGGTGCACTGGGCCCTGCTGATTCATCTTCGCTACTATCAAGAATTATTACTTCTTGACCTGCATTGATTAAATGCTTAAGTTGATGTCTTCCTTTACGGATTTCTATATCGGAATTCAGTATTCCTAATTGTAATCTTGAATGCGAATCCAGCCATGGAGTTTTTGGAGATTTCATAGACCACGAGTCAACATCAAGGCCTGCTAAAATTATCAAATCTGATTCTAAGCCAAACGCTTCATTTGGAGTCAGGATGGTGACATTTTTTGACTTGATTCGTGAATTTGTCAATTTTGTGTTGTCGATTATTCTCATTAAATGTCTTATGAACTCTCGACCAGCGTGCGGAATTTCAAAATCTAATTCACTCATAGAGGAAAATAATCTATGGTGCTCTTCATTCAATTTCTGAAGAGCTGAAATAGAATTAGAAAAATTGGCATCTGACAAAGATAACGAGTTCCAATCTACTGAGCAAAAGATGAAGTTTAGCCATTCAGTTCCACCTTTTATCTCGTCTATAGTTGGCAATTCTTTTCCTGAAGAACACCCTATTATTTTTTCAGATGATGCAATCTCTGCATCTTCGTATAGTGGCGACCATACCTTCACAATATTAGCAAACCACCATAATGTTTCTTCTAATTTTTTTCTCATGGCTGCAAAATCATCTCCTAAAATTGGGGCAGCCTTTTCTAAAGTTCTAATCCAACGAATTAGGGCACCTGGGCCGCCAAGAACATGGAAACTCCGGGATATTTTTTCAAGCACATCTAGATGAGGTTGTGGTTTCCAATCCGGTTCTTTGGGATGGGTCAATTTGGAAAATGATTCGAAAAATAAAGGCAACCCGTTATTCTCTACGATTCTCCTAAACTTTTCAAAAGACCAAGCCTCAAGCCCTTCACCGACCTGTAGTAAATTGATTAAACTTGAAATTGCTGGTTGTTCATTCATCCTTGGAGGGCCAAAACTGCTTATTATTCCTATTTCTTTAAGTCGACTTGACCAAATACGACGATTTGATTCTGCTGCTGCGTCAATAATCAGTACTTCCTTGTTGGTGAAATTAAGATACTCGGTTAGAAGTTGAAATGTTGCATCTATATTGTGTTCTTTTCGTTCCAAGGAAATCCTATGAACTGTAGTGCCCTTTTTTTTACCTTCAGGTGAAATCCAACCCACATTTTTAGGATAGTTCCAAACTTCGTGGGGTGGTAGCCAAGGAGGCAAAGATTCTTCATCGGTCCAATCTATGTCTTCGATATAAGCTCCATGAAAACCAAGGCGAAAAGACCCCGGATTACACAATTGATGCACGGGGGTAATTTTAGAAATATGGATTAATAATTCTCTGTCTATTTCACTAAACTCTGGCGGATGATTTAGAACAATAATTCCATTTATGCTCTTTAGAGAAAAAGGAGTTTCCGCGTTTGATATTGCTTGTTTAATTCTATCTAAAAGATGTTTTTTCATCAGGTGTGGATGGGTTTTATTGGTTTGTTTCTCCATTCTAGAAATCAAATTTCTAAATTCATTTATACCTGGATCGTTTTCCCACTTCCATGGAGTTTTTATTTCGCTAAGTTCTCTATGTAATTGCTGTAACCTCTGTGTCTTGTATTCTGCCCATTGCTTATCCTTAAAGGGTGAAAACATCAATGGGAAGTTTCCCTTTTGAGCGTGTTTTTGGACCATGTCATGCATCAAAGAGAACATTAGAGCGTCGTCGTCCATCAAATTAGGTAATCTAAAGTCAAGGTGAAGGGTTGCAAACAGTCTTTGGAGAGTTAGGTGCCTAGAAGTGTCAATTGATGATTTAGTTTGTGAAAGTTGGCTTAAAGCGGCTTTCCTCGACCTTTCACTTGGATGTAATATCAATAGTTCAGGCGGGTTAGAAGATACCAATTCTTGGCATAACCATTCAGGTAAATTCTGGCCGCTAGGGATTGCTTCGATTGATATGTTTGCATTCAAAATATCACTTCCCGACATTGCCTCACCTCCCTCAACTATTGATACAGATGCCGACACTTATTGAAGGCTTTTCCGCCATTTGGGGGTGATTCTAATCTTGTTGTTATTGTTTATATAGTGTCGAATAAGATGTAGTTCATGTTCTGCAATAAGAATGCTTCATGTTTGGGAAATATGTGGGCTTTTGTGGCAAAGTTTTATCAACCAGTTCGAACACATATAATTCCCTGCGCAATGAAATGTCCTTACCAACCCCTATTTACCGCCCGCCAAATTTTGGCGATTCGACGAAAGGACGGCTTAATGTCGCATAATATGAAAGGGGCTTGATAGTATGGAAAACGATAAGAAAGGTACAAGAAAAGAAGATAAATGTGAAAATTGCAACAGTGTGGACTGGGAATATGATTCAAAACTGGGTGAGAAAGCATGTTTCTGTTGCGGCCTAGTGGATACTGATTATTCTCCAATTGAAGGAGTGTCAGATAGTATTACACAAGGCCCAGAAAGGCAAACTGAGCGCGTCAGCCGTGGCAATAAGCCTGGCACAAGTGGCGCTAGAATCCTGCCTGGCGACTTAACAAACGTCAAAAACCCTGGTTTTTGGAAGTATGATAAGAGGAAATATGATACATTTAGAGAGAAACATCCCTTCTGCAAAAAAGTCCACGCATTAATCGAGGCTCGCTATGGTAAAAATGTCAGAGATGTTGTCTATGATATCACTGAAATGGCATGCACCCCTCTTACTCCAGAGCAAGAAAAAGAACGTTCCCAATTGACCGATAAGGGTTTGAAGAAAGGGCTTTCTATGCCAAAGCAAGCGGTGTGCCGCCAGAAAAAGGGCGTCAAGGGTGAAAGTGAGCACCAAAATGCAGTTATAATCGCTGATGCTATTGTTGAATTGGCTGGAGAGTTAGGTATTTTACCTAAATTCGATAGAAGGCGTTCATTGAAAAATGATGGTGTCACTTCTAAACAAATAGTTAGTGCTAGAATCATCATACTCAATCATTGGAAAGCTAGGTCTAGAATGCGTTGGCTTTCACAACAAATTCCTAGAAAGTCTCCTGGTGAAAAGAGGTATGATGACATTGAGCAAGCTATGACTCATGCTGACCAGCTGCTACTAAAGTTCCTGTCTGAACAATTAGTTGACAAAGTATTGCAAGATGTAAGCGCTAGAATACAGGCTTTAGGAGAAGGCGAAAGCGGGGCAACAACAATCAACACAGAGGCTCGAATGTTAGTAGCGACCTTGACTTATGCAAGCCTTATTATGCTGGGCTGCGAAAAGGGTTTGCTGGCAAGAATTGCTAAATGTCTATACAGAACAGGTAGTGGCGTTAGTTCGAGTTTGAATAATTTCCAGATGAAAGTTAAAGATGGAACATTAGTAGATAATGGTGCTTTTGAGACAGATGAAGATTGGTATGATGATGAGGAATAAGCAAAGAAGGGCATATTTCAAATCTTAGTGGCTATAGCATTCTGTATGCGCCGTGTTATCGTTGTATGTTGTTTACTAGTCATGATCAGTTTTACGGGCACTAGTGGTGTTGCGGCCAAAGAGCCTGTAGAAACTGATGCTGGACCGTTGTTTGGCGGCCAGTGGGCATGGGCGAATAACACCAGTTCTCAAACTATAACCCTAAACTCATTACCGTCTGTTGCTGAAGATTATACAGCCACTTGGTGCTCTAATTGTGTCAAAGTTGAGCATGTTTTAGAAGATTTAGAAGATGATGGTTCGATACAGAAGTACCACTTCCATCGCGCAAATGACCATGAAGACCCTTTTGGTTCTAACAATACAGAGCAGCATTTCAATAGTAGGTATGGTTCTGGAGCCCCCCCGATTGTTGTTTTCAACGGAACCCAAAAGCAAGTTGGAAGCACTCCGAATGGGGATTCTTTGGAAGATGATTATCGAGTCTTAATTGATCAATCTTTAAATTTAGGAAATGGAAATACGACCATGTCATGGACTTCACAAGAAGCCGGTGAAGGAGTCATTTCTTGGGCTATTGACTTGGATATGGTGCAATTCAAAGATTATGATATGAGCGTTAATGTATGGTTTGTAGAGGCTTCTGCTGAATTTCAGGATGGTTCAAATGGTGAAGAAATATATCCTAATATCGTGACTGAAATCGTTGAAGTAGGGACTTCGTCAACTGGAACTGCAACTATTACCATTCCAGACTCGTATGACGGAGATGATATGCAAGTGCACCTAATGTACCACTTTACGCCCGTTGTAATTGATGAAGACACAGGCGCAGAGGAGGTAGAAGAAAAAGAAGACTCTGATGCTTTACCTGCACTAACAGTAATTGCTAGTCTATTTTGTATAATCGCTGCTGCTGCCCTATATCAGAGAAAATAATCAAGCTAGATATTCTCTTGTATCGCTAAGGTCTTCTTCAAGTTGCCATCGATAGTTTGGAATTTCGTGTGGTGGTTTGACAACATCTGCATAATGCCACCACCAAGGTGGGGCGCCTCTCGCACCTACTAGGCGCTGGAAATTTGACAATGCTTGTGTTAGCATGCGACGATTACGTGGATGTGGGTGGTCTCGGCGCCGATATGTTTGCTCTCTTTCTAACTGATCTTCTTCATCTTCCTGATAGCCTAAAATAGTCAATATTCTTTTTATCAATCTAATTTCACGAGTATCTCTTAGTGTTACTTTTAACTGGCAATGTTGGAATGTTATATCTCTATTCTCTACTGTTGGAAGTATTACTTGTGAGCCTATTGGTTGCAACATTAGTGCTTCCCAAACACGGGGCATTACCTCACAATATCGGCGTTCTCCATTCCTAATATCTCCAATGGGGTATTCTTGCTCAGGACGTCCATAATTGCGTAAAAACATCCAATCTCGACGGCCACGGAATGCATTCCAATAAGGCGCTAATAGTTCTTGACCTTGGTGATT